>Ga0315331_10001917_pt1 | contig 15701 bp, 16 predicted proteins | sample M160m34915metaG_FD_203456 | JGI IMG/M metagenome (GOLD analysis project Ga0315331, IMG submission 203456) | Ammonia-oxidizing marine archaeal communities from Monterey Bay, California, United States - M1 60m 34915 | ecosystem: Environmental > Aquatic > Marine > Intertidal zone | place: USA...
ATGAGAGCTCTGTGCCTTGAAGCTGTTTGGCGGTTGCAACGCTTGCTTCTGTTGGACTTGCCTCAGTATAGAAAGCAGCTTTTTGGTGGGGGTTTTCTCCATAACGCATTTCTTGAGTTTTGAAGTACTGCATATTGCAGGTGTTAGAAAAATCACGCGCAGTGTTATCAGTGCCACGCGCTCCAAAGTGGTTTGCAATCATCCCATCATAGCCAGCAGTATGCTCGAAGGCCTTAACCATCAGCTCATAGCGTGTCTGATACTTAAGTTGACCCTGATTTTTCTTTAACTCTTCAACAACTTCAGCATAGTCACTATTGTTAACTAGAACCGCTACGTCTTTGTGATTCTTTGCGGCGGATCGGACCATGGTTGGCCCGCCTATATCTATATTTTCGATGGCATCTGCTAGGGTGCAGGTTGGATCTGAAACAGTGGATGCGAAGGGATACAAATTAACAACGACCATATCGATAGGTTTAATGGAGTGCTCCTCCATAACTTCATCGTCTACGCCTCTCCGCCCTAAGATGCCACCGTGGACTTTAGGGTGTAATGTTTTGACTCTCCCATCCATCATTTCTGGAAAGTTGGTGTAGTCTGAGACCTCTGTCACGCTAATGTTATTCTCTTTGAGCAGTCGGAATGTGCCACCGGTTGAGAGGAGTTCGATATTTAATTCTTGTAATGCTCGTGCGAAGTCGACGATGCCATTTTTATCGGATACGCTAATTAGGGCGCGTGAAACTTTTTTAAGGTCGCTCATGAAGTCCTCGAGTAGTTACAGCAGGTCGTATTGTTTAAGTTTTTTGCGCAGCGTGCCCCGGTTCAGGCCAAGTAGCTCAGCTGCCTTGCTTTGATTATTTTTAGTATATTTCATGACAGCTTCAAGTAATGGGGTCTCTACTTCTGTCAGCACTAAATCATAAAGATTCACCGTGCTTTGGCCGCCAAGGTCCCCAAAGTATCGATCCATAGCACTTGTAACGCTAAGTCGCAGTGATTCTTGAGTGTCAGTAATAGGTGTTCTAGGATCTAAGTTGTATTCTTCATTGATGGCTTGAGTTATCTTTTGTAATTCAAGTGCTTTTTCTGGATTCATGCAACTTGCTCCTGGTCACTGTAGCCAATAAAAAAGCCTCTTAACGAACGCCGCTGCTCCGCTGTTGTTTCTAGAGTGTTAAAGACACGAGTAAATTCTCGGCCGCCAGGCAGGGGATTGATATACCAGCCAATATGTTTTCGTGAAATTCGCACTCCACCAACTTCACCATAAAATTTGTGAAGAGCAGAAAGATGATCAGACATGACATGGAAGCATTCGCTCATACTTGGCAATGCTAGAGCTTGGCCATACTTCAAGTAGTGATTTATCTGATTAAAGATCCAAGGATTACCTTGGGCTGCTCTTCCAATCATGACCGCTGCCGCGTTTGTATATTTCAAAACAGACACCGCTTTTTGAGGATCTGAGATATCTCCATTGGCTATGACCGGAATAGAGACAGATTCTACTACCTCTGCGATCGTGTCATATTCGACTTCGCCAACAAACCTACATGCTTTAGTTCGGCCATGAATAGCAATGGCAGAGATGCCAGCATTTTCAGCAATTTTGGCAATTGTTACAGCATTGCGATTTTGCCGATCCCAGCCAGTTCGAATTTTAAGGGTTACAGGAACATCAACCGCTGATACAACTGCTGTCAAAATATCATTGACTAGACCTGGATATTTCAAGAGAGCGGACCCTGCCGCGCGCTTGCAGACCTTTTTGGCAGGGCAGCCCATATTAATATCTATGATCTCAGCACCCATTTGTACATTAAATCGAGCGGCCTCGGCCATCATAAGTGGATCATAGCCCGCGATCTGGACTGACCTGGGAGCTGGCTCATCACCAAATTGGATACGGAGACGAGATTTTCTTGATGACCAAGTACTTGGGTCGGCGGCAACCATTTCAGAGACGACTAGTCCTGCTCCCATTCTTCTACAAAGTTGTCGAAAGGGGAGGTCAGTCACACCAGCCATGGGGGCCAGTATTGTTTTATTTTGGATTTTGTAGGGGCCAATGGAAAACAATGGTTTGCTTTGCTCGATCAGAAAAGCTGGTAATAATACTCTCTGGAGAGTTGATTAAAAAGTGATCACTTAAAAAAATGTAATATATTTATTATTTTGTGGCCTAACTATGTTTTTGAGAGTGTCAAAAGCTTACTTTATTTTTATGGCTTCGAGGAGAGCCCATTCAGATTTAATGGTTGGTATTAAGAATTTGAACTCTTTGGAGTATGGAGCAGCCACATCCTCAATTTGAGCTTCCAATAATCCAGCAAGACAGAGATGACAGTTATCATGGGACATTGCACAAAGAATAGGTGCTAGCTCAATAAGAGGTTCGGCCAGAATATTAGCAACTACAAGATCCGCTTTAATACCTAATGGCACTTGATGGGGAAGATATGTGATTAGTTGGGTCTCTGCAATGCCATTAAGTCCCGCATTGTTTTGGCTGGAAATAAGAGCTTGAGGATCATTATCGACAGCGATCACTTTCTTAGCTCCCAGTAGTAAAGCCGCAATACCTAAAATGCCGGACCCACAGCCGAAGTCTATGACTACCTTATTCTCTAAATCTTGTCGATCCAGCCAATTCAAGCATAAGTGAGTTGTGGGATGACTCCCAGTGCCAAATGCTAAACCAGGATCTAGATGTAAATTTATCGCTTTAGGATCTGGAGGGTCCATCCAACTGGGACAAATCCATAGACGGTCCCCACATTTTTTTGGCTTAAAGTGTTGCTTCCACTCTTGAGACCAGTCTCTATCTTCTAGATATTCCCAATGACAGCTCAAATCTAAAGCCAATGATTTAGATAAAGCTTGGTCAATATCTTTTTGAATTATGTCAGATTGAAAGAGTGCAGTGGTAACACAGTTATCCCAAAGCGGTGTTTCCCCGACCCCAGGCTCAAGAATAGGTTGATCGGCGGCATCTTGCACGGTTACCGAAACGGCACCAAGCTGAATTAGATTCTCTTCCAGTTTTGAACATATGGAGGCAGGAGAAGAGATTATAAGTTGGACCCACTGCAAGCTAGAGATCTCCAGCTGAAATGTGCAGCTGTACTTCCAGCAAACATTTAAAGACCAAGCTTTTTCTCTAGGTAATGAATATTGACCCCGCCAGCTTGAAAGGCCTTATCTCTGACAAGTTCCTCATGCAGATCAATATTAGTTTTAATCCCGTCAATGACCATTTCATCCAGTGCTATCCTCATTCTTGCCAGAGCTGCATCTCTGTTGTGACCATATGTAATTACCTTCCCGATGAGAGAATCATAATTGGGTGGCACGGTATAGCCATTATAAATGTGAGAATCGACACGGACCCCATTACCACCTGGCGCATGATAAGCCTCAATTGTCCCAGGTTGCGGCATAAAATTGATGGGGTCCTCCGCATTGATGCGGCACTCAAACGAATGGCCTCGGAATATCACGTCCTCTTGTTTAAAGCTGAGAGGATGCCCGCTGGCGATCAGTAGCTGTTCCTTTACAATATCTATTCCGGTGATCATCTCAGATACCGGATGCTCTACCTGAATTCGAGTATTCATCTCTATGAAGTAAAAATGACCATCTTCATAAAGAAATTCAAATGTCCCAGCACCTCGATAGTTAATTTGAATACATGCGTTAACACAGCTCTCAAAGACTGCTCGCCTAGCGTCCTCTGGGATTCCAGGCGCTGGAGCCTCTTCTAGTACTTTTTGATGGCGCCTTTGAAGTGAGCAATCTCTGTCACCAAGGTGAATGGCATGACCTTGCCCATCAGCTAGAACTTGCACCTCCACATGCCTTGGATTTTGTAAAAATTTCTCCATATAAACAGTACCATCACCAAATGCGGCTGTGGCCTCTGTCTTGGTTATGCTGATTGCATTTATAAGACTATCCTCATCCTCTACTACCCGCATACCTCGGCCGCCACCACCAGCGGCAGCTTTAATGATCACCGGATAACCGATTTTTTTAGCGATTTCGCGAAGAGAAGATTCATCCTCAGAAAGTGGCCCATCTGAACCGGGTACCGTAGGAACTCCCGCCGATTTCATAGCTTGGATTGCGGCTACTTTGTCTCCCATAACACGTATTGTGTCTGCAGTCGGACCAATAAAGACAAAGCCACTCTTTTCTACTTGCTCGGCGAAGTCCGCATTTTCGGCGAGAAACCCATAGCCCGGATGGACACCGTTAGACCCTGTCACCTCCATAGCGCTGATAATTGCGGGGACATTTAAGTAGCTTTGGGGTGAGGGATTAGGGCCAATACAAATAGCCTGATCTGCCAACTTCACATGCTTAAGAGCAGAGTCTACCTTGGAGTGGACTGCCACTGTTTTGATTCCAAGTTCTTTGCAGGCGCGGAGAATTCTTAAAGCAATTTCACCTCGATTGGCGATTAGTATCTTTTCTAACATGATTTTATTGTCCGACAGCCGTTAGATGATGGTGAAAAGAGGTTGATCAAATTCCACGGGTTCGCCATCTTCTGCGAGGATAGCGCCAATTGTTCCACTTTTATCGGCCTCAATCTGATTCATCATTTTCATCGCTTCAATAATACAAAGTACATCTCCTGAGGAGACTGTTTGACCGACACTTACAAACACAGGTGATCCTGGAGCAGGTGCGGAGTAAAAAGTTCCTACCATTGGAGAGTTTACTTTATGGCCTTCTGCAGCATCGCTATCGCTTGGTGATTCAGCAGCACTTGATACTTGTTGAACCGTTTGCGCAGGCGGTTGCGGGGTAATGGCAGGGGCAATTGGGCTTGAATAGTTCGCCGCATTTACGCCTCGACTTATGCGTACAGAATCATCACCCTCTGTAATTTCTAATTCATTAAGATTTGATTCTTCAAGAAGCTCAATTAATTTCTTAACTTTTCGGATATCCATTTGTCTCTCTCAAATATAATGTTATTTGTCTAGTGTGTGAATTGCGGCCTGCAGGGCAAGCTCGTAGCTCTGGGTACCAAAACCGCAAATTACGCCTAGAGCGATGTCAGAGAAAAAAGAGTGGTGCCTGAATTCTTCTCTAGCCTGTACATTGGATAGATGGACTTCAATAAAAGGTATCGCAACCCCAAGTAAAGCATCACGCAATGAGACACTTGTATGAGTGAATCCTCCAGGATTGAAGATGATAAAGCTCACATTATTATCTGCCGCATCATGAATATGCTGTATCAAGTCATGTTCGGCATTACTTTGTTTTGTTGAGAGCTGATGACCTTGCTGTTCCGCATGGCCAATTAATTTGAGATTAATTGATTCTAGCGTATCCGCTCCATAAATCTCAGGTTCTCGAGTGCCGAGTAGATTGAGATTAGGCCCATGCATCAACAGGATTTTTGCCATTTGGCTGACTCTCTTGTGGACTAAAGGGAAGGAGTCTGCACTAAAATCTATGAGCTGTCCAATATTATCTCTAAATATGAATTTTCACCGATATTAACAGGAATTGTCGGGTTTTAGGCGCATTTTCGAAGATATTAAGATCAGAAAGGAAGGATTAAAAGACAGAATTCAAGTAATTTAGAAGAAGTTAAGCACTTTTCAGAGTAGATTTCTAGAACTTCGCCTAAATTCTCCTAAAATGCTGTTAAATGAATCTAAAATCAACAAAATCATAATATTTATGTAGAGATTGCTTTTAATACAATAGATTCTCGTAAAATTTGAGGTAATACTTCTGGTTGGCCTCCTCCAGAGGGATACATTAGATAAAGAGGAACGCCACTTCTCTGGAATTGGTTCAATAGCTTGGTAATTTCAGGGTCATTGTTAGTCCAGTCACCTTTTAAATAGGTGACTTCGTTATCTTTTAAAGTTTTATAAAAATTCTCGGTGAAGGCAACCCGTTCGTTAGCTAGACATGTAATGCACCAATCTGCGGTTAAATTAATAAACACTGCCTTATTTGATCTTCTTAAATCCGACAAACGATCAGCTGAATACACCTCCCATAACGGCGGCTTTGAATCTTCGGAGATAGATATAACAGGCGCAGAAAGAGCAGCTACAAGGCAGGCGATAGATAGCCCATTAGCAAGTGTAAATGGTGATTTGGTTCCTATTGCAGCATTATTAAGTCGTCTTAGCCAAAGAGCCATTGATATCAAAATGATGCCTAAGATTACCACGGCGGCAACGTCGGTGCTTGTTTGTCTACCTACTACCCAAAGTAACCATAAAGCCGTCAAAAATAAAGGGAAGGCCAAAAATTGTTTAAAGGTATCCATCCAAGGTCCCGGCTTTGGGAGCTTAGAGGAGAGACTTGGTAACCATGTCAGGGCTATGAAAGGCAGTGCCATACCTAACCCAAGAAATGCGAAGACTAGTAATGCAACATACATTGGCTGCGAAATGGCAAAGCCTAGCGCTGGACCCATAAACGGTGCGGTACATGGACTTGCAACTGTCGTGGCCAATACGCCGGTCAAAAATGATGATGAAAGTGAATCTGATGGCTCAGAAGACTGGCCCAACGACATTATGCTCGTGCCGATTTCTAGGTAGCCCAAAAAAGCTAACCCCATAGTAAAAAATAAATAAATTAGAGCAATTACAAATACAGGTGATTGAAGCTGGAAACCCCAACCAATAGCTTCACCTGCCGCTCTGAGAGTTAGCATCACAATCGCAATAGCTAAAAAACTAGAGATAACACCAGCAGTGTAAGCAAGACCATGAGACTGTTTTTGACTTTGCGTTTGATGATTCATTGTGAAGCTTAAAGCCTTGATAGACAGCACTGGGAAAACGCATGGCATTAGGTTGAGAATCATTCCGCCAGACAGTGCGAAGAGCAAAATCATCACCAGTGAAAAATTCTGTGATTGGTTCGCTGATGAATTTGGTTGAAGTGCAATAGCCGCAGCTGAAGGTGTATTGCTAATGACAACGTTGCCATTAGCAATGTCGATGGTCAGCCACTGTTTATAAGGTGGATAGCAAAGTCCGGCATCAGCACAACCTTGAGACTCAATCTCTAAATTCAATTGTTGATCAATAGACTCAAATGGGACTACTACTCTAGTATTGAGGTAATAGACCTCTAGCTCTTGGTCGAAGAATTCGTCGTATTTATTTTTGCCTGCTGCAAAGATCGGCGGCTTTAACTGGGTGGTCGCATCAACAGCATTGAATTTAAAGCGATCGCGATATAAATAGTAGCCTGGTTTAATTGACCAATTAAAAATAACATTACTATCGTTAACTTCTACGGCCACTCCATAAACTTGATCCACGGGAAGGAAGTTATTTTGCTCTAATAGGACGCTGGAGCTTGATAATTCTTTATTGCCAAGGACCGTCTCATCCGCTGCAACGGTTGCAGAGAAAACGGATACAAATGCAAGTAGAATAAGGTATGTCCAAAATTTCACTATAGGTTCCTACAATTTAATAAATTTGCTTTATTTAGGCTAACCGTTACGTTGTCGAATCCATATTGTATCCCTATCGGTCAACAAGTGAAATTTTCTGGTTTGATTACCGTTAAACATTAAAAGGATCCAGTTCAGCTTTCATAACTCATTTTTTGGAATATCAGCATGCTATAATTTTGAGATGGAAAAATTTATGGATAAGTTTTTACTTTTGGGCGTGTCGGTACTGTGCGCTGTGGTTACAATTTTGCCAGCTAAGGCCACTGCTAATCTTGAGAGCAGCGAATTTCTGCAGATTAGTGACGGGTATCTAAGGGCTATGCCACCAGGTCAAACTGTAACGGTGGGCTTTCTTAAAGTTAGGAATATGAGTGACAGGGACTGTGAAATCACATCTGCAAAGTCCTCGATAAGTGACAGAGTAGAGTTCCACGAACATCTGCACTCTGACGGCATGATGAGAATGCGACCTAGGGCGAGAGTTAGTGTTCTTGCTGGTGAAACTGTAGACTTTAAGCCGGGCTCTTTGCATCTAATGCTGTTTGACATAAATGTAAAAATTGAGCAATTACCTCACACTCTCATCACGCTACAGACTGATCAATGTGGAAGTTATAGATTTCCATTAAGTATCAAAAGTTTGATTCCATCCAAAACGAAGGAACATCATTGATAAACTTGGTCAGAAATTATTTTTCTAAGATCCGCTACTTTTTCGGTGGCGCAGGTACTACTTTATCTGAGGAGTATGTTGGCCAGAGCGCGCCTAAACGCCTTCGGATTATCCTCTATGGCGTGTCCTTGGTTGTCGTTTCCTTGATAGTGTTAGGGATGTATTGGAGTGTTGAACCAGATGACTCTGAAATTCGTTCGGCGCTAAATAGCCCAGATGTTTCAATTGTAGGTTCAGCGACGACCAAGACTCTAATTAAAGTCGTTGATACCTTGTTAGATAAACCTGGTGGATATTTGAGTAATGACATTTTGCCACCCTCTGTATGGCTGGATAATGTGCCAAGCTGGGAGTATGGCGTACTTATTCAGGTGAGAGATCTGAGTAAAGCAATGAGAGAGTCATTTAGCAGGTCGCAGTCCCAGTCGACCGAGGATCCTGATCTGTCTTTGGCTGAGCCTCGCTTCAATGTCGATCATCTCAGTTGGGCGGTTCCTTGGCCTGAGCGGGAATACCGGGACGGCCGTGATCGATTGGAAAATTATTTGATTCGATTGAGTGATAAAAAAACCTACAACACTCAATTTTATGCAAGAGCGGATAATTTGCGTTATTGGCTGGGTACCGTGGAAAAGCGTCTGGGTAGTTTGTCTCAACGCTTATCTGCTAGCGTTGGTCAAAAGCGAATCAATACTGACCTTTCAGGAGCTGGAGGAGCGCGGCAATCTACTGATTCACCAAAAGAGATAGTCGTTAAAACAAGTTGGATGCGAATTGACAATGTTTTTTATGAAGCAAGAGGTACTGCGTGGGCTCTTGCACACTTCTTAAGAGCAGTTGAGCTCGATTTTGGTGAGGTTTTAAACGACAAAAATGCAAACGCCAGTGTAAAGCAGATTATTCGAGAACTTGAAATGACTCAGCAATCCGTCCAATCTCCCATGATTGTAAACGGAGATGGATTCGGGTTATTGGCGAATCATTCCTTAGTGATGGCTTCTTATATCAGTCGCGCAAATGCTGCGATTATTGATTTAAGGGAGTTGCTCTCAAAGGGATGAATTAAACAGAGGCTTGAATAGTGCGGATTCCCTCTTGAGTAGCAAGAAATAATATATCGGCCGGTTTGAGTGCAAATAAACCATTGGTAACAACCCCGGTAATTTGGTTTATTTTTTCCTCTAAATCACAAACTGATTGGATTGGATAAAGGTGGTGAACATCAAGAATGATATTTCCATTATCAGTAGTGGTACCTTCTCTCCATACTGGATCTCCTCCAAGTTTTACCAATTCCCTTCCAACATGACTCCGTGCCATGGGGATTACCTCCACGGGGAGGGGAAAATGGCCAAGGTAATCGACCCATTTACTGTCATCTGCGATACAAACAAATTCATCAGCAACAGCAGTAACAATTTTTTCTCTGGTTAACGCCGCCCCACCACCTTTGATAAGTTCTAAGCGCGAGTTAGCTTCATCAGCTCCATCAACATATACAGCGACCTCAGAAACCGTCGTCAATTCGAAAACGACAACCCCGTGATTTCTCAGCCTACGAGCTGATTCTTCAGAGCTTGCAACGGTGCCAGCAAACAGGTGCTTGTGATTAGCGATGATATCGATAAAACAGTTAGCCGTTGAACCGGTGCCGATACCTATAACGCTCTCGGGTTCTATTTTTGTTAGAACGTAGTCTACTGCAGCTTTAGCTACGGCCTGTTTTAATTCATTTTGATCCACAGCGCCCCCAGAGTGAGAATTAACATCCTCGTTTTTAACAGTTTATATGATCAACCGCTAAATAAAAAATACATTGATTTTTATTTATGACAATAGAGGCTGGCGTAATCGGATGGATCAAATTACCATTGACTCTATATTTAAGAGGTTTGACGAATCCATGCCACAGAAGTACGTAAAAAAGATCCTCGATGCGCGTATTTATGACTTAGCTCTAGAGACGCCTGTTGAAAAAGCCCCTTTGTTATCTCAACGATTTAATAATAATATTTTGCTAAAACGAGAGGATCTTCAGCCAGTTTTTTCGTTTAAAGTGCGCGGAGCTTATAATAAATTGAGATGCTTGTCAGATGCGCAGAGATCTGCAGGCGTTATCGCAGCATCCGCTGGCAATCATGCACAGGGTCTTGCGCTCGCAGCAAAAAAAATGAATGTGAATGCAACCATTGTGATGCCAGTCACAACTCCTGAGATCAAGGTAGACGCTGTCAGATCCAGGGGTGCCAATGTGGTTCTCATTGGAGATAATTACGATGCTGCCGCCACTCATGCCAATCAGCTAGTTCAAGAGCAAGGTCTTACTTATATTCATCCCTTCGATGATCCAGATATTATTGCTGGACAGGGGACGATTGGAATGGAAATTCTGCGTCAACTACCTGGTAAGTTAGATGCTATTTTTGTTGCCGTTGGCGGTGGAGGTTTGTGCGCAGGTGTCGCTGCTTACGTTAAATATGTGAGGCCAGGTGTAAAAATAATAGCGGTTGAATCTGACGATGCAGCTTGCTTGGATGCTGCTTTAAAAGCTGGTAGGAGAGTTAAATTGAAGGATGTAGGCCTTTTTGCAGACGGTACTGCTGTCGCAGAAGTTGGCGAGGAAACTTTTCGAATACTCAAAGATCTTGTGGATGAGGTTATTACAGTCACTACAGATGAGATTTGTGCTGCAATTAAAGATATTTACAATGATACTCGAGCGATTTGTGAGCCATCTGGTGCGATGGGGACAGCTGGATTAAAGAAGTATATCGAGCAAAATCAACTTTCAGGACAGACGTTAGTAGCTATCCAATGTGGTGCCAATATTGACTTTGACCGATTGAGATATATTTCCGAACGAACTGAGATTGGCGAGAAGCGTGAAGCAGTTCTGGCTGTTACGTTAGAGGAAAAACCAGGCAGTTTTAAAACTTTTTGCCAAGCACTTGGAAATCGCACTATTTCAGAATTCAATTATCGTTATAGTGATGTAGCAGAGGCCCAGATCTTTGTTGGAGTCAAGGTTACCTCTGATTTGGATCGCTGTAATTTAGTAGATGAGCTTCGTCGGTTAGGTTATCGGGTCTCAGATATGACAGATAGCGCTATTGCTAAATCTCATGTTCGTCATATGGTTGGGGGTCGGTCTCCTCAAGTGGGAGAGGAGCAAGTATTTCGGTTCGAGTTTCCTGAGAGACCAAGTGCGCTGCTAAATTTCCTTAAGCAGCTGGGTAGTCGATTTAATATTTCTATGTTTCATTACAGAAATCATGGCTCGGCGTTTGGAAAGGTCCTTGTTGGATTTCAGGCATCAAAGGATGATGGCCAAGAGGTTAGAGGGTTCCTTGACAATCTCGGCTATCCTTATGAGGACGAAACTCAAAATGAAGCATATCGATTTTTCTTAGGATAACCAAACCGCTTCAATTACGAAGAAACTTTACCCATCCTGCTAGAGAAGATCAGAAATTTTTCGAATCTGAATTGCCTCAAAGCCAGATCCAGCCAATGCATCTGAAATAACCACGACGGGATCATCCTCCGAAAAGTCATTTCGATTAAGCATAATTTTTGCAGCTGAAGACAATGTTTTTTCTGGGTCCTCGCTGAAATTAATTAAAAAGCTTAAAACATTCCGATTGAGCATCAACTGCCGCATCGTCAAATCATTATTGGTAAACGCACAGATGATAGATTCTTGTGGATGGCAGTTGGTGACACGATTTGCCATGCGTCCTCGTTGAGTAGGGACTATTATCGCCTTTGCTTGAATTGATTCTGCCAAAGTAACTGCTGCCTTTGCTATATGTTGCTTGTCATGAGTAACATTTAAGTTATCAGTAAAACGCAATCCTCTGCTGCTTTCTGTAGATCGAGCAATACGATCAAGTATCTCCACACACTTTACTGGGTATTTGCCTACAGTCGTTTCTCCCGAGAGCATAATCGCATCAGCTTCTTCATAAACAGCGTTAGCTACATCCGTTACCTCTGCTCGTGTGGGGATAGGATTTTCAATCATCGATTCGAGCATGTGGGTAGCAACAATGGCGCGTTTACCCATTTCAGCGCAAGTTCTGATTATGCGACGTTGGATACGCGGCAATACTTCTAATGGAACCTCAACTCCCAAATCACCTCTAGCAACCATAATTCCATCAGCAGCATCGATGATTTCAATCATATTGGTAATAGCTTCTTGATCTTCAAGTTTTGCAATAATTTTTGTTTGATCAGCCGCTTGACCCAACAGCTCTCTTAGTTGTTTGATATCTGCGGCCTCTCGTACAAAGGATAGTGCAATGAAGTCGACACCTTGAGTCATACCAAATTCTATATCTCGACGATCTTTTTCAGTGATTGCTGGCAGGTTCACCCGTATCCCAGGAAGGTTCACGTGACGTTTGCTCTTTAATAGCCCGCCATCAATGACTTTTACCTGCATCATTCGATCATGCTTTTCCAAAACTTCAAGATTTATCAGGCCATTATCTACTGTAATTGTATCTCCTACGTCCACATCATTTATAAGATCATCATAATTTATATGGATAGAGGACTCTTCCACATTCTCCGCACCACGAGCAACTATAGAAATAGTGTCTCCTTCATTAAGGTGGAGGTCATCTGCCATATCGCCTGTGCGTATTTCAGGTCCCTGAGTATCCAATAATATAGCGACGGGATGGTCTAGCCTTTTATTTAGGGTTTTGATGGATTGGATGATTTGACTATGTGACTCATGAGAACCATGAGACATATTCAGCCTGGCAATGTTCATGCCTGCAGCTGCTAATTTCTCAAGCATTTCTATGGATTCAGTTACAGGACCAATGGTACATATTATCTTTGTTTTACGCATATTATCTCTTTTTCAGTGGCGATGAAGTTAATGGGGACATCCCATACTTGTCTATGAATACTTTTAATCTCTTGGATGCTGTGCGCTAGCCCTACCAATTTTGGTTTATCAAGTTTGTGAAGCTTTGTAAATTCTAGGGCTCGATCATAATAGCCGCCACCCATTCCAAGTCTGCTTCCTGATCGATCAAACCCAACGACTGGTAAAAATATAACGTCTAGTTTTGCTGGATCAATTGAGTTTTTTTCATTTAATGAAGGCTCTAGTATGCCGAATTTATTTTTATTAAGCGGAGTACCCTTATCATAAAGCACGAAACAGAGATTATTTTGAGCTGTGAAATCAAGAACTGGTAAGAAACACGAGACATTGCTTTTCAGAGCCATATTTATAATGTGACTGGTGCCGATCTCACCATCATTCTCAAGGTATATTCCTATATTTTTAACATTATTGAGTAATTGTTCATCGCTAATTAGGCGCGCCAAAACATTTGCAGAATGTTGTTGTTCGAGTGATGTGAGTTTATTCCTTTTTATACGCAACTCCCGACGCATATCATCACCTGACATGTATGTTCCTCGTATAAAAATAAACCCCAGAATGCCGCTGCCAACGTGGCCTTGAACCGAAAAGTTCAAGGTGGCAACTTTCGCAACAAATCAGGCTCTCCGACGCACGGATTTGCTCAACAATGTTGACAGAAAGAAGCCGGATAATAAATATCGGCTCAGGGACTTCTTGGCTGGCAAACACCCCAGGAGAGGGCATTATATCAGAGCAGGTATAAAAATTTGATATTTAAAAGGTGACTAAAGAAAAAATTTATGCGATTACGCATTTAACTAGCGAGATCCTCAAGCACAGCATTCAATTTTGAATCCATCGAAGTTAGAAGCACAGCCGCTTCGCCATCTTTTCGAGCTGAGTGTTCGGTTCGAATTAAATCATGAGCCAAATTTAGAGCAGCCATTACAGCTATTCTCTCTAGGCCAATTATGTGGGAGCCGCGGCGAATATCTTCCATTTTCTCGTTTAGCAATTTTGCTGAGTACTCGAGAGCCTCTCGTTCCTCAGGAGCACAATTGACTTGATACTCCTTGTCTAAAATACGAATTTTAAGAGAAATAGACGTCATTTTTATTCCGAACTGAGAGCTTGAAGTCGATTGATCATAGTTTCAACTTTCTGTCGTGCCATATCATTTTTTTTCATGAGTTGGCTTCGTTCCCCAAGCAACTCATCTTCCCTGTTTCGAAGAGCGTGATTGTCACGTTTGAGTTGTTGACACAATTCAATGAGCTGGTCGAGCTTCTGTTCAAAGTTATCAGGTTCTGACATGACTTGAAAAGTGCCACCTATTAGTTAAGACGATTGACCTTGTAACTATAGGGTTTGTAATTGTTTTGGTCAATTGCAACATTGCAGACAAATTAATGAAGGTACATACTAACTGGGGATAAACAATAATATCAAAAGAGAGGAATACTAACTTGACCTATGAGCAGTTAGAGGACTTATTTTATGCTCTAAAAATATCTGCTAGCCCCTCGGCATTCCATGGATTTCTCTGTGGAAGACTTAGCTGTGGAGTAATCGAAATTGGAGAACTTATAAAAATCTCTGCAGAATGGTTAGCTCTATCTCCAGAGCAAAGTGATGCAGCAGAAGCAGATTTGCAAGAGTTTTATGAAGACTCCCTGAGTAATTTGGAAGACGTATCTTTTTTGTTTAAACCGACATTACCTGATGATGAATTGCCCCTTGGCGATAGACTTGTTGCAATTGGTGATTGGTGTAGCAATTATATATCAGGTTTAGGCGACGGTATGGGAGACTCATTTGAATTTTCTGAGGATGGAAGAGAGGCACTAGAGGATCTAACTGCAATTGGACAGATCTCTGTTGATTTTGAATCAGATGATGAAGGTGAGAGAGACTATACCGAACTTGTAGAGTATGTGCGTCTGGCCGTCCAGGTAATATTCTCTGATCTTCACCCTAATATGAAATCTGAAGAATCACCAACAATCCATTAAACTTAATCACTTATTATGCCCTAGGAAGCGGTAAATATGATCAAGCAAAAAGAGTATGTTGCGCGAAGAAAAGAACTGATGTCGATGATGCATTCAAATAGTATTGCCATTATTTCGTCTGCTCCTGAAAAAGTTCGATCCAGAGATACCCATTACCCTTATAAACAAAATGTCAACTTGACTTATCTTTGTGGTTTTCCCGAACCGGAGGCGGTTCTTGTTCTCATCCCGGGTAGACAGCTGGGAGAGATGATAGTTTTTTGTCGAGAGAAGGATCCACTTAGGGAGACTTGGGATGGCTATCGAGAGGGTCCTCAGGGTGCAATTGCCAATTTTGGAGCAGATGATGCGTTCCCTATCTCTGATATTGACGATATTTTACCAAACTTAATTGAGGGAAAAGATCGACTATATTACGCCATTGGCAAAGATCCTGAATTTGATAAACATTTAATGGAGTGGATTAACCATGTGAGGAGCCAACGAGGTAATGGAGCCTTACCACCAGGTGAATTTGTGGACTTAGACCATTTTATGAATGAGATGCGATTATTTAAGACTGCTCCTGAAATCAAGATAATGCGGAAGGCTGCTGATATTTCAGCCGCTGCTCATTGCAGGGCAATGAGATCCGTTAAACCTGGAATGTTCGAATATCAGTTG
>Ga0315331_10001919_pt1 | contig 15699 bp, 14 predicted proteins | sample M160m34915metaG_FD_203456 | JGI IMG/M metagenome (GOLD analysis project Ga0315331, IMG submission 203456) | Ammonia-oxidizing marine archaeal communities from Monterey Bay, California, United States - M1 60m 34915 | ecosystem: Environmental > Aquatic > Marine > Intertidal zone | place: USA...
AGAGATTACCAAACTTGTCGGAGCTCAAAGAAGGCCAGGGCTTATAAGAAAAATGGTTGGTCTGCCCAATACGAGACGCTGGATGGAGAACTTTCATCGTGCTGGGGTTCAATCGTGGCGTTAAAAAAGCCCTCAAACGGAACTGTTAACGGATACATAAAAGAGTGTGGTGTTGGCCAAGCTTATGAATTCACAGCGTCAATGGGTTCTGCAGATCCTGAACTTGAGCGAAAACGCCGCGAGCTTGCAGAATTGAAAGCACGGCGGGCAGCAGAGGAAGAAGCACGGCGGGCAGCAGAGGAAGAAGCACGGCGGGCAGCAGAGGAAGAGCGCCTTCGACTTGCTGCAGAAATTGAGGCTGAAAAACGTCGCGTCGCTGAAGCTGAAGCACAACGAGTCGCAGAGGAAGAAGCACGGCGAGCTGCAGAGAAGGAGCGCCTTCGTCGTCTCGCTGAAGCCGAAGCACTAAGGAAAGCAGAAGATGAGAAGCGCCGCAGAGCTCTTACCGCAACTCTTCAAAAGGGAACGGTTGGTGACACTTCTGGAGGCGAAGTATGGCAAAGCACTTGGGGACCTGTTGTTGTAGCGGTTGATGCAGATGGTAGGTTTACGGCCCGCTACAATGATAAAGCGATGGGGTGGGTTTCATTATCCTCAAGCGATGGAATTTTTTATAAAGGTTACTGGGCAAGAAACTGTGGTCGGAATGAGCCTGTTTGTGGGAGCACCAGAACCTCAAGAAATGGTGTAAAGACTCAATGTTGGGGTAACCTCTCGGGCGAGGTAAATGATGCAAACAATAAATTTAAGGGCTCTTGGAATTCTTGTGGAACAGGCGCATCTGGTGTTTGGAACGGTTGGAAATAATATCTGCTCACTACGAAGCCACGTTGATGATTGGGCCTAACACGGTTTCAAAATAATCTAACCTTTTCATCATACCGCCTAAATAACTATGCTTGGTTTCCCTGTTTTTAGCCCGCGTTGTTTAACCAGCTAAAAACGACACTTTTAGCTGGTTAAAGGTTAATCCCTGAACAGGGCTAGACGCGCCTAAAACTTGTTTCTCTTTTATTTGTTCACGCAACACTTTCGCCTCTGCTTCTGTGTTGGCGAATTTAGTTACGCCAGCTTTCTTTGTGTCTGGACAGTAATACCGAAAATAATATTATTTCTTCCCGTTCTTCCTGATCGACCCAACAGCGGTTAATTGTTTGGTGTTTATTTTTCGCATTGAATCTCCCGTTTCTTTTTTGGTCACACACCAGAAGGACGGAGAACATTGCGTGTCTCGTTTGAGTATCGGATTCCTTGTGTTTTTTAAAAATACCCTGTGTCCCTTGTTTCCCGTGTGTCTTTTAAGGAAAAATTCAACTAAATGCTTGATTTCATTGCAAAAACAGGTATAGATTGTGACCTGTAGGAGCGTGGCGCAGCTTGGTAGCGCGATATACGCGGATACAATGATTTCAACGACTTAGCTACAATGGGTCTTTTTTTGGTGCTACATGACAGTTTTAGATAGTCATGTCGTTCCTATTACTAGCAACGATTGTGGCATGACTAGTAATATGAAGACAAAAAAACAGTAGACTTCTAACTTGGAATTGTTCAGACGCTATTAGTCTGGTTCGACTGTGAGTTGGCCGACATCAGCTTTCACTACCTTTACATATGCCGCCTTGGCAATCGCTTGATCACTAACTACCTTCCAACCGATCCCAGAATACACGTGTTCTCCCGGCGCGGCTGGTGAGATACCTTTTTCCAACTGAAACCGGTAACCCACAAGACCAACCTCTACATCAGTGTCCTTGCTGGGTGATTGGATCTTTTTTAGGGGTTTCCAAAGCAAAACCGCTGAGCTAATCGAAATGAGAGACACGGTGATTACTGCACTATTGATTGTTTGAGGAAGCAGTTCAAACGTCATTAACCCGCCGGTTACCAGCATAGCGAGGCCAACAAAAAATAACACAAAGGTTGCAAAACCAAGAAAGGCGATTTCGACTACTAATAAAGCAACGCCAAGCATAAAGAGCCATTGCGAAAGGGAAAGGTCGAGTATTAGCTGTTCCATGCTGCTATTTGCCCCATGGACCTGACGCGTCCCGTTGCCCCTCACTCTCACTAGCAGGAGTGGTCATGCTGCTAGATGGAGAGCTGTTTGGACCATTTGAAATTTTTTGAATGATTGCCATTGCTTGGGTCACGAGGTTTGCGGCATCTGAGCCGCTGTCTGGCAGCAAGATAAGCGACGACTCTTTAGCGATCATTTCTTTCGCATGAATTGCTTTGGTCGCCAAATCAAGTTGAACCGCTTTTTGTCCTGCTGGCGTATCCGCCGCCTCGCCAACCATTACCAGTGCTTTGGCTTGAGCATCTGCTACGGCGACTAGGGCCTTAGCCTCGCCCTCTGCACGCAACACCTGTTCGTCTTTTTCAGCTTCGGCCGCCAGTACAACTGAAGCTTTCTCACCTTCGGCACGATTAATCGCGGATTGTCTGTCACCTTCGGACTCAAGGATTTGTGCGCGCTTTACCCGTTCGGCTTTCATTTGAGCTTCCATCGCTTGCATGACGGACTGTGGCGGCACAATATCTTTGATTTCATACCGTAAAACCTGCACTCCCCATGCCGATGAAGCTTGATTGATGGCGGTCACAATATTCGTATTGAGTAAATCGCGTTCCTCAAAGGTTTTATCCAGTTCCATCTTGCCCAGCTCTGAGCGCATGGTGGTCTGCGCTAGTTGGGTTACCGCGAACACATAATCATCAACGCCATAGGTCGCCTTGTAGGGATCTAGCACTCGAAAATAAAGCACTCCGTCCACAGTTAGAGAAATATTGTCCTTGGTAATGGCGCCTTGGCTGGGTACGTCGACTGCCTGCTCTTTTAGCGAGCGATCTGCTGCCACACTATCGATGAAGGGGATGAGAAAGTTCAAGCCAGCCTCCTGCACGCCTTTGAACTTCCCAAAACGCTCTATGACGTAGCTTTGATTTTGGGGAACGAATTTGATAGAGAACCGCAACACGACTACAGTTAAAATAAACAACCATATTGTTGGGTTGAAAACAAAACTAAAAACATCTTCTAGGGTCATTTACCATGCTCCAGATAACTAAGGAAACCAAATTTAAGTATTTTCAGTAATGAGATCAACGTAGACTTTTAATATAATACAGTGTCGAAGTTGGATCAACACTGCCGATGAGCTTGGATATTGTGATCCAATAATCTCTCTGCTGACGCTGGTTGACCATGTGCAGGGAGGCTTAGCCTCGATGTTCGGCTTGCTTCCCCCGCTCTAGTGCAGGAAAAATTTTCTTGGATATGTTGGGTGTGTTTAGTGAGTTTGAGACTAACCTTCGCAAAGAGAGACAGATGGAAGGTATTGCAAAAGCAAAGGAACGAGGGGTCTATAAAGGACGCAAACCATCTGTTGATGTTGATATGGTCAAAGAACTCAAAGAAGAGGGTTTAGGTACGTCAGCGATTGCGAAAGAATTAGGGATAGGAAGGGCATCGGTTTATAGAGCACTTGGTGCGTAGGTTTTCCTCTCGTTACACCGCAGATTTAGATGCGTTCTATTCATCTAATCAGAGACTTTCTTACCGTTACGGGGTGGACACCCACCCGTTTAGCCAAGCATTTACTCGTAAGCATTTTGTCCTCCATAAGATCTCAGTTTTGGCACTTGACTTGTTGTATACGGCGTCAGCAATCGCTTGCAGTTGTAAATCAGCAATAGGTGTTTCGATTCCGAAAACAGATTCGAAACATTCCAAGCGTCTTGTGAAATCACCTAAGTAACTTTTTGTGATTTCTTTGTTGTGCGCTCGTTTTGTTGCGCTTCTAAAAAGATGTGTTTTAGTTTTCCGAATGTTAACCCGTAAACAGGGCTGGATAGCCCTAGCACTTGTTTCTCTTTAATTTGTTCCCGCAACACTTTCGCCTCTGCTTCTGTGTTGGCGAACTTCGTGAGGCCATCTTTTTGCAAATCTGGGCAGTAATAACGAAAGTAAAATCGCCTTTTCCCGTGATTTATAATCGGCCTTATAGCAGTTAGTTGCTTAGTGTTAATTTTTCGCATTGACATTCCCGTTCCCTTTTTGGTGCTACACCAGAAACAAAATGAACATCGGGTATCTTGTGTTAGTAGCGGATTCCTTGTGTTTTTTGAAAATACCCTGTATCCCTTGTTTCCCGTGCCTTTTTAAAGGAAAAACTCAAGTAAATGCTTGATTTCATTACAAAAACAGGTGTAGATTGTGACCTGTCGGAGCGTGGCGCAGCCTGGTAGCGCGCTACACTGGGGGTGTAGAGGTCGTGGGTTCGAGTCCCGCCGCTCCGACCATGAAAACGATGCTAATCGATTTTGACCTGGACGTGTAAGCAATGGCAGATACCAATTTTCGGTTAGCTCAGATTTTTTCTAATACGGGACACGCTTTCTCCCATCTTTTTATGTTGATCTATCCAACAGTTGTTATCGCATTGGAAGCGGAATTTTCATCTCCGTATCATCAATTAATTGGGTTAATCTTGATTGGAAATGTTTTATTTGGGGCTGCTGCTTTACCTGCGGGCTATCTGGGAGATAAGTGGGGCGCCGTAAGACTCATGATTTTATTCTTCGTGGGAACGGGTGTTGGATCAATTTTAGTTGGCCTTGCCAAAACAGAAATACAACTCGCCTCCGGCTTTGCAATAGTTGGTTTATTTGGCGCAATTTATCACCCTGTCGGAATAGCGTGGGTTGCTCGACGGGTTGCAAATAGGGGAAAGGCATTAGGTTTAAACGGTGTCTTTGGCAGTGTAGGGGTTGGTTTAGCTCCCATTTTAGCAGCGGGTCTTACAGACTTTTGGTCTTGGAGAGCTGCTTTTATTTTGCCGGGAATAGTGAGTGTCTTTCTTGGCTGTATTTTGGCTCTAATGTTTTTAAGAGGTTTAATAACCGATGGTGAGACTATTAATAGAGAAGAGGTTCCAGAAGCTGATACAAGCGATATGAAAAAAGGCATACTCCTCTTACTTATAACGGTGGCTTGCACGGGATTAATTTATCAGGCGACATCGTTTGCGCTACCTAAATTAATTGAGTTAAGGTTATCTGATGTTTTAGGAGAAGGACTTATTGGCGTAGGAGCTGTCGTTTCAATTATTTACTTTATTTCTGGGGGGGCTCAACTTGTTGGAGGTTGGCTTGCGGATCGATTTAATTTAACCAGAGTTTATTTGGTATGCTGGTTATTGCAAGTTCCCTTGCTTGTTTTAGCAGCTTCAATTAATGGCAGCCTTTTGATCGTCATATTAGGAGTAATGGTTGTTAGTAATACAATCGGTTCGCCAGCAGAGAATAGTTTATTTGCTAAATACTCTCCGCCCAAGTGGCGATCAACGGCTTTTGGAATCAAATTTGTTTTGGCGTTGGGGGTTGCTGCGGTCTCAATTCCCTTAATTTCATGGATTTTCGAGGCCACGGCAGAGTTTTTTTGGTTGTTTATCATTTTGTCAGGAATTGCTCTAATTGCGGTAGTCACGGCACTATGTTTGCCTTCTGAAAATAGGGATACGCCCCTTGAGAGTGAAGAAATGATAATATCATCTGATTCTGATTAAGAATCAGATGCAAACTCTACCGCTTGCTGAGCTGCTCTAAACAATGCGCGGGCTTTATTGATTGACTCTTGGTATTCACTTTCAGGATTACTATCTGCCACAACGCCGCCTCCTGCCTGAACATACATTTGATTGTCTTTCACAAGAGCTGTTCTAAGAGCTATACAAGTGTCCATGGTTCCATTTGCCGAGATATACCCAACAGCACCGGCATATACTCCACGCCTTGATTTTTCCAATTCATCAATTATTTCCATGGCCCTTATTTTTGGTGCTCCTGAGACAGTCCCTGCAGGAAAGCCTGCCGCTAATGCATCAAGGGCATCGTACTCTTGGGATATCTCACCTTCAACATGGCTCGCTATATGCATAACGTGTGAATAATATTCTATTTCAAACTGTTCCACGACTTTTACAGTCCCAATCTTACTTACTCGTCCGATATCATTCCTGCCTAAATCCAAAAGCATAAGGTGCTCGGCGCGTTCTTTTGGGTCTTCCAGAAGTTCCTTTGCTAGGGCTTTATCTTCTTCTGTATCTTTTCCTCTGGGTCTTGTTCCTGCTAAAGGTCTGAGAGTGACAGTATTATCTCGCAGGGTCACTAAAATTTCAGGACTTGAACCAACAATTGAAAACTCTCCAAAATCAAAAAAGAACAAGTATGGTGAAGGGTTTAGACGTCTTAATGATCGGTACAATGACATCGGGGGTAAATTAAAAGGAATCGAAAATCGTTGTGATGGCACGACCTGAAATATATCACCCGCACTTATGTAATCCTTAGCCTTATGAACCATATTGTGGAATTCGTCTTTAGTCGTATTGGATTCGGGGGCATTTATGTTTGCATGATCTGAAGATCTCTCACGACGATAGGGTAGGCTTCTTTGGAAATCAGTTGTCGCATCATTTAGTCTCGTCATGGCTGCGTCGTATGCAGACTCGGCTGATACCCCCTCATCAGGCCATATAGGGGTGACGATAGTGACAATATCTTTTAATCTGTCAAAAATACAAATAAGCGATGGTCTTAAAAATAACCCATCTGGTACCATCAAATCATCGGGGTTGTTATCGGGAATATCTTCGTTTAAGCGAACCGAGTCATATCCCATATAACCAAAGAGTCCGGATGCCATTGGTGGAAGCTCCTCTGGAAGTTCAATTCGAGATTCCGCTACTAAGGCTCTAAGTGATTGCAAAGGTTCCTCGGGACATGTTTCAAATTCATTTGTATTGATCCTGGCTTTGCGATTGATTTGAGCTATTTTCTTTTTGAATTTCCATATTATGTCCGGGTTCATTCCAATAATAGAAAACCTCCCGCGAACTTTCCCTCCCTCGACAGATTCTAAAAGAAATGAGTTTGATCTGCCATCGGCTAATTTAAGCATTGCGGAAACTGGGGTTTCTAGATCGGCGATTAAAGTTGTCCAGGCGACTTGAGGTTTACCAGCCAGGTAGAGATCAGAGATGGTTTTTTTCGAGGGATGACTGATCATTCTTGAGCCACTATTAGTTGATCGATAAAGGGGCGATTGATTTCAATATTATACTTTGTTTTTAGAGATTGGAGTGTAGTCTCTATATAATCCTCTTGCATGGACGCCTGAATTTCCTGTTTTATCGATGTCCATCCCTCACTTTTTCTATCAATGGTGGCATTTTTTATATCATTTAATTCAATGACGGCTACTTTTGTTGATCCGTCCACTACACCCACATCTCCAGCAGATAGCTCGAATGCAATAGTTGCAAGGTCTGCAGGATATAAGGTCATATCCAAACCATCGGCTGATCGAGTAAATAGTTCTGTTGTGTTAACTTTGTACCCGGAGCCGGTAGCGGCATTTTTTAATCCTACTCCTCCTTTACTTGCATCAGCTAAAGATTTTGCTTTATCCATGATAATTTGTTGTTGTTGAGCGGTGTTCCATTGCGTATTTAATCGCGCCTTCGCTTCTGCAAAACTTAATTTTCGCGTTTCTAAAATATCGTCAGGCCTGAGTAAAAAGTATCCACCTTCTTCCGTCTCTATTAAATTGCTTTGCTCGCCTTTTAATGTTGAGAAAAGTGTAGAAATAAATTTTTTGCTCTGTGGAATATCTGTTTGAGCTGTATTGGTCTGGCTCATGCCTTGAATATTAGTGAAGGGAAGCCTTCTTAGCTCAACATTTATGGTTCTGGCTGCCTCTTCGATTGTGGCTCCGCTAGCCAATGAATCCTCGAACTGGTTAGTCAAGTCAAACAGAGCATCAAGTGCTTTCTCGCCAGCTAATTCCGCTTGAATTTTTGCGGAGGCTTCTTTAAAAGGCGCAATCACTTCAGGTTGTTCTGACTCTATTAAAAATATTTTCCAACCAAATGCAGTTTTTATAGGATCACTAAGGTTTCCAACTATTGTCCTAAATGCTGCTATTTTTTCCTGTTCATTATTAAAATCTCGTTCCCTTATATCACGCAATGATGTAGTCTTCTCGCTGCTTACATTTTTGGTCATGTAATTCAATAGTGTTGCAAAATCCCTTGATTTTTGTGCTTTTGCCTTTGCATTCATAGCAGCAGACTTAGTATTAAAAACAAACTGTTTTATCTTCCTCGTTGCAGGCTTTGTGAACTCATCTTTCCGTAATTCATAACTTTCCCTTAATTTTTTTTCGGGGATTAAAATTTCTTTGGCTATTTCTTTTGGAGTAAGGTGAATATAGGTGGCTCGTCTGTATTCTGGTGCTGTTAACTCATCTTTATTTTCATCATAGATTTTTTTCAATTCTTCTTCTTTTGGTGTAGTTGTTATGATCGCATCATCCAGTGACATGACAACAGCATGCACTCTTCGTCTTTCGTAACGGTAGCCAAGCAACATCTCTATCATTTTTGCGTTCGGTTCTATAAAACCGCTTAATGCTGTAACAAGTTGATTTCGTTTGATTTCTTCTCTTAGGGTTTTAAAAAATGCTTCTTCGGTCAAGTCTGCATTATAAAGACTTCTTCGAAATAATTCTGGACTAAACTTTCCTAGCTGGTCCTTAAAAGCAGGAGAATTAGCAACCCAATTTTTTAATTGGTTTTGGCTAATCATAAGTTTCATATTGGAGGTCTCTGCCGCAACAAGACCATTATTAACCATGGATTTAATAACTGAGTCCAAAACTTGAGGCTTTACCAAGGAAAGATATTCTGGTGGTAAACGCATGGCTTTGCGAGTTCTTTCAAACTCTTGTCTGATATCATCAGAGTCGTATTCGATTTCTCCTATAGATATTGCAGTTTCTGCTTTTTTTTTGCCTAAAAAAATATCACCTATACCCCAAATAGCAAAACTCAAAATAAGTATGCCAAATAAGACTTTTATAAAAATGGATGTTACTTTAGAACGAATAAACTGCAGCATGCTAAATCCGATACACAGAAAGATGTGGCATTTAAATTAACAAATGCTCTCTCGTCGATATATTAAGCGTGTGGGTGGCTTCACCGCAACACGGTTTTCTTTTAAACTTAAGATTAAGAATAAAAAACAAAAAAGGAAAAATATTTTAATATTATTTAAAAAAGCCTTTTATGAAATTTTAACGCGTTTTGGAGTTTGAGATGGTCGACCGTTTATTGATAGCTGGTAATTGGAAGATGAATTTAGATAAGGCGGGAGCGATTGAACTTACTGACGCGCTAACCAGTGGCCAAGGCACGTTTAAAGGGGTAGATGTGGCAGTTTTTCCTCCATCTCTTTGGTTAACTTTGGTAGGTGATTTAATAGGATCTGATGATATTAAACTAGGTGGGCAAGACTGTCATGAAGAGTTGGAGGGAGCGCACACCGGTGATATATCTGCTAAAATGTTGAAAGATGTTGGATGTGATTACGTGATTGTAGGTCATTCAGAACGGAGAGCGGACCACTTTGAGACGAATGAAACTATAAAGAAAAAAGTTTTAATGTCTGTTCAGTGTAATCTGCGTCCCATAGTTTGTATTGGTGAGACTTGGGACGAACGTAATAAAGGGGCAGCAATCTCAGCTGTTTCAGCTCAACTAAAAGAAAGTATTCCAGATGGATTAGGTAGCGAACAGTTTATAGTAGCCTATGAGCCGGTTTGGGCAATTGGCTCTGGAAGAACACCGACCTTAGACGATATAGAAGAAATGCACGCTTCCATCAAAGAGACACTTCTTTCTATTAATCATAAAGCCGATAAAGTACGCATCTTATACGGTGGGTCAGTGAAACCTGCGAATGCCGCTGAAATCTTTAAAGTAGAGAATGTCGGCGGTGCCTTGGTTGGGGGGGCGAGCCTATCAGCCACTGACTTTGGTGAGATAATAAGTATCGCTGGAGCCAAAAACTAGTATTTCAAAGGTTTTTACTAGAAAAAAAATAAGTTTAACGATAGAACGTAGCAAGCAATGTCGGCGACGTTAAGATAATTCCAATTTTTCGGGGACACTCATGACCGAAGTTTTACTGTCTATCCATCTTATGATTGCAGCAGCTTTAGTAGTTATAATTTTATTGCAGAGAAGTGAAGGTGGAGGGTTGGGTATCGGCGGCGGCGGCGGCGGCGGCGGAATGGGGGGATTCATGTCTGCTAGAGGAACAGCCAATTTATTAACGAGAGCGACCGCTATTTTGGCTACCTGCTTTTTTACTACAAGTTTAACATTGGCGATTATAGCCGATTCGGGTCGGAAAAATTCAATTGCTGATCAGATTAGAGCAGAAGAAACTCCGTCAATCCCCAAAGCCCCCCAGGCGCCAGTATCCAAGTAACAAATCAATTGCTCAGTATTTAGCCATTCTCGAGCATTTTTCGCTAGCCCTTGTTATAAAAGCTAGATTAACAGTGTTACATTTTTATCTTTTGCGATATACAAATTGTCCATGTCTAAGTTTATATTCATAACTGGTGGTGTGGTCTCTTCGTTGGGAAAAGGATTGGCGTCTGCGGCACTTGGTGCGTTGCTTCAAGCTCGCGGATACAAGGTCCGATTAAGGAAACTAGACCCATATCTTAATGTGGACCCAGGCACTATGAGCCCATATCAACATGGTGAAGTCTATGTAACTGACGATGGGGCTGAAACAGATTTGGACTTAGGTCATTACGAACGGTTCACCGGTGTCCCAGCCAAACGATCCGACAATGTGACTACGGGGCAGTTATACATGGACGTTTTGGCCAAGGAAAGGCGTGGCGATTATTTAGGGGCCACCATCCAAGTTATTCCTCATGTTACTGATGCTATAAAGGCTTTTGCAAAAAGTGATTTAACAGACGAAGATTTTGTGCTTTGCGAAATAGGGGGTACGGTAGGCGACATTGAGAGTCTTCCCTTTCTCGAGGCTATCCGGCAGCTTGGAAATGAATTAGGTAGAGAGAAATCTCTATTTGTTCATCTTACATTGGTTCCATTTATCGCCTCGGCGGGTGAATTGAAGACCAAGCCAACTCAACATTCTGTCAAGGAGTTGCAAAGCGTCGGTATACAACCCGATATTCTATTGTGTCGTTCGGAAGTGGATATACCAGAGGAGCAAAGAAGAAAAATAGCTTTATTTTGTAATATAAGGCCCGACGCGGTTATAGCCGCTTTAGATGTAAACTCAATATATAACGTGCCATTAAGTTACCATGCTGAGGGATTTGACAATGAAGTGTGCAGGCATTTTGATCTGCTAGATAATTTTCCGGAACCGGACCTGTCTGTTTGGAGACAAATTTCTAAAACCGTTGAAAAGCCGGAAGGAAACGTAAAAATTGCCATTGTTGGTAAGTATACTAGCCTTCTGGATTCTTATAAATCATTGGCAGAAGCGCTTATTCATGGCGGCATTGCAAATAATATAAAAGTAGAGATCAACTGGCTAGATGCAGAAATTTTTGAAAAAGAAGATACCATTCATCATCTAGATGGTGTGAACGGCATTCTCGTGCCTGGGGGATTTGGAGAACGTGGAGCTGAAGGAAAGATAGCAGCAGTACAATTTGCGAGAGAACGCAGGATACCATATTTTGGTATTTGTTTTGGTATGCAAATGGCGGTAATCGAAGCCGCAAGGAACCTTAGCGGAATTGAGGGGGCTGGATCGACAGAATTTGGAAACTGCGATCAGCCAGTTGTCGGTCTGCTGACAGAATGGATAAAAGAAGGAGTAACAGAGGAACGCCACGATAAAGATGATTTGGGTGGAACTATGAGGCTAGGCGCCTATGACTGCGATTTGATACCAAATTCCCGAGTGCGGGATATTTACGGTACTGATAGGATCAGTGAAAGGCATCGTCATAGGTATGAAGTCAATATTGATTATAAAGAGAAATTGGAGGCGGCAGGTATAATTTTTTCTGGAATGTCACCAGATAAGAAGCTACCAGAAATTGTAGAAATACCTGATCATCCATGGTTTGTTGCAGTGCAATTTCACCCAGAATTAAAGTCGAAGCCGTTTGATCCGCATCCGTTATTCAAGCATTTCGTAAGTGCTGCAGTATACCAATCGAGATTAGTTTAAAATGTCGTTTCCAACTAGACGCATTTCAATCGGATCAGTCCATGTGGGAAACGACTTGCCTATTGTTCTAATTTCGGGTCCCTGTCAAATTGAAAGTTTGGAGCACACGCTCAAGATAGCTGCTAAGTTGGTGTCTGTCTGCGAAAAACAGTCGATTAAGCTTATTTTTAAAGCGTCATTCGATAAAGCTAATAGAAGCAGTATTTCTGGAAGAAGAGGTATAGGGCTGGAGGAGGGAATGAGGGTTCTTCAGCGCGTTAAAAACGAATTTGGCTGTCCTGTGCTGACAGATGTTCATGAAAAATATCATTGCGACATCGTTTCTGAAGTGGTCGATGTTATACAAATTCCTGCTTTTTTATGTCGTCAAACAGATCTGATAATTGAAGCAGGAAAAACGGGTCGAGCAATTAATGTTAAAAAAGGGCAGTTTTTAGCTCCGTGGGATATGAGGAATGTAGTTGAAAAGCTCGACTCCGTTGGGAATGAAAATGTATTGTTGACAGAACGTGGGGTCAGTTTTGGATATAATACGTTAGTTTCAGATATGCGATCTCTTGTTCAAATGGGGACTACAGGCTGTCCTGTAGTATTTGACGCCACACATTCTGTGCAGCAACCGGGGGGGCTTGGCGGATCCAGCGGGGGTGACAGGCATTTCGTGCCTGTGTTAGCTAGAGCGGCTGCAGCTGTAGGGGTAGCTGCATTATTTATCGAAACACATGATGACCCTGACAATGCCCCCAGCGACGGGCCTAACATGGTCCAAATAGAGGAGATGTCAAAGCTTTTGAATACCGTTTGTGAAATAGATGCTATTTCAAAGAGAGACCTGTTGTTCGATACAAAGTTCTCATAAAATTCCTTTTTTTATATTGATAAAACTCATTGCATTAAAATTTTAAGTTGGCCCATTAATAGATTTGGAAACAGAGTATGAACGCGATAGTGGACATAAGTGCGCGAGAGATTCTCGATAGTCGAGGGAACCCCACTTTGGAGGTAGATGTATTGCTTGAAGGAAATATTCGGGGCAGGGCGGCTGTTCCATCGGGCGCTTCTACTGGTGCCCACGAAGCGTCAGAATTACGAGATTTGGACCCGTTGCGATTTGGAGGAAAAGGGGTTTTAAAGGCGGTAGAGTCGGTAAATGGGGAAATATTTGACGCACTATCTGGTCTTGATGCATCGGTTCAGATGGATATTGATGAGGTAATGATCACTCTGGATGGAACAGAAAATAAATCGAGATTGGGAGCAAATGCGATCTTGGGGGTAAGCTTGGCTCTCGCAAAAGCATCGGCAAATGTAAATGAGACCAGCCTTTTTAGATACATTGGAGGGGTTCACGCTCACGTACTACCCACACCAATGATGAATATTATAAACGGTGGTGCCCATGCAAACAACGCAATCGATTTTCAAGAATTCATGATTATGCCTGTTTCGGCCGGCAGTATAGTTGAAGCCATTAGGATAGGTTCTGAAGTGTTTCATTCTTTGAAAAAACTTCTAACTGATGCCGGTTTTAATACTGCTGTTGGCGATGAAGGCGGGTTTGCTCCTGACATAGCCGGGACAGACGCGGCTTTAGGATATATATCTAATGCTATAGAGACTGCCGGTTATAAATTGGGAGAGGATATAGTAATAGCATTAGATCCAGCCGCCACTGAATTTTACGATGATGGTGTTTATTTTCTGGCCGGGGAGGGGAAAAAATTAAATTCAAATGAAATGATAGAATTTTACGCCTCATTGTGTTCTCGCTATCCAATTGTATCCATAGAGGATGCTCTAGCGGAAGATGATTGGGAAGGATTTAAAAAGCTAACAGACCAGCTTGGAGATCGTCTTCAAATAGTTGGTGATGACCTCTTTGTCACCAATAAAAATCGACTGCAAAGAGGAATAAAACAGGGGATTGGTAACTCGCTTTTAGTAAAATTGAATCAAATAGGAACACTCACTGAGACCTTGGGGGCTATATCGATTGCCCAAAGGGCTGGTTATTCGACTGTGGTATCACACCGTTCTGGGGAGACGGAAGACACCACAATAGCAGATTTAGCTGTTGCCGTTAATGCAGGGCAAATCAAGACAGGGTCTTTATCCAGATCTGACCGTATAGCAAAATATAACCAGTTAATCAGAATAGAAGAAGAACTGGGTTCAATGGGAAAATACGCTGGATGGGCAGACCTTCCCAAGGTAACGTAATTCTTTTTTCGCCACTTTTCATTATTTTGTTACTAAAGTTGGAAGGATTCTTGGTTTGTTCCCGTTGACCGTAAGAATCTTCAGTGATTCACTCCCAAGGAGTTTTTGGGAGAACGAGATTGTCAATCTTAAAGGATATTCGCTGGAGGTTTAACCATATAGTAGGTCCGTTATTTGGTATCCTTTTGTTCACATATTTTGTTTATCATTCAATACAGGGACAACATGGCATATTAGCTTGGCGTCAGCTTGATATTCATATTACTAAAGCTGAAGCAACTTTTGCTAATCTTCAAGCGAAGCAAGCAGAGTTGGAACAAAGCGTAATCATGCTGCGTCCTGCAACTCTTGACCTTGATATGGTGGAAGAACAGAGTAGGCGCCTATTAAATTTCACCCATCAAGACGATGTTGTAGTAATTTTTCCTAGCACTAAGTAGTGTTTTTTTATTAACAACGTGCTTCATTTGCTTCGTCTAAGTTGTGTAGATAGCTTATAGATATAATTCAGTGATTCACTTTCCTTGAAACTACTTCTCTTTTAGCTTAAATTTAGTTAATTGGGTTTTTGATGCCCTATGCTCAAATTTCTAGGGAAAAAGTATGGTAAAAACACCAACTGTTAAATCTTCCAAAAAGGCTAATACACAGAAAGGGCGGCAGGCAAATAAGTCTGCTATTCTCTCTGATGAAATGAAGAAAGAGTTGGTTAATTATTATAAAGATATGGTGCTCATAAGGCGCTTTGAGGAGAAAGCGGGCCAATTATACGGGATGGGCCTCATTGGGGGTTTTTGCCATCTTTATATCGGTCAGGAAGCTGTTGTAGTTGGAATGCAGGCGGTCATAAACGATAATTCTTCAGTTATTACAAGTTATAGAGACCACGGGCATATGCTTGCTTGTGGAATGGATCCAAAAGGCGTGATGGCTGAGCTTACAGGAAGAAAAGGTGGTTATTCGAGAGGTAAAGGCGGAAGTATGCATATGTTTAGCCGCGAAAAGAACTTTTTTGGTGGGCACGGAATTGTAGCTGCGCAGGTTCCTATTGGCACTGGATTAGCTTTTGCGCACAAATACAAAGGCGATAAGGCTGTCTGTCTTACATACCTTGGAGACGGGGCTATAAATCAAGGACAGGTTTATGAAAGCTTTAATATGGCAGCTTTATGGGCTCTCCCTTGTGTCTATATTATTGAAAATAATCAATATGGCATGGGAACTTCGGTGTCTCGGGCTGCCGCGGGAGAAACGTTAGCCAGTAGAGGAGCTGCATACGGTATACCCGGATTAGAGGTAGATGGCATGGACGTCTTAGCGGTTAAAGAAGCGGGT
>Ga0315331_10001920_pt1 | contig 15699 bp, 10 predicted proteins | sample M160m34915metaG_FD_203456 | JGI IMG/M metagenome (GOLD analysis project Ga0315331, IMG submission 203456) | Ammonia-oxidizing marine archaeal communities from Monterey Bay, California, United States - M1 60m 34915 | ecosystem: Environmental > Aquatic > Marine > Intertidal zone | place: USA...
TTAGCAGAAGCTAAAAGGGCCACCCAGGAGAAACCACTGGCCGAAGCTCCTGCCGCCGCCGCAGCGTCACCGAAGCCAGACCCTACCCCCCCAAAAAATAAAACGGCTCCAAAAGCTGCTCGGGCTTCGAACAAAGCGGTGCCCGCCGCCAGCTCCAAACGTGACACTGGTAACGCTTCGCAAAAACCGTCTACCACGAAGCAGGACAGTCCAGACCACTCGGAACCTGAGGACAGTGGCACCGGTTCATCGTGGCTAGGTTCACGCCAGGTACCGGCCTGGGCGATCAGCACGATCGTTCACCTGATCATCTTCCTGATCCTGGGACTGATCACCATCGCAATTCCTGCCACGGCTGATTTTGCCATCATCGCTGGCAGCCAAGACACGAACGAACCGCTGGAACAGATGGCCGAGGTAGACCTCGCGGAAGAGCTGGAAAACATGGAGGAGCTATCTCCTTCGTTTGATTCGCCCCAGGTCAACGAATCTGACATGAGCGAATTAACCCTCGCCTCCAGCGTTGCGGATACCGGCGACATTGGCCCCCAGGTCATTGAATCCGACTCGGTCAGCCAGATCAACGCTATCTTTTCAGACAGCGGATCTGCCATGGAATCTCTCACTGACAAGGTGGGAAAAATGACAGCTAGTTTCTTTGGCTCCAAGTCCAAGGGACGACGTTTTGTCTTCGTTGTTGATAATTCCAACAGCATGACAAGAGGACGGTTCCATACCGCTCTCAACGAGTTGGCAAAGACGGTCGAACAAATGGACAAGGACCAGTATTTTTACGTCATCTTCTTTAGCGATACCGCTTACCCGCTATTCTGGCCATCGCCGGTTTCCCAGCTTGTTCCAGCAACTCGCAAGAACAAGGAACGGTTACACCAGTGGCTGTACACGGTAGAGCTTTGCCTGCATACACGCGGAGAGGCGGCCATGCAGCTGGCGCTTTCCTTACGCCCCGATGCGATTTACATCCTCGGTGATGGTGCCTTTACCGATAAAACGACGACCAAACTGACGCAGCCTCACAATCGCCCCACCCCTATCTTTACGCTGGGAATGGAAGTCCCGGAAAAGGGCAAAGTACAATTAACGCGTATTGCCAAGTCAAACAAGGGAACCTATCGACTGGTGGCCGTGGCACCTGGAGCAGCGCAAGCCGCCCAGCAGTCCCCGATCAAGAGAAACCGCACACGCGGAGCGATCTGGGGCGTCAAGCTACCGGTCCAGAAGAAGTAACCGATCACTTGCTCCCCACCGGCGATCTTGCCGGCCCTTGCCCTAGGGCCAACACCTGAGACAGGGTACGAAAGTAGATCACGCCCTCAGCCACTGCCGGCGTACTGTGGCTGGCCTCTCCCAGATCGTTTCGGCTTAGCAACTCGTATTGCTTCGAGGCGGCCAGCACAACCACGGTTCCATCCACATCCACGTTATAAATTCGCTTGCCAACGCAGATCGGAGAGGCGTAAAACATCTTGCCGATTCGCTTGGTCCAATACAATTTCCCCGTGGCACTGTCAGCACAACTGACAATCCCGTTATCCGACCAAAGGAACAACAGTTCGTCACGGACCAGTGGTGTCGTACACAGTGGAGCACCCCGGGTAATTCGATAGGCCACCGCTGCTTTGCCCGTACGATCAACGGGTGGACGTACTGCCACCACCTCGTTCCCATGGCCTAGCCAGCCACAAACTCCCAGTACCAGGTTGCCAGCGAGCACCGGGGAACCGATCGAGGATTCAACATGTGACTTATCAAAGACGTCAGCAGCCCAGTTCACTTTTCCTGTCTGCGGATCGATGGCTGTAATTCCCTGTTCCCAGTTCGTGAAAATCAATTCCTCGGCACCATCAGCACCCCGATAAACACAGGGAGTCGCATAAGCAGACTTGCTTTCCCGCTGGATATCCCAGAGCGGCCTACCGGTAACTGCATCCAGGCCGATCAAACTACTCTTCCCAGCCTGGTCATTGGGTAAAACCAACACCTTGCCAGTACGCACCGGAGAAACTCCATAACCATGCCCACCCTGGTAGGGCCCAAGATCACGTTGCCAGACCGTTTTGCCCTGGTGATTCAAGGCCAACATCGTGACCTTTTCCGGGGTTCCCCAGGAAACATAGAGATGCTGGCCATCAACGACGGGCGTCGCGGAGGCGTAACTGTTTAATTTGTGCTTGCGATGCGGCTCGGCAGAAAACACCCGTTGCCACAGCACTTTCCCCGTCCGGCTTTCCAGGCAGGTAACAAATCGCTGTCCCGTTTCTTCCTTACCACTGGTCAGGAACAGGCGATTTCCCCACAGCACCGGGGAGGAATGGCCACGCCCGGGTAACGATTGTTTCCAGCTGTAATCATCAGGCTTCCATTTTGCCGGCAGGTCAGCCGACGGGCTGACTCCAGAACCATTCGGCCCACGAAACCGTGACCACTCCTGGCTCACCACGACCGGGGTGACCAGCAGCACCAGGGCTACCATGACCAGTTTACTAACCGTTCCGTTCACGACTTTCATTTCCTGTAATATTGAAAAAACAGCCTCCAACAATCTACCACATTCGAACTCGCTTGCGGAAACATGAGCAGGGAACGGTCTCTTCACCGGTGCTAGAAGATCCTGACAAATGGATTACAATTCCCCTGTTGCCCGATCCTCCAATCGTATCCCCTGCCCCCCAGAAAAGGCATCGCATGAATCACACGCAAGCTGAATCAGCTATCCTGATGGCCGGCATCCCGACCACCAACCTATCCCTCTATCATCGTATCCGTTTCCTGGTCGGCGATCCGGCTGCCCTGATCGAGCTACCGACCGCCGAGGGGACACGACCCAGCACCCTGATCCTGCGAGATATCGAGATGCAACGCGCGGGTAAAAATGCTCGCGTTGACCAGGTTGCCTGCCCTGCCGACTACGCACCCGAGAGTGGTCTCTCGGGTGATCGCGAAACAGCTACCGCGCAGGCCGCTGCCGAATTCATTCATCGCACAGGACGACGGCATGTCATTACGGACCGTTCGCTGCCTCTCATCTACGCCCATCACCTCCAGGAACGGGGCCTCTCCGTTGAATGCGACCTGGAGAGAGGAGTTCGAGAACGTCGAGCCAAGGACGACCAGGAAATTGCCTGGTTACAGGAAGCTCAACAAGCGACCGAGGGTGCCATGCAGATGGCCTGTGAGCTCGTTGCCAACAGCCAGGCCGACAAGAACGGAGAACTGCTTCTTGACGGCGCTCCCCTGACCTCGGAACGCATACGCTCTGCCGTCGATCTATGGCTACTGGAACGTGGCTATTCCAACCCGGCGTCGATCGTTGCGGGAGGTCCTGCTGCGGCCGACTGCCACAACCTTGGAACCGGCATCCTGCGGACTGAACAACCGGTCATTATCGACATCTTTCCTCGCAATCGCCAAACCCTCTACCACGGCGACTGCACCCGCACGGTCGTACACGGCGCCATCCACGATGAGATTACCAGCATGCATGCAGCCGTGGTGGCTGCCAAGACTGCCGGCACCGCGGCAACCCAGGAAGGAAGCAATGCACAGGCTGTTCACCAGGCAACCATTGATGCCATTAGGCAACACGGCTACCAGGTAGGCCTGCCCGGAGAAGACGACAGCGATGACTACTGCGCCATGACTCACGGTACTGGTCATGGCATCGGACTCGAGGTCCATGAACCTCCCTTGCTGGACTTCGGCGGCCCGGATCTGATCCGAGGCGATGCCCTCACCATCGAACCCGGGCTCTACCGAAGATCCCTGGGTGGAGTACGCGTCGAGGACATGGTCATCGTTACCGCTGACGGCTGTTTAAACCTCAACCAGTTGCCAGAAGGATTGGACTGGAGTTGCTAGGCGGACGAGCCTGTTGCGTCGCTGAACTAATTGAGCATCGTCGACTGCATTCCCACGAGCGACAGATCATCCACGTGGTTTTCATCACCCACCCAGGAAATCACCAGTTCATCGGGGGTATCGCTGAATTCCGGTTGCCTGACTGACCTCGACTTCCTCACTCGGGTACGTCGACCACTTGACGGTCGTCTGACCGAAGCCTTGAAAGAGAACAGCCCGATTGCCGGCAACGCTGCCAGGGCCAGGCTCCACGTGGTTAACCACATGACATGCATGGGATCGAACTCAAGGTGACTCAGCCACCCACCCAGCGCTGTGTAACGAGGAATCACGGGAACGACACCATCGATCGTGATGACCGTACAAACCAGGCATAAGAAGACGCCTGTTAAATGCAAAAGGAATAGACTTATCTTGGCTACTTGTTTCATAGATCCATCTCCCTGAACCATCTTCCGAAAACCTTGCGCCATCAAGCCGATTCCTGTCGGCCCAGGACTTTAAAACACTCTGGCGGATAAAAAGTTTCGTACAATACCTGCAAACCCATCAACTGACACAACACGAACTACCTGGCAAATCCTGCTATAGAACCCGTGAAACGGTGCGTTTCAGTTCCTGCTCGTGACAACTGACTGTCCTCGACCTGGCAATCTGTGCTACAGGACAGCAATGGACGTTGACGACTTATTACTTACCAACACGAATTGCTTGCAGCCGGGCACTGGACACCTGCTAACATGTAGCCACCAGCAGAACTGTCGACCCCTCATTACTTCCAGCAAAGGCCTTACCTGATGCTTCTCCGCCGTTATCTCCAGGTCATCACGCTTGCCCTGTTTGCCTGGCAAGCCGCTGTACCAGCCAACAGTGCCGAGTTGCCAGACCGTCCTCGGGCTCGTGATCGGCAGGTGACCGTACTGGTCACCACCCTACTGGAAAGCCAGCATCTTGGCCGACACGCCCTGGACGACCAGGTCGGCACCCGTACCCTCAAACTTTTCCTGGACCGTCTGGACCCGCGCAAGCTCTATTTCAACCAGGCCGACATTGCCTCCTTTATGAAGACAGCAACCCGCGTTGATAACCAACTGGCCAACAACGACCTGTCGATTGCCTATACCATTTTCCACCGTTTCCGTGAACGCGTACAGCAACGCACCAGCCTGGTCGATGAGTTGCTGGCAGCCCCACTCGATTTTTCCCGGGACGAGCTTATCCACCAGGATGCCAGCCTCGTTAACCACCCGAAGAATGCCGACGAAGCGGCTGATCGTTGGCGTCGGCAAATCAAATATGACCTATTGCTGTTGGACGCTCACAATCCCCAGGCCCCGGTTGCACAGGAGCAAGTCAAGCGGCGTTACCAGCAGTTTGCACAACGCATCGCTCACACCACGGCCGATGATCTGCTGGAGATGTTCTTATCATCGTTAACACGCAGTTTTGATCCACACAGCACTTATCTCTCCCCGCCATCCTACGAAAGCCTGCAAATTCGCATGCGTCTCAACTACCAGGGAATCGGCGCGACGCTCGAACAGCACCTGGGCTTTGTTGCCATCCGCAAACTCATCCCCGGCGGAAGTGCTGCAGAGCAAGGAAAACTGCACCCCAAGGATCGCATCGTTAGCATCGGCCAGGGAGCAAAGGGGGAACTCGCGGACGTGACGGACAAAACACTGCGTGAAATCGTCAACCTGATACGTGGTCCCGAGGGAACCCTGGTTCGCCTCGGCGTCCTGCCCGCGGACGGTAGTAATCTAACCGTTCACCAACTAGCACGCACGAAGGTTAAGCTCCAGGACGCAGAAGCCAGCGGTGCCGTCCTGGAAGTGGCCGAGGGTCCGGACGGCAAAGCAACTCGCGTGGGCGTCGTCCGTTTGCCGAGTTTCTACGTCGACACCGAAGCAGCCCGCAAGAACACGCCTAACTATAAAAGCTGCACACGCGATGTCCGCCTCATCCTGGAAAACTTTAAAAAACAACAGGTCGACGTGGCCCTGCTGGACCTCCGCAAGAACGGCGGCGGCAGTCTCCTGGAGGCCGTCCACCTGACCGGCTTGTTCATTGACCAAGGCCCTGTCGTACAGATCAAGGACAGCCATCAACGCGTCACGCTGATGCTGGACACAGAAGCAGGTACAGCATGGTCGGGACCGCTTGTTGTTCTGACCAGTCGCCTGAGCGCCAGTGCCAGTGAAATCGTGGCCGGTGCGGTGCAGGATTATCGACGAGGGATCGTCCTGGGAGATACCGCCACACACGGCAAAGGCACCGTCCAGCAATTACTGGATTTGAACCGCCAGTTATTTCGACCCTCGGCAAAGCGAGCGGAACTGGGTGCCCTGAAACTCACGACCCAGAAGTTCTACCGACCCAACGGTGAGACCACTCAATTGCGAGGCGTCCTCCCGGACATCGTTCTGCCCTCGTTTACGGACTCGCCAGCAACGGGTGAATCTCAACTTGATTACACTGTCCCATTTGACACGATTAGCCCAATCAAGTTCACTCCCTACCTTTTCACCAACCCCACGTTAATCAAGACATTAATCACCAGTTCCCAGGCACGTCGACAGAATTCCACCGAGATGCAGGACCTGGAGAAACGGTTCCAACGCTTCCATGAAAACCGGCAGGCGAAGAGCATCCCGTTAGATCAGAAAAAATACCAACAAGGTTTTTCCACCTCCGCCACGGAGCCACCCTCGGAAAGTGCTGCAGCGGATCTTCAGACCGGCCCTTACCTGCAGGAAATCCTGTCCATCACCCGTGACTATACCCACCTGCTCCAGGCAGCTAAAATCACGATCGAGAGCAAGTCACAGAAGTAAACAACCGAGGATTACTCGAAATACTGGTGTTTCTGCCGATAATCAGAATAGCCGCCCGAGCCACAATTCTTTATTGTCCCGGCTGTCAGAAATACATTATCATAGGACTGCTGTTGCTGCCTTAAACGCTTTTACCATGACTACCCCTGATGGAATCACAGCCATGCCCATGCAACTTCCCAAGAACACTACGAGTCCGATTACCGTTGGGTCACGTCGTTGGTTCCTGCAGGCTGGCATGGCAGGCTGTAGCGGCCTGGCATTAAATCATTTCCTGGGAGCACCCAGTGCTGCCGCCACGCCGAAAATCCGCACAGGCAAGGAACGCAAAGCCGTGATCCTGTTCTGGCTGTCGGGAGGCCCTAGCCACCTGGACATGTGGGATCCCAAGCCATCCGCTCCGCAGGAGATTCGAGGCCCCTTCGGAACCATTCCAACACAACTACCCGGGGTGCGATTCTCCGAGCACCTGCCCTTGCAGGCGTCTATCGCCGACAAGCTCTCCGTCATTCGTTCTGTCGACTGTAGCGCCAGCAACCACACACCGATTACGATGCAAGCCGGCAACCCCTACGCGCGCCGTACCAACGATGGCCGCGATGGTGGTGGATATCCTTCCATGGGATCTGTCGCGGCCAAGTTTCGGGGGCCCAACGATCCGGTTTTCCCAGGCTTCGTCGGGCTGGCGAACAGCTGGACGTCTGACGTCTGGGAAGCAGGACACATGGGTCGGCAACATGCCCCGGTCAAGGGAGCCGAACTGGCAGGAAAATTCGCACTCCCCAAGGGCATCGAAGCTCCTCGCCTCCAGGATCGTGCGAAACTGCGTGAGCAATTCCAGCAACTCCAGCAACAACTGGATCAGAACACAACCCTCCAGCAGGTGGATCAGTACACCCGGGAAGCTTACCAGATGGTCGTTTCCGGAAAGGTCCAGGAAGCGTTTGACATCTCCCAGGAATCAGATGCCACTCGCGAAGCTTACGGACGTGAGAGCATCGGGGAAAAGGCGCTCCTGGCACGCCGCCTGGTAGAATCTGGTGTCACCTTTGTCCTTGTCAGCGGTGCCTGGGGTTATTTTGATCATCATGGAGACAATGTTCGCTGGGGCGGTATTGAAAAGGGCCTCAAGCCTCTGCTGCCTCGCGTCGACCGAACGCTGCATGCATTGATTACCGACCTGGAACAACGCGGCTTACTGGATGAAACACTCGTCATGATGATGGGTGAATTTGGCCGCTCCCCGGTCATCAACAAGGAACTGGGACGCGATCACTGGACCAACGTCATGTCGATGGTCATGGCTGGCGGAGGATTGTCGCATGGACAAGTGATCGGCAGTACGGATTCCCGAGGTGGTAGCCCTGCCAGCGAGATTGTCCGTCCCCAGGATATCGCCGCCACGACATTTCGCCACCTGGACGTGGATCTGGACAGCCACTGGATTAATCCCCAGGGACGCCCGGTGCCCATCGTGGTAGACGGTGGCCGTCCGATTCCGGAACTGGGCTAACAGGAACCAGGCAAAGACTTTCGCTCCGCGATGCCAAGTTCGCATCGCCGCGCCGGGGCCGATAGCGGGCAAAACGATTATGCAAACCAATCCCGCCCTGATTATCGCGCACAAGCGAGACGGCCAGGAACTCTCCGCCGGAGAAATCGAGTTTTTTATCAAGGGCTTTGCCAACGGTACCATTGCCGATTACCAGATGGCTGCGCTGGCCATGGCCATCTACTGCCGAGGCATGAGCGAGAACGAAACCACCCACCTCACCGAGTGCATGCTCAACTCGGGAACCACGATTGCCTGGCCACCAGGTAATCAGATCCGTGTGGACAAACATTCCACCGGTGGCATCGGTGACAAGGTTTCCCTGGTCCTGGCTCCCCTGTTGGCATGCTGTGACTGCCAGGTTCCCATGCTTTCCGGTCGCGGCCTTGGCATCACAGGTGGCACGCTGGACAAGCTGGAGTCGATTCCCGGTTTTCGCACCGACCTGGACTTGGCAGAGATCCAGCACGTTACCGATTCCGTGGGCTGCGTCATTACCGGTGCTAGTGATGAACTGGCGCCCGCTGACAAGAAACTGTACGCACTGCGTGACGTAACTTCGACCATTGCCTCCGTTCCCCTGATCACCGCCAGTATCATGAGCAAAAAACTGGCGGAAAACCTGGACGCGCTGGTCCTGGATGTGAAGTGCGGTAATGGTACCTTCATGAAGACAATCGACCAAGGCCGTGCCCTGGCTGAATCACTGGTCGCCACCGGGCAGCGAATGGGGCTCACAACCTCTGCCTTCCTGACGGACATGAACCAACCGGTGGGTCGCATGATCGGCAATGCCCTGGAGGTCCAGGAAGCGATCGCTTTACTGCAGGGTGCGGGGCCAGGCGACCTCAAAACCCTGTCGCTCCGATTCGCAGCCGAGCTATTGATCACCAGTGGCTCAGTCACCGATCTCACAGAGGCACAGACCTTGGTCTCCGAGCACCTGGACTCGGGTCGAGCGTACGAGAAGTTCGTGCAAATGATCCTGGCCCAGGGTGGTGACCCGGAAGCCGACCGACCGCTGGCTGCGGCCAGTGATTTGAACGTTTCCGCTGGTGGATACGTGACCGCCATCGACTCGGAACAGCTCGGGCAGGCGATCATTGAACTGGGTGGTGGCCGACGAATCATGAATGCTCCGATTGACCACGGCGTGGGACTGGAACTACTGGTAAACGTCGGTGATCCTGTCGAACCCGGTCAACGACTGGCTCGCGTTTTTGCCCGGGAGGCAGAACGCGAGCCAGTCTCTCGCATGATACTCGAAGCGATCTCCATCGAGCCGGCCCCCATCTCGCCTAACGAGTTGATCATCTCGCATATACCCTGTTCACCGGAGCGTTGAAACATGTCCAGCGTCCTTTCTGATCTACTTTGCCAAGCCGCCCTGGAAGCCCGTTCGCAAGCACATGCACCCTACTCACAATTCATGGTGGGGGCAGCGATTCAGACAGCCAGTGGCCATATTTCCCCTGGCTGCAACCTGGAAAACCGTTCCTACGGGCTGACCAATTGCGCCGAACGCGTGGCACTGGGAAATGCTGTCGCCGCTGGGCACCGCGACTTCCAGGCTATCGCCATCGCCAGTTCGGGTGGCGTCTTACCTTGCGGCGCCTGCCGCCAGGTACTGCTTGAATTCTGCCCCCAACTCACGATCTTCCTGATCGATGTCGACCAGCAAGTGGACGACGCGGGCTACGTCCGAACCGTGGAACTGGCAGATCTTTTGCCCGGTGGACCGACGCCCTGAGCCCGTCTCAAAAGAGACTAATCGACTAGCAAAACCCCTGCAATGCAGGCGGTCATGCAGCAAGCCAAGGCGCCACCGATCATGGCTCTGACGCCAAGCTTGGCCAGGTCGGAACGTCGATCTGGTGCCAATCCTCCGATACCACCAAGCTGGATTCCGATCGCTCCGAAGTTCGAGAACCCGGAAAGGGCATAGATCATGATATCCTGGCTTCGCTTACACAACAGAAGTTCGGAGTCGCCCGTGATCCACTGCCCCAACCGATCATAAGCAATAAATTCATTCGTAACGATTTTCAAACCCAGCAGTTCACCTGCATGATGACACTCATGCCAGGGAATTCCCATGACCCAGGCAATCGGCGCAAAGAGCACTCCCATCACCACCTCGAGACTCCACTCCTGGTCGAACCACGAGCCAAGCCAGCCGACGCCTGCGTTAATCATGGCGATCAATGCCAGGAAGGCAATCAACATGACCGCGACATTGGCAGCCAATTTCATTCCATCGGAGGCACCGATCGCAGCAGCCTCGATCACGTTAACGCCCTGCCGCGGAATGTCGACCGCGGTGTTACCGGACGTTTGTGGAACTTCCACCTCAGGCTGCATGATCTTGGCAATCAACAAGGCAGCGGGAGCCGAGATCACCGAGGCTGTTACCAGGTGCCCGGCATCGATCCCCATGCCGGCATAAGCGGCCAATAATCCACCGGTGATCGTCGCAAAACCACCCACCATCATGGCATTCAACTCGGACATCGTCATGCCGTTGATGTAGGGGCGGACCACGAGAGGGGCTTCTGTATGCCCCACAAACACGTTGGCAGCTGCCGCCAAACTCTCGGCACCTGATGTCTTCAACGTGATCTGCATGAGACGGGCCAGCGTATTGACGACCCATTGCATAATGCCCAGGTAATAAAAGATTCCCATGAGGGAAGCGAACACGATAATCGTCGGCAGCACTCGCAGGGCGAAATAGAACCTGACCAGCGGAGAATCGTCTGGCAGAGGTTTCCCCTCGCCAACCGCCTGCTGGGTCGCTGCGTCGCCAAAAACAAAGGCACCACCATGATCAACAAAGCCAATAAAATGATCGAATGCCGTTCCAATTCCCGCGAACAGCCATTGCCCAGGTGGCGTGCGCAGGATGACCAGTGCCAGCACGAACTGCAGCAAAAGTCCACCTATCACCAGTCGCAGATTGATGCGTTTGCGGCTGGAACTCATCAACCAGGCCAGCCCCATCAGCACAAACAAACCGCCAAAGCTGATCAGACGTTGTGTCATCTTGATTCACCCGGTTAACCGTCGACTAGTCGGACCCTTGCGTATTAAAGATGCGATCCCCCGCATCTCCCAGACCAGGCACAATAAATTTCTGCTCGTTGAGGCACTCGTCCACCACGCACACGGTGATCGCGACGTCCGGGAATCGCCCCTGTACTTCCTCAACACCTTCCGGAGCCGCAATCAATGACAGCAGTCGCAGATCCGTCACTCCCCAGTTGGTCAACGTCGTTAACGCTGCCACTGCCGAGCCACCGGTTGCCAGCATGGGATCCACCACGAACGCCACATCCACGGGATTGTCCGCCGGCAACTTGTCATAATAGTGAACCGGTTGCGCCGTCTCTTCATCCCGGTAGAGACCCAGGTGCCATACTTCGGCCGCAGGAACTAATTCCAGGAAGGAGTCGACCATACCCACTCCGGCTCTCAAGATCGGCACGAGACCGATTCTCTGGGAAAGCTGCTGACCGGTCATACTGACCAGCGGCGTTTGTACCGTGCAATCCTGCAGCGCGAGATCCTCCGTGGCCGCACAGGCCAGTAACGTCGTCAATCGACGGACCAGGCGACGAAACTCGGCCGGTTGCGTCTCGACATGACGCAGCGCCGCCAGATGATGTTGCACGACCGGGTGCGACAATTGCGTTAGCTGGCTCATGAGGTACGCTCTTCGGACAAACAGGTTCCTGAGAGCGATTCATTTAAACCGGGGAGCTTGCACAATGCAACCTGACGTACAACATCTTCGGCGGCAGCCAAGATCGAAATAAACGATGACTAGAACCAGGTATTCTCCAACCAGCCCAGCCAGTCCACATCAAGATCCAGGACCGTATCAACGTGATGACCGATATCAAACATCAGGCTCTCACCCCAGTCTCCCGTGGATTGCGCCCATTCCTCGGCCTCTGTCCAAACCCCTTCCACGACCTCGGTCTCTGCTACTGCAGAGACCTCACCCTGGATCGTGTCCGCAACTTCCGTGGCGATATCCAGGCCATCCTGGATTGTCGATTCGACATCCTGGGTGGTTACATCAAAGTGAAAGTTATCCGCACCGGGCACGAACCATGGGTCGACGGCATCCCTGGTTTTCATGACCAGGCGATAGGACCCCGTACTATCACGGTAACCAGCAACGTCAACTCGATAGGTTTCGCCGGCTTCCACTGAAATCCTCACGCGACTTTTCAGGCCACGCCAGTCGTCATTAAAAGCCAATTCATTCCCCTGGGAATCGTAGGCGGTGAGCATCGTGTCCATGCCACGAGAAAGTCGATTCGTCCGAATCGTCATGCGACCGCTCTGCGTTGCCACGAACGAGTAGCTGCTAATCTCTCCTGGGGAGACAATTTCACCCGACAACCTGGTTGGCCCCTCGGGATTCAGGGTTACCAGTTCTGTTTCCGGGACTGAACCGGAATCAGGAGCGAGTATCTCCACCTGCACCTCGTAATTCCCGATGCCCCAATCGGCATAGGCTCCCACGTCCAGGAAATAAGATCCCGCCTCTAACTCCATTTGGACCTGGCTATTAAAACTGCCGCCAGCATCATCATTTTCAGCAATCAGGCTACCGGCTTCATCATAAACTCGCAGGTACGTATCAAGTCGCCCATCAACGCTCGTTGCCCCGATGACTGCCAAGCCACTTTCGGCAAGCACGACCTGGAAAACATCCCGATCACCGGCCATCTCCAGGACACCCTGGCTGCCCCCCATCCCATCCACGAAAAGGATCTCGGTAGCTTCAGGACCGGCGACGTCAGCATGATCATCCTGATCCACCACGGGCGGCTCCGGCTTATCGGTCGTCTCATCGGTCGTTTCATCATCGACCAGCGGATCATCCTGGGTATCGTCACCTGGATCCTCGGTCACACTATCATCTAACTCCTGGTCACCGGGCACATCACCAGGCTGGTCCTCGCTACTGTCATCCGAAGTCTCATCCTCTTCCTCTTCGCCCGACTGCCCGGAAGGATCCGACGTGGCCTGGTCCGACGTCTGGTCAATCCAGTCCGCGAAACTATCGACCCGGGTATCGAACGAGTTATCTCCAAAGCCCGCATCCCAGCGGTCACCACCCGAGGTGATACCGGCCAGGTAATACTGTGAATTGACGGTTAAAAATGCCGCTCCCCCCGAATCACCTGGGGCCGTATTGCTTTCCGTGGCATCGTCAAAACGCCAAGTGATCAAGGTTTCCTCCACGCCATCGATTGGAGTCACGCCAACACGCTTCGTCCCGAAGTCTCCATTGTGACCGGACTCGCCGGTCCCCCCCGCCCCATAACCAACCAGCGTCAGCAACTGGCCAACGCGGGGGACACCCCGAAAGATGGGACTTGGCACAACCTGGGAAACCGGTCGTGCCAGGTGAAAGATGGCAATATCGTTGTCCAGTGTGAAATCGTTATAACGGGGATGTACGTGAATCGACCTCGTCTCATAGGTCGTACCTTCGACGCTAAAGCGGCCATCCTGGGATTCTATTCCAACCGCGCAGTGGGCTGCCGTTGCCACGTGAACCGGTGAAACCAGCGTACCGCTACAGAAACCACCGAAGCGATCGCCGATAATTCCCACCGAGCGAAACTGGTCGGTTGCCGTCCCTTCCACCACACGCGTGTCACCACTTCCGAGTACGGCAGTTGGTTGTACGATCCGGGGGAAGGGGCCCAGGGTCGACAAGACGAGTCGACGTTCCAACGTCTCCATTCCCTGGAGACGCACATAATAATCGGTCGCCGGTTTACCTGTTCCCTGCCGACGACTTCCCTGTCGACGACCTGCTAATCGTGAAAACGCACCTCGACGATTGGCCATAATCTCACCTGCCTTTCTCTGTTCCGGAAAAGAAGCATGAAGAGAGCTTACCCAGGCCGCCTCTCACAGCCTGATTCCTAAACCAGAACAAATCAGCTCCAGAAACGCAAGTTATTCCCAGCGTTTTCCCGGGCCCGAATTAGCTGACCGAACCCTGCCGGCGACAAGTTATATCACCCAGTAAAAATAGGTAACCCGGATTCCTGCAGCGGGAGTGGATATTTCAGCACTTTCCCCTGGCAATTCAATCTTTCTGGAGTGGTACCGTCAAAACGAAAGTAGCCCCCTGGCCACCTGGCGACTCGTACCGCAACTGCCCCCCCAACGCCTGCGCCAACTGCCGGCAGAGGGCCAACCCCAGGCCCACTCCAGGAGCCGTATTCGCTGGGTCATGAACCGACTTCGAGAAAGGTCGAAACAGGTGACGAACCTTTTCAGGCGGGATTCCTGGGCCACGATCTGTCACCCTGATCTCGACGTGCGCATCCCGAATCAACCAGTTAACTTCGATGGTCGCATCTGCCACGGACCGCGCATACTTACAGGCATTATCAACCAGGTTGAACAGGATCTGCTCCACGGCTGCTGGATCGGTCCGCATTACGGCATCTTCTACATCATCGGAAAAATCAGCCACCAGTTGCATCTCAACCTGCTGGGCTCGATCAGTCAACCGTGACACGACCCGCTGCCATAAATCCCTGACATCGACTGCCTCTCGCTGAGTTCCGCGTTTACCGCGTTCAAGTCGCGCATACTGGAGCACATTTTCCACCAGGTGCGAAAGGCGTTCCGCCTCGACTTGCAGTGTCTCAAGGTAACTACGTTTTTTCGCTTCGTCCTGCACCATCCCTGTCGCCAGCATCTCGGAATACATGCGAAAGGTCGTCAAGGGTGTACGCAACTCGTGGGTTACCGTCGAAACGAAGGCACCACGACGTTCACTCAACGTAACCACTCCCTGGAGCACTGCAGCAATCGAGCAGGCTGCCAACACGATGCAGCACCAGGCGATCAGCAAACTGCCCCGAATCGCAGAACTGGGTGCCGCCGCCTCGACTCCTGCTTGCCCAGGGTTCACAGCCAGTTCACGGGCTTCCTGGGGGTCCACCACCAGTTCCACCGGCAAGGTGGCCAACATCCGCTCCGGAAAGACCTCCCGTTCATCGTTAACCGGCACCAGTTTTACGCGACGCAAGTAACCCGAGATATCAGCCAGCAGGACCTCACGCAGTTTTTCCCAATCCAGCCAACATCCCTGCACAATCACCTGGGAACCATAAATCACCCGCCTGGCCAGAATCAAGTGGTCATCAATCCAGATAGGCCTCGTGACTCCCTCCGTTACGTGCGACGTCCCGGACAGGCCCCCCCCCGCACGCTGCTGAGCCATTTGGTTGATTGCGAAATTCTGAATCCCGATATTGCGTTGATTCCAGAGCTGCTGTCGTGACTGCTGGATGCGCTGTTGACGCACCTGTTCCCGGGGCGGCTGCTGTTGCCGTGGTACCTCCTGCTGAGCTAACTCCGCACCGGAAAATGGATCCCCCTGTGCAG
>Ga0315331_10001922_pt1 | contig 15691 bp, 15 predicted proteins | sample M160m34915metaG_FD_203456 | JGI IMG/M metagenome (GOLD analysis project Ga0315331, IMG submission 203456) | Ammonia-oxidizing marine archaeal communities from Monterey Bay, California, United States - M1 60m 34915 | ecosystem: Environmental > Aquatic > Marine > Intertidal zone | place: USA...
CAAAAGAAAAAAGAGATAATATTGCAAAAAAAAGAAAATTAAATAAAATTAATGGATTTGTAAATTATGTAAATGTAATAAAACCAAAATTTGCAGTTGCATATGCTGGAGGACCACTTTTTCCACATGAATCACAAATTAAATTAAATGATCCAATTTCAGGAGTTTTTGGATGTCCAGATGAGGCTAAAATGGCTTGGAATAAAAGTGGAAAAATAGGTTCAGAAGTAGTAGTAATGGCTGCAGATGATGAGATAAAAATTGATGGTACTCATATTAAAAATAAAGAACCTGTTTTATCGACAAATAAAATGGATGCAATAAAAGAATTATCCATTGAAGTGCAAGAAGATTTGAATAAAAGATGGAAAGCAGAAGGAGATGCATCGACAAGATTACCAAATAAAATTATAGATTATTTCAATAAAATAATTTCAGAAAATCCAGTTGCAAAAAAGCACATAGATATGAAAGTACAATTAATTGCAGACGGTAAAAACGGTGGGGAATTCATTTTAGATATGAGTAAAAGTAAAACTTCAGGAAATTATGCCAAAGAAGGAAAAACAGAAGATTGGAATTATTTAATGAAAATTCCAGCACACTTAGTAGAAAAAGCTGTTAATGAGGAATTATTATGGGAAACATTATTTTTATCAGCAAGATGGAAAGCAGATAGAAAGCCTGATCAATGGAATGAGCATTTCATTAATTTACTATATGATCCTGATCCTACTAGAATTAGCAATATTTACAAGATATATGAAAAAATGCACTAAAAGGAATGGAAATAATAATTAAAAAAAAAGAAATACCCGCAAATGAATTAATTGAGATTTCAGCAAATCCAAAAATAATTATCTTCAATAATGGTGAAAAATATTTTGCAATTAGTGGAATTTGTCCTCACGCAAAATGGCCTTTAGAAATGGGGGAAGTAAAAGAAAAAACACTAACTTGTGCAGGACATGGTTGGGAATTTGATATTACAAATGGTGCCTGTACATCAAATCCTGGAAGAGATTTGATAGAATATAAAATTTTTGAAAAAGATGACGAGTTAATTATTTCAAAGAAACATAGTAAAATCTAAAATTTATTAAAATTATACTAATTAATTTTTAATTTGGAGTTACAGATGGTCGTAAAGATTTTTTAGAGTTTAATGAATTAAAAGCATCTTCCAAACCATCTTTAGTAAATTCAAAATTTGGTCCTACAATTTTTTCGTATGGGTATTTTTCTTTAGATTGTTGAACAAGTTCAATTGCATTTTTTAAATGGATTGGGGCATAATTGTGCATTCCACTTATCTTAAGACATTTAGTAATAATTGCAGATGAATCTACTGTAATGTTACTACCTGGATAAATTGCTCCCAGTAAACTGTAAGACCCGCCAATACGTAAAAATCCAATACCGTCAGATATTACTGCTGGATCTCCAGTAACTTCTATAGCAAAATCTGCTCCTTGTCCATCAGTGATATTTTGAATTTTAGAAATTATATCTTTTTCAGTAGAAGAATTAATTAAAATATCTGCACCAAATTCTTTAGATAATTCCAGCCTATGTTGATTAGTGTCAATTGAAATAACCGTTTTACAACCTAATTGTTTAGAAAAAGCACATGCATAAAGGCCTAGAGCACCGCAACCTTGAACAACTACATAATCACAGGGTTTGAAATTTGCTGCATGTAGGCCACTAGTAATTGTTGCACCAGCACACATCAAAGGAACTACTTGTTTATCAGATAAATCAGGAGGAATTTTAAAAATAAAACTTCCTTTTAGAATTTTAACAAATTTTGCAAAACCTCCCGTAAAGTCATTAGATGACACATGACCATATTTGAATAATTTGATACATTTTTGTGGAAGTTTTGCAGTTTTACAATTAAAACATTCTCCACAACTGGCAGTCATGGACCATGTTATTCTATCACCAACAGATAGTGGATTGTTTAAAAAATCATGAGTTAAATTTTTGCCCAATTTAGTAATTATTCCAACTATTTCATGTCCTAAAATACACGGAGTGGGAAAGGATCTATGACCTAACCAACTATGAACGTCAGAACCACAAACAGTTGCAATGGATATTTTTACAATAGCCTCATTTTCATCTAATTCATCATTTATTGTTAAAATTTTTTCTTCTAAAGGTTTTCCAACGCCAGAAAAAATAATTGCGTTAGGATCTTCATTCATATTTTTAATTTAATCAATTAAGATAATAACTTTTAGGTTTAAAATTGAATGGATTATTTTTAGCAAAATAAATTTAATTATATTACTAAGATTATATGTATAAATAATTATTTCATTTTTTAAGAAATTGTATCAATTTAATAAATTAACCACCCTGTTCCAGTAACTAAAATTATATTTTAAATTTTTATCATATTTTAAACATATTTGTTAAGTGATAATGAAGGATTTTTAATATTATCAGTTTCAATAAACATTTGATACCATAATTCAAGATTAAATAAAAACATTATTTGTCTTAAAATACGATCGTTGATTTCAATATTTTTGGATTTAATATTTTTGTCATCTAATTTTGAAACATTTGAAAATAAATCATGTATTATATTTGAATTAGTATTTAAAAATGGTCTATGATTTTTAATTCCTTTATCAATTAGACATTCTGCAATAGGTAAAAATTCATTAATAAAAAAATCATAATAAGGAATTCCCCATGGAAATTTTTTTCTTTTACATATAACATCAGGTAAGAATTTCTTTGCAAGTTTTTGTAATATGAATTTTTTTTGGATATCATCATTAAAATTTATTTTATAATTTGCAGGAAGAGAAGCAGAATATTCTACTAAATTATAATCTAAAAAGGGTTCTCTTAATTCTAATGCATGAGCAGAACCTGCACGATCTATTCTCCAAGTTTGTGCACCAGGAATTTCAGTTTTTAGTTCGAATAATAAAACTTGGTTAAGTAAATCAGGATGTGGATTTTTTTCTGAAAGTTTTAAGAAAGCAGTATTAGGTTCATTTTCATTCAAAGAGTGATTTTCTAAGGATTGTGAGAAAATACGTCTATCTTGAGAATTTGAAAAAAATCCTGATGGAATTGAATTGATTTTATCGTGTAAAGGAATTGAATTTTTTTCTGAAAATTGAATGTACCTATTATAACCACCAAATAATTCATCAGATCCTTCACCAGTATATGCTACAGTTACAAAATTTTTTACTTCTTCAGCTACTAAAAAATTGGATAAAATAGATGGTCTGCCGAAAGGAAATTCCATATGCCATAATATGTTAGGCAAACTGTTTGTCAATTTTTTATATGAAAGCTCTATCTCATTATGATCTGTTCCACAGTGTTCAGCTACAATTTTTGCTTCATTATATTCATCTAATTCATGACCAAATCCAGTTGTAAATGTTTTAACAGGTGTTTCTGTAATGTTGTTTAGTATTGCAACCATAATACTTGAATCAAGTCCTCCCGACAATAATGCCCCTACAGGCGCATCACTTTCTAATCTAAGTTCAATAGATTTTGTAAGAAGTTTTTCTAATTTTTTTAAAATTATATCTTCAGAATCAGATGAATTTTGTAAGTTTAAATTCCAATAATTGCTTATGTGTGGTTTTTTTTCATCAAAATAATAAATTAGTTTTTGTCCTGGTAATAATTCAAAAATATTTTTAAATAAAGTTTGACCATCGATCGTATAAGCATAAGTCAAAAATTGAGATAATGCAGAATAATTTAGAGTTCTTTCTACTTCATCATATTGTAAAATAGATTTAATTTCAGATGAGAATAAGAGATTATCATTAATAATGGAATAATAAAGTGGTTTTACACCAAGTCTGTCTCTGGCAAGAAAAAGTTTTTTCTTTTTAGTGTCCCAAATTGCAAAGGCAAACATACCATTTAGATGATCTAGGCAATTTTCACCATACTCTTCATACGCATGTAAAATTACTTCAGTATCAGAGTTTGTATAAAATGTATGATTATGTTCTAATTTTTCTCGTAATTCTCGAAAATTATAGATTTCACCATTTAGAACTACCCAGATTGTTGAATCTTCATTATGTTGGGGTTGTTTAGCAGTTTCTCTAAGATCAAGAATTTTTAATCTTTCACAACACAGAGAAATATTTTCATCAGTATAGAATCCCTCTTGTTCAGGTCCTCGATGTTTAATTTTATTACCCATGATTCTAATGAGATTTTGATCATCCCAAGTGAATCCACAAATTCCACACATTATGAACGGTTCTCACTTATTTTATAGTATAATTTTTTTGCTTCTTCAAATTCATTTTGTTCATCAATATCCATCCAAGAAAGATTATTTGTTTCAACATAATTAATTTTTTTATTATCTTTTATCATTAATTCAATAGCTTCAGTATAATAAGAATCAAAATTGTCATTTTCAACAAGTGTAGAAATTTTATTAAAAAATGATGAAAGTATTGATTTCCTAAATTTAGCCATACCTATAAAATTCCCATCTGCATCATTTTCAGAAATATTTTTATTCAATTTTACAATTATGTTGTTTTCAATTTTTACTTTCATGGTTTCTTCACGTAAATTTTTTTCTACTACTAAACAAATATCACTCATATCATGCATACAATAATCAAGAATTTGTTGATCAAATAGTAAATCACCATAAATGCAAACAAAATCATCATCTAAGTAATTTCTCGCAGTCCAAACTGAATAAAGATTATTTGTAGTAGCAAAATCCATATTATGAAGAAAATTAAATTCATCATTAAGGTGTAAATGAATTTGTTCAGAATTATAACCTGTAACAATAAAAATTTTATTTATCCCCATATTTTTTAAACATTTTATTTGATATTTTATTATAGACGTTCCACCAAGATCAAGTAAACATTTTGGTCTGTCAATTCCACCCATTCTAGTTCCACGACCAGCTGCTAGAATTAATGCATCCATAAGTAAAATGAACTATTGATATTGCTCTATTAAATGTGAGTTCTAGAAAAGAATTTTTGAATAGAAAAATAATGAATATTTAAAAAAATAGTATATGAAATAAGATATTTTTAATTATGTAAGAATAATCAACTAAACATAATGTCAAGCATAGAAATACTAGAAAAGACACTAAGATCAAAATCAATTGTAAAAGTTGGAGGTGCTTTTGATGCAATGTCAGCCAAATTGGTCGAAATTAGTGGATTTGATGCAATATGGGCAGGAAGTTTTGCCATTTCAGCTACGCATGCACTTCCTGATGCAAGTATAATGACTATGACGGAATTTTTGAATGTATCAGCAAGTATGGCTGAAACTTGTAAAATTCCAATTATTGCAGATTGTGATACAGGGTTTGGTGGACCAAGTAATGTTCGTCATATGATAAAAAAATATGAAAATGCTGGAATAGCAGGTATAAGTATTGAAGATAAGATATTTCCAAAACAGAATAGTTTACTTGAAAATGGAAGGCAGGAGTTAATTTCAGAAAAAGAATTTGTTGCAAAAATTATTGCAGCAAGAGAATCTAAACAAAATCAGGATTTTATGATCATTGCAAGAACTGAAGCATTGATTGCTGGAATGGGAACAGATGAAGCATTGAAAAGAGCATATGCTTACGAAAAAGCAGGTGCTAGTGCAATTTTAATTCATTCTAAAAAAAATAATCCATCAGAAATTTTTGAGTTTTCAGAAATGTGGAAGGGTAGTATACCATTAGTAGTAGTTCCAACTTCTTATCCATCAGTTAGTATAGATGAATTAATTTCCCATAAAATTAAAATGGTTATTTATGCAAACCAATCATTAAGAGTTGCACATGCATCAATGCTAAGAATATTGAAAAAAATAAACAATACAGAAAAATTAACTGATGTTGATGAAAAAATATCATCAATGGAAGAAATTTTTGATTTACAAAAAATATTCAATATTAATGAAGAAGAGGAAGATGTAGAAAAAGAATTAAAAAAATTAGGTTACATTAATGAATAATGAAAATCAAAAACAAATGTGTAATTTCCTTTTAGATAATGGAATTGAAAATCTAATAGGAGTTCCAGATTCAACTTTAAAACATTTTATTGCTGAAGGTCTAAAATTAAAGAAAAATATTATTGCAACTAGAGAAGAAGAAGCTATTGGAATAGGCACGGGTATGACGTTATCTAATAGTCCAACAATTATTTACATGCAAAATGCAGGTTTTGCAAATTCAATTAGTACAATAACATCATTAGTAAAATTATATAAAATTCCACTTCTCTTCATAATTGGTTGGAGGGGATATTTGAAAAATGATGCCCCTGAACATGAATTAGTTGGAAAAATACAGCCTAAATTATTAAAATTGATAAATTTGGAATCCAGAGTTGTAACTGATACAAATTGGAGAAATAATTCAATTTGGGCCCTAAAAAAAATTAAACAACAAACTCCATGTGCATTAATAGTTAGGAGGATGAATGTTGAATAAAAATACAGCCATAAAAATAATTTTAAAAAATATTAATGGACCTATAATTTCTGCAAATGGTCATATTAGTAGAAATTTGTACAACATAAAAGATTTTGATTCAAATTTCTACATGATTGGTTCAATGGGATTAGCTTCATCGATTGGTTTGGGAGTAGCATTGAAAAATAGAAATAAAAAAATTTTTGTTTTAGATGGAGATGGAAATATTTTAATGAATTTAGGTTCACTAACTACTATAGGAACATTAAAACCACAAAATTTGGTTCATTTTGTTTTAGATAATGAAAGTCATGAATCCACGGGAGGGCAACCTACTCATTCAAATAAAATACAAGTTGAAAAAATTGCACAAGTATCTAATTATACGGTATTTAAAATCAAGAAAGTTTCAGAATTAGAAATAATATTGGAAAAAATTAAAACAATAAAAAACCCGATAATGATTTTAATAAAAATTTCAGGAAAATCACAAATAGGTAAAAGAATTGAAATAAAACCTGAAGAAATTAAGAAGAGATTCAGTGAAAATTTAAAAAATTAAATATATGAATAATAAATAAATGATATTCTACTTATGAAAATAATTTTTCTTGCAGCAGGTGAAGGTTCAAGATTAGGTGAAGAAACTAAAGATATACCAAAGCCATTAGTGAATATTAATGGAAAATCAATCATAGAAAGACAAATTCAATTATTTCAAAATAATAATATTTCAGATATTATTGTAATAACAGGAGCAAAAAATGAAAAATTTAACCTCAAAAACATTTCTTATGTTCATGATTCAAAATATAATTTACATGATCAAATGGGAAGTCTATTAACAGTAAAAGAAAAAATTGATGGAGATGTAATTATTTTATTTGCAGATATACTGTTTGATTTAAATATTCTTCAACAAATTCTATCATTCAATTCAAATTTTGGTGTAGCAGTTGATTTAAACTGGACAAAATCATACGAAAAAAGAATAGATAACCCAATAGAATTAGCAGGAAAGGTTTTGATTAAAAATAAGAAGATAATAGAGTTTTCTGAAAATCTACCAATAAAAAAAGAAGGATATCAAATTGGAGAATTTTTGGGAATCATTAAATTGAAAAACCCATCCACAAATATTGTACAAAAATGTATAATTGATTTAGAAAATAACCATAAAGGTAAATTTCATGATGCAAAATCTTTTGAACATTCAAAAATTACTGATTTTTTACAAGAAATGATAAATTTGAATACAAAAATTGACCCAATATTTGTGAATGGACAATGGTGTGAAATAGACACACCAATGGACTTAGAAATAGCGAGAGAGAAATTTCTATGATTCATTAAGTTCATTGAGTTGTTTCCAAAGTTCATCCTCAATAGGTAAGGAATTTCCATACAAATTATTGTCTTCAAAAGGATCATTTTGCAAATTGTAAAGTTCTTTTGTGTCATTATATTCATTAAAAATTAATTTCCAATTAGAAGTTCGAACACATTTTGTATTTGGTTTTTTTGGAGGTAATCTTTCATTTAATGGATTAGCAGTTTCAACATATGCAATTTTTTCAGGAACTTGTTTGCCATAAAATAAGGGAGTCAAAGATTGACCATCGAAACGAGAAAAAGAAGAATCGAATGGAATTTTAAAAAAATCTATTATCGTTGGAAGAAAATCAACATGTCTAATTTGTTGATTAATCAAATGTTTTTCAAATTTTGGAGATATAAAAGAACCAAATGTTCTAATTGTATAATCATAGCAAAATGAACCGTAAGCACGCTCACCAATTTTTTCTCCAAGACTAGTTCCATGATCAGAAAAAATTATAATTAATGTTTCATCCGCTAAATTTTGTTTACAAATCTCATCAAGTATATTTTTTAAATAAATTTCACTTTTTTGAAATAGTTCATTATACCGTATTTCATTTTTTTCTTTATTTTCAAAATATTCTTTACTAAAATTTGTGTAAGCTTTTAAAACTGAATTCATAATACCAGTATGAATTTTTTCATAATGTAAATAAAGAAAGAAGTTTTTATTTTCAATTGATTTTTCTTTCATTTTTTTAATTAAATTTTTATGTCTATCAATTAAATCGGATTCATTTTCATCATAAATTTCAAAGTTTTCAAAATCCAATAATGGTAACGCTAATTTAGAATGAACATCAGCATATGTATAATAATTTTCTTCACGCAAATATTTGGTAATTGTTTTAAATTGATCACTTCTAAATTTTGAAGAGTGCCAATAACTATAACAACCATTACGATTTCCGTATGAACCACTAAACACTGCATGTATAGATGAATTTGTGTATGGGGCATAAGTTATTGATTGTGAGCAAAAATTAGTTCCCATTAGATAATCTGTAAAAAATTTAGAATTTTGAGCTCTATCAAATCTACATCCATCAATACAGATCATAATTAAATTCTGTTTCATGATATCACCTAGTGTATCTCATTAATGATAGTATGTAATAGATTTTATAAATGCGAATAAATGGTTGTAGATATGGAAATATTAGAAAAAAACCTATCAGAATCAGAAATGTGTTGGAATAATACATTAGAAAAATCACCTAGTAAATTTTCAGTTGTGTTAAATAAAGAAAGTCTAAATGAATTAAATTTAAAGAGAGATAATTTATCCAATGAAAATCCAAATGAATTTGAATTTTTGAATAAATATATCAAAAATTTAAAAAATAATATACTAATCAAAGGTTGTGGATTTTTTGTGATCAGTGGAAAACAATTATCAGATTTTACCGCAAAAGAAAAACGAAGTATTTATCTCATAATTTCAAAAATAATTGGAAAATTATTACAACAGAACAAGGATAAAGAAGAAGTTGTTGAAATAAAAGATTTAGGAAAAACTATGAAAACAGGAGGGCGATATCATCATACAAAAGAAGGAGGTTCATATCATACTGATGGTTCACATATTTTTCAAAATCCACCAGATTATGTGGGATTATTATGTGTAAATCCAGCTAAAAAAGGCGGCATAAGTAAATTCATGTCTGCATATACAATACATAATAAATTATTAGAAAATAAAACATTACTAACAATACTATATGAAAAATTTCATCACGATAAAAAAAATGAAAATAGTCAAGAAGAAAATTTGACTAGATTTGAACCAATATTCCAATTTAATAACAACGAATTAAAATTCAAATATCAGCGCGAATTAATAATGACAGGGCATAAAAAAGCTAAGCAACCATTAACACATCTACAAACTCAAGCAATTGAATTTTTAGAAAACAGTATAAACAATCCCGAACAAGTAGTTACATATGAATTAAAATCCGGAGATATGATGTTTAGTAATAATAGATGGTTAATTCATGACAGAACCTCATTTGAAGATTTTGAAGATGAACATTTGAAACGACTTTTGTTAAGAACCTGGATTAGAGAAGAAAATTAAATTAAATTATTTTTAATACCAAAAAATAAAACTGATGATAAAGTAATTGAATCTACAATTTTACCACTTAAAGCCATTTTCATTATTTTTTTAAATTGAAAAGATTTTACTTCAAGTAATTCCCCATCATCTAAATTAGGTGAACCAATTTTGGTAAAATCTTTTGCAATAAAACAAAAAACTTTTTGTGTACTATAACCAATAGAAGTATAAAAACTTGTTAAAGGAATCATTTTTTTTGCTTCATATCCCGTCTCTTCAAGAAATTCACGATGAGCTGCTTGAATCGGAGTTTCATTTTTCTCAATAGTTCCAGAAGGTATTTCAATATCAATTTCGTTAGGGAATCGATTTTGAGAAACAACTAAAATTTTTTCTTTTTCAAAAGCAATTATTGCCGATACGTTTGGTCTATGAATAATTTCACGTGAGATTTTTTTTCCATCTACAATAGTTGTATGTTTGTATACTGGAAATAATTTGCTTTGAATAATTTTTCTTTTCATACTTTCTATTTTACACATAACCAAGTTTTTTTAGTTCATTTTCAATAATTTTTGTTTCTTCTTCATCAAATTCATCATTAGTCTCTGAAGTAGAATCTTGTAATATATTTTGTAATATCTTTTCCATTTTACTTACAATCTCAGGTTTTAAACTAGCAATATTATTATTTTCATGAGGATCATTTTTTAGATCATAAAGATGAATTAGTTTTGTTGAATCATTTTTATCTCTAAAAAATTTAAATTCAGAAGTTCTAATACCAATTTTGTCTAAAGATTTGAGATCAATACTATAATGAGTTTCTAAATAGGCAGGTTCTTCAGGAATTACATTTCCTTTAACTAAAGGCATTAAACTTTGTCCGTCTACACATTGATCAAATTCTTTGAGTCCAATAACATCCAAAAGTGTTGGAAAAATATCAATTATTCTAACTTGCTGGGAAATTTTTATATTCTTATCAGTATTATATCCATAAAATAAAAGTGGAACACGTACCAATTCATCAAAAAGAAAATGTTCAACATCACTTCTTTGCCATAAAAGTGCACGCTTTTCATATGGAGTAAGTTGAAGATCTTGAATTTTTGAATATTTTTTTTGTTTTCTAATTTTTTCCAGAGATAAAAATAATTTAGATTTAAAGGGTTGAAGTTGTTTGGGAATTAAATTACCAATATTTCTCACATGTGTTTGTAATTCACCGTTTACTTCGAGATTAATTTTTAAATTTTCATTATTTACTGCTTTAATGTATGCACCATGATCTGCTGTAATCACTACCAAAGTATTTTCTAAATCAATTTTTTCTAATATTTTTCCTATCCAGTCATCCATTGCTGAAACTTTTCTTTCATATTTACTTGTTCCAAATTTTTCATCATCGAAATCTTTTGTAAGAGTTATGGGAAAATGTAAATCTTCAATATGGATATAATAAAACCATGGTTGATTCATATTTTTAGATTCAAGTAAATTAATTATTTTTTTACCTAACCCTTCAGATAAATTCCAATAATAATCAAAAGGATAATCATCATTTTGCCATTCAGGAAATATTCCTAATGAATCAGTTAATGAAGGAATGTAGGAGTAGAAATTATAACCCTGTTTTTTTAAAATTGAAAAATATGATGTTACATTAGGATCAATTTTTTTGTAACCTGGAGACATCATCCCAGTTTTGAATGGATGTAGACCAGTAAATAGTCCAGCCCATGATAAAATTGTTCCATCACTACAGCTTACTGTTTGATCAAAATAAGTTCCATTTTTGATTAATGAATCTATGTTTGGGGTTTTAGAAGTCTTTTCAGGACCTGAAAATTTATCTGCTCTAAATGTATCTATAAGTAAAAATAGTATATTTGGTTTCATTTGTTTAAAAAAAATTAAATAGATATCTAAGTCTTTCTAGAAAAATTTGAAAAGATAAGTAGATAAATTAATTAGGAATATTATTTTATTAGTAAAAAAATTTACAATCATTATTGTGGAAGAAAACTGTAATCATGAGTTATAGATATTCATCGATTAAAATATGACTAAATGTCTATTGAATTCTAATTATAAGATATTTTTATTGGTTTTTAGTCATTATTACCCCAATACACAAATATTGTTAATCTAAATTATGTTTTAAATAATAAAATGTCACGCTTATCTACAATTAAAGAGATTTTTGAATTATTCATTAATAGACGAAAATTTCACATGTTTCCAATCATTATTTTCCTAATTGCATTAATTGGAGTAACATCCCTTGCACAATCAGGGCTAGTGGCATTTATCTATCCGATTTAATATGCAAACCAGTTCACCTAGATTCAAATCATTAGCTGTTACAGCAGGCTTATCATTTTGGTTTTTTATCATAACAACATCATTTGGAATATTTTCAATTGAGACTTTAATTGGATTTATTGCAGTGGTTTTAACTATTACTCAAATTTTTACAAAAAAAATCTCAAAAGGATTAGATATTTTTGCAATTATTAATACAAAAATATTTCTAGGGATTTTATTTTCCACAGTAATTTCTATCTATGGCATATTTTTTAGAATATTAAAAATTGATTTATTACGATTAAAAAAACAAAATGATTCCTATTGGTTAGATGTTGAGCAAACTAAAGAAGATAGAATTGGGAAGCAGTACTAATGTATAATTTAGGAATATCATGTTATTATCATGATTCAGCAGCAGCATTACTCAAAGATGGACATGTAATTGCTGCAGTAGAGGAAGAAAGATTTTCAAGAAAAAAATTTGATGATGATTTTCCGCATAAATCTATTGAATGGTGTTTAGATGAAGCAAAAATAAATCCTAAACAAATTGATTCTGTTGCATTTTATGACAAACCAGTATTAAAATTTGAAAGATTATTAGATAATTATATCGCAGTTGCTCCACGTGGATTGCATAGTTTTTTAGATGTAATTCCAAAATGGCTTCATAAAAGATTATGGATTAAAAATGATATTAAAAAATCATTAGAGGGATTCAATGGGGAAATAATATTTCCTGAACACCATTTATCTCATGCAGCACATGCATTTTATACATCACCATTTGAGGAATCAGCAATACTAACAGTTGACGGAGTTGGAGAATGGAGTACCACTTCAATTGGGTACGCTAGTAATAATTCTGTAAAAATTACAAATGATATCAGATGGCCACATTCATTAGGATTATTTTATTCAGCATTTACATATTTTCTTGGATTCAAAGTTAATGAGGGAGAATACAAATTGATGGGGCTATCATCATATGGTAAACCAAAGTATTATGATTTAATTATGGAAAATTTAATTGATGTAAAAAATGATGGAAGTATTCATCTCAATATGGAATACTTTGCATTTACATATGATAAAGTAATGACTAGTAAAAAATTTTCAAAACTATTTGGCATAGAACCAAAAACAAGAAATGAGAAAACTATGCAAGTTCATTTCGATATTGGAGCTAGTGCACAAAAAGTATTAGAGGATGTGATTTTAAAAATGGTTAATCATATTCATAATAAAACAAAAATGAAGAATCTCTGCATTGGTGGAGGTGTTGCATTAAATGGTGTTGCTAATTATAAAATTCTAAAAGAGAGTTTATTTGAAAATATTCACATTCCCCCATCTCCAGGTGATGCAGGTAGTGCAGTAGGTGCAGCACAATACTTGTATTATGTTCATCATAAAAATTCTAAAAATATAATGAATGAAGCAGAATTAATTCATGAAAATGTGTATGTTGGGCCTTCTTTCAGTAATATAGAAATTAAAACTTTTTTAGACTCCAAAAATATCAGATACAAAATATTTGATGACACAACAATACTACAAAAAACTGCACAACTAATTGCAGATGGAAATGTAGTTGGTTGGTATCAAGGTAAAATGGAGTGGGGTCCTAGAGCACTTGGTAATAGAAGCATTTTAGCTGATCCTAGACGTGCAGACATGAAAGATATTCTAAATATGAAAATTAAACATCGTGAATCATTTAGACCATTTGCACCATCAATTCTAGAAGAGTATGCATCAGAGTATTTTGAAATTGATATTCCTAGTCCGTACATGTTAATGGTAGCACCAGTTCGAAAACCAAATGAAATTCCAGCTGTAACTCATGTAGATGGAACAGGTAGACTCCAAACGGTTTCAAAGGAAAGTAATACTTTGTATTATAATTTAATAAATGAATTTTATAAAATTACTGGAGTTCCAGTAATTATTAATACATCAATGAATGTAATGGGAGAACCAATTGTTAACACTCCAGAGGAAACCTATTCAATGATTTTAAAAACGGATATGGATTATTTAGTAATGGGCAATTACTTAATTTCAAAGAAGGGTGACTGATGTCAGTACAAGTTTCATATAAAAAACAATTTATTTTTTTTATAATGTTATTTTTCATACTTTTAGTAATTACAGAAGTAGCAATTAGATATGTAGAAACATTTGAACCATCATGTATGTTTACAAATAGTGAAATATTTTCAAATTATAACAATTTAGAAAAGGATCAAATGTGTTTTGAGTATAAATCAGTTGAACTAGATTATTCACAACCGTTTGCAATAGCTAAACCCAATCAAATTGGAGATTATGTAAATATTAACTCAGATGGATATCGTGGAAAAGAAATTAGTGACGAAAGCAAATATAGAATTATTTTTCTGGGTGGTTCAACAGTATTTGGTACAGTTACAACATCTGATGAAACAACAATTCCAGCATTTGTTGAGAAAAAACTTAATGAAAAAAAATTTAATGTTCATGTAATTAATGCAGGAATTCCTTCAGCAACCTCTATTGATGAAATATATTTATTAGAAAATGATCTTTTGAAATATGATCCAGATTTAGTAATAATGTATGATGGTTGGAATGATATTACTGAAAGAAATAAAATAAAATTCAATATACAATATGAGGAATTCAAAAACAATTCATATGTAGAGAATGTTGCTGAGTTTTCTAATAAAGAAAATACTATTCAAAACATATCAATCAAAAAAATATTTAATTTTCTCGTGGATATTGATTATAGAACAGGTGTAGGATTGGCAATGTTGATTAGAGATAATTTTATTTCAAATGCAGATATTAATGAAATTAAAAATTCAGAAAATATTTCAGATCTAAAATTAATTGAAGAAAGATTAGGAAACAATTGGGGTAAAGTTTGTAATTTAGGTAAGGAAAATTCATTTAAAACGGTTAATTTTATCCAACCAGGAATAGAAACTAGTTCAAGAAATCTTTCCAATGAGGAAATAATTCTAATTTCTCAAACAACGCAAATTACTGAAATGAATTATTTAAAAAAAATGGATGTTGAAAAATTAGGAAATAATAGCTGTGAAAATATAATTGACCTAAGAAATACATTTGATAATATTAATAATAAAACTATCTTTTTTGATCCAATTCATGTGTCAGATTATGGTAATGAAATAATTTCTGAAAAAATTGTGAGCATAATAATTCCAATCATAAAAGAAGATTTTTAATTAGGAAACAATAGTCGTGGATTTTGTTAAGAGACAACATATAGAAACTAAAAAGAAGAATATTAGAGTAGAGACTCACTAGAAAAATTCACTATAGATATCTAACCGTGGCAACATTATTCTATAGGCTAAAAAGTTTAGAATTATGTTTGAAGGTAAAAAAATCCTAATTACTGGTGGTACAGGATCATTAGGTCAGGCGTTAACTAAACGTCTACTTGAATATAA
>Ga0315331_10001923_pt1 | contig 15688 bp, 13 predicted proteins | sample M160m34915metaG_FD_203456 | JGI IMG/M metagenome (GOLD analysis project Ga0315331, IMG submission 203456) | Ammonia-oxidizing marine archaeal communities from Monterey Bay, California, United States - M1 60m 34915 | ecosystem: Environmental > Aquatic > Marine > Intertidal zone | place: USA...
CAAAAAAGTCCTTATCCATTTGATTGGTGTTTTATAGGTGCACCAGAAGATCATGTTCATACTGCCAACGAAAAAGTGCATAAAAAAGATATTGAAGCAATGATTGAAATGTATAAGTACTTAATGGCATACCTTTAACTGATTATTGTTGGCCGATTAGGAAATAAAATTGGTTGAAATTCATAAATTCCACTACCTTTTTTTCAAGTATTCATTTTTATGATTCGAACAGTACTCCTTTTATTAATGGTTATTGCTTGTACGACACGAAACCATAGTCAAATAGCTGAGAACGTTACCTTGTTAGATAATTGGGATGACAACACTCTTCCATTGGATTCGTACGGAGCCACATATAACGAATGCTGGGGCTTTGTTTATAATGGAACTGAATATGCCGTAATGGGCTCTACTGTAGGCACTCACCTATTTATGATTTCGGCAACCAACCAACTTCTAGAGATTCAATTTATTCCAGGCACAATCAATAATGCAATCCACAGAGATTATCACGATTACAACAATTACTTATTCGGTGTTTCTGACGAAGACCCAGGACTCGACATCATGGACATGAGCACGCTGCCAGACTCACTGACTAGAATCAATAAAACGAATCAGCTATTTCTAACTCATAATATTTTTATTGATAGTGCGACGGCAACACTCTATGCTTGCGATGGAGCTATAACCGATATTTACTCAATTATACAACCGGATTCTTTAGAACCAATTTCTCCATTTACCTTTCCCAGTTCCGACTACGTTCATGATGTATACGCACGAAACGACACATTAATCATGAATTCATCGAATTCCGGACTAACATTCATTGACTTGGGAGCCTCGACTCCACTGATACATACTTTTGACTTCTATCCCGAAGATGGATATAATCATTCAGGATGGCTTTCGAACAACGGAAACACCTATGTTTTTGCGGATGAAACACCAGGCAGCAGTGTTAAAGTTTGTGATTTTTCAGATTGGACAGATCCCCAAATAACAGCCTTAATAAAACCCAATACGTTTGACAGTACAATGGCTCATAATCTGATGATAAAAGACAACCTATTATACATTTCTTATTATTACGACGGTTTACAGATATATGATATCAGCGACATCTACAATCCAATCAGAGTAGCTTATTACGACACATATCAAGGACCAGACAGCACTATTTATGAGGGTGCCTGGGGAGTTTATTGCTTTCTCCCTTCGGAGAGAATTCTTGTATCTGATCGTCACAATGGACTGTTTTTGCTAAAACTTGATCTAACTTCGAATATGAAAGAAATTAGGACGAATGTAAAAATTGAAACACAATTTGACTCGTTCACTCTACGATTTCAAGATCATTTCCAAAAATGCATACGTGTATTTTCAATTACGGGACAACTGGTCTTTGAAGAAACATTTTCTAAAGATTATATACGAATTGACAGCCAAAATTGGGAAGGTGGTAATTATGTTTTTAACGTTTCAGGTAAAGCTGGGACTGAAAAAGGAAAGTTATTCAAATCTCCTTAATAGTTTTGGAATGCTAGTTAGCTTCGGATCCTTCAGCAGTTTCTGATAACTTCACCTTAGCAAACAGCATGGAAATACCCCTCCATTTATACATTTTCGAAAATATCAAATACATCACAGGTAATAAAATTGTAGGTAATACCATGTCCATAAACAAAGATGGATCTGCCGTATTTTTAAGAATGGTCTGTGTTTGAATTACGCCCCAATCATTAGATACAAAACAAAAACCCACAAAATTAGTTGCCCAATGAAAGCCTATCGCCAATTCTAATCCGTCGTCCATAATCGTAATCAGCCCCATGAATAAGCCAAAACCTATGTAATATATCATTGAAAGCCATCCTAATGCGTCAACTTCTGGATTAAAAGAATGTAAAAAACCAAAAAGCACAGAAGTTATAAGTAAAGGCAAATATTTATTACGTATAAGTGCAAATAGCCACTGAAATAAATATCCCCTAAACAGTATCTCTTCGAAACTTGTTTGGAAAGGAAGCAGAAAAATACAAATCAGAAACAAAATCAGAAAGTTGGAAAAATCAAAATGCCATTGAAAGCTATCCGGACTATTGAAATAGGCAGAGATCAAAAAAACACCGTTGTATAACATCGTAATCATAAAAGCAGTAAAAACTTTCTTATAGTTTGTTCTACCTACTGAAATCAGACTGCGAAATTTTCTTTTGTGCCCATATCTGATCCAAAACCAAAGTGCCAATAGCCCAAATACAAACATCAGTAATGTAAGAATTAAGAAAGGTAATGCACCCAGGTAATTAGAGATATCTACTGGATTCTGTAGGTTTTCTAACTGATAGACACTGTGGATTTTTGAAAACAAAACGGACATCAGCGGGATAGCTCCTATTACTTGCCAACCCACAAAAACAATCAAAATACCGACTAAGTACTTCCACCATTTGTTGCGACCATCTTTAGCTTGTTCTATAAACACAATACTATTTTTCGTTTTCTATTCTATCAACTGCCCATGATTTCACTTGAATCAGCTGCTGTTCCCGAGTAAGATAAGAATTGTCTAATTCAACAGCGTCTTCGGCCTTTCGTAACGGGTTTTCAATTCGTGTGGAATCCTGAAAGTCTCTTGACACCAGGTTTTCTTTTATCTCTTTCAGTGTTATTGAATGTCCTTTCCCCGTTAATTCTGCATACCGTCGTTGTGCTCTAATATCCACATCAGCAGTCATGAATATTTTCAACTTAGCATCAGGAAAAACCACCGTACCGATATCTCTACCATCCATAACAACGCCCTTATTTTTACCCAGTTTCTGTTGAAAATGAACCAAACGCTCCCTTACTTTTCTAATTTTTGAAACTGCACTTACATTTCGGGAAATAACGAGCTCTCGAATCTGATCTTCCACTCGAACTCCGTTCAAATAGGTATCCGAATCACCAGCGACCTTATTATAATTAAAGGAAATATTGATGGAGTTTAAAGAATCAATTACCGCATCTTCATTAAATACGTCTACATCTTTGATTATACCGTTCTGAATACAATACAGAGTCACCGCTCGATACATGGCACCCGAATCAACATAAACGTATTTCAATTCCTTTGCTAATTTTTTTGCCAATGTACTTTTGCCACATGATGAGTGACCGTCAATAGCAATATTTATTCTAGCGTGCATCTTCTATTGACAATTATAGGAAGAAATAAATTAGATTTTGGATTATCTGTAGATTTATCTTTTGGACCTGAATTCTCCAATACTTGTAACGATAGACAAGGAATTTGTACCGCCTGCACGATGATAGGAAGCACGTGCATAGCTCAAGTGAAATCGGTTAATTTTCATTCCTAACCCTAAAGAAAATCCAATCATTCCAGGACGCGCTGCCAGCTTAAGCTCTCTCCTTCTTTTGTAATTAAAGCCCGTACGAATATGAAAATTATCTGTGAGTAATAGCTCACCACCTAAGACAACATGACGCATAGCCTTATCTACGAAACCCGGTTGTTTTACCTCAATAACTTCACCCGTAAGCGGATCCGTTTGATCTGTCAGGTTCGGATTCTCAAGAGTCAAATCCCATTTTTGCAAATTCTCCAATGTAATACTAACTCGAAAAGGTGCATACTTTAGTTTCTTAGAAATACCCAATTGCAATTCTGTTGGTAAAGACTCTCGAGCGCCATTATCAGAATATGAAAGACTCGGTCCAATATTTCTTGCGACTGCGCCAATTGACACTCCTCTTTCTTCATTGTAATAACTCGCACCTACGTCTGCCGCTAGGCCAAATGCATGGTAACTTTCGATAGCCGAATAAATGAATTTTAATGCCATGCCGCCTCGTATACTAGATGCAAATTGTTGCGCATAAGAGATGGATAAAAGTGCGTCGTTAGCAGTGAAGCTACCCCCAATTAGCTGACCAGTAGCATTTGCATATTGAAAGGTACCGTAGTTAGCATTTAGCATATTGGCCTGCAAAACACGGTCTATTGTTGTATCAATCGCAAAGGTATATGAAGCACTTGCATAATTAATTCCTGCAAAATAATCTACGAAATTTAACGTAACCTTGTCGTGCATGCTAGCATTCAACAATCCAGGATTAGAGGAAGCCATGTTCGCATCGCCATCAAATATAGATAGATTGGATCCCCCTAACGCGGCAATGCGTGAAGGCTGCACAAGTTGTAAAAAATCCAACGCATTACCTCCTCCAGACTGGCCGCATCCAATACAAGAATAAAATAAGATCAGTAATAAGAAACGCGCTTTCATAAATTGCTTAACAAAACGAAAAATACAACTACTTATTACAATAAATCAAATTTTTATTGAGTCTTTAACCTTTTCATTGAGCAAAGCAATATCTAGAACATCTTTCATTTTGTCAACATAATGAAATTGGAGACCTTTCAGGTAGCTTGATTTGATATCTTCAATGTCCTTTTTGTTATTTTCACAAAGTACGATATCCGTAATATTAGCCCGCTTTGCAGCTAATATTTTCTCTTTGATTCCGCCAACTGGAAGCACCTTTCCTCTAAGGGTAATTTCACCGGTCATCGCAGTAAACTTACGCACCCTTCTTTGCGTAAACAAAGAAGCTAGGGCAGTTAACATTGTTATACCCGCAGAAGGGCCATCTTTTGGCGTAGCACCTTGAGGAACATGAATATGAATATTGTACTTTTCGAAAGCCATGTGGTCTATTTTAAGCACATCGCAATGCGCCTTTAAATACTCTAGTGCAATTACGGCTGATTCTTTCATGACATCGCCCAAATTACCGGTGAGCGTTAATTTACCTTTACCTTTTGTTAGCGACGATTCGATGAACAAAATATCTCCTCCTGTTCGGGTCCAGGCTAGTCCCGTAACAACCCCAGCTACATCAGGTATATGGTACTTGTCTTTTGGATGAGCCGGTCCGAGCAGTTCATCTAATTGAATGGCTTTCAATTTTGGTGTGTATTCTTCTTCCATTACGATGTTCTTCGCTCTGGAACGCACCAATTTGGCAATTTTCTTTTCTAACCCTCTAACACCACTTTCATTGGTGTAGCTTTCTACAATTTCCTCTAACGTTTTTTTGTCAATTGAAAAATCAGCTTTCTTAATCCCATGTTCCTCGATTTGTTTAGGAATCAGGTGTCTTTTTGCTATCTCTACCTTTTCTTCGACTGTGTATCCATTTACTTCAATAATTTCCATTCTATCTAACAAGGCCGGTTGAATAGAAGCCAGAGAATTTGCCGTTGCGATAAATAGCACTTTCGAGACGTCGTATTCTAATTCTACATAATTGTCTTGAAAAGTGTCGTTTTGAGCTGGATCTAAAACTTCCAATAAGGCAGAAGATGGATCACCATGGTTATCTCTTCCAAGTTTATCAATTTCGTCTAAAATAAAAACGGGATTAGAAGATTTTGCTTTTTTGATGTTCTGAATGATTCTTCCTGGCATTGCACCTATGTAGGTTTTTCTATGACCCCGAATTTCTGCTTCGTCACGAACTCCACCTAAAGACATTCTTACATATTTCCTGCCCAAAGCTTCAGCAATGGATTTACCTAACGACGTTTTCCCAACTCCGGGAGGACCATAAAGACAAAGAATAGGTGCTTTCATGTCTTTTTTCAATTTTAAAACAGCTAAGTATTCAATTACTCTTTCCTTCACTTTTTCTAAACCAAAATGATCCCTATCCAGTATTTTTTGCGCTCTTTTAAGATCAAATTTATCTTTTGTCAGCTCTCCCCATGGCAATTCAATTAATAGCTGGCAATAATTCAATTGTACAGAATATTCGGCTCCAGACGGATTCATTCTTTCTAGCTTCTGCACCTCTTTTTCAAAAGTATCTTTTACCTCATCGCGCCATTTTTTTGCCTTTGCACGATCTTTCAGCTCTTGGATTTCTTGCTGCAGCGGATTCTCACCCAACTCATCTTGGATTTGCCTCATTTGTTGATGAAGAAAATATTCCCTTTGCTGATGATCTAAGTCCGTTTTGACCTTAGACTGAATGTCGTTTTTTAGCTCTAGCATTTGCTGCTCCTTAGTAAGGTTAGATAGCAATGCTTCTGAACGAATTCTGATGTCCGCAATTTCCAATATCTTTTGCTTTTCACCCACTTCTGCGTTCATATGCGATGAGATAAAATTGACTAAAAAAGTAGGGCTATCAATATTCTTTATCGCAAAACTAGCCTCTGAAGGAATATTAGGAGAAATATTAATAATATTCAATGCCAAATCCTTAATCGATGAGAACAAGGCTTGGAATGGCTTATCTGACAAATTCCCAGACAATTCAACAAATGGAAAAACCTTTGCTATTAGGTAAGGATCTTCTGAGACCAACTCACCCAATTGAAATCTTTTTTTCCCCTGAATAATGATCGTAGTAGATCCATCAGGCATTTTTAATTGCTTCACTATTTGACCAACTGTACCGACCTTATTTAAATCATCAAAAGACGGATCTTCCACTTCTGGATCTCTTTGAGAAACAACACCTATAATTTTTTTATCGGCATTCGCATCTTGAATCAATTTAATAGACTTATCTCTACCAACGGTTATTGGGATAACTACCCCAGGAAAAAGCACATTATTTCGAAGAGATAAAATTGGAAGTTCATCGGGCAATTCTTCTTTATTCATCCGATCTTCATCTTCAGCAGAAATTAAAGGAATAAATTCTGCATCCTTATTCATAAAATCACTGAAGTGTATCATATTTAAATCAAAAACATCGTCCATTTATCACATATTTTCCGCCAAACTGTCAGTGGATGAAAAATCACACATTCAGAATACTCATTATAACATAACGGTAAAAACTTAAAAAGTGCTATATCAAGCAGTTACAAAAAATCTCTACCCTTAATTGATTTCAACTACTAAAACACTTCAAGGGTTATGCCAAAATTAAATAGATGAAAATTTGTCCGAAAACACATTATTCCCAACTCCTGTATTTTTTGGAATCAGTAAAAACTTGACTTAATATATTCTTATCCGCGTCTGTTAGCGTAAGATTTCTTCTTTCCATTACAACAGAAGCCACAGACATGGCTTTATCAAATTGGTAAGTCTCTGTTATTTCACTTCCTCCCCATGAAAAAGATGGAATGAATTTAGGCAGAAAATTACCGCCAAACAGGTTGGCGCCTACACCTACTACAGTGCCCGTATTGAACATTGTATTAATACCACATTTAGAATGGTCTCCCATAATGAGTCCGTGAAATTGAAGGTTGGTGTCAATAGTTCCTTCGGCAGAATAAGACCAAACACGAATATTACTGTAATTATTTTTCAAATTAGATGAATTGGTATCCGCCCCAAGATTACACCATTCCCCAATAACAGAATTACCTAAAAAACCATCGTGGCCTTTGTTAGAATATCCTTGAAATACACAATTATTTACTTCTCCTCCAATTTTTGAACATGGGCCCAATGTCGTTGGTCCGTATACCTTAGTGCCAACTTTACAAACACTTCCTTTTAAGGCAGCAAAAGGTCCACGAATTATGGTGCCCTCCATGATTTCAGCTCCAGACTCAATATATATTGGTCCCGTACTGGAATTAAGGATACAAGCATTTACGATTGCCCCTTCTTCTACAAAAACATCATCGCCAATTACTTGATTATTCTGCCCGATAGCTAAATTCTTTTTACTGTCATGTATATCCAATAAATTGAAGTCTGCTTCTAATTCTTTTCCATTAAGACTAAAAATATCACACGGGTTTATTAAAAATGAAATGTCATCGTCGTACTCCAGCATTTCGAAACCGTCTAAATAGCTGTCAAAATCAGCATTTGCTTCTGGGAGTTCATTGATAGCTATTACTGTTCCATCTTTGATTAGAAGTTGATTGATTTCAAGCTTCTTAATAGCATGAACCAATTTTGAGTTCGGAAGCACAGTTGCCGCTATCCCCAATGACCCCGCCATATCGTTACCGTTATATTTCTCTGTTAGATAGTCTTTGGTCCGAACCTTACATTCATCACCAAGATACTTCTCCCATTTTTCTCTGACAGAAAATATTCCAACCCTAATTTCTGCAACGGGTCTTGTATAAGTCAACGGCTTAAGAGATACATGGCCAGTGCCATCAAACAATGTGTACATAATTGTGAATTAGCGTTAAATATAAGGCATAAAAAAACCCTAACCTTCGAATTAACAAATGTTAGGGTTAAATTCTATAAAAATGGAGTTATTTCTTGATGTGCTGAGAATATCGCTTTTTGAACTTATCAATTCTACCAGCTGTATCCACTAACTGCATTTTCCCTGTGAAGAAAGGGTGAGATTTGTGAGAAATCTCAAGCTTAATTAATGGGTATTCGTTTCCATCTTCCCATGCTACTGTCTCATTAGAGGCTGCGCAAGACTTTGTAATGAATGAATAATCATTGGACATGTCCTTGAACACTACCATTCTATAATTTTCCGGATGTATATCTTTTTTCATTTCGTTCCTTTTATCAAATCGGGTTTGCAAAATTAGACAATCTTTTTAGATTGCAAAATGGATTCACACAAAATAAATGATGAATTCTTACGTCTTTTCAGTGATTGACCTATTTTTGCACTCTATGATGCGACGATTTACTTTGTTCATATTAAGTTTTGTTATACTTCTAATCGCTATCTCTAGCTGTAGAAAAGACACCATTTTAACAGATGGATCAGCGCAGTTAGCTTTTACGCAAGACACTATTTTATTCGATACCGTTTTCACCACGATTGGCTCAGTTACCAAACACTTTAAAATTCTTAACGAACACAATCAACCCATTAACATTTCTGCAGTTGACCTTGCGTCTGGCACCAATTCAAATTATAGAATAAATATTGACGGGAATCCAGGTGTTTCCTTTAACAACATTGAAATTCCAGCAAATGACAGCTTATTCGTTTTTGTAGAAGCAACAATAGATCCAACAGGTATCAACACCCCTTTAATTGTTGAAGATTCTATCGTTTTTTTAACCAATGGTAATGAGCAAAAAGTATGGTTGCATGCATGGGGACAAGATGCTTATTTCCATAATCGAGAACAAATAGCTGTTTCAACATCATGGTCTGCCGATAAGCCACATGTTATTTATGGCTATGTATTTGTAGATTCTGCTCAAACCCTCACAATACAATCAGGCGTAACGGTATATAGTCACAATAATGCAATTCTGTACATCAACAAAGCCAGTTTGCAAGCAGATGGAACGCTCGGAAATCCCATTACTTTTAGAGGAGATCGGTTAGCTCCCTTCTTGCTAGCTGAGCCAGACTCTGTTTCAGGTCAATGGCGTGGGATTTGGTTTAATGAGGCGTTGAATTCTACCATCACACATACCGAAATAAAAAATGCAATTGTCGGAATTCAAGTGGACACACTGCAAGCCGGAGAGTTTGTCAACTTGAACAAAGTAAAAGTGAACAATTCTCTATATGCGAGTTTAATTGGACAAGGTAACATCATCGCAAGGAACTGCTTGTTCGGCAACGCGGGCAATTATTCTGGCATAATTAGCTATGGTGGTGACCAAAGCTATACGCATTGCACTTTTGGAAACTATTGGACAGAGTCTGACCGAACCACTACCCTTTTTGCGCTTACCGACTATTTTACTTTTGGTGGCGCCATATATTACAGACCATTTATTAAAGCTGATTTTATCAATTGTATTTTTTATGGACCCGATGCCAATGACAACGAAATTACTCTGGATACCCTAGATAGAAATCTATCAGGCACAGCACCAGAATTTCATTTTTACAATTGCTTACTAAAAACAAACCTATCCACTGCAAACTCTGACTACTATTCGAATTGCGTAACGAATTCTAATCCAGTATTTACCAACCCAGCTATTTGGGATTTTCATATTGGTTCAGGAGGAGCTGAGAATTTCGGCAGTTTCAATTTGACAGATGATATTGAAAATATTACTAGGTTAGATCCACCAGACGTTGGCTGCTACGAACGATAATGATCATAAAACGACATGGGCAATTACTAGGTTAATTCAGATAAAAACTTCAAAGTATCTATGTTATCTGCATATTCCGATAAATTTGGATATTGCGTTTTCCCGAATAAAACATGTTTAGCTGAAACAACACATTGAATCTGGTCATTGTGCAATTTTAGCTCTTGTAACACATCCGCTTCATTGATAAAAAATTCATAGTGCAAAACGCCAATGGGAGAATGAAATGCTGCATTTTCAGTGATAATAAGGAAACCATTTTCAAGAAAAACCTCCTTATTGAGGAGGAAAATGGCCTTATTGTAATCATAATTGTTAGCATATTTATTCGTATTGATGATTTCACCAAATGAATATATTGCCTCGAAAAATCGATCTAAATTAAAGTCCTTTTCAAAATAGACCTTGGTAATATTACGACACCCCAATCCAAAATAGTTAAAAATATCAGAACCGAGGTTCTTTAAATCATTTTCAGATATATCATTTTTCACAATCGCTACAGATGTCCTGTTTTTACGAATAATATGAGGGACGTGTCCAAAATAAGATTCAAAATAGCGAGAAGTATTATTGCTTCCTGTTGCAATTACGGCATCAAATTCAACTAACTTATCCAAAAGCTGAATTCGTTCTTTCAACTCCGGACAATAATTAAACAATATTTGAAGCAAACACGGTAAAAGAACATTGTCATCAGAGCTCATTTTAACCAAAGCAATATTTCCTGAAACAACAACACTCAACAAATCATGAAAACCAACCAATGGTAAATTTCCCGCCATTACAATTGCAACCTTTTTACCACCCACCGGAAAGTTATGGTCGGAAACCCAATGTTCTAAATTACTTTTTGTTAATAATTTACTCCAAGATGTCAAAGAATTTCTCACCGAATCTGGCGTAAACCACTGATTTCTATGCTTTACAGTCAGAACTACTTCCTGTAGTTGATTGTACTCCTTTTCCGTAATACCCAATTCAAATCCAGGCCAACCCGCATTCTGACCTGCTGATTTCATTACTCCACCAAGTTTATCAAATGCTGAAATAATCACTTTTGTTGTCAAATACACTACTTTATAATTCTGTTTCTGTTGTATATTTGCAAATCTAAAACATTAAAACAGTAATGGCGATTAGAATTACAGATGAATGCATTAATTGTGGAGCTTGTGAACCAGAATGTCCTAATAACGCAATCTATGAAGGCGGGGCAGAATGGAAATTCGCAGATGGCACATCCTTAAAAGGGCTTGTTAATGGTCAAACCAGTGGTATTTCTGTAGATGCTCATGCAGAACAAGAACCAGTAGACATGGATGTCTATTATATCGCACCAGATAAGTGTACCGAATGTAAAGGGTTTCATGAAGAACCCCAATGTGCGGCAGTGTGCCCTGTTGATTGTTGCATTGATGACGAGGCAATTAGAGAAACAGACGAAGAGCTACTTCGAAAAAAAGACTCACTTCATCTCGTTGATCAACTCTGACCTGTTATTTTTAAGTTAAAGATGTAACCTTTGCTCATTAATTAAGTTCTATTTCTACGTGAGGATATTTCAAATTTTAATCATTTTGTATTTACCGCTATCTCTTTACTCTATAGAGATGAAAGAGCTTGAAAACAATGTTATTACAGCGGTAATTTCAATGAGAAATCAACGAACTTACGAAGCACAATTCAAGCAAAATATAACCGTTAAAAAAGCACTCAGGTCCGCATTGAGCCACGATGAGTCTTTTAACTACCCTTTTGATTCTCTAGGCAAGCTAATGGGGACAATGATTGCGCCAGATAAAGCATTTCGCTTATTCAACTGGAATCTTGAAAAGCCAAATGGAGAACACCTCTATTTCGGTTTGGTTATGCACTACGATAAACGCCGAGAACGCTACTTAATAACAGAACTTTTTGACAAATCTGCTTCGATAGCTGATTCTGAGCCTGAAAAAAAAGCATTGGACAACAGAAACTGGTTTGGCGCTTTATACTACCGCATAATTCCCTTTGAAAAAGGAACGAAAACCTATTATTTGCTCTTAGGCTGGGACGGGAACAATAAATTATCAAAAAAGAAATTAATTGATGTGATGGCCTTTTCAGGTTCTAAAATAAAATTTGGATTTCCAATTTTCAGACAAGAGGATGGCCAATGGTTACGAAGAATTATTTTTGAATATTCTGCTCAAGCTTCTATGTCGCTTAAGCAATACGATACAAAAAAGAGTACACTTATTGTTTTTGACCATCTATCTCCGTCTTCTGGAGCACTTAAAGGGCATCCTGAACACCTGTTCCCAGATGGCAGTTTTGACGCTTTTCAATTAGATAAGGGGAAATGGTTCTTTCATAAAGATCCTGATGCTCGAATAAAAAAGTCTCAAAATGACAAATACTACAACTTGCCAGATGATGCTAAACCTAGACAATAAGTATGTTCTAGGCAGAACATAAATTACTTCAAGATTATTTAACGTCAGCTCCTATTTTTTTACAACCTTTGCCAGGAATTATAAATTACATAATGGCATACGTTCACAATTTCAGCGCAGGTCCATGCGTATTACCCCAAGCGGTTTTTGAAGAAGCATCACAAGCACTATTAAATTTTGATAATCTAGGGCTCTCTATTATTGAAATCTCACACAGAAGTCCAAGCTTCGTTGCAGTAATGGAAGAAGCCCGATCACTAGTCAAAGAATTATTAGAAGTCCCTGATGGCTACACTGTTTTATTTCTACAAGGAGGTGCAAGCATGGGTTTTTTAACGGTTGCTTATAACATGATAAGGAATCAAAAAAAGGCAGCCTATGTAAATACCGGTGCTTGGGCTAAGAAAGCGGCTAAAGAGTTCTCTTTTGTTGGCGAATTAGATATAATTGCCTCTTCGGAGGATAAAAATTACTCTTATATCCCAAAAAACATTGTTGCAGGGTCTGATTATGACTTTCTGCACATCACATCGAACAATACCATTTCAGGAACGCAATACAAAGATTTCCCAACATCCGACACACCGTTAGTTTGTGACATGAGCTCAGACATCTTCAGTAGAAAAATTAATGTTGCCGACTTTGATATTATTTATGCGGGTGCTCAGAAAAATATGGGGCCAGCAGGAACAGCAGTTTATATTGTAAAAGAAAGTATTTTAGGCAACTCGAGCATTCCTATTCCAACAATGCTCGATTTGAATACACATTATTCCAAAGACTCTATGTTCAATACACCACCCGTTTTTGCGATTTACGCTTCCATGCTGAATCTGAGGTGGCTCAAAAAAAATGGTGGAGTTGGGCATATTCAAAATGTCAACGAAAAAAAAGCAACACTACTTTATAATGAGATAGATAACAATCCATTATTTGAAGGAACAACCGCTATTGAAGACCGGAGTACTATGAATGCAACTTTTTTACTAAAAGAAGCCGCTTTAACTGACACGTTTAATAAAATGTGGCAAGAAGCCAATATTTCAGGAATTAAAGGGCATCGTTCTGTAGGAGGATATCGGGCATCAATGTATAATGCACTTCCGATTGAAAGCGTAATGGAGCTGGTGAATGTAATGAAAGAACTAACAGAAAAGCACGGATAATGAAGATTTTAGCTAACGACGGTATTTCCAAATCAGGAATAGAAAAATTAGAAGCAGCTGGATATGAAGTAACTACAGAAACAGTTCCTCAAGAGGATTTGGCTTCTACTATAAATAATGAAAATTATGCTGCTTTATTAGTGAGAAGCGCAACGAAAGTGAGACAAGACCTAATTGATGCCTGTCCTGGATTGCAATTAATTGGTCGCGGTGGAGTTGGAATGGATAATATTGATGTTGCTTATGCAAGGTCAATCGGTAGAGAAGTAATAAATACCCCAGCAGCTTCATCCCAATCTGTTGCGGAGCTTGTTATGGCACATCTATTCAGTATATCGAGAAGTGTTTATGATTCCAACAGGAATATGCCCGTAAACGGAGTTAGTGAATTTAAATCGTTAAAAAAGAAATATGCAAAAGGCGTAGAGCTAAGAGGAAAAACAATTGGCTTTATTGGTTTCGGAAGAATTGGTCAGTCAGCTGCAACCTATGCGCTAGGTTGCGGGATGAAAGTAATTGCCTATGACCCATTTATGTCTCAGGCTCAACTGCATGTTTCAGTTGCGGATCAAACCGTTACAACAACCGTAGCTACAACCACGCTTGACGCTCTATTAGAGACCGCTGACTATATTTCAATGCATGTTCCTATGCCTGAAAATGGACAAGCAATCCTTGGGGTTAATGAATTCAGTAAAATGAAAAACGGTGTTAGAATTGTAAATGCTGCTCGCGGTGGGGTTATCGATGAAGACGCTTTATTGAGTGCGTGTAAAAGTGGAAAAGTAGCCGCATGCGCACTAGATGTATTTGTGGGAGAGCCTTCACCTCGTGCTGATGTTCTAAGTGTTTCTAATATGGCGTTAACACCGCACATTGGGGCTGCAACCGTAGAAGCGCAAGATCGAATAGGCACGGAACTGGCTGACAAAATTATTGCTTATTTTTCAAAATAGCATTTTAAATATATCTAACTAATTCATTTTTTTGAATAAGGTCTACCGAGTAATTAATCATATATAATGTGTGCTAAAATAATCCCTTTTAAAGCAATTCGTCCAGCTAGAGATAAAGCGCATCTTGTAGCAACCAGGCCCTATTATTCTTACACGAAACAAATTTTAAAGGCTAAATTAATTCATAACCCCTACTCTTTTATACATATAATTAATCCTGAATTTAGAAAGGCAGACAAAACCGAACCCAACACCATTGAACGTTTTGAAAAAGTCAGGGATAAATTCAACCAGTTTCGTGATGAAGAAATCTTCATTCAAGATGAGAAACCGTCATTCTATTTGTACCGACAATCAGCCAACGACCAAGAATTTGTTGGTTTAATAGTAGGTGCATCCATTGATGAATACAACAAAGGGGAAATAAAAATCCATGAAGAAACGATAAGTGCAAGAGAAGAGACCTTTAAAATGTACCTGGATGTTTGTGGCTTCAATGCAGAGCCCGTGTTATTGGCCTATAAAGAGAATAAGAAAATAATTCAGCTTCAAAAAGGTTTGATGAGTAAAAGGCCCGAATACGAATATACCAGCACAGATACCTTAAAACATGAACTTTGGGTTATTGACCAACCCGACATAGTGCAAGAACTTGCTCACCAATTCGAAACGGTTAAAAACTTATACATCGCAGATGGTCATCATCGGTGTGCAAGCTCTGCATTGTTAGGTAATGAGCGGTTAGTAGAGAATAATTTTTTAAATGAAAATTTGAGTTCTAGCTATTTTATGGCTTATTTAATTCCTGAAAGTTCGTTGAAAATTTATGATTTCAACCGACTAGTTTCGGACTTAAATAATCGTTCGGCTGAAGAAATTATAGGTATGCTAGAGGATAGCTTCGAAGTTTCCCTCATGAAAAAAGAATTCAGGCCTACTAAGAAGCATGAATTTGCCATGTATCTTCATAGCAAATGGTACAAATTAAATTTGATTCAACTTCCAACATCCGACAATCCAACAGACCATCTAGACCCTAGAATTTTGAGTAAATTAATCTTACATCCCATCCTTGGAATTAA
>Ga0315331_10001925_pt1 | contig 15683 bp, 12 predicted proteins | sample M160m34915metaG_FD_203456 | JGI IMG/M metagenome (GOLD analysis project Ga0315331, IMG submission 203456) | Ammonia-oxidizing marine archaeal communities from Monterey Bay, California, United States - M1 60m 34915 | ecosystem: Environmental > Aquatic > Marine > Intertidal zone | place: USA...
GTTACATCTAATGCACTAGTAAGAAAAAGACCTACTTTTTAAAATATAAAAATTAACCAGCTCAACTAAGCACTTCTAAAAACGAAGTGCTTTTTTATTGTTCAGTAATAAAAGCCAACGATTTTTGCATGTCTTCATACAAAACGGTGTCTTTATCTGTAAAAGGAACTATTTTTCTATAATCTGCTAGAATCGCTTCTAGCTTATCTGAACTTTTAAGCGGTTTTCTATAATCAAGCCCCCTAGAAGCTGTAAGTAATTCAATAGCCAAAAGCTTTTCAACATTCTCTACCACTTCCAGTGTTTTAGTAGCAGCATTGGCTCCCATACTTACATGATCTTCTTGCCCATTTGATGAATCTATGGTATCTACACTAGCTGGAGTACACAACTGCTTATTCTTACTCACAATAGATGCTGCTGTATATTGCGGAATCATGTAACCAGAATTTAAACCAGAATCTGCTATTAAAAATGCTGGCAAGCCTCTTTGTCCAGAAATTAGTTTGTATACCCTTCTTTCTGAGATACTTCCAATCTCTGCAATAGCAATACACAATTGATCTAGCACTAACGCCAATGGTTGACCGTGAAAATTTCCTGCAGACACTATTAAATCGTCATCTGGAAAAATGGTAGGGTTATCAGTTACCGAATTAATTTCAGTTTCTACAACATCCATAATGTAATTAAGGGCATCCTTTGTAGCTCCATGAACTTGAGGAATGCACCTGAAAGAATAAGGATCTTGAACTGCTTTTTCTGCTTTATTAAAAAGCTGACTGCCCTCTAATATTAATCGTATGTTTCTTGCTGTTGCCAGCTGACCTGGATGATTTCTCACCAAATGAACCTGGTCAATAAAAGGAGATTTACCAACATCGAAAGCATCTATAGACATTGCAGCTATGGTATCTGACCAATTTAAAATATTTGATGAGCGGATTATCGCAAGAACAGCATGCGCACTCATGAATTGAGTTCCATTTAATAGCGCTAAACCTTCCTTCGCTTTTAATGAAATAGGACTTAGCTTTAATTCAGCTAAAACTTCTGCAGATTTTTTTCTTTCTCCATTGTAATCAACGTAACCCATACCAATTAGAGGAAGGGAAAGATGAGCTAATGGAGCTAAATCACCTGAAGCACCTAAAGAACCTTGACTGTAAATCACAGGAAGAACGTTGTTGTTAAACATTAAAATTAATCGATCAACCAACTCAAGAGTTACTCCTGAATGCCCCAAGCTAAGCCCTTTAATCTTTAAAAGAAGCATAAGCTTAACAACATCTGGATCTACTTCATCTCCCATACCACAAGCATGTGACATAACTAGGTTTTTTTGAAGCTGCTCTAAATCTGAATTTGAAATTACTTTATCGCACAAGGACCCAAAACCCGTGTTAATTCCATAATAAATGTTAGTTGATGATTTTAGCTTTTCATCTAAAAAATTACGACATTTTTCAATGTTTTTTCGAACAGAATCAGCTAGTTTTAATTTGAAATTACTATTTAGAATATGAGAAACATCATCAATTAAAAGTGTTTCTGAAGTTATGGTATAAAATTCCATCTATTAAAAATTTAGCTTTTCTATAATTGAATCAACATCTAAAATTATTTGCTCACCAGAAATCATATTTTTAAGCTCATAAGAATAAATCGAGTTCTCTTCTGTAACAAATAATACATAAGGGATTTTATTTCCATTAGCATATTTCATCTGCTTCTTTAACTTAACGTTGTCTGGATACAGCTCGGTAATCACTCCTTTACTTCTTATAAGATTTGATAAACGCAAGAGCTCATTTACATCTTCACCGTTATTTATAACTAGTAGTTGTGTAGAAATATCAGAAAAATCTGGAAATACATCCTGATCCAGCATTACATCATAAATCCTATCGGCTCCAAAAGAAATACCAATTCCAGAAACATCCTTTAAACCAAAAATACCAGTTAAATCATCGTATCTACCCCCACCTGAAACGCTACCAACCTTAGCCTGATCTACTATTACTTCGAAAATTGCTCCTGTGTAATAATTTAATCCTCTTGCTAGAGTCATGTCTAGCTGAACAGAAACAAAATCCAATGGATTTGATTTAAAATAATTAAAAACAAATTCTAATTCTTCGACCCCTTTCAAACCAATCATTGAGTCTTTTAAAATATTTTTTAAACTACTGATAATCAAAATATAGTCTCCTTTTATATCTAGCAAAGGTTTAATAATAGATATTGACTCTTCTGTCAATCCTTTATTAGACAATTCTTCCAAAACAAGATCAACCCCAATTTTATCTAACTTATCAATTGCAACTGTTATGTCAATGATTTTTTCTGGCTGACCAGTTATTTCTGCAATACCAGAAAGAATTTTTCGGTTATTAACTTTTACAGTAACACCTTTAATCCCCAAAGATTTAAAGACTGAATCGATAAGCTGAATAAAGCTTATTTCATTTGTTAGAGAATTACTCCCTATAATATCTGCATCGCACTGATAAAACTCCCTGTACCTCCCCTTTTGAGGCCTATCCGCTCTCCAAACAGGTTGTATTTGAAAACGTTTAAAAGGAAAATTAATTTCGTTTTGATGTTGCACTACATATCTAGCAAAAGGAACTGTTAAATCATATCTTAAGCCTTCAGCACAGAGCTGGTGCTCCATTTGCCCTTGTGAGTTTTCTTCTGAATTAAGATTTTTAAGCGATTTTAAAAACTTATCTCCTCGATTTAGCACCTTAAATATTAAACGATCACCTTCTTCACCATATTTTCCAGTTAGGGTGCTTAAATTCTCCATAGATGGAGTTTCTATTTGATTAAACCCATGACTTATAAATGCTTTTTTAATTACATCAAAAATGTAATTTCTCCTTAACATTTCTTCAGGTGAAAAATCTCTAGTGCCTTTTGGAATTGATGGTTTACTCATTAGTTAAATATTGCTGTAAAATTAGCAATTGATTTAGAAAAAATAGAAAATATAACTAAAAAGACCTAATTGCCCGAACATGAGGTTTAGGGAGATTATTTTTACTACCATCATCTGCGAAACCGGCACCAGCATTAAAGTACCAAGCGTGAGAAGCAGTTTGTTGAGATGAAGACCAATAATAACGTTGTAAAATACCAATTGTAGAAGGGTTTCCATCTTCTGCTAGCACCTTATTAACTACAAAACGGGCATTAAAAAGCAAATTAAACTCATCTATAGATGGCATGTACCAATCCTTAAAACCTTCATTCTCATATGTAGCACAAAGACCAATTGCAAAGTATGGCTTTCCTCCAGCAGCAATAAAGGCTCTAGTATTTGAAGCTCCATCCCAAGAGCTGTTACAATTAGGAACTTCATAATCTGGAAAACCCCACAAGGGATATTCACCTAAATCTGACAAACTTGCAATAAGACCGTGCTGCTCGCCATTTGCATCTAAATACAAATAATAGATGATTCCTCCACCAAAGAACTCTCCAACATAATGGTCTTTAGCAGACTCCTTTTGCGTCATCCCTGTTAAAGGAGCTAAGAAAAAGACCAAAATAATTAATATGAAAATTGAATTATAGCGTTTCATTTTTGGAGAATTAATTCTTTAATGATAGCACTAAAATAAAAAAAACCCATTTAAAAAAATGGGTTTTTTTATTTTGTTGCGGAGAGTGAGGGATTCGAACCCCCGGTACATTGCTGCACAATGGTTTTCAAGACCACCGCATTCGACCACTCTGCCAACTCTCCGTAATTGTGTTTGCAAAAATAGAAAACTTTTTTAGTTGCAATAATTACATTTTAAAAATATCTTAATTATTTTTAGAAGATGTCATGGAACAGTATTGTAAATGGATTTAACGCATACCTCAAAATTGAGCGATCTTTATCTGATAATACTGTAGAAAGCTACCTAAGAGATGTTTCAAAGCTGGAATTTTTTTTTACAAAAAATTCTTTAAAAAAAATATCTTGGGAAAACATTGAAATTGAAAATCTTCAAGAATTCTTAAGTCATATTCATGATTTGGGACTTTCCGCAAACTCTCAATCAAGAATAATTTCAAGTTTAAAAACTTTTTTTAAATACTTAACAATAGAAGAGTTAAGATCTAATAACCCTGCTGAATTGTTAGAAACACCTAAAACTGGACGAAAATTACCAGACACTCTTTCAGTTGAGGAAATAAATTTACTAATAGCTGCCATTGACAGAACAGCTAAAGAAGGTGAACGCAACATTGCCATTATTGAAGTTCTTTACGGATGTGGCTTAAGGGTAAGCGAATTAATAAATTTAAAAATATCTGAAATATTTTGGGATGAAGGGTTTATTAGAGTTATTGGAAAAGGAAGCAAACAAAGATTGGTTCCTCTAGGTTCAATTGCTGTAAAACACCTGAAAATTTATTTAAATGAAATAAGAATTCACGCTAAGATTAAACCTGGCTCTGAAGACATTGTTTTTTTAAATAGAAGAGGAAATCATTTAACTAGAGTTATGATTTTCACAATTATTAAACAGCTGGCTATTAAAGCGGAAATTAAGAAAAACATCTCCCCCCATACACTTAGGCATTCTTTTGCCACACACCTAGTTGAAGGAGGTGCTGATTTAAGAGCAGTACAGGAAATGTTAGGACACGAGTCTATTACAACCACAGAAATATACACTCACTTAGACAGAAGCTACCTTAGGCAGGCAATTTTAGATCATCACCCTTTAGAAAAAAAGAAATAATCTTTTTTTGATTCAAATCATAAATTACCGCCAATAAAACAATAAAATATTCAATGAAAATTAAAATTGGTTCTTCCTCGACAACACCAATATTTTGATAAGCCATGTAACTTAAAAAAACTAATCCAGACCATGCTACTGGGAAAACATAGCCAGTAAATACACTAAAGCCAATTAAGTATACAATATACCAAGGATGAACTATAGAGGCAACAGCAAAATAGATTAGTAAGATCCAAGTCATCTTTCTCATTAAAGAACACCAGTTATCTGAAGATTTAGACTTAATCGTTAGAATCAGAATTGCAACTACAGTTATAAAAGGAGTTATACTTCCAATAATCTCAATTTGATTATTTCCAGTTACAAATTCACCTATCCATCTTAAAACATAATAGATGCTTGCATTAAACTCGAATGTATGAAAATACAGCTCAATACTTTCAAGAAAATTAGTTAGTAAATGAATATTAAAAAATGGTAAAAAAAATAAAGCGCAAGACAAGCATACGGTAAACAAAAATGGCAAGGCTTTTTTTATCCCAATTTTATAAACTATTAAAGGCAAGAACATTAAAGGAATTAGCTTTAAACCTATTGCTAGGGCAAATGCAACACCACTAAAAATGTATTTATTTACAAATAAAAAATAAAAACTAATCAATAAAAATGTAAATGTAATTCCCTCAAAATGAAGATTCCCAGAAAGCTCCAAAACTACCAAAGGGTTTAAAACATATAGCATTGAGTTAATGCTATCCACCTTAAAATGAGCTAAAATTTTAAGCATAAAAATCCACCCAATTATTTCAAAACACAAGAGAATAATTCTTAAAAACAACACATTATTAAATAAATTCTTCCCTCCTATAAATGAACAAAAAGTGAATATGCATTGTGTCAAAGGTGGATAAACAGAGAAATAATGCTTGGAATTCATTCCATCTTTAAAAGATGTTTCAGAGCTTGACAATAAATTATTCTGGGCAAAATCATTTATCTGATCTTCTGAAAAATTATAGCTAATGGGTTTATACTTATAGGGATTATTACCATCTAAAACAACATTTCCATCCCAAGAAAATCGAAAGAAATCGTCAGATAATGTTGGAAATGAAGTAAACATCACTAGCCTTATTAGCACTGCAAAAGCAAGTAAATAAGACAGTTTAAATGGTTTCTTTTTAATTAAAAACAAATACATTAAAACCAAGTAAGAAACAAAAGAAACCGCATAAAAAGTAATCAGCAAATTCTCCTGATCTCTTGTTATAAAACAAAAAAAACAACAAGAGCTAAATAAAAAGATCAACAAGAGTAAAACAGCCCTATTTTCCTTTATGAATTGCATGTTTAATTGAATTTAAACTTGAATAGCTAGAGCCTATAAAAATCATTATTAAAAAAACTAACATAAAATAACTTCCATTATAGAAAGAATAAAATAAACCAAAAAATGAATATAAAACTATCGAAAATTCAATAAAAAAAATTGGTTTCAACTTACTATTACCATAAACATTAATAGATGGTCTAAACTTATTTATCACATTAAATTTTGGTGTCCTTACAAACTCTGACTTAACACCAAGATAACCCTGAATTACTCCATAAGAAACATACAAACCTATTCCAATACAAAAAGATAAAAATAAAGGGAAAAAACACATGAACTTTAAGGCACTAATAATTTTTTTTTCAGGATCGATATTTGCTACAAAATATGTTGTCGCCAACAAACATGATGACAATAGAAAAACATTTGTAAACAACAAATAAGTTTCAAATAGAGCGCTATTCAAGGAAATATAAAGAATTGGAACAGTAAGCAATACTAAAATCATCATACACACATACATCAAAGAGTTTGTAAGATGAAAAAAAGCATTAGTCTTCTCATAAATTGATAGCGATTTGTTTTTCAATACACTTATTAAATTTTTCCTTGCACATTCTGCAGCACCCTTAGACCATCTAAATTGCTGATTTTTCAGGGCCCCAATAGTAATGGGTAGCTCAGCTGGAGAATCCACATCTTCTCTGTAGATAAATTTCCAACCTTTTAATTGAGCCCTGTAGCTTAAATCTAAATCTTCAGTTAAAGTATCACTTTGCCATCCACCTGCATCTATTATACAAGACTTCCTCCAAACACCAGCAGTCCCATTGAAATTAATAAAAAATCCAGCAAAGTTTCTCCCCCTTTGCTCAACAGTAAAATGATTATTTAAAGCAAAACCTTGAAGTTTAGTTAACAAAGAAAAATCCGCATTTATATGACTCCATTTAGTCTGAACAACACCAATATTTTCTTTAGAAAAACAACAAATAGTTTCTTTTAAAAAATTTGATTTAGGAAGGAAATCGGAATCAAAAATAGCAATATAATCTCCCTTAGACCTAGTTAAACCAAAAGCCAAAGCTCCTGCTTTAAAACCCTCTCTATTTGTTCTTCTTATGTGTGTGAAATTAAATCCTTTAGAAGAATAACTCGCAAGTTTCTTTTCTATAAGCACTGTAGTTTGGTCATTGCTATCGTCTAAAATTTGTATTTCAAGGCATTCTTTTGGCCAATCGATTAAAAAAACAGCATCAAGTAATCTTTCAACTACATATTTTTCATTGTAAATAGGCAATTGAATGGTAACCATCGGATAATTAATTGACATTGGAATATATTTAACGTCTTGTTTTTTACTTTTTAAATAAAAAATTAACAATCCAAACTGAACTAAACTATATAAGAAAATATAGAACAAAACCAGCGTATATAAAATGACAATTAAAAACATTATGTTCTAATATATAAATACTTAAATATTGTTGAAATTATTTTATAACCTGCTAAAATTGAACCTTTTAAGGTTCCAGAAATTTTACTCTCTCCTATTCTAAGTCTGTAATCTACAGGGATTTCAATTATTTTCAACTTTCTTTTTAGTGCTTTTAATTGCATCTCAACTGTCCAACCATATGTTTTGTCTTGCATATTTAACTCCAGAAGCTTTTTAAATTTAATAGCTCTAAAAGGTCCTAAATCAGAAAATTTATGTCCAAAAAAAAGTGAAATCATGTATGTAGCTAACCAATTTCCAAATCGTTGTTGAAATGGCATCGCATTTTTAGCAACTTTACCTTTGGTTCTTGACCCAAGAACCATGTCAAAACCACTATTTTTAATGGGGTTTACCAATCTTACTAATTGCTCTGGGTAATCGGAGTAATCAGCATCTAAAAACACAACAACATCTGGCAACACTGGTCTTGTTTTCAAATAATCAACTCCTCTTTTACATGCTGAACCATAACCTTGAGTAGATTCACTCAAAACTAAGGCTCCTGCTGAAGAAGCAATTTTTGAGGTCAAATCAAAAGAATTATTATCAACTACAATAACATCCCTAACTAAATTAGATGGAATATCATTAATAACATTTTTAATTGAATTTTCCTCGTTAAATGCAGGTATAATAACATCAATTAACAAGAGAGGAGTTATTTGTAATTTTTTGACTTTAAATCCCAATTATAAGATTCATATATAATGGAAGGAGTAATATCAAATGGAACAACATTATTAATTCTCATTAAATCAATGATTCCACTTTCCCCTTTAAAGTCTTCTTTAAACCAATTGAAAAGCTCACTTGTGTATAAAGTATTAGAAAGTGAGTCGTATCTCGAATTGGATTTGACAAAAACATTTTCAGCTAAACTTAAATCTTCTTGAATTGTCTCGGGTTTATAATAAGCAATTGCAGGGCAGGAAGATGCACCACAATTCATAGTAAAATGAATTCTATAATCGAGTTGATTTAGCTTAAACCTATTAACAAAAGCATTACCAGTGTATGACTTAGCTCTAATAATTCCGTGTTCAATTTCATCTAAAGAGATTTTACAACCTCCAAAATCAATATCTTTTTCTTTAAAAAAAGAATTTTGATTATTAAATGAATTCTCATCAAAAATAATCTTGGACTGAACCATGGAATTGTAAACGTTAATCCAAAAAGCTAATTTAATATCCTGAGTTATTAAATCACCAGACAATTTATCTAGATTTAATTTAGCAATGGTATCTAAATAAGCATCAATAGGGTCATTGTACCTAATGGCTAAATAAAAATCTTGAGAGAAATAAACAATATCCTTAGGATACAAAAGTTCATGCTGCTGCAATGTTGATTCATTTGAATTGGCCTCTAAAGAAGATTCTGCATTCACACAATTGGTAAACATAAAAAGTATGAAGAAAATGAATACAGAATTATAAAGAATTTTACCCATGAGAATTTTTCAAACTAAAAGTTGCTAAGATAGTAGATAATTCAACTAAATGAAATTAAAAAGGATTTGTAGCCCAAACATCCATTTCTGATATAAAACCTCTCGAATCCATACTTATAACATTTAGAATCGCATGTGCAATTTCATTAGTGGAAAGTTTATTACTAACCTCTTTTCTTTCTTCTCTATTTGCATTATTAAAAGCAGTAGGCACTTCACTTGGGTTAACTAATGCAACTCTAATGTTGTATTTTCTTAATTCGCTTCTCCAACACTGGGTTAAACCTCTCAAAGCAAATTTTGAAGATGAATATACAGAACCACCAGCAAATCCTTTTGATGCAGCAGTAGATCCAATGTTAATTATTGTGCCTTTTTCCTGAGTTTTAAAAAACTTAACAACCTCCTGAGTAATTAATGTTAATCCAAAAACATTAGTTGCATAAGTAGATTCAAAATGTTCGATTTTAACATCAGATAATTCGCCAAAAACACCAATACCAGCATTATTAATTAAAACATCCATGCCACCCATTGAGTGAAAAGCATCTAAAACCTTAACGTCTATAGATTTATATTTTGAAACATCTAAATGAATTGGAATTGCTTTAATTTCTTGAGCAACTTTCTCCAATTTATTCTTATCTCTTCCAGTAATGGCAACAATTGCGCCTTGAGATATCAATAGTTTTGCAGTTGCTTTTCCAATACCAGAACTACCACCAGTAATTAAAACTTTCAATCCAGAAATATTAGTCATAAAGATTTATTTAAAATTTATAAAAATGTAAATTAAAAATTCCCAGCTAAAAAATAAAAATTAATTAAGTTGAGAAGTTATTTTAGTAGACATTGGCTTAGTCATGCTTCTAAATCTATCTATTAACTGACCTCTATCATCTAATAGATATTTCTCAAAATTCCAATTAATATCACCCTTAAAACTAGGGTTATCTTGTTTATTTAACCAAGAAAAAATAGGATCAATATCACTTCCCTTAACAGAAACCTTTTCAGCCATTAAAAAAGATACCCCGTAATTTTTTTCACAAAAAGATTCGATTTCTTGATTCGAACCTGGCTCTTGCCCTCCAAAATTATTTGCAGGAAAACCAATTATAACCAAATTATCTTTGTACTTGTTATGCAAGTCCTCTAATCCCTTGTACTGAGGAGTAAAACCACATTTACTTGCAGTATTTACAATTAATATTTTTTTACCAAGAAAATCAGAAAATGAAACTTCTTTACCTTCTATACTAGTGAACTTAAATTCATGTACGCTTTTTTGACCCATTGCAAAATTGATTGTTAAAATGAATATTAGAAATATATTTTTCATGTTTTTTTTCTTCTAAACTAATTAACTTTTTAATTATTCTATGTTTTGTCTAGAAATTTTAACTTCTTTTAAATTTAACATATTCATAGAGTTACTACTTACACCCGAAATGTAGTTGTGATAAAACCTAAGTGTTTCAGCATAAAACAAAGGTATAACAGGTGCAAAATCATGTATAATCTGCTGCATTTGTTTGTAATAGGAATATCTTTTTTTCTGATTCTGCTCCATTGAAGCCTTAAGATATAAGCTATCGTATTGTTTATTCTTAAAATGATAATAATTAGTCCCATTTTCTGGAAAAAAATATTCACCATAAAATAATTGAAAATAATTCATTGGTTCCGGAAAATCAGCAACCCAAGATTTTCTATAAAAAACAGCATCAAAATTAGCTACTCTTTGACGTAATGCAGAATTGGTATATATATCGACATCTACTTTTATTCCTATTTGTTGAATTTCATTTTGTAAAAACTCACAAAGTGTTTTGTACTGCTCTGATGCAGATAATGTAATGGTAATTTTATTTTTAGGAAGGTCTTTTGTTAACTTTAGAGCTCGATTTAAATCAAAATCGTAACCTTTAATTTTATACTCATTAAAACCAGGCATACCTTTGGGTATAAAACCATTTCTTGCTGGAACACCCACACCATTTCTTAAAAATTTAACAAGCTTATATCTATCAATTGAATACCCGATTGCATTTCTAAGCTGCCTACTTTTCAATGGATTATTTAGTACTTTATTAATACTATCATCAACCAAAATTCCGATATAATCTGTATTTAACCAGGCTGTCTTTTTAAGATAGTATAATTCATGATGCTTTTTATTAAGCTCTCCATCTGCAGATAAAAGATTATCTTTTCCATCTTCATCTAATCCAGAAATCATATCTAATTTCCCTGCCTTAAAATTGATATATTCTTGATTTCTGTCCTTTACAAATGTTACAGAAACCCCATCAATGTATGGCATTTTTATCCCTTGATTGTCATGCTCAAAATAATTCTCATTTTTACTTAAAATAAGTTTAACATCTTTTTTCCATTTATTTAATAGAAAAGGACCTGTTCCTATTACATGTTGCGAAAAATCTGCTCCATAATGTTCAACAACTTCAGAGGGAACAACATATCCATAAGGCAAGCACAATTGATAAATAAAGGAAGGTTGTGGTTTTATTAAATTAATTTCTAACGTATAATCATCTACAACCACAACTCCTTTATATGAAGGAACTAAAAAATCAAAAATGTATCTACCTGGCGATGCAGTTGCAGGATTTGAAATTCTTAAAAAAGAATAAGCCACATCCTCTGCCTTAACATTTGATGAATAATCATCAAGTAAATTGGAGGAATGAAAGAAAACATCTTTTCTTAAATAAAAAGTATATGTTTTTCCATCATTGCTGATGTCCCATGAATGTGCAATTGATGGAACTAGATTTAAATTACTATCCAAAGTTACCAATCCATTAAAGAGTTGTTGAGAAATCAAAAAATCTTCATACTTAGACATTTTAGCAGGATCTAACCAAAGAATTCCACCAGGTTCATTGTATTTAAATACAGCTTTATTAGAAACGTTAGAATTAGACTTATTAAAAGAGCAACTATTAAAAAAAAGAATACTAATTAAAAATATTTTAAGCTGATATCTCATCCTCAATAAAGTTATTAATTAAACCAATAGACAACACTTGTTAAGTATCCTAAATTTAAGCTAATTAAAGATTCGTCAACTTTTTGAATGCTTTGATGATTATTTAAAGGTTTGAGTTAATTTTGCACCATGAACCAGTTTGGCACTGTAGCATATCATACATTAGGGTGTAAACTCAATTTTTCTGAGACAAGCACAATTGCAAGGTCTCTTGAAAAAGAAGGTTTTGCTAAAATTAATTTTGATGACGGTGCTGATATTTATGTTATTAACACCTGCTCAGTAACTGAACAAGCAGATAAAAAGTGTAGGAATATTGTTAGAAAAGCTCTTAGCTTCAATCCCAATGCAAAAGTATTTGTAATTGGATGCTACGCCCAACTTAAACCCAAAGAAATTTCCACTATTGAGGGGGTAGACTTTGTTCTAGGTGCAAATGAAAAATTTAACATTTCGAAATACCTAACTGATTTAAATAAAAACACCAATACTATAATTAAGAATGATCACATTAAAGAAACTAATACTTTCATTCCTGGATACAGTCTTGGTGACAGAACTAGATCATTTTTAAAAATTCAGGATGGTTGTAATTATTTTTGCTCTTTTTGCACTATTCCACTTGCTAGAGGAAAAAGTAGAAGTGGAACTGTTGAGCAAACAATTTTAAAAGCGAAAGAGCTTGCTACAAAAAATGTAAAAGAAGTTGTTTTAACCGGAGTTAATATTGGCGACTTTGGCCAAGGAACGAAAGAAACATTTTTATCATTGATTCAAGAATTAGATCACATTAAAGAAATTAATCGATTTAGGATTTCATCAATAGAACCCGACTTACTAAACATTAAGATCATAAACTTTGTTAACGAATCTAAGAGATTTGTTCCTCATTTTCACATTCCCTTACAAAGTGGCTCAGACAAGCTTCTAAAAAAAATGAGAAGACGGTATAATACACAACTTTACAGAGAAAGAATAGATCTTATTAAAAAATTAATGCCAAATGCTTGTATTGGAGCAGATGTAATAGTTGGATTTCCTGGAGAAACAGATCAGGAATTTAAAAAAACATTGGATTTTTTAATTGAATTACCGCTATCTTACCTGCATGTATTCACATATTCTGAAAGAGCCAATACAACAGCAACAAGAATGAATGATGTTGTTCCAGTTTCAATTCGAAAACAAAGAAGCAAACAGCTCCGCAACTTAAGTGAAAAGAAAAAAAGAGCTTTTTACATCTCTCAACAAGGAGCAAATGAAAAAGTAGTCTTTGAAAAACAAGAAGAGAATGGAGTCATGTTTGGGTTTACCTCTAATTATATTAAAGTTAAAACTGGTTATAATCCTTACATGATTAATCAGACCGGTCATGTAAAATTAACTGAAGTTGGTGCTGATGGAATCATGAAAATGATATTTACTAAACAAGAAAAAGAGCAAAAATTAATTCATGAAATTAAAATAGATAAATAACTGATTTTCAATAAATTACGCGCTAAAAATAACCCATTCTAATTCGTGATTAAACCCAAATAGTTTTTAGCTATCTAAGGCTATAAAATAAATGCTCAACCTTCAATTACCACTCATATAAATTCGCTAATTGATTTTAGCGATTAAACGTAATTTTAATTATATCTTAAAAATCAAAAGAACTTTTCAATACATGAAAAATATTTTTCCCACACTAATTTTAATACTGTTTATTATTGGTAATTCATTTTCTCAGCAGATTTTGGTTAAAGGAAATGTTATAGATACTCTTAACAATGATAACCCTATTGAAAATGTAGTTGTAATGGTTTTAAGTCTTAGCGATTCAGTGTTATTAGGCTTTGACAGAACAGACTTTAATGGAGAATTTTCTATTTCTGGTTTACCTGTAGATACAGTAGAAATTATTATGTCTCACCATAATTTTGATGACAAAGTAATCTTCTTTATGGGAAGTAATGCAAACAATGAATTAAACCTTATCAATACTATTCTTCCAGATAAAAGTGAAATGATAAATGAAGTCACGATTTATGCGAACAAAGAGCCCATCTATTTTAGAGGTGATACATTAGTTTATGTTGCTGACTCTTTCAAAACAAAACAGAATGCAGTAGTAGAAGATTTATTGAAAAAACTTCCAGGAATAGACGTAGATAAAAATGGAACAATTACTTCACAAGGTTTAGCTGTCAATAAAATTTTAGTTGATGGGGATGAATTCTTTGGAGATGACCCTACAGTAGCTACAAAAAATTTAGGTGCTAAAACGGTTGAATCTGTTAATATTTATGAGGAGGAAAACAAAGATGAAAGTGAAACTGCAGAAGAAACCATTCAAGTAATGGACTTAAGACTTAAAGAAGGCTCTAAAAAAGGATACTTCGGTAAAATTTCTGGAGCTTCAGATTTTCAAAACTTTTATGAAGGAGAATTCCTTGCCAATAGATTTAAGAACGATTTTAAACTCTCTGTTTTTGCACTTGGAACAAACACCCCTAGATCTAATTTTGGCTTTGCAGATACCAAAAAATTTGGCCTAAGCAATGAATCTAATTTTGGAGGTAGGTGGTGGGAAAACAACAATTCAACCACTCAATCTGGAATTCCAAGAACTTTTAGGTCTGGTTTTTATTTTTCAGATAAACTTTCAAAGAAAGTAAAGCTTGGAGCTAATTATACCTATTCTAACAACGAGATGAATAGTGTTTCTGACTTATCTTCTCAATATTTCTTACCAGACACAACCTATTACACTTCAGATTTAGGAGATGCATATCAAAAAAGTGAAAAGCACAGTCTAAATTTAAAACTCAACATTAAATTAGATTCACTAACCGAGCTTGAAATAAAACCTAAATACACTAATTCATCTGGATTGTCAACTCAAAATGATTCAACCAGGTTCATAAATGAAGAAGGATACCTAAGTTCATATACTAGGAATTTTAATTTAAATTCCGGTGAATCTCAAACAATTTCGAATGAACTGCTTCTAATTAGAAAATTTAAAAAAGAAAAAAGAGAATTGTCTGTAACAATTAAAAACAGCTACTCAGAAAGTAAAGACACTACGGATCTATATTTTCTAGACAATTACGAAAATGCTGCAGCTTTAAACGATACATTAGATCAAAAACAATTTGGCAATCAAATTAATCAAAACCACAGTGGACTAATTTCCTTTAAAGAACCTCTTTCTAAAAGATGGACTGCTGTTATAGATTACTATTCAAGATACAACAGTAATCAACAACAAAAAGAGACTAACGATTTTAATGCATCTACTAATGAATACACATTACTGAATAATAATCTCACCAATGATTTTACAACCAATAGATTCACCAATCGTTTAGGGTTATTTTTTAATCTTAAATTCTTTAAGCACAGATTGAAAGTTGGAGCATATCAAAGAAATGTTAGCATAGATAATATTGACATTAATGACAGCACTGTAAAACAGAACATATTCAACTTTCTCCCACAATTTAATTACAATTACAAGTTTAGTAATTCGCAAAGATTAAGATTGTCTTATAAGACAAATTCTGCACAACCTTCAATTAATCAGCTACAACCTGTACAAGACAACACCAATCCAAATAGAATAACCATTGGAAACAGTGAATTAA
>Ga0315331_10001927_pt1 | contig 15677 bp, 10 predicted proteins | sample M160m34915metaG_FD_203456 | JGI IMG/M metagenome (GOLD analysis project Ga0315331, IMG submission 203456) | Ammonia-oxidizing marine archaeal communities from Monterey Bay, California, United States - M1 60m 34915 | ecosystem: Environmental > Aquatic > Marine > Intertidal zone | place: USA...
ATTGATTGCGAAGCTCCGACATCCCCACAATTAATTATTTTACGACTTATCTCGAGCCGCGATGCCTCGGCCTCCTCAATACTTATGATATCGCGTTCTCGATCTCGTTCGACTTCGTTTAACTGATCCTTGTAGAACTCTAATTCATACTCTGCACGGGTGGCCGTTGGACGCCCACTATTCATCAACGGCCGCCACAATAAGGCTGCACTTACAACTGCCATTAGGAAAAGAACAAGGTACCCCTCCATTTACCTGGTATCCTTTTTGAGCACCGCCTCGAGCTTTTTAGTCTCCTCACTCGATAGAGGTTGGACCTTAACCGGCATATTTTTCGCTTGCTTTCGGAACCGCGCCAGTAAAAGGATCACTCCGACGATCAGTACTGCAATTGGAGAAACCCAAAGGGTTAGCGTGGATGCTTTTACAGGTGGGCGGAGCAAAACAAAGTCGCCATAGCGATCTACAACAAACTTAATCACTTTTTCATCGCTCTCACCCGCCTGAAGCCGTTCTCGGACCAACACCCGAAGATCCCTTGCAAGGGGGGCATCAGAATCATCAATCGACTGGTTTTGGCAAACGAGGCAACGCAGTTCTTTGCTAATAACGCGTGCACGTTCCTCAAGAACTTTATCTTCAAGAATTTCATCTGGCTGAATTGCCATCGCCGGCGTCGCGAGAAAAAAAAGTAAAAATATTACCGTTTTCATTTTTTCGAGATTTTATCCATCAGTGGATTAAAGACGGTTTCAATGACCTCTGAAGAAATTGGTCCAACGTGGCGGTAGCGGATCCTTCCCGTCTGATCGACCAAAAAGGTCTCTGGATACCCATAAATACCCCAGTCAATCGATACCCTACCAGTCGTGTCAGCCCCAATCCGTTTGTAAGGATCACCCAAATTTCTCAGGAAACGGAGGGCGTCTGCTGGCTTATCCCGATAGTTTATCCCGTAAATCGTCACTCCTTTCTCGGCCAAAGCCATTAAAAAAGGATGTTCGACGCGGCAAGGTGGACACCAAGAAGCCCATACATTGACTAGAGACAGACCAGACTTTAGGTCGCCAGACTTCAGGCCTAACTTCCTACCTTCAATTGGAGCCAAATCAAATTCAGGCACTGGCTTATCAATCATAGCGGAGGGAAGTGTCGAGATGTCTTTTCCTCCGGGACCGATCTGCCACAAGTAAATCGCGAATAAAACCGATACGGCGAAGACAATTGCAAGCGGTAAGAATGTGACGCGCTGAAACATATCAATGTTCTTCCGGAATTGCTGAGTTCTCCGGGTGGACTGCCCTCCTTGGGGCGCCGACACGTAACCTTCGGTCAGTCAGCGATAAAGCTCCGCCAGCCGCCATCAGTATTGCCCCAACCCAAATCCAGGGAACAAGAGGATTAAAGTATATGCGCGTCGCCCAACCACCCTTTTGGTCAGCATCTCCCAAAACGATGTACAAGTCGGAGTAAAAGTTCGTATGGATTGCGGCTTCAGTGGTAGAAGAATTTTCCGCCGGATAGCTTCTCTTCTCCGGCAACAAAACCGTCAATTTGTCCGTTCCTTTAAAAACTGAGAATGAACCCTGAAGCGCTGTATAATTTGGCCCATCTACCTGTCCAGCACCCTCAAAAAGCACAGTGTAGCCCCCGATTTCAACTTTATCCCCAGGCCGCATAATTTGAATTCGCTCAACCTGCCAGACCGAAGAAACAGTTATTCCGGCAACCATAACGCCGAGCGCAAAGTGGGCTGTTGCGGCCCCCCAAGCAGAGCGTGGAAGATTCACAAATCTGCGAAAAACTTCTCCTGCCGAACGTTTCGGGAGACCAATTTTTTCAAGAAAATCCAAAGTAGTCCCGATCATTAACCAAGCGGCAATACCGAGCGATCCTGCCGCCAATAAACTTCTGTTCTCATCCAGCAACATGGAAAAAATTATAACCACAAGGGATGCGGCAAACGCTGCCTTGAGACGGGAAAGAGCACCACTCAAGTCGCCACGCTTCCAAGCCATCTTAGCGCCTATTGGACAGGCAATGAGCAGAGGAACCATTAGTGGAACAAAAGTAGCATTGAAAAACGGTGCACCGACCGACACCTTGCTCGCGTCAAAGGCATCCAACAAAAGGGGATAAAGGGTGCCTAGCAGGACGACAGCGAATGACGTCGCAAGAAACAAATTGTTGAGAATTAATGCCCCTTCCCTGCTAATCGGAGCGAACAAACCACCAACCTTCAATGACTGAGCGCGAATGGCGTAGAGCAGTAAACCGCCTCCGAGGACTATCAGGAAAAGTAATAGTAAGAAAACTCCACGCTCTGGGTCCGTTGCAAAGGTATGAACAGAGGTCAAAACTCCTGATCGAACGAGGAACGTCCCCAACAACGAAGCGCCAAACGCCAGAATCGAAAGAAGAATTGTCCAGCTTTTCAGCGTATCCCGTTTTTCAAGGACGAGAGCGGAATGTAGAAGAGCAGTGCCTAGGAGCCATGGTAGAAATGACGCATTTTCAACCGGGTCCCAAAACCACCAGCCGCCCCAACCAAGCTCGTAGTAAGCCCACCAACTCCCAAGAGCGATTCCGATCGTAAGAGAGGTCCACGCGACAAGCGTCCAAGGCCGAACCCAACGCGCCCAGGCAGGATCAACTCGCCCCTCGATGAGGGCAGCTATCGCAAATGAAAAAGCCATGGAAAAGCCGACATAGCCCAAATAAAGAAAGGGTGGATGGAAAGCCAAGCCCGGGTCTTGCAGTAACGGATTTAAACCACTTCCTTGAAGCGGCGATGGGTCTAAACGAAGAAAAGGGTTTGACGTGAATAAGAGAAATGCGATGAAACCCGCGCCGATAAGACCCTGAATGGAAAGCACTCTAGCTCGCAGGCTCGGGGGAAGATTGTTGCCAAACTCTCCAACAAGTAAGCCGAAAAGAGCGAGGATTAAAATCCAGAGGAGCATTGAGCCCTCATGGTTACCCCATACCCCGGAAATTTTGTAAATAAGAGGTTTCAACGTATGAGAATTTTGCGCAACCAACGCGACAGAGAAGTCGGACTCGACGAATGATATAATTAGACAAACAAACGCAAGAAGTACGAAGATGAATTGGAACCGGGCGGTTGGCACGGCAAAGTTCATTAAGAGGGGATTATTTTTATATGCCCCCCATAGGGGTATCGCACCTTGTGCAATAGAAAAAACCAATGCTAGTGCGACTGCGTAGTGGCCGATCTCAGGGGTCATCAAAACTCACCGTGTCGAAAAGAATTATACGAGGCTCCGAAGCATATAAATCCCGGGTAATTCTAAAGAGGAGTTTGCATCATAGATATGCCGGCTTCCGCACATTTTCAGACCGTTGACATAGAGGAGATAAGATAAATTCGATCGCCGGACATAGTGACACAGTGTCACGCTAGCCTGTTTGACTTACGCGAAACAGCCTCAACAACATCACCATCCCATTTTACAACTTGGGGGTCTGGCCGCCTTGGAGAGGGTCCTTGGTAGAGAAGAATACAGAGTTATTCTCCTCCATCCAGCTAGGACACATATCCATTTAAATCGGGACAGACACCTGTCCGAGACGATCTGACAATTTCATATTTTCGCTATAATCAACCGGCACTGAAATTAAAGCAGGACCCTCCTGCGAGAACGCTTCTTCGAGGAGTGGAACAATTTGGTCTGTGCTGGTTACTTTTTTGCCCCACATCCCAAAACTGCTGGCTAATGCCTCAAAATCCGGATTGGTAAAGGCCAGATCAGAATGTTTACCGTCGAAACCGTTTTGTTGTTTCCATTTGATCAATCCGTATTCACCATCTTCCCAAACCATTGCGACAATGTTTAATTTGCGCCGAACTGCAGTTTCGAGATCTTGCACGTTCATCATGAATCCGGCATCGCCCGAAATTGATAGAACACGCCGTTCGGGGAAGGCTATCTTCGCGCCAATAGACCCCGGCATGGCAAAGCCCATGGTGCAGAAACCGTTAGATATCAGACAGGTATTGGGTTCTACACACTGGAAGTACCGCGAGATCCACATCTTGTGTGCACCAACATCGGATAGCAGGATATCCCCGTCGCCCAAGACCTGCCTCACATCCCAAAGTATTTTTTGAGGTTTCACAGGCACAGACGCGTCGTCTTTTTCGGCAGCAAAATCTTGGGTTAGTTTTTCCCGAAGATCAGACCGTTTTTTTACATCGAAGAGGGGTAATTTACCTTCAAACTTTTGGTTTAAGGCCTCATTTAATTGCCAGAGTGCATCAGCTAAATCCCCAACCACTTCAACATCAGGCTGATAATCCTTGTCAACTTCGGCTTCCCAAAAATCGATGTGAATTATTTTCTTCGTTTCCTGATTTTTCCGGTTCCATGCGGATGGCGAGTATTCAACAAGATCGTAACCACAGGAAATAACAAGATCAGCATCATCGAATGCCAGATTATTGTAGTCCCCAGAACCTAGACCCATTGTGTAAAGGCAATGCTTATCATGCATTGATACGGCACCTTTACCCATAAATGTATTCACAACGCCGATGCCGGTTTTTTGAGCCAAACGCAACAACTGTGCTGCCGCTCGTTTTCTTATAGCCCCGTTGCCTGCAAGAATAATGGGATTAGACGCTTTTCCGATCAAGTCGACAGCCTGTGCAATAGCTTTGTGATCTGCCGCAGGGCGACGAACTTTAACTGGAGCGAGAGGAGTGTCTTGAATCTCAAGTTTGGCGAGATCCTCAGGCAGCTCTATAACAGTGACACCTGGTTTTTCTGCGACAGCGACCTTGAAGGCTTTCCTAACCACCTCGGTTATATTGTCTGCGGATAGGATTGACTGAGACCATTTAGAAATCGGCCGCATCATTGCGACCGAGTCCATGTTTTGATGGCTTTCTTTGTGAAGGCGTTTAGTCGATCCCTGCCCGATTATTGCCACGACAGGTGCGCGGTCCATATTTGCGTCGGCAAGCCCCGTCACCAAATTGGTTGCCCCAGGTCCCAGAGTTGCGAGGCATACGCCCGCCTTACCAGTCAGACGCCCATAAGCATCCGCCGCAAAGGCCGCAGCTTGCTCATGACGACACAATACGAAATCAATTTTTGAGTCATTCAAAGAAATCATGACGTCGGCGTTCTCTTCACCTGGAACACCAAAAATTCTTTCGACGCCCTCTTCTTCAAGGCATTTTACGAATAAATCAGATGCTTTCATTTCTCCCCTCCCGGGTTTTTTCATTACTATTTTCTAATTAATGGAATTAGACCGCCAAACCATCATCTTTTCAGTCTGCATTTCATGGATCGTGTGAGGAATACCCCCCACACCATGCCCAGAAGTTCTTGCTCCAGCAAAGGGCATCCAATCAACACGGAAGGCTGTGTGTTCATTAACCATTACCGCGGTTGCATCAAGGTTTTGGTAACAGTGCATCGCAACATCCAAGTTTTTGGTAAAAACCGCCGCCTGAAAACTTACAGGCAAACTATTTGCTTCTTCAATCGCTTCATCGATGTCGTCATATGCATAGATACTGACAACCGGCCCAAAAACTTCAGAAGTTGAAATTTTCGCTTTTTTGTCGGCACCAACTAAGACTGTCGGTTCGTAGCAGGTCTCCGATATTTTTTTTCCTCCGGCCTCAAGGGTCGCGCCGCCATCAATGGCCTCCTCAACCCAATCTGAAACTCTTTGGCACTCTTTTGCACTGATTAGAGGGCCGACCTCAGTATTTGGTTTGGTAGGATCTCCTACCTCTAATTTATTAGCGGCCTCCGCAAGTTTCTTAGAGAAAACATCGATGATTTGACTATCGCAAAAGATTCTTTGGACCGAAACGCAGACCTGACCAGCATGATAAAAACCGCCCTTTGCCAAACGTTCCACAACATCATCAAGATCTGCGTCCGCTGAAACTATGACCGGGGCAACGCCGCCATGTTCAAGCGCACACCTAGTGCCCGGCGCTAATTTCGATTTTAGCATCCAACCCACGCGTGATGAGCCTATAAAACTAAAGAAAGATACTCTTGGGTCTGAAACCATCTCGGTTGCTAGTTCGATTTTTTCTGGCAAAACCATCTGTGCCCACCCTTGAGGTAAGCCCGCCTCCGTCAAGATATCAATAAAGGCCTTACAACTGAGCGGGGTTGAGGCTGCTGGCTTAACTAGCACTGGGCACCCAGTAGCTACCGCGGGTGCTACCTGGTGGACTATCAAATTAAAGGGATGATTGAAAGCACTGACTGCGGCCACTACTCCGATCGGTTCGTATTGAGTGAAAGCAACTTTTGAAGAAGAATTTCCATCTATTTGCATGGGAATAACGTTACCAGCAGAGGTCCGAATTTCTTCAACGCAGCATTCTATCCCGTCTGCAGCACGGTCAATTTCCACAAGGGAGTCAACCAACGGTTTACCCCCCTCACTAGCTGCTTGAACAGCCAATGACTCTCGTCGTTCTCTAATTAGTTCAGCAGACTTTCGAAGTATGTTCAAACGTTCGCTTTTATGTATCCAACATGACCTATCAGAAAACAAGCGGTGAGCTGTCGAGAGCATGGTCTCTAATTCAGCCGCTCCAGCTAAATTTAGCTCGCCGATGCAGTCCCCGTCGTAAGGAGACAGAACTTTTAAGGTTTCCATTTCACTAGCCTACTTTATTTGCATTGGCGGTGAAGAACGCACGGCGAGCGAATGTAGCTCTTAACTAAACTGGTGGGGACAGTGCTCGCCATGCATGTGGTCTTAGACGTGGCCGTAACTCATCATGGCGTCTGCAACTTTGACAAAACCTGCAATATTTGAACCCGCCAAATAATTAATCGGGCCTTCAGAGGTCCCACCAAATTCCACGCAGGAGTCATGAATATCGCGCATCATATTTTCGAGAAGACGCCGTAATTCCTCTTCATCCCATGAAATCCGCGCGCTGTTTTGGCTCATCTCCAATCCGGAAACGCCCACCCCACCCGCATTGACCGCCTTGGCCGGGCCAAAAAGAACCTTGGCATCCATAAATGCATCCACTGCACCCTGCTCACAGGGCATGTTCGCCGCTTCAGCAACTGCCTTAATGCCATTTTTGATCATTACGGCAGCTTCTTCTGCATTTACCTCATTTTGAGTCGCAGATGGTACAGCGCAGTCCGCCTCGATACCCCAAGGTCGACCTTCGTGGGAGGTTACATTGGAAAATTCACCCGCTGCTTCGGATATTCTCCCGCGTCGGACACCCTTCAGGTCTTTGATCCAGTCTATCTGTTCCTGTGTAAACCCATCAGCGCAGTAAACGAAGCCGCCGGAGTCGGAAAGTGTCAGCGGCAGGGCACCAAGCTGGAGGCATTTCTCAGCAGCATGCGTAGCAACATTGCCAGAGCCGGAGATAAGGACCTTTTTTCCTTCAATGGTGTCGTTGTGCTGAGCCAACATATTCCGAAGGAAAAAGATCGCACCGTAGCCTGTCGCCTCTGTTCGCATCTTGGATCCACCGAATTCAAGACCCTTACCTGTAAGAACCCCCACGAAGCTATTCGTCATTCTTTTGTATTGACCAAACATGTAGCCAATTTCCCGCCCGCCGACGCCGATATCTCCTGCTGGAACGTCTGTGTCGGGACCAATATGCCGAACAAGTTCCGTCATAAAGGACTGGCAGAAACGCATGACCTCATTATCGGATTTTCCTTTAGGATTGAAGTTGGCGCCACCTTTACCACCACCCATTGGCAGACCGGTGAGACTGTTTTTAAAAGTTTGCTCAAAACCTAAAAACTTGAGGATGGACTCATTAACTGAGGGATGAAATCGTAATCCCCCCTTATAAGGGCCAATCGCTGAGTTAAATTGCACCCTCCAACCGCGATTGGTCCTGATGTTTCCGTCGTCATCGGTCCATGGAACACGAAAGGAAATAATACGCTCGGGCTCTGCCATCCGTTCCAGGATCTGATTTTCATGGTACTGTGGCTTGTCGGAAATGTAAGGGAATATCGTTGACGCTACTTCATAGACGGCCTGCACGAATTCTGGTTGCCCGGGGTTCCTTTTAGTAACCCCTTCCATGTATCGTTCAAGATATTCTTGAGTTTTCCCACCTGAATGAGCCTTTGACATTGGTTTACCTTTCTTATTTGATTTAATTTGGCCGCAGCAAGATTGTTGAATAGCCGATTAGAATCAGATTAGGCGTCAAGTGTTATCGGCCCTTTTGGAACCGCTACACACGCTAGACAACTGCCAGCGTCGGGCATTTCTCCCGGCTCCGACAGGTATTCGACGTCACCGGATTTTATAGCCGTCTCGCAGGTTCCGCAGTTGCCCGCCCGGCAACCGGAATCAATCGCGATATCATTGTCCTCCGCCAAATCCAGAAGAGAGCCAGCATCCGGGTCCCAAGCAATTTCTTTGCCGGTCTTTGCAAAATTAACGACTAAGGTCTCTGCCGCATCAGATACGGCAGATGGCGCTTTTTCACTTGCCTTGTCGGCATCTTTCTTTTTGGAGACCGTTGCGGGTCCGAACGCCTCGTAGTGGATATTCCCCTCGGGAACATCCCACTCTCTTAGCCCCTCGAAAAGGGAGTTCATCATGGGCGGAGGGCCGCAGAAGTAATAATCGTAGTTATTCGATGGGAGAACTTCTCGGAAAAGATCTGCTCCAACGCGCCCCTTATACTTGTAATCTTCTCCTTCAATGTCTTCTCCGTCTCTTGGGCGGCTGTAGACCACACATATTTTTATATTGTCGTGTTCGTCATCGATCTTTTGGAGGTGCTCCTTCATTGCATGGTCTTCGCCGTTCTGAACACCATAGAATAACCAAGTTTCTCTTTTAGATCCGGTTTCAACAATATGGTTCACCATACTTAAAACAGGCGTTAGCCCAATACCGCCACCGATTAGCACCACCGGCGTCGAGCGGGTTGTATCGAGAAAAAAGTGCCCGCCGGGAGCCCTTACATCTAGTATTTGGCCTTCTTCTATTGAGTCGTGAAAAAAGTTAGACGATAGCCCCGGTGGGTGTTCTGTATCTCTTGGGGGCGGCACACGTTTGATGGTCACACGATAATGATCAGGCCGGGGGCAATCAGAGAGGCTGTAACAGCGAATAACTGGTTTTCTCTGGTCTGGTATGTCCAACCTGAACGTGAGGAACTGACCAGGCTGGAAGGGCGGAACAGGCCGGCCGTCATGCGGTGCAAGGTAGAATGAACATTGGTCTTTCGCCTCAATTTGCTTTTTGGAAACCCTGAACTTTCGGAAGCCATTCCAAGCGCCTTCGTCGATCTCTTTTTTGACCCTCTGGCGCTCAATTAACTCACCAGTTAACGCATTGAGGTGACCTAGCTCTGCAGCCTCCCGCGCGACGGCAAGGCGATTTGCAGAAAAGTTCTGCCCCAGAATCAAAAGGCAATACGCGAAACAGCTTGCCAGAACAGCGATCGATATCAGTTGAATTATATCAGTCATTTAATAGCTGCCACCTAGAATTTCCGGCGTATTTCGAAACGAACACCACCAATGTCATCAACGTTTTCCAAAATCCCAATCATTGCATCGGTTCTCACAATCCAACCTGGCGCAATCGGGCGCTGATACCTTACTGATAGTCCAAATTGACTGCCTTGAGCGGCGCGGCCCGCCTCAAAATCATCGCCCAATGTCTCCAACGCCGCAGCCTCGACAACCAATTGCTGATCTAGAGAAAAGATGTACGAAAGACCAATTGCCCCGCCAAAAGTATTATGACCGGTATCATCCAGCTTTGGAAAGCCCGTAAGACCATCTGTTTCGAAACTTATACCGGTGTTTTTGAGTAGACCGCTGTCATCAGCAAGGGGTTGAGGGCGATCAAAGCCGACCCAAAAATTCGCGTACGGCACAAGGGTCGACGGCAAAGAGGTAATAAGAGAATTCTCAACAAGGATAATTTGTCCGTCCGCGGTCTGTTGAGATCCATTATCGCGGTCCTGACCAAAAGTTCCGACGAAACGAATGCTGTTAGAAAGCCAAGCACCATAACGACTGGTAAACGCTCCAGTTATAGATTTGTAATCAATGTCTGCGAATTCGCCTTTGCCTTCGATGACACCAAATCCAGCCTCGAAATACCCTTCGTTAGCATCAAAAAATGAAGCAATACCGAAAACATTTAAATCATTGTCGTCGTTTAGGCCACCAAGGGAGTCTCTAGCTGCAGGCGTAGTCACCTTGTCGAAGCCAGCAAAAAAGGTAAAGTCCATATTGGAGATGTTCAGGACAGGGCTTGTTTTTGCGGCAAGCGTTATTGCGCCACCGGTAAACGCATCCTCTACCCAAACACCATTCTGAAAGATAAAGGGCGTTAGACCAAGCGCTACTGGTAGGTCGAAAGACGCATGCTCATCTATAATGCCCGAGTAAATCGCTCCAATGTCGCCCTCAAAAAACAGCGTTTCGATGTTTCCATCAAGCTCAAGATTCGTTCCGCCCTCGCGATCATTGCCCGCAAATTCGTGTCGCGTGAAGTTCCCGCCCTTGTCAAGCGGACGGATGAACGCATGGATCCTCTCAGTACCAGTCAACTTCAGGTCGAGGTCGAGGTTTAACCTTGTAGCCAACCGCCCGACCTCTAACGCACCGTTGTCGTTGAAGGCCACCGCGGTGCGCCAATCTCCAAAGGCCAGGAATTGAAGAGATGACGTATTTTTTGAGCCAAAAGGATTTTTGCCCTGTCGAAAAGGCCCCTCGGAATACTGGGGCCTGAACAGTTCGATTAGCGGCCGGACAACCTCCACGGCACGCTTACCGCCGTAAATTTTGATTTGCTCTTCAGCCGAGTACGGCTTGTCTTCGTAAGTTGGATCGGAACCAAATTTTGACTTATCGGTCCCGACCTCCTTCGCCGCGGGGTCCATTTTGCGAGGACCGCCATACTCCGCAGCATTCGAATGCCACGGTGACAATGCCAAGGCGCAAGTTAACAGCGTAAGGATTACCGACCTGCGGCAAGTTTGTCTTCGAAAGTTACCCATTATTCCCGGCCCCCTTAAGCCGATTTGGCTATTTTGGGTTTATTTAACTTCAAATTCCACCGTGTACGGGTGAATATCGAGCATCCACTCATTCATTGACTCCTCCATCTCTGATGTGGCGCCAACAAATCGCATGAAGTAGATCGGTTCAGCTCGGCTCCTCATGCGCGCCATTAGCATATACTTTCCGGGCTTTTTGAGCAGCTCACCTGGCACTTTATACTTAGGCGTCTTGCTACCTAATGGAGGGATTGAGCGACCTTCCATCCGGACGAATGGAGCGTGATTCAAAACGGTCGTCGGAACATTCGACGGCCTGAGCAGAGGCTGCTGGTCAATGTCAAAGTTCACGGGAAGGTACATCTCACGATCAGTCCCTTTAACATTTGTCGTTAGGAACTTAGTCTGCAGATTGAATAACTGATCGTCGTGTTCGATTTTGCCCGCGGCGAAATCAAGTGAGTGCAGGTCGGCGAAGTCGCCATTACTGTCCACATGACCCGATTCCCAGATATTTTTACCATCTGGATCAATCAAGGCGACGTTGAACCAAATTTCAGGCTGTGCACCAAGCGAACCGGACGGGAAATTGTGGCCGTCATCTAGGTTGGTAATGACATAATTAAATGCCAAATCCCTACCTTGTTTGCGCGAGGAAGTGAAAAATGGACCGTCGATTTTCGTCCCGTTCTCCATTACCTGCTTGCGCATTTCCTTTTTATATTCAAGCCCCTTCCTATTTAACTGAACAATTTCCCAAGCTTCTTCGCGGTCGCCGGGGTCGTTCCATACACCGGGGAAGTTGACCCCCATTGATGCCTTCAGAGCGGTAACCGCACCGACGTATTCATTGTCTGCGCCAGGTAGGCTCCCCCTCAAGTTTGGAAGTAACTTCCGTAAATCTGTAAGAAGGTTTTTACGTTCTTCTTCAGATTTTACTTTTTCAAAGGCAATCAGAAGCGCGGTCGCCTTTTCGATGATTGCCTCCGCATCAGCTAACCTCTTGGCGGCAGTTGCAGCTATTTTATCGGTCGCCGCAACCAACAGTTTGTACGATTTCGGCGCTGTTACGGACTCGGACGCTTCGACTGCCTCAGAAAGCCCGCCCAGAGCCTCTTTGAGCGCAACAATCTTCTCACTCACGTCTTCAGTTGACACTGCTTCGGTGACCGCCTCTATCGCCGCTTGAAGTGGTTTCAAAGAGGTCTTACGCCTGAAGGCCATTGTTCCACGAGCGGCTGCCGCTTCAATTGAAGCAAGGGAGTCCAGTGTAACGGGATGACCACCAAGCGGTTCTAGAGCAGTATTAAATTCATCAAAAGGCTCTATGAGGTCTTCAATTGACTCCTCAAATTTTTCTGAACCCCAAGCCGCTCTGTAATTGAATTTTAACCATTCTTGAATGCTCCAGCGCGCGGCATCTACGTTGTGAGGGAAGATACCCGGATGGGCTATCGGATACCCGGGACCGTAAAAGGCGTGGTTCGAGTGTCGCCGGCCGGGATTGATTTCCTCGCCATTTACGATGGCGGAGGGGGCTGTCTCATAGCCGGCTGCCACGCCAGGTACTTTGCCCATGTGGCAATCCTGACATGTGACGCCATTGGCGTGTGCCGGAGAATCGCGATATTGATCCCAAACGACCTCTAGCTTGATACCCAAGTTAACGGCGACCTGATGGCAGGAGACACAAAATTCAGACTCACCCAATTGTTCAAATTTGTATACGCCTGCATGGATTTTTTGCCCCCTCTCGCCATCACTGGTGGCCAAACGCAGCTCATCTTTGCGTTCAAGAACCTTATCGAAAACGCTGTCTCTCATTGTCCCGCCTACTGGGGCATGGATATCACCGGGAACAATGGTTCTCTCGCCATTAACTTTCGTGAATTCCTCCTGGATACGATGGCAGGTGACACATGTTATTCCCTCCCTCGCAACCTGACTGCGGTCCCAGAGCGGTAGCTCTCGCTCCTCACCGCGTTGAGTCCCTACCTGTTGATGGCAGCGGACGCAAAAAGTACCAATTGTTCCAGCCGACAGATCATTGATCGCCTGCTCAAATTTATGGAACATCGGCGATATCGAAGCATAAGCGTGGTTAGATGAAGCCCATTCGTTGTAGATCTGTTGATGACATCCCGCACATTGGGCCGCTGTAGGATAGCTGTCCTCAGAATAGTACTTCTCCATATCTTTGGCGTCATAGCCGCGAGCCGAACCGCCAATAGCGAGACCGAAAAGAATGGTAAGAAATAAAAGCCTCATATTACCCTGCTTATTTTGAAGCCACAGATTCATTTTCTTTAACTTTATCAAACATCATCATAGCCTTGAAACCAACATTTTCATGGTATTCGTGACAAGTGCGACAATCTTGCCCAGCAATTTGCTCGTTGTGACATTCGACACACGTAGCTTTTTTAATGGGAACGAAATTACTTTTGAAAATCGAAGGATCATTCTGTTTGAAAGAAGCCCCATAATCGACAGTTGAATCGATCTGGTGACATGTACCGCACTTAGAGCCGGGTCCTAAGACATTTAAGTGGGGTTTGTGGTTGTATTTATGCAACTTATTGCTGCCTCGCCCGCCGGCTTTCCACGCAATCTCTATTGCGCCGGTATCATTTACACTGTGGCAAGATACGCACGTCCCAGGGGCATCACCCTTCAAAAGGTAGCCAGTTAGGCTGTCATCTTCGACTTCGGCCACGAAATCATACCAAGATTTCAGGACCTGATCTGAGTGGCTTCCGGCAGTGTAGGTAATCGAGAGCTCTTCGGCTCTCCACCCTCGATTAAGCCCCTCGTCGATAGGCTCGAATTCTTTGTTGGCTATCCAGGAACAAACTCCGGCCTTTACAAGATCTGCGTTCAGACCTGCAAGAAGTCGCTGACTTGAAGCACCTGCTTCTGACAGGAGCTTTGCGATTGGCGAGGTCCCATTCTCTGCGACAGCGGCTAGCAAAGACCCGATTTTCTCTTGGACGGCCTCCGCACTCTCAGGATCAGTCTCAGACAATGCAGCTAAAATGACGTTCAGGGATTCCGTAGAAACCGACTCATACTCCTCATCGCTCGCTTCTATCCCGCACAGTTCCTCCGCCACTTCCGCGTCGAAAGGGTTGCCCTCGAACTCAGGGACAGTGATAAGGTTTAGTGATGCTGAACTAATTTGCTCCTGATGACAGGCTGCGCAATTTTCCTCAAATGACTTAACAGGAACTGCCTTACCCGCGGCGCCAACATTGTGGCAGCTGATACATCCATCTTTCGGTGCGCTTTTTACAAAGCGCTCATCCTGAAAATGCGTATTTAGGTGCGCGTTGTGATCAAAATTTATCGCTGTCCGCCTAGTGTGCGGATAATTATCACCAAATTGAGGGTGTGAACTCGCGAATGTCGAAAATTTTTGTTTGTGACAGGCGTGACATTGACCATCTTCAAACTTTATCAAAGCCGCATCCGAACCTTTATGTTCGGCATGGCAACTGTTACACGTTCCAGCCTTGTGGACGGACGTTTCTTCGCCGGGGAATGTATGGCAGTCAAGGCACTTGCCCGTCATTCCCGCCGTCGCAGTTGGATTGAATACTGCGCGAAGCATTGCGATTGGCCCATCCCCGTGACTGGAATGACAATCACTGCAACTGTCATCGGCGACGACACCCGAGTGTTTAGGTGAGAGCTGCCCAGCATCTCTCAACGGGGGCTCTGCCCCAAAATACACCGCCCCAGTAATCCCAAAGGTCCCCACCAAAGCCACAACCACAATTGCTACTAGTGCAGAAAGCCGAAAACGATGAACTCGGAGCGTTCGACGTGGCCTACAAGCAGGTTGAGTTAAGCAGCAATCGCCATTTGGCAAAGGCCCAAGCTCGCACGCACCGCCATCCTCGCGAGATCGCCTGCAATTCCATCTATCCCCTGATTTTGTCGGCGTACAGACCGCCACACCACCACAACCGCCATCAGGATTCGGCCCGTTGACACACGGTTTTTGCCAAACACCGCCTCGACCGCAGAGGTAAGTGCTATTTGGCCTATTGTAGCTGTTATTGATTGAACTCATATTGCGTATGAATAAACCAGAATTATGTGCCAGACAGACATTGCCAACACCAAAATAGAGATGGGCAAGTGCACAAGAAGCCACTTTTTCATAACGTCTTGCCTAGCGAAGTGCTCATCGACAAGGCTTTTTTTCTCGGCTAGCATTTGAATTTCGTCTAGGTATTTCGTCTCTTCAGCGTTCAGATATCGTCTAACACTGTTTAAGTGCCGAGCTAGCCAAGCTCTGTCGGCATTGGCGCCAATCAGGTAAGACCAATAAAACCGCGGCCGCTTAAAGTACCAGGAAAGCGTTTGCGAATAATGCTCTTGAAGCGTTGTTTCGCCACACTCTTTCGCGCAATTTACGAGAATGCCCTCAACAGCCTCCCTGAGAGAGAATATTTCCTCTGGAATTTTCTCGTATACGATTTCGAGCCCAGTATTTGTCAATCGCCTCGGAAAATAGATGGTGATTAACACACCAAAGATACCCGTGAGGCTAACCAACCAAAATCCTGCCGCAAGCAGCTGCTCATAGAGCCCCTGTGGCCAAAATACCCCCGCGTGTATCAAGAAAAAAGCTATTGCCAAA
>Ga0315331_10001928_pt1 | contig 15676 bp, 12 predicted proteins | sample M160m34915metaG_FD_203456 | JGI IMG/M metagenome (GOLD analysis project Ga0315331, IMG submission 203456) | Ammonia-oxidizing marine archaeal communities from Monterey Bay, California, United States - M1 60m 34915 | ecosystem: Environmental > Aquatic > Marine > Intertidal zone | place: USA...
CACCAAAGAAGAACTCGACGGCCTCAGTGATAGCGACATCTCGTCAGCCGCCGATGCGGCAAAAGAAGCCGGTCACGAGGGCAAGTTCCTGATCACTCTAGAGCTGCCAACCTCGCAAGGAATCCTATCGTCACTCAACAACCGCGACACGCGCAAGCGCGTCTTTGAAGCGTCGGGCCAGCGTTGTAACCAAGACAACGAAAACGACACCAAAGAGATCGTGCTCGAACTTTGCTCGATACGGGCGGAACGCGCAGAACTTCTCGGCTACGAAACGCACTCTCACTACGTGCTCGACGACGAGACATCAGGCACCCCAGCCGCTGTCGAAGAGATGATGGGCAGCATGACGCCCAGCATCGTTGAAAAGACCATGGCCGAAGCCAAGGAGCTACAGAAGCACCTCGACCAAGTCGCCGTTGGCACCAAGCTCGAAGCATGGGACTGGGCCTGGGCTGCCGAGCAAGTTCGCAAGAAGCAATACGACCTCGATGAAGCTGAGGTAAAGCAGTTCTTCGAGTTCGAACGCGTCCTGCAAGACGGCATGTTCTTCATGGCCAACCAGCTCTACGGCATCACCATGCGCGAACGCACCGACCTGCCGGTCTACCACGAGACGGTGCGTGTCTTCGATGTGCTTGACGAGAGCGGCGACCAAATCGCGATCTTCTACGCCGACTACTACGCGCGCCCGAGCAAGCGCGGTGGGGCATGGATGAGCAGCTTTGTCAATCAGTCCGAACTACTCGGCAGCAAGCCAGTTGTCGTCAACGTCATGAACATCAAGAAGCCGAGCGAAGGACCGACTCTGCTCAGTTTTGATGAGGTGACCACGATGTTCCACGAGTTCGGACACGGCATGCACGGCATGTTCAGCAAGGTGCAATACCCAACGCTGGCCGGCACCAGTGTGCCACGTGACTTCGTCGAGTTCCCATCGCAGTTCCACGAGGATTTCGCATTTGATCCAAAGGTGCTCGAACGCTGTGCCAAACACTTCGAGACCGGCGCGGCCATGCCGCCAGAGCTAAACGACAAGATCAAACGAGCCCGTAAGTTTGGGCAAGGCTTCGCCTCCCTCGAATACATCGCAGCAGCTTGGCTCGACCTCGCCTGGCACTCGCTACCCAAGGGCACCAAAGTCACCGACGTCAACGCATTCGAGAAAGAAGCGCTCGAAGCTGCGAACGTTGGATACCCGTTGACGCCACCACGGTATCGAAGCACCTACTTCGCGCATATCTGGCCCGGTGGTTACTCGTCCGGTTACTACGCGTACCTCTGGAGTGAGGCACTCGCCGCCGACGGCTTCGCCTACTGCATGGAAAACGGTGGCATGACGCGTGAAAATGGTCAGCGCTTCCGAGACACAGTGTTATCGCGTGGATTGACGCAGCAGCCGATGGACCAGTTCACAGCGTTCCGTGGCCGCGCGTTGGATACGCAGGCAGTGCTAAAGCGGCGCGGGTTGGCGTAACAAGCCCACCAACGCCAAGACCTGCCGCTCAACGTATCAAGCGGTTCTCGTGGCGCGCCCACAGCCAACCAGCGCACCAGAAGAGCAATCCGATCACGTGGATCGTGACGAGTAACTGCCACACACGTGGCAGCCAGTTCCCCATCGCGGCCGACATTGGCCCAAAGCCAATCCCCGCCGATGTCGGCACAACGATGCCTGTGTCGAGGAAGAACTTCTTGTCGGGGTTAGCAGCACACCATTCGGCCGAACCATCCACGAGTTCGTTCGTCGGCCACGCTGTCGGTGACCATGGCGGCACCATCCAGAACAACACCACCGACACCAACAACAACCCAACGAACAATGCCCGGTTGCCGTTACCCACTCCTAGAAAACGTGTCGCCGCGATGACTAGCGGCAGCAGCATCAAGTTGGAATGGCGAGACCAATCGAACGCAATGCAGAAGATCACCAGGATTCCGAGCGTTACCAGCCAAAGATGCCAACGCTCGCCAACCTGCTTACTGGTCATCTGGTGCCATGCGAGAACTGCTAGCAGTGGACCAAACGTGCACGTGTAGTGCACTGCGGCGAGGTTCCACACGACGAACGTTCCACCAGGAAACAGCGGGTTAGCCAAGAAGTAGTCGACGCTGTAGGTCTGCTCGACGCTGCCCTTAATCCAGAAGTAATAGGCCACGTAGATGGCCATCGCGCTGGCCATGCAGATGAGATCGAGCCGCCAGCGGGAGTCTTGCCGGCGGCGCAAGAACCACAACCACGGCACCAAAAATCCCGCCAACTCATGATTCATGAGGTTGGTGAGGAAGAGCAGCCAGAACACGTATGGGTTCCGCGCCACAATGATCATCCACAAGAACAGCGTGTAGCAGATCGGATCGGTATAGCCCGACCAGTGCTGCTTGTAGAGCTGCACTGGCGCCGTGATCGCCACTGCGCACGTCACTAGAAATGCATCGAAGTAGAGTCCTCGCAGCCGGACAACGACCAGGAACACCGAACTCAACATCACGATGTGCAGGACATGCGTAAACGCAATGTAGCTGTCACCCCCGGCACCAAACAGCCAAGCCAAAAACGGCGCGAGAACGCGATGAGGGAACTGACCGAAGAGCGCGAAGGGATCCTTCGACATCTCCAGCCACTGCTCGCCAAAGCCATGCGCCTTGGGAACAGGCTCGACAAGCCAGCACGACAAGGTGTAGGCAAACCAACCGAGCGCCACCGCCCAGAAGATGTCGGTGCCAACCCGCATCGGCGACGGGCGTTTGAGCAATGCGTCGGCTGAGGTCATGATGGGCTTCTAGCAACAAGGCTACCACACATGGCACGCCTGCGAGGAAGACGGCGCGACGCTACGAACCACCCAGTAGCTGGTCAAGCAATCGATGTAATGAGGGCTTATGTATGGGAAGGCCCACGCATCACTTCAGCGGAAGATCGCGACTTTAAACAGTCCCTGGGAGTTGGCCATCGCTCGGTACATGCCAGTCGAATTAAACGGCGTCGCGATATTGCCATGCCGGTCCACGGCAATCAGCCCGCCGTCATCCTTCGCCAACACATCGTGGATCAAAGCATCGGACGCCTCTGCCAGCGTCTGCCCGCCGTAGGCCATACGCGCTGTCACAGACCGCGCCACCGCATGACGAATAAACTCTTCACCGGTACCAGTGCAGCTGATCGCCGCGTAACCATCTGCATAGTTACCAGCGCCAAGAATCGGCGTGTCACCAACGCGCCCCCATTTCTTCGCCGTCATCCCGCCTGTGCTAGTGGCAGCAGCCAACCGCCCAGCGCGATCAAGCACCACACATCCGACCGTGCCATAATCGTTGCGACGATCCTTTGGCACGAGCGATCCCGTGCGCTGGCGTTCGATCAGCAATCGCTCCAACGAACGTCGGCGGCTCTCAGTATCGAAATGCTTGTTTTCGACTAATTCGACGCCGACTGACTCCGCAAACTTCTCGGCACCATCACCGGCAAGCAGCACATGCCGCGTCTCAGTCATCACCTTGCGCGCCAGCGATATCGGATTTTTGATCGTTCGCACGCCAGCAACCGCACCGCACTGCATCGTCGATCCATCCATGATCGACGCATCGAGTTCGTGTTCGCCCTGCTCGTTAAACACTGCGCCGACCCCAGCATTGAACATCGGGTTGTCTTCCATGGACCGGATGACTGCCTCGCAAACATCCAGCGCCGTCGCACCACGATCGAGCATCGTCTTGCCCTTCGTCAGCGCGCGAGTCATCGCGTCTCTATACGACTGCAACCGAGCAGGCGGTGCATTCCGGTTCATCGTCCCAGCGCCACCATGAACGGCAATCGCCCAATCCATCGAGGGCTTTTCCGGCGCCAACTGACACCCAATCAAACACAACAACGGCAACATCGAAAAACGCATGGCCAAGATCTTAACGCGAAGACATCTGAACAGCGCCACGCCAATACCGCATCCCCCCGAAAGGAAAGATCGGAGAGCAACCAAACCAAACGACTATGCGGTTACATTCTCCACCGATGACCGGCTCTTCCAAAGCTCTCCCTAGCTCGCTGCTCCTATTGCTCGCTGGACTTTGGCTTTCCGCATGCCAACAGACTCGACCTCCGATGCCAAATACCGCCAAGCTCTCCCACGACGTCTACTTCGCACTCAAGGACTCCTCACCCGAAGCGGCACAAAAGCTGGTCGCGGAGTGCTACGCAAAACTCGGCACCATCGAAGGAGTGATCTTCCTCGCTGCGGGTACACGCGACGCTGGGCTTACGCGCGAGGTCAACGACCTCGACTACGACGTCTCCTTACACGTGTTCTTCCGCGACCGCGCCGCGCACGACATCTATCAGGATGCGCCAGCTCACCTACAGTTTATCGAGGCGAACAAGGACAACTGGACTGGCGTGCGCGTATTCGATTCAAACCTTGGCCAGCGGTAAGAATCTAGGGGACCGGATCGCAGAAAATAGGATCTAGCCAGTCGAGCCATCGCATGGCTGCCAGCGAAGCCCGGCGTGCTCGCACGACCTGCCAATCCATGCGACGCACAGAAATCGACCACCCTCATCGATCAATCCCTGCCTCAAACCCACGCCGCCCCTGGACTCGCTCGCCCGGGACCCTAACATCTTCGCCCCGGTTTCGAATTGGCGCCCCACTGGCGCCTGGCCGAAACCGACCACCGAGTGCAGCTACGTGACCGACCCCTCCCTCATTCGCAACTTCAGCATTATCGCCCACGTCGACCACGGCAAGTCGACGCTTGCCGACCGCTTGCTCGAACTAACCGGCACGGTTGAGAAGCGCGCGATGAAGCAGCAGCTGCTCGACAACATGGATATCGAGCGCGAACGTGGCATCACGATCAAGGCGCGCGCGGTGTCGATGACCTACAAGGCCGATGACGGCCAAAAGTATCAGCTCAACCTGATCGACACGCCCGGACACGTCGACTTCAACTACGAGGTCCTCAAGTCGCTGCAGGCATGTGAGGGCGCCCTGCTACTGGTCGATGCATCACAAGGCGTCGAAGCGCAGACCGTTGTCAACGCACACCTGGCTGAGCAAGCCGATCTGGCCGTCATCCCGGTACTCAACAAGATGGACCTGCCGCACGCTCGCCCTGAGCATGTTGCCATGCAGGTTGAAGATGCGATCTGCCTGCCCGCTGAAGATGCGATCGCGGTGTCGGCCAAAACGGGCCTGCAGTGCGAACTCGTGCTCGAAGCAATCATCAAGCAAATCCCACCGCCGACCGGAGATCCAAGCGGCAAGCTGCAGGCGCTGATGTTCGACGCGGTCTACAACGACTACCGCGGCGTCGTGATCTACGTGCGCGTCATGCACGGCACGGTCAAGAAGGGCGACGAGATCATCATGCTCGGCACCGACAAGGAGCACGAAGTTCTCGAGGTCGGACAGCTTCGCCCCGACATGGTCGCCACGCCAGAACTCGCGGCGGGCGAGGTGGGCTATATCGTCGCCAACATCAAGACACTCGCCGATGTCATCGTTGGCGACACCGTCACGCACAAGGACGAAAAGATCCGCGGCGAGATGCTGCCCGGCTTCAAAGAAGCGAAGCCAATGGTCTATTGCGGCTTCTATCCGACCGTTCCGAGCGAATTTGACAACTTACGCAAGTCGCTTGAGAAGGTCCGGATCAACGACAGTTCGTTCACGTTCGAGCCGGAAACATCGGACGCGCTTGGCTTTGGTTTCCGTTGCGGATTCCTCGGCCTCCTGCACATGGAAGTAATCCAACAGCGCCTCGAGCGCGAAGAGGATATGGACATCGTGCAGACGGCGCCGAGTGTGCGCTACAAGATCAAGCTGACGACCGGCGAGATGGTCGAAATCCACTCACCGAGTGACCTGCCCGAAGGCAACTTCATCGAGGAATACCTCGAGCCAATCACCCGCGTAAACATCGTCGTGCCGAGCGAGTTCATCGGTGCGGTCATGAAGATCTGCACGGAGCGACGCGGCATCTACTTGTCAACCGACTACTACGGCAAGGAACGCGTGATGCTCGGGTTCCGCATCCCGTTCTCCGAGATCATCTTCGACTTCCACGACCAGCTGAAGTCACTGACTCGCGGCTACGGCACAATGGACTACGAAGTCGAAGGCTTCGAAGGATCCAATCTCGTCAAGGTTCGCATCCTCGTCAGTGGCGAAGAAGTCGATGCATTGTCGTTCTTGACCCACAAGGACAACTCTGAAGAACGCGGCCGCAAGATCCTCAAGCAACTGCGCAAGGAGATCCCACGCCACCAATTCGAAGTCGCACTACAAGCGGCCATTGGCGGCAAGTTCATTGCGCGCGAAAACATCTCCGCAATGCGCAAGGACGTGACGGCCAAGTGCTACGGCGGCGACATCTCACGTAAGCGCAAACTGCTCGAGAAGCAAAAGAAGGGCAAGAAGCGCATGCGCATGGTCGGCAGCGTCGAGATCCCACAGAAAGCATTTTTGTCGGTGCTACGCAGCGACGACTAGTTGCGTAAGCGACCATCCGAGCCCCAGAGCCAAGCATGGCTTTGCCCAGAAGGCCCTCAGCGCCTAACATGCCCCGCTCCACACTAGGTGGCGCTGCGTAACTCAGGCGCGGCAAAAACATAGCAACATGGCTAACGACACGAACGCAAAGAAGCCCATCCTGGTCGGACCTATCCGGCACAACCTCGAAGCGTTCGGCGTCGCGATCCTTGCGGCCGTGCTGCTCAAGTGGTTCTGCATCGAGGCATACCAGATCCCGACGTCGTCTATGCAGCCGACCCTCATGGGCAGCGTCGAAGCCAACGTCCACGACCGCATCCTGGTCAACAAGTTGATTCAGACGTTCCGTGACCCAAAGCGCTGGGACATCACGGTCTTCAAATACCCACTGCAGAAGAACCAAAACTACGTCAAGCGCATCCTCGGCATGCCGAATGACCGCCTCTGCATCAGCGGCGGCAATGTCTACCAGGTCGAAGGGGACGGTGAGAACCGCAAATACACCGTGCTGCGCAAGCCAGACGATCTGCAAGAGGTGATGTGGAAGAACATCTATCCACAGCGACGCGAGACACGCGCCGAAACCAAGTCGTTGCCGGAGATTTTCGGCGCATCGCCGCCACGTGCAGTCTCCGAGATTGAAAACGGCTTCGTGATCGAACCGAATGGCAAAACCGCACGCATGTTCTTCCGCGATGCGGTCGACGGCGGCGTAGTCAACCGCGTCTGGGACGGCTACCCCATCGATGTTTCGCGACCGATGCGCGACAAGAACAACGGCGATGGCTTTTTCTATAACCAAAACCGATCGCAGGAGATCGTCCCCGACCTTCGCCTAACATGCACGGTCACGACGGAGAAGGCCCTCAAAGAGTTCGCCTTGGCAATCGAGGTTTTGCGGCCGGACCATGAGAAGTACACCTACTCCTTCGTTGTCCGTGGCGACAAGGGCGTGCTCGAAGTGCGCGGTGCCAACAAGGATCTCGTGATCGGCAAATCCGAAGAGTTCCCAATCAGCCTAACGCCCGGCGAAGCAACAGAACTGTCGTTTGCCCACGTCGACGAGCAGATGATCGCGTGGCAAGATGGCAGTGAGCTGCAACGCTTCGAAAGCTCAAAGTGGAGCTGCCGCGAAGGCTGCATTATCCCGCCAGCCAACCCGTTCAAGGCACCTAACGATCGCAAGGTCAACCCACAGTTCCTTTGCTCCGGCACTGGCAAAGTCACGATGACCGACGTCCGCATCGACCGCGACCAGCATTACACCCGCGAAACTGCGCCTGAGATCATCGAAGTGCCAGCGGACCACTACTACATGATGGGCGACAACACGCTGCAGTCGATTGACTCACGTGGTTGGACAGCCATCACCATTGGCGTCGACAAGGATGACAACATTGTGCCGCTCGACAGCCCTGACTGCGTGCGTCAGATCCGCGGCAACAAGCGTTCGATGCCGCTCGCGAATGCTCCGGATCGCGACGAGACGCCGATCGCTCTGCCCGACCAAAACACGATCGTAATGATCGACGAGTTCGGGGAGATCCTGCAACTCAAGGGACAACCAGGCTCTAACTGGGGCAATGGCGATGTCACGTTCCGCAACCCCGACGCTGATCCAGGCGATCCCAAGGCCGAATGGAGTGCTCTCAACACGACCAACGCAAAGGGCATCTCGTATGTGCCACGTTCTGACATTCAGGGCCGCGCACTAATGGTGTTCTACCCATCCCGCCCAATCAGTTGGCTCACCGGCAGCAACTGGCCGAACCGCTTCGGCTTCGTGCGATAGCAACTCGGCCCGCCCAGCGGCAATGATGCCGAACGCCACCAAAAACACTACGGGGCGAGATTAAGCAGGCGCTACCATACGAGCGCTCAAATTGCCCCGTAACCACCGAGCGCGCAGCCTCCGCCCAAACAGCTGACATCAAGTGACCGACCTAGACGTAACTCCAGACACCGTCGCGCCTGATGAGAAACAGGCCAAAGAGATCCTCAAGACCGACGGCTTAGTAAAGGCCTACCGCGGCCGCCGGGTTGTCGACCAAGTCAGCTTGAGCGTTAGAGAAGGAGAGATCGTTGGCTTACTCGGACCCAACGGTGCAGGCAAAACAACCACGTTCCGCATGGTGGTTGGCATGGTCACACCAGACAGCGGCAAGGTCATCTTAAACGGCGAAGACATCACCAAGCAGCCGATGTACCGACGTGCGCGGCGCGGCCTTGGCTACCTCGCCCAACAAGAGTCGGTCTTCAAAAAGATGAGCGCGATCGACAACATTCGCTGCGTGCTTGAAGCACGTGGCATGAAACGAGCGCAACGCGAAGAGACTGCGCGGGAGTTAATGCAAGACTTGCAACTGATGCATGTCGCTGACTCCATCGCCGAAACGATGTCTGGCGGCGAAAAGCGTCGCCTCGAGATTGCGCGCGCCTTGGCAACCGAACCGCGCTTGCTGCTACTCGATGAGCCCTTTGCTGGCGTCGACCCCATCACCGTCGAAGAGATCCAACAGATCCTCGCAGCACTTGCACGGTCGGGCATCGCAATTCTAATCACCGAGCACAACGTCATCGCAACCCTACGCATCACCCACCGCGCCTACATCATCAGCGCGGGTAAGGTAATCGCCAACGGCGACGCACAAACGATCGTCGCGGACGAACAAGTTCGCCGCGTGTATCTCGGTAGCTCGTTCGGAGAAGGCATCACCGAAGAGGAAGAACGCGGCCTCGAACTCGATTAGTCGACAGACAAAAACGTGTCGTCGAGGTCTCGAGACCAAAATTGCGTCACGAGACCAGGACAGGACCCACAAATTCGGCCAGCGCGCAGACAAATTGGCGGCCGCAGAAGAACTACTGCAGGCGCTGCTCAGCGGCCTTGGCCAACTCGCCGGCCAAGCCATTCGCCGTGACCCTGGCCTGCTCACGAACCTGCCCCCATTTTCGCAACGCGCGGTCATGATCTCCGGATGCTTCTGCAGTCATTGCTAGATGCACATTCGCCAAGACGACATCCCCCATCGCCAACCACTCGCACTGCTCAGCAGGAAGCACCCTGGCCTGACCATCGCCTAGCGTCGCTTCAAAGGCCTCAAATGCAGCCCGGTCCTGCAGCGAAATCGCCGCAAGCGCGCCGGCCCAGCGCTGCCGCAGGCTGTCCGAATTGACAGCTAAACCTTTCACTCGCAGCAACATGCGTGACCTTTCTTGCTGGTCAAGGTCGCCGTCAGCCAGCATCTCGATCGAACCATCCAGGTCGGGACTTGGATGGCGAAACATCCAGGCCGTCGCAACAATGCCGAGCACAACAACCAGAAAGACAGCCAGTGGCGCAGTCAGAACGCGTGCGGAAGAATGTTCGCTCATCGGGAAGTGATAGTGGGCTAGCGTAACTACTAGCTCAACGTCAGTCGCGGGGCTTCACGATTGGCTGAACTCTGCTAGGATACCTGACCAATTCCGGCAGCCGTGCCCCGAGCCCATACCGGGCTAAACTCCCGATCGAACCCACTTAATTGCGCCCGAGCGCATATCGATAGAGAGCCAGGCGGACCGACTAAATCGACGTGCCCATGGCATCGAAAACTACGACAGCATCCCCCAGCCAACCAAACGCCAAAAAGACAGCCACCAAGAAGGCAACTACGAAGAAGGCAACCACCAAAAAGGCAACTACGAAGAAGGCGACCACCGCTGCACCTGCAAGCAAAGCTACCGCTGACAAGGCTTCCCCGGCCAAGAAAGCGACCGCGAAGAAGTCGGCTCCCAAGAGAGCTGCGGGATCTGGCACGACTGGTGGAGCCGCCCCGAAGCGCGCTTCGCGAGCCAAGGCACAAGCTCCTAGCACAATCTTCCTGCCACGCGCAGTCGCCAGTGTCGATGACGACAACCCATTGATGGCTCACGGTGGCGGCGGTGGCGGCTTTGGCCGCTGCGGCGGCCGCATGCTGTCGAACCGCATGGAGCAGCAACTCTGCAATCGACTAGGCATCGCCGGCGTCGTGCACAGCCATAGCCCGCGCCACTACGAGATCCGCCTCGGCGAGACCAAAGTAGCAGCCTACGCCCCAATGATCGTCCTCCGTGGCCGCGGCCGCGAGGGTAAGGGTGTCGTCATCGAAGCAATCGAAGACCCGAAGGCATCGATTCTGACCAAGGTGATCGCGTTCCGCGAGCAGTACGGCCAGGAGTTCTACATCACGATGGTTGCAGATGATGAGGTGCTCGATGAAGTGCCTTTGGCGGCATACGATGAAGCATGCTCGTCGACGAATGTGCACACATTGATTGCGAGACTGGCGGAATAGCCAGCCGCCGCCAGCTTGACTGGCCTACGCGTTCCGCCCACCGCGGCCAGCACAGCTGGCCTGCGCCTCCGATTTTGGCCAGATAAACTGGCCTGGAGCGGCCAAAAGCGAACGCTCACTACCGCACCCGAGTGGCTCTCGCAGACCCAAACCGGCTGTAATTGGCTGCCCCACAGGACAATCCACTCCTGACATCGGAGCCAATGAGGACCAGACCTGCATCCGAGCCGCATCTCAACCACCTGCAACCACAGCGAAGCCCCGCGGCCCCAAACGACCGTCCGCACTCACAAACTGCGCCGCCACAAGTCGACGACCACCCCAAATCAGCCCCAAAACGACGGCCAACCCAAAACAACTCACCACGAACCCCACGGGAACGCGGAACCGCTCTAGCTACGACAGCCGTGTACAGGTATCGTCTCCCGCCCATTTTCCGCAGGTTACGCCACCCTCGAGCCCGAAGTTGACGAACGAACTGGTCCATCTCGCGCGCGCCCATAATCTCGACGACCTCGAGACCGCCTGGTCACAGGCTGTGGGTGCTCCAAGCGCCGATTTCATCCCGCAATACGCTGATACTCTCGACCTCCTGTGCGAACAGGACATGGCGAGTAAAGCTCTAGGCATGGCCTCCTCGATGATCGAGGCGTTGGCCAGCAAGGGCGACAAGCACGCCGCGATGGAGCTTGGCTTCCGCGCGATGCAACGCAGCGCACACAACGACGCACTGATCAAGACGGTCATTGACCTGATCGACGAGAACTACGGTGACGAGTCTTGGTTGCCTGTGCTGAAAGCACGGTCAAGCCTAGCCAGTGCCACCGTCAATGCGCTGCTCGACTTCGACAGCCTGCGCCGCTACACACGCGGCCATGTTGTCTACCACCCAGCAGGGTGGGGCGAAGGCACCGTCGAAGATTTCGATGGGGCGACGGAAGAGATCACGGTGCTATTCGCAACCGGTCGACGCTCACCGTTCCCGCTCGACACACTGCTCGACAGCTTCAAGTCGCTCGATCATGACGATCTGCGCGCAATGAAGCTGCAGCGTATGGATCAACTGCAAGCGGAAGGCGAGCAGGAGCCCAACGCTCTGATCCGTCGCGCAGCAATCCTCTATCGCGGCACGATCACCAGCACGCAACTCAAGAAGGAGCTCGCTGGTTCGATCATCGAAACCAAGAAGTGGCCGACCTGGTGGAAGAAGGCCAAGACGGCCGCCACCAAGGATCCGTGGCTCAAGGTCGAAGGCACGCCGACGCGACCGATCTTCGTCATGCGCAAGAAGCCCGTCAGCCTCGCAGACGAAGCAGTGACGACCCTCAAGCACCAAGACAACTTGGGGGAACGCATCGCCGTGTTGCGCGAATACCTCAAGCGCACTGAGGACGAAGAGGTCCGCACCCAGATCCTCGATCTCGCTGGCACAACCGTCGAAAAGGCGCTTGAAGAGAAGGCTGCAAGCCCAGAGTCAGACATCTCCCACGCACACATCCTCGACGGCATCCTCTACCTCGAAGAGCACGACCGCAAGGCGTCGATCTCGGGTGCTGAAGAACTCAATGTGCTGCTAACCGAAGGCGGCGAGACCCTAGATCCAATGGCGATCGACAAGCTCGCCACGCAAGCTTCGCGCGATCACGCCGTGCAACTTCTGCCGCAAGCCCTCGGTGGCGACTGGGCGCCGCGCTGCGTCGCAACGCTGACCGATTGGCCTGCATCCGTCGCCGAAGCCGTTGCGGACAAGCTCGTCTCAACAAAGCACGGACCGGAAATCCTGACCATCTGGGACAAGGTCGCACCCTACCCGCGCCGCCACCCGCTCATGACCTACTTGCTCGGCAAGTACTTCAGCGACGGCGTCTTCGAAGGCCAGGACAAGTGCCCCGACACCGTGTCAATGGTTCGCGTGCTGCTGCAACTCGCGCGCATCCTCAACGAGGATCGCAAGAAGAACGCACTGCACAGCCGCCTCCTCAACCGCGTATTCAGCTTGCTTACCGGTAAGCGCGGCCTTCTCGATGCTGCCTGCGATGGCATCTCCCGCGAAGACCTACACCACTACGTGGGCATTGTTGCCCGCGCCGGTGAAGACTTCCCGCCCGAACTCGAAGCCCACCTCGACCGCACAGCTGCCCGCCTATACCCGGACCTGCTGGCACAACCAGAGCGTCCGTTCTGGGACAAGGAGTTCATCTACACGACCCAAGCAGGGCTCAAGCGGATCAAGGAAGACTACCGCGTGCTCGTGGGCGTCAAGATCCCAGAGAACTCCAAGGCCATTGGCGCCGCCGCATCGCTGGGAGACCTCAGCGAAAACAGCGAGTGGGATGCCGCCATGGAAGAGCAACGCAACCTCACCGGTCGCGCCCAAGAGATGGACGAGCAAATCAAGAGCGCCAAGCTCATCGAGGACCAAGAGGTCCCCGCAGACGTCGTCGCTCCGGGCCAACTCATCACGCTGGTCGAAGAAGACGACGAAGCCAAGAAGATGTCCTACCGGATTCTTGGCCCGTGGGACATGACGGATGACTCGACCATCAACTACATGGCTCCGATGGCCCAAGGCCTACTAGGCTTGGCAATCGGCGAATCCGGCGAGATGCCGTCGCTGACCGGCCCCATCAAGGTCCGCGTTGAGTCGATCGAACTGATCAACCTACAATAGGTCGAGCCGCGGTGAGCACGCAGCCGTTTCGCATCGAGCTTGCCGACGACCATTACATCGTCGGCGACTCGCACGCCGGTAGCAGCCCGACCTACGTGTTTTTGCACGGGTTGGGCTCCGCGCGCACCGGTGAAAAGAGTGAGTCCCTGCGCCAACACGCGCAATCGCGCGGCCACGGATTCATGCGTTTCGACTTACGCGGCCACGGCGAGTCGACCGGCCGACTTGGCTCAGTGCTGCTCTCTGAGCTCATCTCCGACACCATCCGACTGCTCGAACAACACGGCCCAGCAATCCTAGTTGGCTCGAGTCTCGGCGGCCTAGTCAGCGCCCACGTAGCTGCCGAGCGCCCAGATCTCGTACATAGACTCGCGCTGCTGGCGCCAGCGCTTGGCTTAATGCCGAAGCTTGATCAGCGCGTCGATGCCGACGGCTGCCTTATGACTGGTGATGGCGTCAAGTTCTACGTCGAACCCAACGTCATCAAAGACGCCCAACAACTCAACGAACGCAGCCTGCCTTCGCGCATCCAAGCCCCAACACTGATCGTGCACGGCACTGCCGATGACGTGATCCCACAAATTGTAAGCGAGATGTTCTTCGCGGCCATGACGATCGAGCAGAAGCAGTTGTGGATCGCCCCCGATGGCGACCACCGCTTAAATCTGTTCGCGACTGAGATCTGGCGACGAATCGACGAACTAGCAACCAGCTGATGGACTTCTCGGTCCCAGCAAACCTACAGCGAACGGTTGACGAAGCCGACGGCTGGCTCGATCTACGCTGCCCAGAACGCGCGCTTGAGATCGTCGACGCATTAGTAGCGACACCAGAATCCAAATCGATGGGGCTAGCCCTTCGTATCCGAGCCCACATCCGACTCGCCAACTACGAACAAGCCCTAACAGACCTCGCAGAGCTACGCCTAGATCACCCAACGCATGAGTGGATCGACCTCACCGAAGGGTGGTGCCGCCGCCGCCACAACGACCTGCCCGGCGCCATCCGCTGCATCGAGCAACTACTCGCCATAAACCACCGGCACCACATCGCACGCTTCAACCTAGCGTGCTACCTGGCACTCTCTGGAAACACCGATCGCGCCATCGACGAACTCAGCGTTGCCTGCGGACTTCATCCTGACTGCCGCACATTCGCCATCGACGAACCGGACTTTGACACACTGCGCACAGACGAACGCTTTCGGCAACTATTACGGCCATCTACTTAGGCCCGCATAGGCCTGGCACCAAGCCATCCGAGCGCGCGCTACGACATCCAGTTCGGCTTGCGCTTCTCCAAGAAGGCGCCAAATCCTTCCTTGGCCTCGTCCGTCGCGCGCAGTTCCGCGATCCAATTCGACGTAACTGGAATGGCACCTTCGAGAGCCAGGTGCTCTACCGAACGAATCAGATCTTTGGCGCTCGCAACGGCGGCAGGACCTGCAGCAAGCAAATCCTTGAGCACCTTGCCAACAGCATCATCGAGCTGATCAACGGGAACAGCACGATGAACGAGACCGATTCGCTCGGCTTCCTTGCCATCGAACCGCTCACCAGTGAGGAACAACGTGCGTGCGCGACCGGCACCAATCTTCTGCAGCAAGAACGGAGAGATCACCGCTGGCACGATACCAAGCTTCACCTCGGTCATGCCGAACAGACAGTCATCAGTGCATATCGCAATATCGACGGCTGCCGTCAAACCGGAACCGCCGCCGAGGGCGTGGCCGTGAATGCGGCCAATGACCGGCTTCTTGCAACGCGCAATACGCAGAAACATGCGCGCCATGTAATCAGCACCCTTCGCATTCTCTGCGAGCGACAATTCAGCCTGATCCTTCATCCAGCCAAGATCAGCACCTGCCGAGAAGCTCTTGCCGTTACCGCTCAACACAACAACACGAGTGGCATCATCTGCATCCACCTCGGCAAAGGCCTTGTGTAGATCGTCAACGACGGAGCCATTGAAGGCATTGCGAACCTCCGGGCGGTTGAGGCGAATATGTCGGACGGCGCCTTCTTGGACGATCTCTAGAGTTTCGTAACTGGTCATCTACGGACAGATTGTCCGGCTGGGGCCCGCAATTCCAACGTGGAATCCATTCCCGACACATGCGACAACCCAACCATGCCCCCCGCCCTGCGCATTCTGCTAGCTGGTGCGCTCTTCGCAACCGGCGGAGCGCTAATCAAATCGTG
>Ga0315331_10001930_pt1 | contig 15672 bp, 13 predicted proteins | sample M160m34915metaG_FD_203456 | JGI IMG/M metagenome (GOLD analysis project Ga0315331, IMG submission 203456) | Ammonia-oxidizing marine archaeal communities from Monterey Bay, California, United States - M1 60m 34915 | ecosystem: Environmental > Aquatic > Marine > Intertidal zone | place: USA...
TGAGACACTCAGCTACCAAGAAACCGTTATGCGGGCGATCGGCTACAAGCAACGAGTCGGCACCGAACCAGCATTGACCGACATGCTAACCAATGCAGTCAATCCACGGATAGCAGATGCGGCTGCTGATGCGATGCGCCGCCAAGGAGACACCGGGGTCGCGGCCCTCGTCGCGGTGTTAGCAGAAGCAAGCGGACAAAAGAAACAACGCAATGCAATCTGCTACGCATTGGGCAGAGTCGCTACTGGCAACGAGGCGCGCGATGCACTGCTAGCAGAAATCCAACGCACAAGTGGCATCGATCGTCTCACCGCGCTTCGTGGACTAGCGGCACGAAAAGATGATCCCCTAGTAGATGCGGCAAGGATCCAACTCGTTGGACAAAAAAACCGATTGGTAGCGGGCACGGCACTCTCGCAACTCGCCACCCACAAACACGAACAGACTCCCAAGCTCGCCATCCAATTCTCTAGAACCTTATCCGCTGGCGCAGGTTCAGATGATGATCACCATGCGGCTGTCGTCACCGGCTTACTGGTCAAACTCGAACCGGCGCACTATGGCGAACTGTTCCGGGCAGCTGCTCGGGCACGCGCTCCATTCGGCAAGGACAACAAAGACGGTTGGCAACGAGGATTTGCAAGTGGCGAGTTGACGCAGTGGCTGTCGGCAAACGCCCTCAGCATGAAAGCCGCGGATGAGCGCATCGCAGCTGCAAGAGCGCTAGCGCTCACTCCTCCCGATCAGCGCCAACCAGCAAGCGACACACTCCAACTGCTACTCACACAACGCGACATCCCTGTAGTTCGAGCAGCGGCCAATAGCCTGACCATCGTGGACCCGAGTGAGGCGACACAAGTGGTACTCGCCACGATCCTAAAGAAAGGCAACGAACGCACTGGTCCGATAGCTATCGACGCACTTCACGCGCTGCGTCAACGCGACACGGCCTGGCACGAGCAACTCCTGCAACTAACGAAGCACAAGCGGTCGAGCATCCGCACTGCGGCACTCAGAGCCTTATGTGAGACCAAGACAGATGCAGACAGTCTTCTAGAGGCGGCGGAGAACAATCTACGCTCGCGCGACTGGCAAGTGCGTGCCGCAGCAATCGCACTGGTCGTTGCCGTGCGATCCAGCAAGTCGCCACCACTACTCTTCGCCATGCTCGACAAAGAAACCGCCCGCATGAAAGAAGACGTGCGCGCGGCCTTACGCGACCTAACCGGCATGCAGTTTGGCAAGGAGTCCGAATGGAAGAAGTGGTGGTCCAAAGAAGGCGACAACTTCACACCGCGCCAACCACTGGCCGCCATACCCAAACGCACTGCGGAGAAAAAGACAGTCAGCTACTGGAACGTCCCAGTCACAAGCGATCGCGTCACGTTTATCGTCGATGTATCAGGCAGCATGGCGAAGCCCTTCGGCACCGGTAGCGGCACCCGGCTTGAAGAAGCCAAGCGACAACTGACGGGCGTCATCAACAAGCTCCCAAAGAAGGCGAAGATCAACATCATCACCTTCGCAGGTGATGCCAAATCTCTATTCCCTAAACTGCAAGCTCTCGGCAAGAAGCAACACAAGGCTGCCAGCGCATGCATCAATGAGATCTACGCCAAGGGCCCGACCAACGTTCACGACGCACTAGAAGCTGCATTCATCGACCGGGACATCGACACCATCTTCCTGCTTACTGATGGTCGACCGAGCGCCGGACCGGTCGTCGCACCAACGGCTTTGGCTGAGGAAGTAGCGCGCTGGAATGTGAGTCGCAGCATTGTGATCCATACCATCGCCATCGGCGAGAAGAGCCCCTTCTTGGCGCGGTTGGCCAAAGACTCCGGCGGTGAGCACAACGTCGCCCGCTAACACTGGCGATAGCTACCGGTGTCTGCGTAGGCTGTCAGACATGCCATCACCGGATGCCTACCAACAACTGCTCGCGCTGTCGCGCGAAGCCTCGCTACTATCGGCCACGTCTGCCTTACTCGCGTGGGATCAAGAAACCTATATGCCCGCCGGGGCTGGCAATCGACGGGCTGACCAATTGGAGTTGGTCGCGCGACTTTCGCATGAAAGGGCCACCGACGAGCGAATTGCGGACTGGCTGGCACAGTGCGACAACACACCAGGTGACGACTCGCAGCAGGCTGCTGTTCGCGAAATGCAACGCGACTATGACCGAGCCACCAAACTGCCCAGCAAACTCGTTGCCGAACTCGCGGCAACGGAAAGCCGGGCGCAACAAGCCTGGGCAACTGCCCGCGACAAGTCGAACTTCGCGGAGTTCAAGCCATGGCTTGAGAAGATGGTCACCCTGCAACAGCAGAAAGCCGACTGCCTAAAACTGGATGGACAAACGCGCTGGGATGCTCTCGCCGACCTATACGAGCCGGGCATGCGTGCCGCGGATCTCAAAAAATTGTTCGCACCACTCAGGCAACGACTAGTCGCACTGCGGCAACAACTAGACGCTGGTAAGAAGCCCGACGAGACCTTCAAACACCGCGAGATCCCCGAATCTCAGCAAGAATCTTTCGTGCGCTCCATCGTCGGATCCATGGGTTTCGACTTCGAGCGCGGTCGAATTGACCGTAGCACCCACCCATTTTGCACCAGCATTGGCGGTGATGTGCGACTGACCACGCGCTTCCACAAAGACAATGTTCTCGATGCCCTCGGCTCAACCATGCACGAAGGCGGCCACGGCCTCTACGAACAAGGCTTGCCGGCGGAGCACTTCGGCAATCCGCTCTCAGAAGCCGTTTCCCTGGGCATCCACGAGAGCCAATCCCGACTGTGGGAAAATCACGTTGGCCGTTCTCAAGCGTTTTGGCAATGGTGCTGGCCGATAGCACAGCAACACCTCGGGGCGGCCTGCCATGGCCAAACAGCTAAGTCTGTCTACACACTCTCAAACCTGGTCGCTCCAAGCCTTATCCGAGTCGAAGCCGATGAAGCCACATACGACCTACATGTCATGGTGCGCTTCGAATTGGAGCAAGCACTGATCGAAGGCGAGCTAGACATTGCCGATTTACCCGCCCGCTGGAACGAACTCTATCAGTCCTACTTGGGAGTCACCGTCCCGGACGATCGCCATGGCTGCCTACAAGACGTGCACTGGTCGTGCGGACTATTCGGCTACTTCCCGACCTACACACTCGGCAATCTCTACGCGGCACAGTTCGCCGCGGCTGCCGACAAAGCACTCGGTGGCCTCGACCGCCTCATGCAAGCCGGTGATTTCGCGCCACTGCGCGAGTGGCTTCACAAACATGTCCATCAACATGGCCGTCGCTACTCGCCCGCTGAGTTGTGCGAACGGGCGACCGGCACGCCACTTTCGAGCGAACACTTCACCAACTATCTCGAGCGTAAACTGCATCACGTCTACGAGGTCTCCTGAGCCCCTCCCCGGCAACCATGGCCGCATAGCGGCACCACGGAGGGACCCGATGACGCTGGCGCTCCCTCACGATGCCGCCAACAGGCTGCAATCGGCCGGCCAAACGGATACCAGCCAAGATTCGCCCGCCCAGCACCGCGGAATCGGCACGCCTAGCGACCGCCGAGGACCTGAATCGCCCCTTGCCTTACAGACCATTCGGACCAAGAGCGCGTTCTGGCGCGAATCCTGTTACCCTGTAAGTGCAATGAAGGTCACGAGCATCCAGCCCACCCCGAATCCCAACGCATTCAAGTTCCTGATGGACCAGCCCATGGCCCAACCAGGAAAGACGATGGCATACGCCAAACCTGAGCAGGCACAGAACGATGTGCTGGCACAGGGCATGTTCGCAATCCCAGGCGTTGAGACCCTGTTTTTCTGCGATAACTTCGTGACCGTCAGCATGACGGCCGAAGCCGATTGGCGAGCCGTAGCCGAGCAATGCACCAAGTTGCTCGAAAGCCACGTCCCCGCTGCATTCGGGCCTACCGAAACCACCGAAGAAGCAGCCGATCCGCTAGCCTCGATTCCACAGGGCGGTGATCCCGAGGTGCTGGCCAAGATCAATGAGCTACTCGATGACCGTGTCCGCCCTGCTCTAGCAGGTGACGGTGGCGGCCTGCAGGTGCTCGGCCTTGACGGCAAGACGCTGCTAATCCGTTACGAAGGAGCATGTGGCAGCTGCCCGAGTTCAACGGCCGGAACGCTGATGGCAATCCAGAACCTGCTACAAAGCGAAGTCGACGACGACCTCGTCGTAACGATGGCCTAAGGCGCCATGGGCCGCAGGATCGAGCGATGACTCCCCCGGCCCCCTCACCATGTCCCTGGTGCGGATCCCTTCGCGGGGTCGTGCACGTGCATGGCCACGGACAATGCATAACCTGCAACACCAATGTGGAACCGTGCTGCGCTGGGGACAATGCCAATGATGCGGCCAGCAAATCGCAAACCAGCGAGCGGACGAATATGGCGCCGCAGCTCTTTCCAGCGCTATTCGACGGCCTCGGAGGACGCTCGGTGACCGTGACCACTGAGGCCCTGCTTTACGCCCTCAGCAACCGCCTAGCGTGCAACTACGGCGAAGCGAGGCTGGTGCTAGAAGCCGCCGAGAGGGTTGGCATTGTGCAGACACGGGCTCCCAGCTTGCATCGACTGAAAGATGTTGCTGTGTCGCCTGTTGATCCGCCGGGCCGCGCCCCCTAGTCTGCGCCGCCCCTCTGTGCCGGAGTGGCGGAATCGGCAGACGCACTTGATTCAAAATCAAGCGCCGCAAGGCGTGCGGGTTCAAGTCCCGCCTCCGGCACCATTTCCTCTCGCTCCCTGATCGTTGGCGAGATTGAGCCACGTAAGGGCTCGAGCCTGTAGCCCCAAGCCTCTCTGGGCACGGATGCCAAGTTGAGGGCAGACAGCCCCGACTAGGAAGCGCTCACAGCTTTGCTGGCGTCCCCATCAGGCCCCGAAAGCAATTGCGCCACAGTTTGCTCGCGCAATAGCTGCGCCTTTCGTTGGTCACCCAGTAAATCGAGCACTTCCGCGAGCACCGCACAGACTGTGGGCGTCGGCCCCAGCTCCTCGGCGGCCACACGCGCAGCGCGCTCCGCACGATCGTGCTCGCCAGCACGCGCAAGTTCACGAGCAATGAGCAGCAGGCCACCCTGCATCGGACAGTTGGACAAAAGATCGCGCGGCTCAATGACTCCAGGATGATCCGATAGCAGTTCCGCAATGCGATCAAGCCCAGATGGCGACCGGGTGCTGCCATACAGCCTCACCGCTTGTTGCAGTTCGCCAACTGCACGATGGACATCACCGCGCAACAATTTGCCAGACGCCCCATCCGGCTCCGCTTTTTGTAACCGCTTCGCCAGCTTCTTCGCGGCCTCATGATCGCCGGACTCCAGCGCCACGGAGCCAGCAGCCACCAACGCATCCACATAGCGTTGGCGCTCGCGCACAGCAACAGCGGGAGGCGCATGCTTCGCAACCTTCTCCTGCCAGCGCAAGACTTCATCCTTGTCACCGTCGCTCTCGGCCAAGTCACGCAACACAGCAAGCATGCTGACATCATCCGGAAAACGCTTTACTGCGTCTTCGGCCTCACGCCGAAGAGTCGCCGGCAGCACTTCACCCTGCCCCCGTAAAGCTTGCAGCCGTAGCTGCACCAAAGAACGGGTCAACTCCTTCGGTAGACCCGGCTCAACACAGCGCGCCAACCAACCAAGAGCCTCATCCACGTTGTTATTAGCAAGGCATTGGCGGGCAAGCTTGAGGTTCGCGTCCTGCACAACATGCGGATACCGCTCGGGCAGTGGCCCTCGGTATCTTGCGACCTGACGAAACAGCTCACGGCTCTTCTTACGATCCGAGCCGACCAACGCTGCAGTCGCCTGAAGATGACGACCTAAAATGGCCTCCGCACGCATCTCGCGGACACGCCGACGCAACAACAAGAACAGCAGCAACGACGTAACCGTCAGCACCACCAGCAACAGCAAGACACGGCCAACCGTGGTCTGCAGCATCGGCTCGATCACCCGAATGACGAGATCAACGAGCTTGAGTACAACGTCAAGTGCTGGGCTGAACAGCGCCAGCAACAGCAACACGGGCAATGCGTAGACCAATACCCGCAACCAAGGATTCTTAGGCAGCAACGCCTTAACCGGCGCCCACATCCCCTTGCGCAGAAGACCACCTAGCTTACCCATTGCGATCACCACCCTTGACCCCAGCGGATCCGTGCAATGCTCGTGATAGGTGCAAACGTAGATTGTCGTCCTTTTCGCGCTTATGCAGCCCTTTCAAAGCCTTGATCGCTGGCTTTGTGCCGATATCCGCAAGCACCGACGCTATCTGCACGCGTCGATTGTTGAGGCGCCGGATCAAACCAACCGAGACCTTCTCTAACCACCCAGAACGCTCATATGCCGCGACCATCGGCTCAACTGCCGGATCACCAATGATGACGAGTAATCTACGTAAACGATCATCCAACAACGTGACCTCGGGGCCAAAGCTGTCCGCAATATGAACGGCTGCAGGCTTACCACCACGCACCAACACTCGCGCTAAGCGATCACGGGACGCCTCAAGCAAATCTGGATCGGCATAGGCAGCCAAGACATGTTCGAGCACATGCTCACCCAAGGATTCCAAAACGCGCTGAGATGTCGCCGCCAGTTGGTCATCGCTAGCGCCCTGAATCAGAGCCTTGATCAGTGCACGCGTCGGGCCACGCGCAAGCATGACAGCAACCAGGACTTCAGGATCCTCAGAATCAGGCACCGCGGCGAGTAATGCGTCATCGCGATAGAACGTATGCTCAAGCAGCAACGACTCTGCGATGAAGTGTCCACGCGGGATCGCTTGCAAGAAACGCTGCAGCACCTCTGGGTCAGCGTTATTGAAACGGTGCAATATCTCCATCGGAGGGAATCGCTCTAGCACTGACTGAAACGCCTCGACATCACCAAGTCCGAGGAAGTAGTCGATCAGAATACGGCGATGGTCCGGCCTCGATGATGCAAACAGACTTTCCATATGCGGCAGCGCCGACAAATCGAAACCCTGCACAATACGACCAACGATGACCTCCGGCCCGGAACCAACCGGCACCAAACGCTGCTGGCTGATCATGTCACAAGCACGGAACAATGCTGGCGCAATCGTCGGCCCCATGGCACGCAACACATCGACGGCCAATTCACGATCGGTGCCCGAACCTTTCCAGGCCACCCTCAGCACCTCTTCGACGGCGCGCGCTCCGAGGTGCAACAGTTCGTTATAAGAGCCCTCCCCACCTTCCATCAGAGAGCGCACAAGACGCTGCACATGCGCGTCATTCACATCGATGCGGTCCATCGCCTCGGTCGCCGACTCAATCGTTGCCACAAGATTTGGCTCGACCAAGGATGCAGGGTTGGCTGCAGCGCAACGCGGGCACTGCGCTACTTCACGCGACAAGGGAGCCCCACACGCCTGGCACTCCCACCGCGTGCTCTCCAACAAGCCTTCAAACGTCGCCATAGGCAACTCCTGGCCCGGAGACTCACCGGGCCCGCCCTGTATCGGCATCGAATTACCAGCAGACTGCGAGACGACCAATGACCCATCGGTCTTTGCGGCCGACAACTGCCGCGCGGTTTGCGCAACACCATGCTCCTGCGCTTCCAAACGTGCTTTCAACAGCGGTAACCGCTGCATCTCAGCATCGAGACCCGCTGCTTCTTTCGCTGACTGCAGTGCGGTTCGACGATCACCACTAAGCCATCGCATGGTTCCAACGGCCGCCAACGTGCGAGCCAAATCGACGCGCAGTTTGTCACGCCGCGGACCATCGCGCAGCAATGACAACAGCTTCTTACCAGCGCGTGCAGCCGCTTCTTGATCTCCGTTTTGCAGGCGTGCGCGATAGACAAAATCCCAGCCAGCAACATTCTGCGGCATTCGCTCCAAAGCGCGCTCGGCTACTTCGGCCGCCTCGATCGGCAGTCCGGCACCAAGCAGACTTTGCGCCAGCATCAAGTCGTTATCGACACTCTCAACTTCGAACGCGCGCTGCAAGTAGAGGTGTTGTTGATGCGCTTGCTCGGCCTGCCCGAGACCACCGAGCACCTTACCGAGCAACATCCGTGCGTAGTGGTTCTCCGGATCTTGCTGCAAGACGCGAGACAATCGATTTTCCGCGCCAGACAGATTGCCCTGCATCGCCTGCTCAACACCGAGCAAGTAATCCAAAAGCGCCTCTCGCGCCCGCGCATTCCTGACCAAACCCGCTAACCGCCACCACACGAAGAGGACGGTCACAAAAATCGCAGCCGACAACAGGACTTCGATTACGCCGGGTTGACTACAAAATTCGTAGAGCCACTCCCAGAACGATCGCGCCTCGACAGCGGCACTCATGTCGTCCTCCTGCTCCTGGGCAGCTATGGCTATTAGATGCAACACGTCGATCAGTTTTCGGCAGATGCCTCACGGTCTACGTCGGCCATATCAGCGACCGATCTTGCACCATCAGCAGCACACGCACCTACCAGTAGAGGCCTCTCCAAAGCCAACTCTAACAGCCGGTCAAGCAACGCAGGAAACGTCATCCCAGCAGCGGCAGCGGCTTGCGGATAAAGACTGCTAGTTGTCATTCCGGGGATGGTATTGGTCTCAAGCACGACCGGACCATGCTCAGTGACAATCATGTCCGTACGAGAGAGCCCATCACAAACCAATAGTTCATGGCACCGAACGGCTAGCTGCTGAACCTGTTCCAACATCGCCTTAGAAAGACCGCGCGGCGGGACGCACTCTTCGGTCGCCCCCGGCCGATATTTTGCATCGTGGGTAAACCAGTCATCATCTAGCGGATAAATCCCCACCGGCGGCAATGCCCTAGGTGCACAACCGGTGTTACCAAGCACGGCGACAGTAATCTCCTCACCGCAAACAGCCTGCTCTGCGTACCAGCGACGAAAGCGGCCCCGATTGGCAGTTAAGAACTGGGCTAACTCCGCCTCGCTCGTGATACGTGCGATGCCAACAGTGCTTCCAGACGCATCGACCTTGGCGAATGCCGGTATGCCGATGGCCTCACGCATTGCAGCGAACTCATGAGTCGCGCTGACTTCACCGAACGGTGCACTCGGTTCGTAGGCTTCGGGCGTCACGATGCCGCCTGCCTTATAAACATCCCGCGTGCGCAACTTGTCCATCGCAACTGCCGACGCAGCACAGCCACTCCCAACAAACGGCAACCCACTCAACTCAAGCATGCCCTGCACGGTGCCATCTTCACCAAATGGTCCATGCAGCACGGGGAACACGACCTGCACACCCGCTTCATCCATCAAGTAGTCGATCGCCGCGCCCGGCCTCATCACAGGCAACATGCCATCACGTTCGGTGCTACCCCGAGGAGCGGCGCCCGGTGCAGACCAGACTTCACCATCCTTCAGGGGCCGACGATTTACGCGCCACGTGCCATCACGCTGAAGCAACACCGGCCAGACGTTCCAGCGAGATCGATCTAGATGCGCGAACACCTGGGCACCTGACGCCAATGAGACATCGTGCTCTGGCGAAGCTCCGCCGACTAGAATCCCTACATCCATGATGATCACCCATCCCGACTGGCGGCTTGACCGAAACCAGCCAATCGGCGGATCCCTAGCATAGTATGCAACCCGGCTTCGGCGCGACCGTAGAGCAGAGCTTGTCGCGGATCGCTGGCAACTGAGGCTACTGGCAGGACCCCTGGATCACGGCGTCCACAGCGCACCGGTTGCAGCGGCAGCACCCCAGAGGATGGCATCTGACCCTCCCACACTCGGCACAAACTGCAACTTGGCACGGATTGGCTCATTCGTCATCTCATGGACGTGGGCAACAATCCGGTCCCGCAACTCAGGCCAGCCTGCAAGCACACCGCCGCCCAGCACGACCGCCGAGGGATTGAGCAAAACGCAACAATTGGACACCAGGGCGCAAAATGCCTCTGCCGCCTCTTCAAGAATCTGGCGAGCAGTAGCGGCGCGTGGATCGTCGCCAGACTCCCGCGACAAACTCACGAGATTGCCAACCGTCCACCGCCCGTCAGGCGCGGGTCCAATTTCTTCCGCGGCCCGCTCTGTAATCGCTCGGCCACCGCAGTACGCCTCATAATGCCCCAGACGACCACACGGACAACGCCGGCCACCAGGACGATAGATTGTATGTCCAATCTCGCCAGCAGCGTTATTGCTGCCACCGTAAGGCTTGCCATCAACGATCAAACCGATCCCGATACCCGTCCCCATAAACAAGCACAGCAACGGATCCTGGCCCGCGGCATGACCGCGCAAATACTCGCCCCAAGCGCTGGCACGTCCATCATTGATCAACGTGACCGGCAACCCAAACTCGTCCAGCAACCACTGCGCCATCGGAAACCCCTCCAAAGGCAGGTTGGGCGCATGATCGACGCTACCGCCATCGACTGGAATCACACCAGCGGTCCCAAACCCCAGCGCACTCGGAGCCTCAAGTGGCTCACCGCTGGCCTCCAGTTGCGCGCGCTGTTTCAGGATCGTACGGAGCGCCCCTTGCATAGCCGCTATGAACGGCCCCTGCTCTCGGACGGTGCTGACACGCTGCACGCAGTGCACACCAAAGTCTGCACTAACCAGCGCAAACCGACACTTCGTGCCCCCGATGTCACCAGCTAAGACGGTCCGCAATCAATCCTCCGATAGGACTTCCATCAGTCCGAAGAGCAACTAGGCCATGCTCTTGTTGGCGTCATCAATTCATGAGCAGCAACGGAATCAGATCTTACTGACGATCAGACTGGTATTGTGCCCGCCGAATCCGAGTGAATTACTGATCGCACAGTCGACATTCATCTCACGAGCCTCGTTCGGCACGTAATCAAGATCGCAGGCTGGATCCGGCGTCTCGTAGTTAATCGTCGGGTGCACGACACTGTTCTTGATAGACATCGCGCAGGCAGCCAATTCCATCGCTCCAGACGCTCCGAGCAAGTGACCGACCATCGACTTCGTCGAGGACACAGCGAGCTTGTCGGCGTGATCACCAAAGACTCGGCGGACGGCTGCGGTCTCGATCTTATCGTTAAGGAACGTGCTCGTGCCGTGCGCATTGACGTAATGGACGTCCTCGGGGTTCACGGAACCATCCTTTAGCGCCATCTGCATCGCGCGACTCGGGCCATCTGCATCTTCGTTCGGCGCAGTGATATGGAACGCATCATCTGTGGAACCGTAGCCGCGCAACTCACACAGGATGTTGGCACCGCGCGCCTTCGCGTGCTCATACTCTTCGAGCACCAAAGCCGCAGCACCTTCGCCCATCACAAATCCATCGCGATCCTTATCAAACGGACGCGATGCACGCTTCGGATCATCGTTACGAGTCGACACTGCCTTGAGCGAACAGAAGCCTGCCAGTCCAAGCTCGGACGTCGCAGCCTCCGAACCACCAGTCAGCATGATATCTGCCTCGCCATACTGAATGGTCCGCATCGCAATTCCAATCGCGTGACTAGCACTAGCACACGCCGAGGAAGTCACGTAACAGGTCCCCATCAAGCCGAAGCGAATTGCGGCCTGGCCAGCCATTGCGTTGGCCATGATCTTCGGAATGAAGAAGGGGCTAACACGGTCAGCGCCACGAGCACGCTGCAAGACCTTGCTAGATTCAATCTCTTGGATACCACCGATGCCGGTGCCAGTAATGCAGCCAGCGCGAGTACGGTCTTCCCGATCCAGATCCAGGCCAGACGACTTCATCGCCTCAGAAGCTGCCACGAGGTAGTACATCGTGAACAGCTCAAGCCGCTTGGACTCTTTCTTAGGGAAGTGATCCTCCGAGTTCCAATCCCACACTTCGCAAGCGAACTTGGCGGTGTGTTTTTCGGTATCGAACTTGGTAATCAAACCAGCCCCAGACTCACCCTCGAGCAACTTGCTCCAGGTCGTCTGCAAATCGAGGCCGAGGGACGAAAGCGCCCCAACCCCAGTAATCACCACGCGGCGTCTACTCATCGTTGTACCTCAAGGCTAACCAGTGACCGCCTCTCGACGCGCCACCCGGAACACCTGCATGGAAGCAGGCATGCCTAGCCACGTGTGCTTCACGCGACACTGCTGCCAATTGACAGTTGGGCCAGAAAATCCTGGCAGGATCTCTCGGCATCACGACTAGCGCACCCTGTCCAGAGCACGCCACCGATCAACCAAGCAAACAACTCCGGAGTGCTAAGCCTTAGCTCAGCTTGCCGGAGATGTACGTCACGGCATCGCCAACCGTCTGAATCTTCTCAGCGTCTTCGTCCGGGATGTTGATCTCGAACTCGTCCTCAAATTCCATGACCAGCTCGACGGTATCAAGCGAGTCAGCACCAAGGTCGTTAATGAACGAGGTCTCGGCGGAGATCTTGTCACGGGTGGTGCCAAGTTGCTCACAGACGATGTTGTGGACGCGCTCTTCGATGTTTTCAGTCTTCGACACTTTCTTGCCTCTAAGTTGTATGTAGTAAAGCCACCATGAATCAGCCTCGAATACGTGGCCAAATTAGACCGCCGTCTCCGATTGCTGCTGGATGACCAGGAACTGTGGAACGATTGGGCCAAGGAACATCGTCCTTGACCACGTGAGGCGGAAGAGAGAGCCGCCGAAGAGAATCGAGCGGTCAGCTTAGCAAATGACGCCGCCGGTAAAAGCGAAGATTACCCATGCAAACGGAATGAGTTTGCGACTGGCAGCCGACTCGAAAATGGGGTCATCACCCGTGTGGCAAGCCACTTAGACCAGAGCGACACAAAAAACCGGATCCGATGAGGACCAGTTCTTCCACGCAATGACCGCCAATCCCTAGGCCATGGTCATGCCGCCATCGACAGCCAAAGTCTGGCCGGTGATGTATGCCGCAGCATCACTGCACAAGAAGGCGACCGTCTTGGCGACATCCTCAGCCTGACCAAAGCGCGACAGTGGGATCATCTTCAGCATCTCCGTCTTCACATCGTCTGGCAGACCCGAGGTCATATCCGTCTCAATGAACCCGGGGGCGATCACGTTGGAGGTCACGTTACGGCCCGCCAATTCTTGCGCGAGCGACTTCGTCAACCCCAGCAGACCAGCCTTGCTGGCGGCATAATTGGCCTGCCCGGCGTTGCCGGTCAACCCAACCACCGACCCGATATTGATCATGCGGCCTGTCCGCGCCTTCGCCATCGAGCGCGCGAATGCCCGACAAACCAAAAATGAACCGCGCAAGTTGGTGCTGATCACGTCGTCGAAATCTTCATTCGACATACGCAGAAACACGCCATCGCGCGTAATCCCGGCATTGTTAACCAAGAAGTCGAGCTTGCCCTTCTCGTCAAGCACGCCCTTGGCAAGCGCATCCACGGAATCAGGATCACTGACATTGCAAACTAGCGCATGCGCATCAACATCGTTCTCAAGCGCAGCAATGGCCTCGAGTGTTTCATCGCAGCCACCAGCTTTCGTCGAAGTGCAGAACACTTCGGCTCCTTGACGAGCTAGTTCAACCGCTACCGCTCGGCCTATGCCGCGCGATGCGCCGGTAACAAGAGCAACCTTGGAAGACAGATTCATATGCTAACGAGGGATTCGGGCGGCCAAGGGTACGGCCAACGAAGCAAAGGGAAGAGAAGTAGATAACGCGTCAACAAAGCAGCCGACGCACTCAACGGACACTACCAGCGCAGCAGGGTATGACCCCAAGACATGCCTGCACCGAATGCCGGCATGACCACTAGCTTGCCCTTCTCTAGGCGCCCGGCGTCATAAGCCTCACGCAACGCGATGGCCACAGACGCCGCAGAAGTGTTGCCATACTTGTCGATGTTGCAGAACACCATATCCATCGGCATGCCTGCTTGATCCATCGCAGACTCAATGATGCGCAGGTTGACTTGGTGCGGGATAATGACGCCGATCTCGTCTTTACCGTATTTCTCTATCACATCGCGAACCAAGCCAGCGAAGACGCGCACAGCGAAACGGAACACCTTCGCGCCCCCCATCTTCATGAAGTGCATGCGCTGGTCAATCGAATCGAGCGATGCCGGATGTCGACTGCCGCCGCCAGGCTGTGACAAGACGTCTTCAGCGCCACCTTCCATCGAAATGGAGCCGCCGAGGTATTCACCGCGCTTCGCAATATCGAGCGTAGTAAAGATCGCTGCGCCAGCGCCGTCGCCAAACAGCACACAGGTGTTGCGATCCGTGTAATCGATAATGCGACTGAGGATCTCCGCGCCACAAACGAGGATCTTCGAATATTGACCACTCGCGATCATGTTGGCCGCAACTTGCGACGCAAACACAAAGCCACTGCAAGCTGCCGCCAAGTCAAACCCACCAGCATTCTTGGCACCGATCTCCATGCCAATGCGGCAAGCCGTGGCCGGGAATGGCTGGTCGCCGGTCACCGTTGCACAGATGACGAGTTCAATCTCCTCACCCTTCATGCCAGCATCATCGAGCGCCTGCTTGGCAGCGGCGATCGCGACCGTGCTAGTGTATTGATCCTTAGCTGCGATGCGGCGCTCCTTAATACCCGTGCGCTGCGCGATCCACTCATCCGACGTGTCGACAACCTTCTCTAGGTCTGCGTTCGACAGCACCTTCTCGGGGACATACCGGCCAAGGCCAGCGACGCCTACTCGACTCACTCCGATCACGGGATCTGCCATTATGTGTTCTCCTCGGTGGTCGCACCCTTCAGTGCAACCTCAGGACTGCCGCCTTCATTGGCTCCTGTCAAATTGAAGGCTTTCGCTGCCTGAACGATGTGCTCATTGACCTTGCCGGCGTGAGCCTGATGTGCAAAGCGCAGCGCGTTAGCAAATGCTGGCGCGCGTGAACGGCCGTGACAAATCGTGACGTAGCCTTCGACACCGAGCAACAAAGCGCCACCGTACTCACTGAAGTCGACGCGGGGCATCACAGCCTTCTGCACGGCCTGCAATTGCTCTTTGCTGACACCGGCCTTCATCATCGCTCCGAACGTCGTGCGCAGCAGATACTCGGCAACGCCTTCACTGACCTTCAAAAACACATTGCCACTGAATCCATCGGTGACAACGACTTGGCAATCACCGGTAAACAGCTCATCACCTTCGATGTTGCCACGGAAGTTGATCGGCAAGCCCTTCATCATCGCGTGCGCATCTCGCACCACGGGATTGCCCTTCAGAACTTCGCTGCCGATATTCAACAGACCGACAACAGGCTTCTCCGACTTGAATTGGCACTGGTAGTAGGCCGAGCCCATCAGCGCATAATGCGCCATATGATGCGCCTTCGGCATCGGGTTCGCTCCAACGTCGAGAACCAAGAACGGCTGCTTCTCACCCTCGATAATACAAGCGATCGCAGCGCGACGAATGCCTTCGAGGTAACGCAAGCCAAGAGTTGCCGCGGCAACGACGGTCCCCGTCGACCCCGCACTGACAAACCCGGAAGCCTTACCTTCCTTCACCAACTCCATACCAACCGCAATGCTGTTGCGCGGCTTCTTGCGCATCGCATCGGTTGGACTGTCGTCGCACGACAGCAAGTCGGGCGCATCGACGATTTCGATATCGTCAGCAACACCGGCGGCGATGCACGCATCGCGCACCTGCTGCTCAGGCCCTGTCAAGACGATCTCGTCGGACTTCAGGAAGCCGCTATTCATTGCCAGCGCGACGCC
>Ga0315331_10001932_pt1 | contig 15664 bp, 10 predicted proteins | sample M160m34915metaG_FD_203456 | JGI IMG/M metagenome (GOLD analysis project Ga0315331, IMG submission 203456) | Ammonia-oxidizing marine archaeal communities from Monterey Bay, California, United States - M1 60m 34915 | ecosystem: Environmental > Aquatic > Marine > Intertidal zone | place: USA...
GGATCATGCCAATGCCGCCCGACTGGCCGAGGGGCTCGGTGCGATTCCCGGGGTCGTGGTTGACCCGGTGCAGACCAATATGGTGCTTGCTTCCCTTCCGCAGGAAAGGCTGGCCGGTGTTGCCGGTTACATGCAGGAGAAGGGCATCCTGATCATGGCCGCCAGTGGCGGCAGGATACGCATGGTCACCCACCTGGATATTGCGGAGGGTGTGATTGAAAGGGTTGTGGCTGCCTTTAGCTCTTATCTTTCCTGATACCTTCAGGGCTTCAGGGCTTTTTTCAGGTCAAAGGCCCCGATCTTGTTCTCCAGCATCTCGGGAAGAATGAGCCATTTCTTGTCCGGCAGGTAGGCGTGATCAGCAGCACCTTTCGGGAAAGTGGCAAGGGTGCGTGTGTTGCCGTCGCCGTTGACGTGCATTATTTTTCCTGAAATCCAGTCAGTGACCACGAAGCCATCAGCGCCATCTGACTCGACGCCGTCCAGGTTGCCGATCGGGTCACTGGTAATCGCGTTGAGCTCTCCGTTTTTAAGGTCAAGGGACAGGAGGCGTCCGGGTGTCTCTGTGCTGAAGTCACTCTGAATATTCTGTCCCCAGCCGCCAATGATGAGCTTTCCCTTGTGGACCAGAAGCCCGTTGGGGTGCTCAATTCTATCGCCCTCGGCGAGCACGGAGAGCTTGAGTGTTTTTTCCTCAAACTGGTAGATTTTCCCGGCCAGCATGTCGCTGACGTAGACGGTGCCATCCTTGCCGCAGGCAAGGTCGTTAAGGAACATTGCCCCGGGAACTTTCAGTTCACTGACCTTTTTACCACTGGTGATGGAAAAGGCGAGGATGCGGTCAATGTCCGCTACCCACAACTTGTCACCCGCACTGCGTAATCCTTTCGGTGCGTTAAGCCCGGTTGCCCACTTCTTATCGATGACTTTGCCATCCGGAGTCATCTTGGTGATCCAGCCGTCACCATCCTTTCCCATGCCTCCACCCTTGCCAATCTGGGAGACAAAAAGGAAACCGGATTTCTTGTCGAGGTAGGTGCTTTCCGGGGCGGCAACGTCCTCGCTCAGGGACCACACCGCTGGAAGTTTCTCAGCGTGCGATGGGTCGGCGGATAATGCGAAGGCAAACAGCAAGAATGGTGTGATTTTCTTCATGGGTTTTTATTTTGCGATGCAATATAGATTATAACAGCTTTTTTCGCGGGTAAGTCATCCTCAATATGCCAGCGCAACAGGTTCGGGTAGGTCGACAGGGGCACCACCGCCAGCGAGATAGTGCTTCCGGGTGGTTTTCCCGCAAGCCTTCGGCCATGAAACAGGCCGGTCCTGGCGACGCGGATACGCTGCCCAAGGTATTGATTCGGTCCGCTGTGCACGGCAATCACCTCGTATTCATTGACAATGAAGGCATTGTAAAGGGTTTCGGCCTGCCTGTTGCTGAGTCCTGAGGAGGCAAGCAGCTTGAGTGTCAAGGCCAGTGGCATTGTGCTCATACCGGGTTTGGCCGGCTTTCTGGGCAAAGATTCCGGTTTGGGCGAGGCGGGCTGTTGCCGTGCCGGTTTGCCTGTTACTTTCCCGGGCAGGATTCTGCCGATGGCGGTAATGGCACGGCGTGCCGGGGAATTACGCCCACGGGTTGCCAGGAGCAGGTTGGACTGCCCTTTCCTCCAGCGGTAGCCGGTGCCAAACGGCAGGGGTTGCGCCCGGGAGCGGAATGTCTTTGCCAAATCCTCCTGGTGATACCTCTTGAAGAGGTCGGTGGGAGTCTCGTATTTCCCGTAGGGGGTTGTCCTCCAGAGGGAACGCTCAAAAAAGCGTAGGGGAATGCCGGAGTCATCCTGGATGATAGAGGTGCTTGAGGCAAGCAGGTGGTCCTTGATCTGCGAGAAGTAGGACTCATGCATCAGGTATGATGATGCCTTCACATAGGAAGGACCCGGGGGCAGGCTTTCCAGGTAAGTGAGGAACCCCGACCGCTTCAGGGCACCGTTGGCGATGTTGGTCTGAAAGTAATGGATACTCCTTGACCTGCCGTCCCTGCAGCGCACGTCAATGCGTACTGCGTTAGCTCCCTTGTCAGAAGTTCCGAGGCCGGTCAGCCTGCCGTCCCTGCCGAGCGAGACAAACTCGATGTTCCTGATTTCATGGCCATCGGCGGCCAGGAAAAGGCACATGATGGGCAGGGTGCCGGCATAGGTGGCTACTGGAAGCTCTTTCTGCATGTCACTGGTGCGGAAAAAGCTGTAGCGGATACTTTCCTCCAGGATCTTGCGGATTTCAGTGAGGGCGGATTCGGCCGATTTTCCCCTTAGTGACGTTGAACGGGGCGCAGTGCCTATGGGTTCAAGGCCGCAAAGGACATAGGAGTCAGCCTTTGGGAACATGCGCATGACATGCAGGACGTCCGGGCCGCTGAAGGCGTAGCGAACCACGCCGCCGCGGGGGAGCTTCGGGCCGTTTTGACCACTGCTCCAGCTGAGCATGGGATCCAGTGTGGAGGCCTTGTACTTGGACAATGCCTTTTGCATGGCTTCCCGGTGTTGCTGCCAGGCGCGGCTGCCAGTGATCCGGGCGGAGGCGTTCGGGCTGTCCCGGCCGGCAAGCAGCCCGGCAGTTGTGTTGATGTCCGCAATGATCCTTGAATCCACCGCAACGGCGCTGCCGGCTGCAGCCAGCAATATGGCGATCAATGCCATTGGGTATAAGAGGAAGTGCATCGGGGGGGATTACTACCTGCGCTGTGCTGCAAGCGGAAGTGAAAAAAATGCAATCAATGCAGATTTTCCACGGGCTTAAGTGAAGGTGAAATTGATTCCCTCGCTAGATCGAGACTTGCTTGCCGTCATCAATGTCGCGCGTGTCACCCATCTTTTCGCGGATTTGGGATAACTCCGCCTTGAGATGGGTGCGAAACAGGATGATGTCCGCCTTGTGGATGAGGATATTGGCTCCCATGTCGAGGAACCGGGCATGGTCATCAATGCTTCCCCAGAAATGGATACCGGCGCCGATGCCGCGTGCGCGTGCGGTGGTAATGATCTTTTCACAGGCTGCAAGGAAGTCGGGGTGATCATATTCTTCGGCCACCCCGAGGCTACAGGACAGGTCGTGGGGACCAATCAGGACCGCGTCGGCTCCCTCCACGTCGAGTAACTCCTCAAGGCGCTGCATGGCCGGCACGCTTTCAATGTTGATCAGCATGCTGTTGCCGGCAGTGTTGGTGGAAATGTAGTCGTTAAGGGCGGGCTCGAGAGCCTGCCCGCGGAGGGCAGTCTGGAGCTTTTCTCCCTTCAGGGGACGTAACTTGGTCGCTCCGCGCAGCGCACGTACCTGTTCGGGTGTCTCGATGTAGGGGGCGACAACCGCGGCGGCACCATCATCAAGGGCAATGGTCGCCTTGTCGGGATCCGGGTCGGTAATGCGTACCAGGGGCGGCAGGCCCAGTGCCGTGTAGGTGCGGCACATCCAGCTCAAGGTTTCCCGGTTGAAGGCGATGTGCTCGGTGTCAATGAACACGAAGTCCAGGCCGCAGTCGCCAATCACCTTGGGCCAAAACGGGGAACCTGAGACCAGCAGTGTCCCGTAGATGCGCTTGTTACCGCGCAGTGCCTGATTGAATTCTTCCGGTGTCATCGGTTGTCTACGCTGATTGGTTTTCCTGCTTTTCCCGATTCCACCGCCGCCAGGACCGTGGCACAGATGTTGCGGGCACCCCGGGCATCAAGGATCGGTTCCTCGTTGCCGTCAATGGCACGGGCGAAGTTTTCTGCCAGTAGGTAGTTATTGGAATCGGCAACGCGTCGGTTTCTAAACTCCAGATCCGGCTGGTCCCGGTAATGGATGCTCACCTCAGGGCGGGCTTCCGAGACGACCATCGATCCCTTGTCCCCGACCAGGTGTAACTTGATCTCCCCGATGTCCGGGTGGGCGGCGGCACCGATACGCCCGATGCAGAGTGATCCGGTCACTCCGTTTTCCATTTCAAGGGTCACGCTGGCCAGGTCATCAACACCGTTGTCGGCATGTGCCTGATGGAAGAGGGCCGTGGTACGGGCGAAGACCCGGTTGACGCGTGCCTCACTGCTGAGCATGCGGATGTAGGCCAGCGGGTATATGCCCTCAACCTGCAACTCGCCCATGGGCTCGGTGCCAACCCCGCCATCAGAACCATCGGCATGCGCATCGAGCTGGCGCTCAAGCCAGTCAATGGGCGGGTCGCCTTCCGCACGGCTGCCCAACGGCGGGCCGGCATCCTTGGAGAAATAAAAGTCGCAGTGAATGGAGCGGAGATTTCCCAGTCGCCCATCCTTCAGCGCCGTGCGTGCCTGGATAAGGGCAGGCAGGTAATTGCGGTTCCAGATCAGGCAGGTGACGTCGTTGCTCTCGATGGCATCTATCAACCGGTCGCAGTCTTCCAACCGGGTTGACAGGGGCTTGTCGACAACGATGTGAAGTCCCGCTTCCGCCGCTCGGATTGCCAGCTCGCAGTGGCGCTCGGCCTCGGGGCTGACCGCAACGGCGTCAAGGTCGTGGGTCTTGATCGCGGCTTCCACATCACGCAGGTAGGGAATGCCGAACTCGCCGGCAAACAATGCGTTGCGATCGTGGGTCCATTCAGGCCGGTTGTCATCATCAGCGACACAGCAGATCTCAAAGCGCGGGTGGGCGGCAATGGCACGCGGCAGGTAGCAGTGCTTGACCACGCTGAATACGCCGACCTTGAACGGGTCTCTGGAACGAGCGGTCTTCATCATGGTCCGGGTGTGTCGCCTGCCTCCTCCACGATCTTTTGTGCAGCAAGGTAGTCATTGTTGGCATTCTCAGGGGTTTTCCCCGCGATGACACTTGCCAGGAAATCCTCAAGCATGGGTTGGATAAAGGCATTTTTGCAGCCCGGTAATTCAGCATTGGCCGCACCTCCGGTAAATATCAGGTTACGGTCACGATGGTCGTCGGCGTAGGCCGCCCCGCGCGAACCGATCAGGGAGAGGCTGTGGTAGCCTTCCCCTTCGGCAGGGATGCGGGAGAAATCGATCATCGCCATGCCGCCGTCCGGGAAGCCGAGGTGGAACAGCCGGTTGCCGGCGGATGTGGCATTGTGAGTGGCATTCGGAGTTGCATCAAAAAGCCACAGAGCAAGGTCGATTGCCGCGATTTGTGTGTCCATGGTGATGGCACCCGGGTGCCAGTGGTGTAGGCGCAAAAGGCCCGGAGTGCCGAGTTGGCCGTCATCAAGGCTGGCACGGATGGACTGTGCCTGGGGAGTGAAGCGCCATGGGAGGGCGGGGAAGGCATTGGCATCCGTGTCGCCAAGCAGCAGAGTGGGAACACCTTCCGGTATCAGGCCTGCCTCATCGGTGATGAGCGCATCAGCGTCCTCCTCGACGACCCGGGCATCATCGATGCGGCTTGCCGCCGCTCGGTAATCGGCTTCACTCTCTTTTAACTGGAAGCGTAAACGGGTCATTACTTATCCATGTCCCGCTTGCTGGTGTCTGGGGCGAGCAATACCGCGAGCATACCGAGAAGGAAGACCAGACTGGTGGCGCGTCCGACGTGCACGTGATTACCTCCCGAGAGGGCTTTCAACGTCGGGGTGAGGAAGATGGTGGTTGCAGTGAGGATACGCCCGAAGTTAAAGCTGACCCCGGCACCGGTTGCTCGAATTTTCGTTTCAAATAATTCCGGGAGGAAGAATGGTAACCAGCCGAAGAAGATGCCATTGAAGAAGCCCCAGAATGCAACCCAGACAAGGAACCCCTCATCAGTCGGCAAGGTGAACCAGAAGATGTATTGCGAGATCAGCAGTGCGGCGAAGGCTGCGACAAAGTAACTGGTTCGGCGTCCGATTTGCAGGGCGATGATTGCCGCGAGTGCACTGCCAAGAATGCTTGTTAGTGATCGTGTCTGGAGAATGTGGGCCTTTAACTCAGGAGCTCCGATCTCGCCTGCCCAGACAATAATCCAGGAAAAGCTCCCCCAACCGCCGAATAGCGGCACGGTGGCAAGGGCAATTCCCACCAGAGTGACACCCAGGTAGGGCTTTCGGAAGACTGACGGTGCCGGTGCGGCGTCATTATTTCCCTGCCCGGTGTTATTCCTTGAAGCCAACCACGTGGGTGATTCCCGTAACAGGAACAGGATGATGAGGCCCAGTGGTGCCGCTGAGGCCCCAACGAAGAATACCCAGCGGAAGGAGTCAGGGCTTGCCGGATTCTTTGCCATCAGTGTCGCGAAGGCAAAGATGCCGAGGTTACCGGCCATGCCGATCATGCTGGCCATTACCGGGCGGGCGACCTTTGACCAGGTCTCAGAAACAAGGGCTACGCCGTTTGGCCAGCAGCCTCCGACTCCCAGGCAGGCGAGGAAGCGGATCACCAGAAGTTGTGCGGGATCACGGGCAAACCATGCCAGCGCAGTCAGGACGGAGAACCAAAGGATTGAGATTCCAAGTGCCCGGGTGCGACCGATGCGGTCGCCGAGGCGTCCGAAAAGCCAGCCTCCGGCCGCGGCACCGAAGAGGAATGCACACTGGAGGTAAGCATACCAGTTGGCCGTCATCGTGTTGATTGCCTTCTCGTTCAGGCCGATTGACCAGCCGGCTTCAATAATCAGGAACTTTGCCGCATCATTGATGAGGTTGGTCATGCCGATCTGCACGCCGCCGAAAAACCAGCCAAGGAAAGCGGCCGCCAGAATGGCGATGCGAGCATTGGGTCTAAGGGTATTTATCGACATTCCGGGAGGAAGACTGCAGTAAAATAGGACTAAATGCCAGCCTTGCTTTCTGGCTGATATTTCCCTTATTATCCGGGCATGGAATTTCACCTTTCAAACGGTGGTGGCAGGGGGATGCCTGCCTCACGGTTTAGCATCCCGGCTCGCTGATGGATTTGTCTGAAGTTGCTGTGGGTGTGCTGGGTGCGACCGGCTATATCGGGGCACCTTACCGGGCGGAGATGCGTGCCTGCGAGGGGGTGCGCATGGTTGCCCTGTGCGCCAGGCGTATGGATCTTCTTGAGGCGGCGGCAAAAGAGGATGGGGCGCAACTGGTCACCAGTGACTGGCGCGAGGTGGTTGAGCACCCGGAGGTCAACTACGTGATGATCGGCACTCCTGATGCCCTGCACCATGAGGCGGTCATGGCGGCAGCGGCAGCGGGCAAGCACCTGTTTTGTGAGAAGCCTGTCGGGCTTAATGCCGCTGAGGCCAGGGAGATGATGGAAGCCTACCGCGGGGTGGGGAACCTGGCGCACTTCGTGCCTTTATGGACGCGTTGGTCACCGGTTTTTGTCAAGGCCAAGCAGATCGTGGAAAGCGGGGAACTCGGGGACATCCGGGCGGTGATGTATCGCTGGCACAACCCGCGTCCCGCGGACATGCCACTGACATGGCGCGATGACCCGAAACTTTCCTCCGCCGGCACCATTGCCGATGTCGGCTCCCACGCCTATGACACCGTGCGTTGGATCCTCGGCACGGAGGCTACCCGGGTCCTGGCGCACGCTGAGACCATTACCCCGGCACGCTTTGACATCGGCGAAGTAAACCTTACCGAGGCACTGGCGCAGGGTGAGCAGGGCCTGGCAGACAGGCAGTCCCGCCGCGGCGGCACCCCGGATTATGCCTCCCTTGCCTGGCAGTTTGAGAGCGGAGTGGTCGGTTCCTTCGTGCTTTCCCATGCCCCTTACCTGCGCCGGGGACTTGTGCCTGAGCTGGAACTGCATGGCACTGAAGCCTCGATTGCCGTTGACCGTTTTCACGGAAGGGTGACCCGTTCACTGCCTGATAATACCGTGGAGGTGATCGCTGAGGCTGATCCCGGCGGCTTTGATATCGGTAACCGTTTCAGGCAATGGGTAATTCCCGCTCTGCGCGAGGTTATGGGCGGCAAGGCCCAGGAAGAGGTTGATGTGCCAAGCCTTGTGGACGGTTGGCGGGTGCAATTGTTTACCGACGCTGTCCTCGAGTCTTCCCGCCGGGGCGGCTGGGTCGACCTTGCAGAGATGAATAAGGATTAATAGCATGAGAAAAATGAAGAGATTACCCTGTATTGCCGTTTTAATTTTTGCCCTGTGCAACTTTGCGCGAGCAGTGCCCCTTGAGCTTGGCAAGGAGGATGTCGTCGCCTTCGTCGGCGGCACGGACATGGTGCGCATGCAGAAGGCCGGAAGGCTTGAGGCCGCCCTGGTGCATCGGTTCATGAAGGTCCGGCCGAAGTTTCGCGACCTTTCCTGGGATGGGGATACCGTCTATTTCCAGAGCACGATTCGGGAACGTTGGCGTCAGGGAGCCTTTGGTGACTGGAAGGCACAACTGAAGAAGGTTGGAGCGAGTGTGGTCATTGCCCAGTTCGGCAAGATCGAGTCCCTGGATGGCCCTGAGCGCCTTGGGGATTTTATTGAGAGTTACGACAAGCTGCTAGATGATTTTGCAGCCGATGGCCGGCGGGTTTTGCTGCTTGGCCCGTCCTCTTTTGAATGGCCGGGAACCGGGGGAGTGGCACTGCAGGAATACACGGCGGCCATCAAGAAGCTTGCCGGGCAAAGGCAACTCGGGTTTGTAGCGGCGGGCGAAGGTGATCCGGTGGAGGCTTTCACCCGGCATTTAACCGGCGGGGGCAAGGTTCCGGAAAATCTTGTTTTCGCGGTTAAAGAGAAGCACCGGCTCTGGTATGAATACTGGAGGCCTGCCAACTGGAAGTGCCTGTTTGGTGATGACAGCCGGAGAATCTTTTCCAATGCCGCGCAGGGTCTGCCTTCATTCAAGGAGGAGTGGTCAACCTATCCGGGTTTGATCGCGCAGGCGGAAGAGTTGATTTATGCCAACAAGCCGGTCAAGCCCCGTGATCCCCCGGTCAGGACGGGCTCCAAGGAGGCGGATGTAGAGAAAGAACTGGCAGCTTTCACTGTGCTTGAGGGCTTTGAGATCAACCTGTTTGCCGATGAGAGGCACGGAGTGATTAATCCTCTCTCGGTGCGCTGGGATGCCCGTGGCAGGATGTATGTCGCCTGCTCGGATGTTTACCCGCAGATTGAGCCGGGTGTCCTGCCTGACGACAAGGTCATTATCCTTGAGGATAATGATCATGACGGGCGTGCTGACCGGTCTGCCGTCTTTGCTGACGGCTTGAATATTCCCACCGGCATGGAGGTTGGCTTCGGCAAGGTCTATATTGGCCAGGGAACGGAAATTCTTGAGTTGCATGATGCGGACGGCAATGGAATCTCAGAGAGTCGCAAGTTGTTGCTCAGTGGCTTCGGTAACGGGGACTCGCACCAGACCATTAATTCCTTCGCGTGGTCGCCGGGTGGAGAACTGTGGTTTTGTCAGGGGGATGGTATTGAGTCGCGCGTGGAGACGCCCTTTGGGGTATCATCGCTTTTTCAGGCGGGAGTTTTCCGCCTGCGGCCGCAAGTGTTACAGCTTGCCGGCTTGCTTGATGACTTTATGGGGCCCGGTAACCCCTGGGGAGTTGCCTTTGATGACTTCGGGCAGTCGCTGGTTATTGATGGTGCCGGCGGGGTATCCTACCTGACGCCTGGCTCCATTCCTGCCAAGCGTCGGTTGCGACTGCCACGCATCGGCAACCCCGGTGGATACTGCGGTATTGATTGCATTGGGGCTGCCAACCTGCCTGACAAGACCCAGGGAAACTTTTTAATCGGGGACTACAAGAAGAACCAGGTGAGCCGCTTTTCCCTGGTAGAGGACGGCGCCGGATTCCAGGTGAAATGGAGGAAACCCTTCTTGAGGTCCACGCACCGCAACTTCAGGCCCATTGATGTCAAGATCGGACCTGATGGCGCTATCTATGTGGTTGACTGGTATAACCCGATTACCTGTCACCAGGATGATTTCTACAGGCACCCCAATCGTGACAAGACACATGGGCGTATCTGGCGGGTGACGCCCAAGGCGGGTGCCCTCAAGCCGGTTGATCTGGTCTCGGCACCCACCGGCGAGCTGATCAAGGCGTTAGGGTCAACCGAGCGCTGGACGCGACTCAAGGCCAAGCAGGTGCTTGGCGCACGTGACCCGAAACAGGTGAGGAGTGCCCTGGATAAATGGCTCGAGAGCGAGGCGGCGATTTCTTTTTCACCGCCGGGAAAAGAGGAGAAAAACCTGCTCGAGGCCGTGATGCTCATGGAGTGGATGAATATTGCCGATGAGGAGCTGCTGACAAGGTTGCTGGCCTCATCGGATTATCGCGGCCGGGCATATGCCGCGCGGGTTGCCGGTCGCTGGGGGATGCGCTTGAAGAATGCTCATGGCATCCTTGAAGTGGCAGCTGTTGATTCGCATCCGCGTGTGCGCATGGAGGCTGTGCTTGCTTGTGCCGAGATCCCTGAAGCACGCTCAGTCCTGATTGCCGCCAGCGTGGCGGAGGGTTCGCGTGATCGCTGGATTGATTACGCCTTTTCCCAGGCAGTTCATCATCTCAAGTCCCGGTGGATGCCGGCATTCCGCCGCGGGGAACTGGATTTCGGTGACCATGGCAAGGGCCTTGCCGCCGTGCTGGGGCAGGCGGATTCCAAGGCCCTGCTGGCGGACGTGCGCAACTTGCTGGCCTCTGGTGAATTGGATGGTGATGGGAGGAAGACGCTGGCCCGTGCCCTGGTTAGTGCCGGGGGCGATGATGATGTGCGCTTCCTTCTGCAGGGCAAGTCGTTGCAACCGGATGTTATTCGTGCCCTGGGAGGGCGTGCCCGTCCCGGGTTTGATGTCACGGGCCTGTTAAGGGAGGCCATGAAAAGTGAGGCGCCGGCGGTAAGGATGGCGATCATGGAGCTGGTGGGCAGTTGGCGTGTTGAGCAGTTCCGCAAGCCGGTAATGGCAATGGCATACAACAGTGAGAGCGGTAACGAGCTGGGCATGGCGGCGATTCGAACACTTGGCTTCATTGGCGGGAATGAAGCGTTACCGCTGCTAAAGGGCCTTGCCAGCCTTGGCGAAAAATCCAGACCTGGAGTTGGCGATGCAAGGCCGGCGTTGGCGGTGGCCGCATTGCTTGAAATTGACCCCGGGGAAGCAGCGAAATCAGCGGCCACATTGCTACAGAAGAGTGACCAGGAGAACCTTATCAGTGAGATCTACATGAATTTTTCCGCCCGTGAAGGGGGAGGCGGGTTACTGGTCGAGAGATTGAATGATCTTGAGGTGACCCGATCGCAGGGTGAGCTTTTGCGCAATACATGGATTGCCACCGGTTTGGTTGATGGGGATTTGTCCCGCTGTATTGATAAGCTTTCCGGAGTCAGTACGAAGGGGCTTGAATTCAGTGAGAAGTTATTGGGTGAGCTTGTTACCGCTGGGCGGAAAGGTGACCGGCAGCAGGGTAAAAAGCTTTTTGAGTCCGCACAGCTTGGCTGCATTGCCTGCCACAAGGCCGACGGAAAGGGCGGGCAGATCGGGCCGGACCTGACGGCTGTGGGCAGCGGGGTGCCCTTTGAACGGATTGTGACTGAGGTCTTGTGGCCGGCACGCCAGGTCAAGGAGGGTTACTCACTGACCCGGGTCACACTGAAAGACAAGCAGGTGTTGCAGGGGTATACCCAGCAGAGCCGGAGTGAAAAAGTGTTGCTGCTGAGGGATTTTGCCACTGCCAAGACAAGGGAAATAGAGCGGGAAAAGATTGCAGGCACCGAGGTGATAGGCAGCCTTATGCCACCGACGGCGCAGGGACTTTCTCCCAAGCAGATTGCCGACCTTTGCGCCTACCTCTTTGGGCTTTCAGGTTGAAGGTGGCCCAGCTTACGGGGTTGCGACCGGTGCCGGTCAGCTGCATAAGTTCTTCAATCGTGAATTATTTACCCGCTTTTTTTATTTTCCTGGGCGCCTGCTCCATGGCTGTTGCCGCCAAGCCGACCAACGTGTTGATCATCGTGGCTGATGACTGCACTTATAATGACCTGCCGCTCTACGGCGGAGAGAATGCGCGCACCCCAAATATCAACGGGCTTGCCGCCGAGGGGCTGGTGTTTAACCGGGCATACCTTGCAGAGGCAATGTGCCAACCCTGTCGCTCTGAGCTTTTTACCGGGCGCTACCCGATGGGCAACGGTTGTGCCTGGAATCATTCCGGCAGCCGGCCCGGTATCAGGAGCATGGTTCATCACCTCGGGGGCCTTGGTTACCGGGTTGGCATCAGCGGCAAGGTGCACGTTAAGCCCGAATCGGTTTATCCTTTTGCCAAGGTGGACGGCTTTGATGTGAATTGTGTCCGCAACCCGACCCGCGAGCACAGCCTTGAGGGTATTTCCCGGTTCATGTCAGATGATGACGGGCAGGGTTTTTGCTTGGTGGTGGCCTTGGTGGAACCCCATGTGCCGTGGGTCATGGGGGATGCCTCAAAGTATCCGCCGAAGAAAATCAAGTTACCGCCGAACATTGCCGATACCAGGATAACCCGCGAGGCCTTTAGCCGGTATCTGGCTGAGATCACCTACATGGATGGACAGGTGGGTGATGTTCTGGGAGCATTGAAGAAAAGCGGTAAAGCCGACAACACGCTGGTGGTATTCACCTCAGAGCAGGGTTCACAATTTCCCGGATGCAAGTGGACCAATTGGGATACAGGAGTCCACACGGCTCTGGTCGCCCGCTGGCCGGGAGTCATTGCGCAAGGTCGGCGCACTGATGCCCTTGTGCAATACGCGGATGTCTTGCCGACTCTGCTTGAGGTTGCCGGGGGAAAGGTTGCCGGGAAGGAGCTGGACGGCACAAGTTTCCTGCCCGTGCTGCGGGGCAAGGAACAATCCCAAAGGCGTTATGTCTACGGTGTGCACAACAACCTTCCCGAGGGGCCTTCCTACCCGGTACGCACGGTGAGTGACGGCAAATTCCGCTACCTGCGCAACTTGAGGCCGCAGGAAATGTATATCGAGAAGCATCTCATGGGCTGGACCGGTAAGGGTACGCTGAACAATCCCTACTGGGCAACCTGGATTCGTGAGTCGACCAATAACGCCGACACCTACAAGCTCGTGAAACGCTATATGCACCGGCCCGCCGAGCAATTATACCACACGGCGGCCGATCCCTATGAGATGAGTAACCTGGCCGGCTCGGCTGCCCATGAGGGCACTAGGAAGCGACTGGCTGCCGAGCTTGACCGGTGGATGAAGCAACAGGGTGACCCGGGGGCAGCCCAGGATACCAAGGAGGCACTGGCCGCCGCCCGCGAGGGCAAGCATTTGTACTTCCCGCCGGGCAAGTAACCGGTATTGCCTTGTTTAACGTTAAGTTAAGCCACTTCCCAGCCCTTGCGGTAGCTTTTGCTCAGCAGTGAGTTTGCTTCCTCGTGGTTGGTGATCTCGAACTTTTCCGCGTCCCACTTCAGTTCCTTGCCGAGGGCGGCGCGATGAGCGAGGTTGCCCAGCAGGTTGTTCTCAATAAGTGCGCCTGAGTAGTCAAAGTTACAGAGGGATTCCCCTTTTCCCTTGCAGGCATTGATCCATTCCTTGTGGTGCCCTGCAGATTTCACGATACTTGCCCCGGGGCGCTTGAAATCCTTGAACTTGGTGCCTGGGCTGAGCACGATCTTGCCGTAGTCGGAGACGATCGTGCCTTCTGTGCCGACAAAGGCCACGCCGATATGCCACTTGGCGATATTGGTGTCCTTGCCGAGTTTTGGTTGCAGGCGTGCGGCCATTTCCTTCATGCCCTGTGGCCCGTGATACCAGATCAGATCAATGTCTCCGCGTTCATTGCCACCCACAGCGGCATTTTCATGGCGCCAGGTGACGATTTGTGATGGCGGTGCGGCTACCTTGTCGTTAGCGGTGCCCTCCGCCTTGACTGTTGAGGGCCGTTTAAGGTCAAGTGCCCAGTAAGGCAGGTCTATGAGGTGACTGCCCATGTCACCAAGCACGCCGTTACCGAAGTCCCAGCGGCGGTTCCAGTTCAGGTTGCCCCCTTTCCAGTAGCCGGTGTTGTGGGCACGCTCGGGTGCGGGTCCAAGCCATGTTTCCCAGTTGAAGCCTGCCGGAACTTTCTCCTCGGGCAATACCCCTTGGCCGACCGCCCTGATGGTTCTTCCACACCATACATGGGCCTGCTTTACCGGGCCGACTACTCCCGATTGCACCAGTTCAACGGCCCTGCGGTAATTCTGGGTGGCATGGATCTGCGTACCCATCTGGGTGGCGATCTTGTCCTTGCGCTTGATGTACTCATCCTGCATCCAGCGCGCTTCCTGCACGGTGTGGGCAAGGGGTTTCTCGGAGTAGACATGCTTGTTGGCCCTCATCGCCGCGATTGAGGCGGGGGCATGATGGTGGTCGGCTGTGCTCACGACAACGGCATCAATGGCTGGGTCATCCACCACCTCGCGCCAGTCGCTGGTTGTCTTGGCCGCGGGAAATCGCTTCTTGGCGGCACTCAGGGCTGATGGGTTGGTGTCGCACAGCGCGTAGATTGCCTCGCCCTTTACTCCGCCTGTGTTGGCTCCACCACGTCCGCCTGTGCCAATGATGGCGATGTTGAGTTTTTCATTGGGTGACTGGGCACGACTGCGGGTTGCAATGCCGGCACTGGCGGCAAGGCCGAAGCCGATGAAGGTACGACGTGTATGGTGGTTTTTGGTAGCCATTGGATTAGCATGAGGCTTAGATGGAGGCTGAGTCAATGGAAGATCATCATGTTTGTGAACCTTTTACCTGGAGTTTGTGCCGGGACAGGGATGAAAAGCTGATCAACTGCGGCGGTGACATTAATAGCTTGTGATGGCGAGTGAGCTCAGGATAAGCCGGATTTACGGGCGGCGGGCATTGTCCCGGTTTGTGCGGTTTCCCTCTGATCTTTATCGTAATTGCCCGTTGTGGGTGCCGCCTCTCATCAATGAGGAGCTTAGCGGTATTGATGCCGTGAAAAACCCGGTATTCGGCTTTACTGATGCTGCCTATTGGCTTGCTGAACGTGGAGGCAAGACAGTAGGCAGGATTGCGGGCTTTGTGAACCGGAGGGATAATGAGCGACGGGGCAAGCAGGCGGTTCGCTTCGGTATGGTTGACTTTGTGGACGATCCCTCTGTCTGCGCAGCCCTGCTCAAGGCGGTGGAAGAGTGGGCACGGGGGCAGGGGATGGATTTGGTTGAGGGTCCCCTGGGACCTGGACATTTTGATCGTAACTGTGTGTTGGTTGAGGGCTTCGATGAATTGCCCACTGCGATTTCAAGTTATAATTACCCGTATTACGCAGACTGTATAGAGCGTTGCGGATACCATAAGGAGATTGATTACCTTGAGCACCGGGTGGCAATATCCGCTGAACCTGACCCGAAGGTGGAGAGGATATCGGCCTACGTCTTGAAGAAGAAGGGGCTCAGACTCTGGCAGGCTTCCTCAAAGCGGCACTTGCTCTCAAGGGGGTGTGAATTCTTTCAACTGATCAACACCGCGTATGCCGACCTGCATGATTTCGTGCCGCTGAGCGATGAAGAGATTGGTTTTTTGACCAAGAAGTTCTTTGCATATATAGACTGCCGATACACCAAGGTTGTGGAGGACTCGAGCGGTGAGATGGTGGCGGTTGGCATCGCGATGGAGTCATTTTCCGTTGCCCTGCAGGCGGCGCGCGGCAGGCTCTGGCCCTTTGGCTGGTGGCGCATGCTGCGGGCGATGAAAGTCAATGATGTCCTGGACCTTTACCTAGTAGCTGTCCG
>Ga0315331_10001933_pt1 | contig 15662 bp, 10 predicted proteins | sample M160m34915metaG_FD_203456 | JGI IMG/M metagenome (GOLD analysis project Ga0315331, IMG submission 203456) | Ammonia-oxidizing marine archaeal communities from Monterey Bay, California, United States - M1 60m 34915 | ecosystem: Environmental > Aquatic > Marine > Intertidal zone | place: USA...
CAAGGGGTCAGCGCTGACCATTTTTCTATTGATACTAAAATTGCCTTGTAGTGGACTATCTATTGTTGCATCAATAAAGCCTACACCTGCAACTCGAACTGGTTTTTCACTTATACCATAATTACCATCAACACTCTGAATACCAAGCAATTCATAACCATTGATAATGACTTTTTGTTCATAGTTCGAATAACTCATGATTAATCACTTAATAACCCTCCTGGACGTTGCTCTTCAATAATTACAGAAACTACTTGCTGTTTTATACGCTCCGCAAGCTTAGCGCTACCTTGTTCTTCCTTCGATTTATCTGAAGGATTTTTGCCAGTTGATTCACTTTGCTGTTCTTGCTTGTTTGATGAACCACGTTCCATGTTAACAGAAATACTAATGTTGTTTGTGTTTCCGCCGGTCGACCCAGTTTCACTAGAGCCTGCGATCTCACTAACAGATCCTCCTTCATTAAATTTTCCTGCATTTATTTTATCAAGCATTGGTTTGCCAATTTGGCGAGCACTGCTTGCGCGAATAACATATTCTCCTTCGCTGAGCATGGCTGGAATTTGGTCGATGCCAGATTTTCCTGCGATGTGTCCGCCGCTGGCGTATTTGCGAATTGAGCCTCCTTTTGAATAACTTAAACCAAATGGGTTGTTGAGCCTCATAGCCATCGAGCTACTTACAGGGTCTGGGTTAAAATTAAAATTTGTTGAAGGTTGAGATATCATTGCATCTCTAGACAAATCCTCACCAAATCCACCAATTTTAGACCCAGACTTAGACCCAGACCCAAAACCTTTAGATAATCCCGCCATAAGAACAGTACTTGCAACCATTCCCAGTATCTGTCTGCGCTTTGCTTTTGCCGCTTCTCGTTTCGCCTTGATTTCTTGACGAACACGATCTTCTTCTGAAAGTATTGCTTGCATTGCACTTGTGTCTTCACCAAGTCCCACATTACCAGATTGAGCGTAAAAAGAACTGCTCATTGCTTTTCTTTGGTATAATCTACCAGAATCAAATCCTCGTCCTCCCCCAAAATTAGATGCTAATGCAGAGCCTTGCGCTGCAGGACCTCCCGGCGCAGCCTCTCTTTTTATTTTTCCTGTTGATAATAAATGATTTTCTACGGCTTCTTGAAATCTTTTTTCTTTCATCACCAATGCGCCACCTATGCCGCTGTCGTCGACAATAGTACCGGTCATCCCACCTTTGCTAAATCCAGGTATTTGTCCACCAGCATTTATTCCATGCATGAATGATCCGCCATATTTATTTACTGCATCGCGACTCATCACATATTCACCGTTGCTTACCATAGCAGGCACTCCGCCACCTTTTGAATATTTGCGAACATTTCCACCCTTCGAAAATCCCATTGCACCCATTGATTGATAAACCAACTTTTGCATCATGGCTTGTTGCATCATGCTTAAAAAGCTCACTGCCGCATCCATCAATCCTTCTTTTAGGCTTTTTGTTCCATTGATTGCGCCGATTAGTGCTCCACTAAGTCCGTCGGCGAAAGCGGTTGGTATTCTTTTGCCAAGTTCGTAGTCCATCATTGAAACCTGATCGCGCATCATTTCAAAAGAGTCTGTCATTCCATTACTAAATGCACCTGGGCCAGTTTTATGAGCGATTTCTTGCTCCAAGATTTGTTTTTCTAAATTCAATAAGGTTTTAGTTTTTTCTATTGCGCTATCTTTAGCAGAGTTGATCATTTGAGATTGTTCTTCGATTTTACTTAAAGTTTCTTCTCTATTTTTTAAAGTTTGTTGTAAGCCACCAAGTTCATTCATTTCTTTTGGAGAAACATATTCTTTGCCAAGCTTAGAATATAATTCTTCATACCTAGATTGTTCGGACGCTAATTTTTCGTAATCATGCGATTCTTTTAATGTAGATATTTGTAATCTTGCACCTTCTTCCATACTCGCAAAACCTATTTTTTCTCTAGCACCTCTATTAGATAAATCATTTCTTCTTTTTTGAAAATCTGATATATAACCAGGCCCCCTAGAAAGCCTTAACTGCCCTTGCTCTATTTCGAATTCATCTGAAGAAATTTGATCTTGATACTGAGCTTGAGTTTTCGCAAATTCTAACGCTTCTAATCTTTGAGCTCTGCTTAAATTTTCTTTTGATATTTGTTTTTCCACTTCTAATAATCTTTCAGCATTTTCTATTAGACCTTTACTTTTTTCTTCTTGCTGATCGATTTCTTGATTGATTATTTTTATTGTACGTAATCTATCCTTTTCACCCATTTCTAAACTTTTATAGTAAGTTTCCTCTTCTGTACTTAGAGTATGACCTTCAACTTCTTTCTTTTTGTAAAAATCAAGCATCTCCTCTTGCGCAAGCTCTTCTTTCTTAAGAGCAAGTTTCTTTCTTTGTATTTCAAGCAGATTATTTTCTTTTATCTCTGTAATTTTTAGCTGAGTATTTATTGATGATTCATTTAAATCGAACTCTGCTTTCTGCCGATGTGTTTTATACCCTCCTCCAAAATCAGCTGCCCTTCTTGCGCTAGAAAGTTCCACACCGAAACCGCGCATCGTCTGAGTGTGTGATAGGGCACTAGATCTAGATTTTAAATTATTTTTTTCCTTAGATATAATATCATTTCGTTTTCCAACTGTATCATTTATATACTTTTCTGTTTTCGCTCTCTGTTCGGCGATTTCTTTTTCTTTTTTCAGTAGTTCTAAATTTCGAATTCTTGCTTCAATAATTTGTTCAAGTGAAAGTCTTTCCCCATCAGTAAGATCTAGCTTTGCCATCATATCACTCAATTCTTGACTGCTTAGATTTGAAAGTTCTTGGTTTAAGTTCACCTTATCAGAATCAATTGATTTACCAGAAGCCAGAACAGTTTTAAGTTGAGCTATAACATTTTCACCTTTAGCAAAATTAAGCATAGATTCTCTAAATTTAAATCCAGAAGCCTCTTCTCCTACCTCATATTTTCTAGCAGCATTCTGCATTGCTTTGGTATAAGTAAAATTCGCTTTTTGTTGTTCTGTTATTGATGAACCAATTACTCGCTGTTGAAGAGTTAAAGAATCAACGATTGAAGAATATTTTGTATTAATTTCTAATTGTCGCAATTTTGATGCATGATGAGCATCAACAATTGCTTTTTGTGTATTCAACTGAAGAATTACTGCTTTAGATTGATCGCCTTCAGATTTTAACCTTGATTGTAGTTCAACTTTAATAGCATTAAACAGCTCTTCAATTTTATATCCCTTAGCTTCTTTAATTACATCCATTAATTCTTTGCCAGTGGCAGTTTCTTTTTGTATGCCAAATTTTTGAAGCGTTTCTTTGCCTCTAAAAACTTCCCCTTCTCTACCTTCAAGGCCTTTTAATAATAATTGTCTTTGAATATCTTTTTCTCCACCCATAATTCTCCTAGCAGCAACAGGATCAAATTCTTTTGATAACCTATCATATATAGCTTCCTTGTCTTTCGAATTAGCAGATTTAGTAGAAAACATTTCAAAAGCTTCAACCATAGTTTTACCGCCAAGCTGTTCCTGGTGTTTTCTATAAAATTCTCCGCCTATTCCGGCTTCCGATAATATCTTATTTGGATCAATTCTTCCAGTTAAAAACTGAGATCCAGTTTGAGCGAAACCCTGAGTGGCAGCTTTGCGATCTTGCGCCGCTTTGTCTTTCAGCGCTTTTGTATTTTGCTCCGTTGCATCACTCCAACCGTCAAATGCGCCATACAAGGCTCCTGCGGCAACAACAAAAGGTGCAGCTGGACCAAAAAATGGAGCAACCACACTGGCCATCATTGCCCCTGTAGCTGCGCCCTGCAAGGCTCCTCCCGCTTTATAAGCCGCTCCTCCTTTTTCAGCTCCGCCTGATTGTAGGTAACCAGAAGCCATAGATGCGCCCATCGTCATCATCATGCCGGACCCTGCAAATCTTTGACGCATACCCGCTCCCATAGCAGTGGATCTAGATGTTGCAGTTAATTTTCTTGAGGCAATAGTTTGAGCTCTCACCGCCGCATTAAGATCTTGGCTTGTTGCGGTTAATCTTTGTTGAGCGCGATTATAGGCAGATGTTCCCTGCTTCTGTCGACTTAATGCTTGTGTTTGTTGTTTTTTTATTTCAGTTAGCTTCTTTTCGTTGGCAGAAGCTTCTTTAATTGTTGTTTTATATTCTGCACGAGACTGAAGCAAAGAATCTCTATCAGCCTCATTCATTCTAAAACCGCCCAGAAAATCTCCAACAGCATAATTGGGCACAAATCCATTCGCACCAAACACATCACGCAAACCATTTGGCTCATCATGTGTATTGGTTACGCCGAGGCCGAGTGGATTTCCTTTGCTCATGAGTGCGCCGTGTGAGCCAACACGAATTTGTGAAACTGGAACGCCGGCCGCTTTTTCTCGGCCTATTGCATCAGATAGTGGATCGGCGAAGTTGGGGATGTGGCCATAAGCTCTTTTTTTAACTTTTTTTTGGTCTCTATCGTTTTTATCTTTGATTTCTTGATATTTTTTTTGCTTTATTACCTTTTCGTAAAATGAGTCGACATTGCTTTTACTAACACTATCGCTTTTGTAATCAGCTAAAGTCATAGAATCAGGAAATCCATCAAAAAGTGAACGCATTAAAGTTAAATCGCCTCCTCTTACGTCAAAATCTGCTTCTGCATATTTTTTTCCACCCCTAACTTCTCCAGGCTCTCTTTTGCCAGCTTTGTATCCTATAGCGGCATTAATAGCAGCTTCAAATATAGCGCCAACAGCAGATTTCCACGCACCCTTCGCACCGCCCGCACGATCGCTTTCAATTTGATCCCAAAAATTTTTTCCACTGACTGGTTTGCCGTTAAAAATTGAAGCAACCTCACTTCCATACTTGCTACCAATATTCTTGAAGCTAGATTTTACCTCTGCAGATAAATCAGTCAGTTTTGCTTCTGGATTAGCGGCGGTCTTTTTATCTGGAAATAAACCGTAAACAGGCCAAGATAAATTCCCCTTTGTTGCATAAGCAGACGTATATGCACTAGAAGGAACAAGCATTGCTGCTAAAGATTTTTTTGGATCTTGTTGGACGGCATTACCTCTGTATTCGTCGATAAGCGCTTTTGGTGCTAAATTGGCTTTAGTTCGATCCGCATAAGACATTAGTAACGTATATGAGTCTTTAGCTCTGCTTTGTTGACCAGTATTCAAATCTTGAAACCTCGTCGCCGCGGGGAGAATCGTTCCCCCAGGTGAAGCAGCCAACATTCTAAATGATTTTGTTTTTAAAAATTCATCAAGCGTATCTTTACGAGCATAATTTGGTATATATCCTCCCGCAGCATATGGGTCAAATCCATGTATATTACCAAATGCTTGTTGATAGTTTTTTCCAGCTTTGCTGGATTGTGGTGGCATGATTGCAGGCTGTTTAAAGCCTGCGAAATTTTTGACAGTTTCTGCGCTGTTGTATATGACTGGGCCTTCGCCAGGCATGTTCATACTGCGAATACTTCCAGCGGCATATCCACCTTGCGCAGCTTGTGCGCGTTCGGGATGTGCAAAATTTGGAATATGTCCGCTTGCTTTTTTGCCAATAGGCGTTAAATTTGCGCCATATCCTTTTCGATACAATGTGCCCGCCATGCCAGCAGTCAAAGTATTTAACGCTTTAGCTTCTACAACTTGTGCCTTGAGTAGACCGAGGATGATTTTTTCTTTTTCGGTGCGACCAATATCGGTACGCAACATTTCTTTGTTGAGTGCTGCGTTTTGACCAAACAATGCAACCAAGCTTGTTTGAATGGCTTTTTGTTTTTGTTTTTCGGTTGTTACGCCGACCAACGATGTCAAACTTTCTTTTGTAAACTTTAATGCTTGACCAAATAATTTGAAAAATACACCCGCGAGAACAACAAGTCCTGGCCCAGTAATAACATTACCAATACCCTTAAGAAAACCAGTGGCAAAACTACTTCCAGTAGTTTCTCCATCTCCCAACACTCCACTCAATCCTTCTGCCAGACTTTTAACAGAGTTGAGAATCTTTTCCATTCCTGGAGCAAGTGCTATTTCACCTATTTGAGTACTAACTTGTTTGATTGCGAGCCCTGTTTCTGTGGCAACCGCAGACATTGTTTTGCGCAACTCTTCATTCTTTTGTATAGCTTCATCTGTAGCACCAGCAGATATTCTGGTAGCCTCAGCCATGATACCATTTTGTTTTGCGGCGTCACTCAAAACAGCTTTCAAAATATTGATGTGAAACAAACCACCCATTGTTTGAGTAATCTGAGCTTTTTGCGCAGCACTAAGAGTATCAAACGTATTGGCGAGATCATTCAGTATGCGTTGTGCACCAATTGTATTTCCCTCAAGATCGCGAACTGCGATTCCTAAATTTTCAAGTTGATTGAGAGTATCGGTTTTTCCTGTTTTTGTGAAAATTGTTTTCAACGCATTACCAATAACCGCACCACCACGAGCAGTTTTTTGCTGAGCAGCAGTTACAATACCCACAAGCTCGTCAATGCTCACCCCAGCGCTTTGAGCAGATTGACCAGTACGAGAAATAGCGTCCGCAAAATCTTGGGCGCTAACCGCAAACTTAACATCAACAGCAGCAAACTTACTAACCAATTGCGTGGTATCTTTGATTTGTGTGCCGTATGTGTTCATCGCGGCAGTCAAGGATTTTACTGCTTCGGCAGAGTCCATGCCAGTCAAGCGAGTAAGAACCAAAGCGTCTCTCGTTCTTTTTAGAGATTCTTCAACACCCAAGCCCTGACGAGCATATTCTGTAGCGGCATCTGCAGCAACCCTGAATGCCGCACCAGTTTCTTTTGCCACTTTAAAAAGTCCATCACTAAATTTTTCCAAGTTTTGAGCGCTCAAACCCATGACCACATTAACGTCAGCCATAGCTTTCTCAACCTCAACAAGGTTTTTGACCATACCCTTGAATGCATTAGCCACACCATTTATGATTGCCATACTCGCACCGAACGCAAGAATACGAGCATTCGCCGCTTCCATCGATTTGGTAAACTCATCAGCACCACGCTTCATGTTGCCCAATGGCTGGGTGGCGCCCTTGTCATCAACAGTAATTTTTATTGGTTGACGACGAATTCTGTTTACAGCCGCTTGTACCGCCGCTTCAAGCGGTTTTGTATTACCATGTACATCAAGATCAATAGCCATATTTCCTTATTCCTTAGATAAGGTATTAATACACCAAAATTATGTCACACCATGCAATTTCATCAAATCTTCCATATTTAATGTTCCACCTTTTTTCTTTGCTTCCTCATGTAGATCAACTCCGCCTTTTTGTTTTTTGACTCCTAGTTGTTCATAATCTTCGCGTTTTGCGCCAACAATTGTGCCGCCATCTCCTTGTGACAGTTTGTCTTTTACTTTATCGCGCTCTTCTCTTGAGCTACTGCCAAATTCCAACAATTTCGCGGGATCTTTTCTTATGTTCTCAGGTATATTTTCATTTGAGTCAAATATATTTTTAAATACTCTAGTATATACTATCAATCTTATTTGATTGTATGTCAATTCGCAAAATGGTTTTCCATAAAATTGTAGACTATCTTCTGCAAAGCTGAGATATGGATTGTAAAAATCTTCGAGTATAGTATATTGTATATTTTCTTCGCTGAAACTTTGAAAGATATCGTTGTATGTGAAGATTATTTTTTTGATGTCGTAATTTTCAAGCTCGTCAAACACCTCTTCGCTGAACAATTCTGTTTTCATGTCGGCATCTTTAAAGAAACTCTTGATCATATAAAAATCATTGAGTCGATCTTTCGCGTACTTTTCACATGTGTTGCCAACAAGTTGTATTTTTTGTGTTTGTTTTTCGAGCAGCAACTTTTCCTCTTTTTCGATTACTGCCTTTTGTCGATCAACATCCTTTTTGAGCACGAGCTTGGTTAATGCTTTTTTTAAATTCTCAAGATAAAGAGTTTTCTCGGTGATCACACGTTCGTCTTCGTCAAGCCATTGACCTTCCCCCTTCAGAAACTCAAGCATGTCCGCCTCGGTGGGCACACCGCGCCGCAATGCCTCGTTGTGATAACGTTCTTCGATTTCCTCAAGCTCCACCTGATCGTGTGGAGTGAGATGTTTTATATATACAAGCTTGTCGTTGAAAAGCGTGCTAGAGTAGCCGCGAACAACGTCCCTAAAGATTCTTCTGCGCTTCGTCGATTCCACGCATTATATATTTCCTTCTTCGATGTCGTTGTCAAGCTTTTCGAAATCAGCTTTGCCCACTGCACCACTACTGTAATACCAAAAGCTATAGAGCGCCGCAATCTTTCCTCCCACAATGTCATACAATTCATCTCCTTCTTCTTCCATTTCATAGTAGGTTTGTAATTTTTGTTCAAAGTCATTACCCGCAAACAATGCAGTCATATCTTCTTCATCTGATTTTTGTAAAAATGTAAGATTCAATATGTACCATTGTATAACTTTATTTTCTGCTCTCACATCGGCAGTATGATTGAATAAATTAGAATATGATGTTTCAACATTAACAATGTCTTTTCGCAGAGTAGCAATTTCTCCCGCAATATCTTTCATACGTTGAGTATCTTCTTCATTTAAAGTGGATGATTTGATTCCAAGCTTTTCACTTTCTTGAGATAGTTCGCCGTACTTAACATACATACTTGTTAACGCTTTTGCATCTTCTTCGGCAAGCAGTCCACCTGTGTCACTATACTTTTTGGCAAGCATAGCTTTCGTCAACACACCTTTCTTAATACAATTACTCATCTCAACACTAAACTCAAGCTCAGCCTCTTCAATCTGGCGACGCGTGGGTTGCTTCATTACAATGCGGTAGGGAACCTTATCTGTAACCTCTTTGGTTACGGACACTTCTTCTTGTTCTCCTGTTTCGGGATTCTTTACGCTACTTGTTTCAGTACGTTTTACTTTCTCCTCTTTTTCAAACGTAAAACTATAAATTTCACGTAATTTCTTTCGAGTATCATCCATTGTAGGAAGCGTTTTTTGTTGTGTTGCTGATTCTGACATGATTATTTAAATGTAAAGCCTATAGTATAATTATCTAAATCTCCCATGATATTTCTAATTGTTTCGTTACCAATATCGAGAGTACGTTTGCGAAGATGTTGTAATTTTTCTTCGTCGAAGTAGTCGGCTTGATCAACAATAGGGACACAACCCTCTGGAAGATTATCTCTTAACTTATTGAAATTAATCTCATGCTCTTTATGTAAGTCCTCAAGCATTACGAGGAAACCCTTAAAAAGGGAAACCGTATTCCTGTGACAACATTTTTTAAAAATGTCTTCTGCGTTCATTAAACCTTATACCTTGAAATGAAGTACACAAAAAATTTTCTTTAGTGTAAAAACATTTATGGCAGAGTTTTTATCACCTTCTGAACGAGCTAGCATTGCGGCGAATTTACTTGATCTTCACGATACATTCGGAAGAGAGATTATTGTATATAAAGAAGCACAAAAAGTAATTATTAGTACAGATCCGTCTTATAATTATCTATACGGTAATTCTGGAAAAACTACTCCCAGCGTACAAAACGTGCCTGTTCGCAAAGTTTTCAAGGCGCGTGTTAGATACGACACCGATCGTAGTTTGGAATATTTTGGCGAAACAGATGCCCAAGTCAAAGTAAATCGACCAGATCCAAGCAGTACAGTACGCATCAAATTAAAAGTTGAAGATTACGACTATATAAAAGAAGCAAAACGGATTGAGCTTGACGGCAGAATGTTTCATGTTGAATCGGATCCGCGTCCACACGGATTGTTTGATGTTGTACAATTTACAACTATTTTCTTAAGACCTATTGAAGCAAATGGCCAATCCACTCAATAGATCAATTAAAACATCCATTGCTCGGCAACTCAGTAGAGATAAAGAATTACAACTAAAAGTAAGATTATTGATTGAAAAGCAATTTCGTGTTGCAAAACAAAAAATGATGAGTGAATTTGAAGGTCACGCAGTAACCAGAGAACTACGATCGGGCCCAGGAAGTTCTAATATTAGTGGCACATTACCCGAAGGAAATCTTTTTGGATTTATTGGTTTTGAGACTGGCGCAGATCCTATTAAAACAATCGAAAAAATGCTAGTAAAAACAGACATTATAATACGCCGCCGCAAAATGGGTACATTTGGATTTGTGTGGACTTACATGGTTACATCTCCATCAATGCAAGATTTGTATGCAGCAACTCCACTACCATGGGCCAGCGGATCAAGTTGGCTGCGTGAGCTTGAAGGTCGCGGCATTCCCAATCTAGGTCAATACATGCACAAACGAATCAACTCTAGTCGAAGTGGAGCTGGTTTTCAAAATCGCAATCGACCTGAAGGTGGACGTGTACAAATACCATACATCAAACAATTATTACAACAATTCGAAACAAATCTAAACTCAATACAAGCATCAAGAGTATCAAGTAAATATTTTTAAAAATGAAACCGCAATTTCAACACGAATTAACAACAAGCTTTATGCTTTGGGCCGACAATTTTGTCGTAGACAAGGCAGAAGCTTTCCAAAATTATGTATCTCCACTTTATCCAATGGGAATTGATGACCAACTTGGTTCGGGGTTTGTAACTTATAGCAGTCCACACAAGCAATGGGTGTTTGATGAAAGTATTGATGGAGCACAGATTCCAAGTGGAATATATAATAATGGTTCATTTATTGGTCGTGGAGAGGACGGATTAATTATTGATTTTGATGACGGTCGAGTGATACTTGATGCATCTTTTGGTGCGAATAATAGCGCCCTAAGCGGCGCATATTCTGTGAAAGAGTTTAATTGGTACATTACAAACCAAACTGAAGAGCAGCTCATTGTGGAGAGCAAATTCGATTCTAATGGGAGGTTCAAGCAAGAACTTTCAGGAATTGCGCCTCACAAACAAGTTGTTCCTGCAATTTTCGTAAACCCTGAATTGGTTGAAAACGAGCCATTTGCATTTGGCGGAGAAGATAAAACTAGCACTAACATTCGTTGCGTAGTTTTCGCTGAAAACACCTATCAACTTGATGGAGCAATGTCGGTTTTTGCCGACTCAAAGAATGAAGTATTTCAAAAAGTAGACTTTTCAGATTATCCATTAACTGAATACGGAGACACAACAGGATTCAACTATATGACATTAATTCACAGTAAAGGGCGTGATCTTTTTCATGTGGAAGATGTGCGCTGCTCCAAGCTTAGTGACCGCGTTAGTAAAAATATTGACCCATCTCTTTTTGTGGGATTTATTGACTTCGAAATCACAAACTTAAGATTTCCTAGATCATAATTTCCCTTTAATACTTAAAAAATGTAATTAACAGCAGAAATTTAACTTCAATTTTATACATATCATGGCAAATAGAGCAAGAGTAATTTATCAAAGTGAGGCATTATACGCTGGTACAGTAGACGCCACAGGTCACCACTTCAAAGTAAACGGAACTGGTTATAACACCCAGTTACTAGCAGATGCAGCAGCTACAGCTGCAGGAGGAGAGGTTAAAACAGGAATTATGCAACTTCGTCGAGTACAAAGTGCAAACTACAGTTTTAGCGTTAATCGTCAAGACGTAAATCAATTTGGTCAACTCGCTCGTATTGATAGTGTATCAATTGAACCACCCACAGTAACGCTAGATTTTTCTTACTACTTAACGAATGGAATTAATGAGCGCCTTTTAGGTTTTGATGTTGGTGGTGAAACTTCATCTTTAGCAGACGAAATACTTCTCGGTAAATCAAATTCTGCTGAAAACCCAGGTGGTAAAAATTTCTTTATCTTGACAACTCCAGAAGGAACAGATGCAGTGAACAACACTGGCGTTGATTCTGAAAGGAGCGTTATTGCTCTTGGTAACGGATTCGTTTCCAACTATTCAATCGAAGCAGCTGTAGGAGGAATGCCAACAGCAAGTGTAACGATTGACGGTTTAAATCTTCGTAGTTACAACGGAACAGAAAATTTAAAAGTTCCCTCTATAAACACAACGCACGGTTATGAGGTAGAAGGCGTTGAGTTCTCTCTTCCAGATGCCGTTAGCGGAAAAGGAGAGAGTTTAATTGGTCATGATGGAATCTGGGGAAGTACAGATGACGGTTGGACAGGAAACAGTGATGGTTTTGGAGATGAAGGAATTTCATGCTTGCGCCCAGGAGATATATCCTTGAAGCTTGGAGCTGGAGGACGCGCAGGTGAATTCGAACTTTTACCTTCCGCCGATCCTACAGATGATTACGAAGGTTCTGGATCTGCACACGTTCAAAGCTTTAGTATTGATTTACCAATAAGTCGCAGTAACATTAGTCGTCTTGGAAATCCATATGCATACGCAAAAGTAACAGATTTTCCAGTAAATATATCTGTATCAGTAAATGCAATCCTTTCTGACCTTAAAGAAGGAAACGTTGCAGACATGCTGTTTGATGAAGAGGAACACGATCTTGTTTTTACAATGAGAGAGCCCACTCAAAGTGGGAATGGTCCAATTGCAATGCAGTATACAGTAAAAGGAGCGCGGCTTGAAGGGGAATCGTTCAGTTCTTCAATCGGAGATAATAAGAGTGTAGATCTTACATTTACAGCTCAAGTCGGAGGTCCAGAAGATGAATCTAACGGAATCTTTATTTCAGGATCAAGAAACGCAACTGGCATTCACCAGTATTTCGCATAATTATAATATAACAACTTGTTCTTAAAAAACCCTCGACTGTTAATTCGGTCGGGGGTTTTTTGTTATTTAAAATACAATCTCAGTCCGTCAGTTTTAGTAACATCAAAAGTCATAGCGCTATTTACTTGAACATTAGATCCAATCGCATGACTGTACGACTGATTTTTTAATTGAGCTCTATTAACTTCAAAAGCTATACCCGAAGAAATATCCAATGCGGTTCCCGCACCAATAGAATCAAAGTCAATTGTATTGACGGAGAATTTTTTCCAAGTAGTTCCATCCAGAACGTATATAAAATTATAAGAATAAGCAATGTTACCAGAAAACGACTCACTTGAATTTGTTAAATTTATTTTTCCCCAAGTAAAACCGTTTATACAAACATAATAAAAGTTGCCGTCACTACTAAAAGCCGTATCTCCAGCGCTTCCAGAGACTGAATGAGTAAACGACTCCATTAAAACTCTCCTCCAGTCATTATTTTCAACAGCAATATAATAATAAAGATTCTCAACTAAAGTTTCTCCTTGATTGCCAACAACTCTTTTTGGCGTGGCATGTTCAACCAGTATATTGTAGACATCCGTTTGAGTTAAAAACGAGTCGACTTGATCTTGAGCATACCCTCTAACAACCATATCTACAGATAGCGAGCCAATTATTGGAAGCTTTAATTTTCTATTAAAAACATAATTACTGCCCATTCCATAAATATCTTGACGAGGTATAGGCAGATCAATAGATATGCTTTGAACTGCTGCAGACAAAGAATCAAGAATTGCACCCCCCCTTCCTCCGCTTCGTTTTGTCATCGTTATTTTTATGTCGCCAGGCTTTATGGCAGAGACTTCTGGATTAAAATGCTGGTCAAATATATAACCTTGATTTTCTCGATCGTGGCTATGGTCTTTTATTTTTGATACATCTAAATGGACCTCTTCGGTAGAGTTAATGTTATTCACTCCAAGCTTCACGGCGGGTAAAGTTGGTCGACTGCTTGCAGAATATGCGTCATACTTCATATTACTCGCGGCAAAACTTAAAGAACTGGTTGGTAATGAACCGACCGAAGCATTATATGCATAATTCATTAAAAATGCATTACCAATACCAATAACATTATAATCTTCAAAATCAGACTCACTATTCAAGAAAGAAAGATCTTTATGACTATCTTCATCAGAAGCAACAACAAGTATATTAATATCATCAGTAGAAGATGTTTGTACATAATTTTTAATGACACTGTCATTCCTGCCCATATGAAGACCTGCTGCAATTTCATTTTGACCCTCTGAAAATAAATACTCTATATTGCAGTTAATGGAGGGGGCTCTAATAATTGGACTTTGCCCGCTCCTCGTAACAAGTTTATCGCTACCAACAGCCTTTATGTCTGTAACTTCATGAGAGAAGCTGTAATCCATACTTTGTATACGTATTAAATCACTATATTTAGTGCCGCTCTCTTTGTACGCAGGTGCATCGGTTAGTAAAATACCAAGCCTTTCGTAAGTTAAACGAGTAATTGTTCCTTGTGCCACGAATCATATTACACTATTTATACTGTTTAGTGTAATAAACATTGCTCGTTATGCCGAATCAAAAAATATCAGAACTGCAAGAAACTTCGGGATTATTCTCTGACTGCATTAAAGAGGCGGTATCTGCGTCTAATAATTCCACACTTGGCTCAGATCATGACGATATTTTATTTTTGACTGCAATAGAGAATGCGTCTAATCAAAAAATATCTTTTGAAAATTTAAAAAAATCAAATATAGATAATTCATTATTAACTGAAGGAGAGCAAGAGATATCTGGATCAAAAGTTTTCATGGATCTATGCTTTCTTAAAACACAAGACGCAGTCTCCTATGAAAATCTATACATTGATGAGTATATTAATGATGAATCAGATGGATCTTGTTCGGCAAGATTTGAAGAAGGTAAATTATTTTTAAATTCAGATAAAGAAGTTTCATTTTATTCTGATCAAAATAAAAACGTATACTTTTCAAACAGCGGGTGCCTCAATATTAATACAAACACAAATAAAGGGGCATTAAATATTAATGGTGACGGATACATAAATAATACTTATGTAAAAAATATAAAAGGTAATTATAGCAAGTTACCACTTGAAGACTTAGAGGACGAAACGGTATGTTTTAACCATAAAATAGAGGCAGGAACAACGATTTCTACAATATACCTCCCGAAAACTTTTAAATATAAACCAATTATAACTGCAAACTTATTTCGCGAAAATTCTCAAGCATATGTACCGTTTATATTATCGAATGTTAATGCCCATAGTTTTCAAATTAAATTTGACTCAGTAATTACAGGAAATGATTACTCTTTACATGTGTCAGCATTTAGCCCCTCTATCCTTCCTGACTCAAGCGAAAGCAGTGTGTCTGATGCGCAAACAATACAACGTTTTCACACTCAATTAACCTCTCAATCTTTGACTCACACAATCAACTTTCCTTTTGCATATTCATCCGCTCCTTCTGTACATGCCTCAATAGAGAGTGCAAATAACATTGTTGCATATGCCATATCTAGTGTAAATAATAATTCATATACTATTCACTTCGAATCAGAAGTGGATCAAAATTATACAATACATACTTTATCTCAAGAAAGAAATTAAAATGGCAACAAATAATAGAATCTCAAATTTAGATGAAGCAACAAGCTTATCTTCCTTCGATTCGTCTTTCATTCCCTCTGGATTCGACCCAAACATTGGCAATCAAGATGATGATGTTCTTTTTATGATTGCATCTTCAGGCATCAGTAATGAAAAAATAAAATTTAAAAATTTAAAAAAATCAATACTTGACACATCAGTTTTGTTAAGTGGAGACCAAGAAATTAGAGGTTCAAAAACTTTCATTGATGAGTGTTCTTTTGGTGGAGGT
>Ga0315331_10001934_pt1 | contig 15661 bp, 16 predicted proteins | sample M160m34915metaG_FD_203456 | JGI IMG/M metagenome (GOLD analysis project Ga0315331, IMG submission 203456) | Ammonia-oxidizing marine archaeal communities from Monterey Bay, California, United States - M1 60m 34915 | ecosystem: Environmental > Aquatic > Marine > Intertidal zone | place: USA...
AAGAGGACTTAGAGCAAAGAAGAAAAGAACTTCAATCTAAGCAAAAAAAGCAAATTGAGGATCGTAAGAAAAAGGCAATATCATACCGCGATGTAGTGGCTGGCAATATGGAGAAAGAAAAGAAAAGAAAGCAAAAAGAGATGGATAAAGAAGCAGAGAGAAAACAAGCAATAGCAGCACGTGCAAGAATGAAAGACGAACTCAAAATAGAATTACAACAAGAAAGAGAATCCGAAAAAAACTAATAGGGCAAAAAATACCTGGAGATTTTTTCCCCCCGATTTTGGAATAAAAAGTTGAATTTCCCTCAGAGAGGGTCTGAATAAAATACCCTCTCTTCCTCTACCTTATCACGTACAAAGCTAAGCACGTTCATAAACTCCTCCACTGTATCACAACTCACTACATTTTCTTTACCCTCATCAGAATAAAGATATACTTTTCGTTTGCTTGTGTCTATGACACACTTGGATAATAAATCATCAGTCATAATTAACTCCTAACATCATAGTTATATCCTGCAATAGAGTATCCACTATTGTCACCAGGATAATCAGCAGGTGTCTTCCCTTCATACTCTACTATTAATTTCTCTACATCAACTCTCTCTGCCATTATATGATAGAAACAATCTACTGGCATACCACCTTGAGATTGAAGATAAATTCTCCCTTCAATAGGTGATATTCTTTTCACTATAACATTCTGATGAGAATGAATAGCAGTAAGTTGAATAGTAAGACTCTCATAATTAATTAAACCCTTCCAATACTCTGGTAATTCAATTACATTATGACCATTACATACTCTTCCTCTAGTATACACAGCAACCTCAGGTCCTTCAATACATGCATGAGCAAGACGATGACCTTCTTTAGTTGGATGTTGAATATCAAATAATTTACATCCAGGAGGAGTTCCTGATGTTTTAGTGATATCTCCAACAAAATGTGCATCAGTTGTTATATTCTCACTAGCCTTTATATTACCCTCTTGATTAGTATCACCTATAATTTCAACATCTCCCTTAGCTTTAAGAGCTTTATCAGGATGAGTTTCTGAGTCTGAATTATACTCAGCACCTACCATTAAGGTTGCTTCTACTGAATCATAATCAGTATCCTTACCTATCTGCAAAGGACCTTCAACATATCCTGAGCCTCTTATCTCAGTCTCTCCTTTACCAAGTGCTTCTGGTTTACCACAACCAACAAACAATCTTTTTCCTACAAAGATGTTTCCGAATTTCATTTGTTTCTTTCCTCATTAATAGATTTACCACCACCACATGTTTTGGATGGTTTACTTCCTTTGGTGGACCTGTCAGCAAAGTCAGTAAGACCACCATAGATATTCATGATGCCCTTACCAATCATATCAACAGTAGACTCAGAAAATATTTTAGTAGATACTCTAGACTTTACGTCCACAATCTGAGCATTCAATGCTATCTTATCATCAGCATCTAGTAAAATGTTTCCTGTCCTACCATCAAATCCTTTAGCAGTAAGTTCAATTGACTCTGCTTCTAATTTAATCCTCCCTCTTGGTGCTTTGATTATTATATCACCATTCTCTGCTTCGTACCAGATGGCAGGTATATTTCTTGGTTCATCTTTCCCCTCAGGATAATTTACTATGTCTTTACCTGATTTAACTGTGAAAGTTCCAGGACAAAAAGATTTAGTAGACCCTTTAGTACCTTCTTCAGCACTACCAGTCTCCTCCATAACAATATAATGTCGTCCCCCATCAGGACCACTCTGCAACATGCAAGCAGAAATCTCATTAGAGTCTCTAACATGACCAAAACTTAAGCGTCCATGCTCAGTTCCGATATAATAAGGATGAAAATTTTCCTTCTTAGCCATTAGATTTTACCTACACAATCTATTACTTGTACAATTTGACTAGGAGCAATTGATTCGATGGTTACATCTTCTCCAACTCTATTTACCTTAAAGACAGGCATCAATCTAGCATTATAACCTTTATCACTCTGAATGTAAAGGTCTGGGTCTTTAGTGAATCCTATACCACCCTTGATCACATCCACACCAATGATCGAACCTAATGGGTCACACTTAATTTTAAGTTCAGCGCCATTAGAAGGTTCCATAACTACTTTATCTACTGAAGAATCATATCCAAAACCACCATCAAGAATATTAATATCTTCTATCTCCAATGATACTGGGTAATCTCCTGTTCCTGTTGATGGGAAAGGACCCCTTACAGTAGTATCATCAAAGGGTGGGGTTGTAATATCTTCACATTCATCTCCAGATATAATAACATTATTTCCTCCAGGATAAGTGACTTCATCACCAGGACATACTCTCACTACATTTCCTGGTTTATAAGGAAGGTCATAAGTTCCATCACTCCTCTTTATAGTAGTTTCATCCTTATCTGCCCAAGTTCTACCATCTCCTCCCTGACTTCCATCAGGAGCAGGAAGATAATCTATTCCAGTATCATCCATTATAACACGAACAACTTCTCCATTTTCTATAACTGCTCTACCAGTAGCTCCCTTTCCAGAATCACAAGAATCTATAAATTTAATTCTAGGTGGAGATGAATAGTTAAAACCAGGAGCAATAATATCCACTCCCAATATAGTAGTAAGAGCACTAACTATAACATTACCTTTAGCTCCATCTCCTCCACCTCCAATAAACTCTATACTAGGTGGCCCACAAAATACTGGTCCAACATTACAAGTATCTACAAATACATCATCAAAGTTAGCATTCTTAGCTACATTAGAAATAGCATCTCCAATATTACTGATACCAGAAACAGCATCCTGAACTAAACCAGCAGCTTGTTTTGCCTTATCAAAAATACTATTCAAATTAAGAGTTGCAGTTATCTCTGGTCCATTAACTGGGTTCCACTCCTTTACATTAGAACACTTGGGATCTTGGTCACAAGAAAGGAATGAAAGAGCATCAGTAGCAAACCCCATTACATCATCAAGAGCAGAAGAAGCAACACCCATACCAGCAAGTAAAGATTTGATAGGATTCATCACAGAATTTATTGATGAATCTATTAGTCCACTAATCTTTCCAAGCAATGACCCTACAAAATTTTCAACAGCACACATAGGTGTGTTAATAAACCTATCCAGTATCTGATTCAAGAAGTTTCCTACCATCCCAGTAAGATTCTTCATTATATTTTTAAAAGCACAAGCTAATTCACTATTAGCTTCCTCCACTTTCTCTTTTAATAAAGGAAGTTCAGTAGGAAATACTTTATCATAAGTGTCACTTAAAACATCATTAACTTTCTTTAAAGCATTCTTCTGAATTTCCGTTGTTATTCTCTTAACATCTCCTGAGATAGCCTTAATAGCATTCTGCTTTACCTTTTCTATTTCACTTTCTATATTATTAATCTTAGTAGATACTTTAGTTTCCCAATCATTAGCAGTCTTTTGTATTCTCTGCACCTCAGCAATCATATTCTTCATCTCCCTCTGAATAGAACCAACAGGAGCTTGTTCACAATCAGTATTGGATGCTACTGTTGAGGATTTCTTTTCATTTTCATATTGTTCCTTTGTAGCACCATCCTTAGCATTAACAGCATTAATAGTAGACTCTGCCACCTCTTCATTATTAGTCTTATTTTTATCAACTTCTTCTGCTACTGCTTCTGCTTTTTCTTTCTCTAAACGTAAATTATGTTGAGGGACTATATCTTTAGTTGTAAATCCACTGAAAGGTTTAAACCCAGCGTCAGGAATGTTCTTCATGACTGCTGTGTACTGGTTGAATCCAAGCACACCCATGATTACTGGTTGCTGTGCATCCTCACCATCTAAAAAGTATCCTTGTACAAAATCACCCTGCCTTAAATTAGGGGTGCTCATTGCACCACCAGATACTCCAGCAGTAACTGGGAGCATTATGGATGCCCAAGGAAGTTCTTCATCCTTTAAGTCACCAGGAGATGCAGTATGATACCCCATGATTCTGACCTTATATCTAAAGTCAAAACCTTTCTGTTCCTTTGTAGTTCTAGTAGGAGATCCACCTAAATTGGCAGCCCACTGGGTCTGGTCTACAATCTGACCAATCCACCAGATGAATCCATCTCTTCCTAGAAAATGAGTTTTTACAAGTGATTGATCAATCATTAGTCGTCGTACACTCTACACTCTAATGAGTCTGGATGATTATCACAATACACTTCTAAGTGCTTATCATCATGTCTTGTATGCCAATCATTAATCTTACCTTCATTAGTATTCACTTCTTCATCTGAATGGGCATGGAATGCATCATTATGCATCTCTAAATCAGACTCACTATACTCAATCATACCATGATTGATATGTTCTTTATGATCTTTAGGATCAATGTAAACTTCATGATCTAAATCATGCTTTGGGGTTGGAGTAGTCATAATTTTTAGTTGTCAGGAGTAAAGTTTTTTATTCCAAAGGTGTCTCTGACAAGAGTTAAACTTGTATAAGTATCTTTTGGAGTAATACTATGGCAGAGACTTGATATCATATATAGTCCCCCACTTTTTTTATTTCTTCCTGTATTAGGTTCTGTGGATAATTGAGGGAACTCACAATAAATCATATCACCAGCTCGGAGGCTAAAGTCTCCTGCTATCATAATATTTATTTTAACTAAGAACATCTGGTTGTATCTCATTACAGATTGTACCATAGTTTTAGTAGCATCGTAAGTAGGATCAAAAGGACTATTCTTCCAGTTATCCAATTGTTCCTGCACATCCTTACCTGAAGGAAGAGTTCCTACATCCAAAACTCTATTCATCACCCTAGAAATAGGTAATCTAAACTCATCAGCAACAGAGTCCAACCCATCCTTACCTGCAGTAACAATCTTATCTTTACTTCCTGCTCCTTTATTATTAGCAGCACCACCTGACTCATCCACACTATAATTTCTTACTTTATAATTATATGCATAAAAATCAAAGAATAAAGTTCTATTAGCATAAGTTCCTGCTGTTAGATTACTCTGCAAATCAATGTCTCTATCAATTTCATAACTTAATATCTTACCTTTATATTCTCTGGGATTCTCATCAGTATTAGTAAAGATATAGTTACCCTTCTTTTTCTGGTCAAACAAAGCATCAATAGATCTAAAATTAAATCCATCATGAGTTTCGTAGAAAAGATATCCAGCAGCTCCTCCTATCTTACCTGCTTTTGCTGGAATAGATTTAGATGCTAACCAAGTACAAATATAAAAAGGTTTCCTATCATTACCTATAAAATTATAATTGATAGCAGTCTCATCTACCTTTACTTTCTTCTTAGTTTTTATACCAACATCAGCAGAAGTAGCTTCAGTAAGAATCTTCTTTACATTCTCAGATATCTTACCATCATATCTTTTACACACTCTACATTGCTCATTAGCAAACAACTCTCTAGAAGTAAAGTCTAGAGAATAAACATCCTTCTGAGTTCCAGAGATAACATTCCTAACTCTGTTTACATATAATTTCTTATCATTTTTGAATTTTAATTTATGACCATCATGATCTTCAATAACAATATGAGAAGGTTCTCCTCCTCTGATGGGAAGTCCATCTAAGATTCCTTTATTACCAAAAGATTTCTTATCAGTTTCACCACTCTCTACAATGATAGCAGTTAAAGATACTGAATTAGATAATACATCCTCATAGTATTTTATATCTACTACACCCTCAGACGCATCAATACCCTCGCCACCTTCTTGCTTAGCTTGAAACAATTCAAACTCTCTTATATTACCTGCTCTGGTAGAATCCTTACTTGCCATTCCTATACCTTATAAAGAGCTGCTGTAGATTGTAACTCATACTGACTATTTACTAAAGTTAATTTATCTGGACCTACAGGAATGATTTTAGTACCTCCACCTGAAGATCCTCCAGATGCTCCTCCCCCTTTTCCACCAGCATCTACTACTACAGTAGTATCATCTGCTCCATCCTCATAGGATGCTGATGATGATACAGACTCTGCATCATTATTCTGTGATTGAGATCCTATCTCAGCAGTGTCTTCTGAAGGAGGGAAGAAAGATTTACCAAGCAATGGTAAAGTCTTTGCAGGATTAAGAATATTCAACCAATTAGTGACTCCCAATCTAGTTTTATTTTCTGCTTTAAAAAGTTCTATAAACCTAGAGAATCCACTACCAATCCATTTAGTAAATGCCTTACCCCCATCAACTATCTGAAAGAACTTATCTTTTAATTTCTTACCTGCTCCTTTCCACCCATCCTTACCTTGAAATCCTTCATAAAGAACATCACCCACAAATTCTCCTGCTATCTCACCAACTATCATTCCTATTGGACCTAATGCTAGTCCTAATCCACCACCAATAGCAGCACCAGCAGTCTTAAATAATGTCTTACCTATTGGATCACCTGAGAACATGGAGGTGATAGCAACCAATAAAGGACCAACTACTGGTACTTTAATAGCCTTAGCCCCTTTCACTAATACTTTTCCTACACCTGCTAATGTCTTAGCTGCTCCCTTACCAAACCATTTGACTATAAGACGATTAGCCCCTCTCTTTAGACCATGCTTTAATATTTTAGAACCTACCTTCTTACCTCCACCCTTTAATAATTTTCTAGCTCCCCTTCCTATAAATCTTTTAGCTCCAACTGCTGCCCTTCTTGCTGTATTTTTTACAAATCCTTTTGCTTTACCTGCTACATTTTTTATCAAGTTTTTTCCTTTAGTTGCTACATTCCCTACAAAATTAGTAACAGGTTTAAGAAATTTAGAACCAGTCTTAACAAGATTCTTACCAAAATTTTTAATTCCTTGAGTTATATTACTAATACTCTTACTAACCCAACCAAAAAGTTTACTTCCTATAGTTTGAAACCCTTCTAAGATTCCCCTTCCAAGAGCTTTAAAAGGCTTAAGTACCAATTTAAATGCATCATCTATACCAGATTTAAGTGCATTAACTCCTTTAAGTAAAGTAGGCAATCCTTTCTTAAGAGCTTCAATACCAATTCTAAATGCTAGGATAACATCTCTTGCCCCTCCCATCAAAGCAGCAACCAATGAACCAAGGAGTGTCATGGTGGCAAACTTAGCCATCCTTGATAAGAATCCCTCAGCTACATCTTTAGCCCCACTCAAAGGACCTTTCTTTTTCTTTGGTTTCTTTGCTTCTAATTCTGCTTCTCTATCTTCTTTCTTTATCTTAGCAGTTAATAATCTTTGATCCTCTAATCTATCTTCAGCAGATTTTTTATTATCTTTTAAAGCATTCTTAATTTCAGAAACATTAGTTTGAATTCCACTCAAAGAATCCATAAAAGAATTCAACCCCAAATCATTAGCAACTTTACTACTCTTACCAACTACATCATCCCCTGTAGAAGATAGTGAAGATTTAGATAATGCTCCTCCCCTACTAGGAACTATAGAACTTCCTCCAATAGATTTAACAAGTGCTCCTCCTTTATCTTCTCCACCCCCTAACATTTTCTTTGCTACATCCTTACCCTTAACCTTCTTCCTTTTGACAACAGACTTCACAGCCTTCTTAGCAGTTCCCTTGACGGCCTTCTTCGTCACATTCTTAAGCAACTGCTTACCCATCTCCATTAATATTTTTCCTGTTATTGCTGGCATCTTAACTCATTATATTGTAGAGTGATTTGACTACAGGAATAGTCATATTATTAGGGTCAGTAGAAGAGAATCTAGTATTTTCACCAGAACTACCTGAAGATGCTACTCCTCTAGGAGCACTAGAACCTCCACCTCCACCTATTACTATTACCTTTCCACCTCTACCTGAAGGAGCGTCAACACCAGGCACTATTCCTCCACCAGCAAACTTCATCATCTTAGGTTTATTAGTTCCACCACCTGCTTTATTCATTGCCATTAATTTATCAGCACCTATCTGATCAACAGCACCTTTACTCATCACAAACTCACCAGGAGTTAGCATTGCTGGTACTGTATCACCTTCACCTTTACCAGGAACTTTACCTCCTTTATTAAATCTTTTAGGTTGAACTAAACCACCACCATTCATTTTAGCACTAGTAGATATGTCAGCACCTAAATTATCCATTGCAATCTGCTGGTTGAGGGCTTGTGCAAGTCTTGCGTTAGGTTTTGATGCAAGATAATTCTCCTTATCTTCCTCTGTTAATTGACCTACTGATCCTTGAAAAATAGTTTCAGCACCTCTTGATTTTGTCTTCCACGTAGTCTTCGTCATGGTATCAAAATCACTCTGAGTATCTGATGTTTCTTTTACTCCACCACCATAATATTCTGGACCCATTGCTTTTGTAAGTTCCACACCATCCGCATAAGTTATTTTATCTAAAGGAGGTAATCCAAGAAATTCTGTTCTTTCTTTATTAACCCAAAAAAGCGTTTCCTCTTCTATACGTTTTTTCTCTTCTGGGTCAGTTACGGTACCCCTAGTATGTCCTAACTTTTCGCTCATAGTTTTGACCTTACCACCTTCATTATATCCAGGAACTAATCCACCACCAGCCATGGCTACTCCTTCATTCTTTGCCTGTGCTGTCTTAGATAATGGTATGAAATCAAAGTTAGGGGGACCAGGAATCATAGGAATTTTTGGTGCTGGTATAGGTGGTATCTTAAGCAACCCAGTTGCTTTATTGATAGCACCTAATAAAGATTCTACTCCACTGTTAATACCACCAATAATAAAATTCATTGGAGCACCTGTAACATTCCAAAGCCCCTTCATTACTGCGTTAACAAGACCAATAACTAAATTAAAAAATCTTTTAATAGGATCTAAAAACTGAGCAGGATCTCTAAGAAGAGTTAATAATCTATTAACCACCGACCCAACAAAAGTCATGGTAACAAACTTAAGTAACTTATTAAGAAAGTTTCCTACTGGTTTAGTGACGCTCTGAAGCATCTTATTTTGAGGTGTATCTGGTTTATCTTCTAAATCTTTTTCCCTCTTCTTTTTCTTACCTTCAAGAAGAGCTTGTCTTACATCCTCATCTTTCTCTTCTGCTAAATCATTACCATCTACTATAGAATCTTTAACTTCTGATATATCAGCCTTAATTGTATCTAATTTACCAGCAACTTCTCCATTTAAAAAAGTAATAACATCAGTCTTCTTATCCTCTTCTTCATTATCGGGTTTAATATCTGAAGGTGTAGTAGTTGAAGAACCTGGAGGAAGAAACTTAGCCGCTTTAAATCTCCTCTTTCTCTCAGCAGCACTTAAAGGTTCTCCTGTTTTTGGATCAGTTCCAGTAGTAGTTTCTGTAAACTCATCACTTTTTTTATGCTCCTCTGCTGCTGCAGTCTCTTGTCTATTCCTAGCCTGTCTTTCTAATCTTTCTTCTGCAGTCTCTTGCGAAGTTCCTCTCTTAAATTTATCAGCATCTATCTTTGGTTTACGTATTCTCTTACCAGTAACTCTTGTCTTCTTAGCCTTTGGTTTTACTTTTGGTTTTGCTTTAGCCTTTGGTTTTGGTTTTGCTTTAGCCTTTGGTTTTGCTTTAGCCTTTGGTTTTGTCTTTGTGGATACTGAATCTGATCCTACTTCTCCTTCTCCTTCCTTTGCTGATTGTATATCTTCTAGCAGATCATCTATAGCTTCCTTTGCTTGTTCCTCTGCTGCCTGTTGTAATTCTAATTCACTAACTCTTCCTTCAAGCCCAAGAACTCTCACCAAAGTTTTCCTTTGCATCGCAAAGGACTTACTCATTGTCTTATGCAACTGAGCAACTTGTATACCTAATCCTTTTTCAAGCCCACCAACTCTACCCTCTAATTTAAAATGAGGGTCATGAGCACTTCTTAAAGATTGTATTAGGTTATTGCTGCTAGGCATTAGATTGTTGTTGCTTGAGTTTTTCATCCTCAAGATGTTGTTTCAACATACCAATGTAGATGTCTCTCTCCCAAGGGATTAAGTTTTCAACTTCTGTTAATGAATATTTATGGTACTGAAGTAAAGAGAAATTAATATTATAATAACTCTCCAAATTCATATGCACCATACCTAAGCGAAAAAAGACGATAACCCTTCCAACACCACAGTACTTTCAACTTTTGTCTTAGGATTTTTAAAGGTCACACTATGAGATAACTTAGGCATTGTCTCAAAGAACTTTTCAATCTCCTTAAACTGCATACTATTCATCTGCTCTAAGAAATCTTTCACTTCTTTCTTAGTACAATCTGCAGTAGACCATACATCCTCTTCATTATAAATTTTATCAATACAGGAAGCAATCAAATCAAATGATTGATCCATGCTTACCTCTTCAGTAAAATCAAAATTACTTTTAATGAATTGTTCTAATGATGGATACTTCATCTCCATGATTAAAGAATCATCTAACTTAACTTTATTAGTATGCTCATCACTTTTTTGAATTTCAATATCATCTATATTAATAGTCACAGGAACTTCTGTGACCTCATCATCAGGAGCAATAAGGTTAACTTCAACCTCCTCACCCACAGATTTTCCTCTGATGTTAAGAAATAGATATTCTATATCAAAAGTAGGAAGATTCTCTACCTTTATTCCTCTAGTTTGAATACAATTTTTTAATACAGTTTTAATTGCTGTAGAAATATCTTTAGTGTTCTCAGTTTCCAATGCTAATACTAAAAGTTTTTCTTCTTTAACTAGGAATGGTCTGTATTTAATTTTCTTTCCTGTAGATGGCAACTCAAGTTCATAACTTGGAGTAACAATGGTAGGTAATGGCATAATAATTCTTTCAGTGTCTTATTTATCAAGTTAATGTTGGTTGTCTATTAACTATCATATCTCTAGTAACTTCTCCTTCAAACAAATCATTAGAACTGAAAAGAGTTTGCTTTCTTTGCTGAACATATCTAACAAAATTAAATGATACACTACATTTTAACACAGAACTTTCTTCATATGAAACTGGAATAGCAGTTAAAGATAAAGGAAATGCTTGAACAAAAGTATAATCAAGAGTACTTCTAGCAGTTCTAGTACCAGTACTTCCACTAGCACTATAATTTCCCATAAAATTATCTCTTTCAAATTTAGTTATGTATATATTATTCTTATATGTGTTAGGGTAAGCCATCCTATGACTTACATAAGGGTCTTCATATGTTTTTGTATTATCAACTCCAGTAATATAATCCATCCATGCTTCTATCATTTGTATTACTTTATAGTTTCTATCCACATAAAAAGTAAGTCCCAAACTCTCATCATACAATCTTCTATAAGCCATCTTCTCAGTCACACCAGCATAGTCATTATTAACTTCATGAGTAGTTAAACTAGAACCTGGAAGAGATGCTTCACAACACATCAAACTAATATTATCATAGTCATAAGAACCTAATGACAATCTACTTCTTACTGCTTGAGGAACGGGCAAAGTCAATCTATATAAAGAAGATTGTGCTACATTAAGCAACCTCGACTTTATCTTAGATACCGTTAACTTTTCTGGCCTGACAGCTCCCATCTATAAATATTTTAGATTATATATTATGTATAAGAGATGGCTGAAAGTATTAAGAGTAGGTACAAACCAAAGCACCCTCGAAAGTATCAAGGCAATCCAAATAATATAATATGTCGTAGTAGTTGGGAACGTAAGTTCTGTAGATACTGTGACTTGAATAATAATATAATAGCATGGGCTTCTGAAGAGATAAGTATACCTTACATGTCTCCTGTAGATAAAAGACCTCATAGATACTATCCAGACTTTTTAATGAAGGTAAGAGAAAGTAATGGTAGCATTAAAACTTATGTGGTTGAGGTGAAACCTAAGAAGCAAACCAAACCACCAAAGAAAAAAACCAGAGTAACTAAATCATATCTGTATGAACTTACAACCTATGCTATCAACCAAGCTAAATGGAAGGCAGCACAAGAGTATTGTTTAGATAGGAGAATTGAATTCAAACTAATCACAGAAGATGAACTAGGTATTAAGTAATGTCAGAAAGAACACAAGAACTTCAAGAACAAATTGAAGGACTAAATGATCCTGATGATATCATGATGAACATCATGGAGGTGTTTAGTCAGACTGACATAGTACCTAATCCAGGTAACTATTATACTTTTGTATATAATGCCAAGACTCCTGGTGTTTATGATGAATTTCCATTAGTTGCTGTTACTGAAGTAAAAAATTGGGGATTCCAAGGTATCAACTTTCACTGGGGTACATCAAGGAACTATACATGGAATGAACTTGTAGGATTCTTACATATAATACAGAATGATGAGATAGATTATCTAAGATCATTATCTTATGCAAACTTTAAGACTAAATAACTAAAAAGATATTAATGTCAACAGTTACTAGCGAAGAATTCTTATTAGATGGAAAATCATTTGTCACTAAGACAGATAAAACTAGTGCGACTGTAGTTAGAACTGCTACTGGAAAGAATCTTACTCAAACAGAAAAAGAAGTAGCAGGTAGTTATTATAATGCTGCATTAGATGAAATAGATTATGCAAAAATATATAATTTAGATTATGGTTCTAATTTCTTAAGTAAGTTAGGGGCTAGTGATCAATGGATGGGAACTGCTTTAACAGACCCAATATACAAAGATGTATTTAAAAAAGCAACAGGAAAAAGTTCACCTAATATAAGCTTTGCAGACGTTATAGATCCTAATAGTAGATGGCAATCAACCCCTCTCAATACAAGTGCTAACAATAAATCTACTAGTGGTGGTGGAGGTAAATTTGTAGGAAGATACCCTCTCAATAAAGATAGAAAGAAATTTGATTTCTTACAAGTAACTGCTAAAGAATATAAACCAAGTTCATTTAGTGGTGTAGATGGGATGACACAAGATGCAGAAGATAGAAAGATGGCTTCAGTAGGAAGTGTCTATCTTCCTATGCAACCTGGATTATCAGACGCAAGTAGTGTAAGTTGGAATGAAGGCACATTGAATGCAATTGATGCTGCAATGGCTAACATATCAGGTTCTGCTGTAAAAGGAGCATCTGAAGGATTAAGCCAAGCAACAAAAGGACTAGCTGGTGCATCAAAGGATGCAATGAAAACTCTTTTTGGACCTGGTGGTATTGGTTCAGATGAAGTTGCTGCTTACTTTGCAGAACAAGCTACTGGAAAGAATGTATTTACCAGAACTACAGGTAAGGTAATGAATCCCAACTTAGAACTTCTCTTCAGTGGTCCAGGACTAAGATCTTTTAATTATAATTATCAGTTTACACCAAGAGAATCTAGAGAAGCAAAAGAAATTAGAAGTATCATTAAGTTCTTTAAGAAACAAATGGCTCCTAAAAGAAAAGGAAAATTATTCTTAGAGTCTCCTAATGTATTCAAATTAAAATACATATTTAAAAATGGAGATCAACATCCCTTCTTAAATAAAATTAAACTATGTGCTCTTACAACTTTTAATGTTCAATACACTCCTGATGGTTCATACATGACATATGATGATGGTTCTATGACTAGCTACACTTGCAACTTGAGCTTCCAAGAATTGAATCCAATATACGCAGAGGATATTGAAATGTCTAGTAACGATATGGGATTCTAACCATGACAAATTCTTATTTTAAACAAGTACCAAACTTTGAATACGTCAATAGGACTAAAGGAAGTCAAGATATTTCCAACTATATTACTATAAAAAACTTATTTAAGAGGGGTAAAATTCGTCCTGACATATTTGGAAACCTAAGTTTCTTTACTAAGTATAAAATAATTGGCGATGAAAGACCAGACAACATAGCATTCAAAGAATACGATGACTCTTCATTGGACTGGGTAGTTCTTTTATCTAATAATATATTAAACATCCAGTCTGAATGGCCACTACCCCAGACATCATTAGATGAAGTACTCTTAGAAAAATATGGAACCTATGAAAAATTACATTCTGGCATCCATCATTATGAAACTGTAGAAATTAAAAACTCTAAGGGTGGAGTTATACTTCCAGGCGGATTAGAAACTCCTAAGACATGGAGAACTAATGGAAATTATATTCAAGCAATCAATACAAAAATAAATCAAATATCAGGAACTGAATCTAAAATAGCAACCATTACCATGAATAATGGTATTAAAGACTTGGTTGTTGGATCAGAAGTATTAATTAATAATGTATCATCAAGTGTATATAATGGAAGGTTCCCTATAACATCTGTTCTTAAAGTGGGGGATGTAGTTATTAGATTTACATATGTATTACCATCCATACCCGAAGTTAAGCAACCAGAAATAGGAGGTACAGAACAAGTTACCTTTACTGTAGAAGGAACAGTTGGAACAGGTAATGCATACTACTATGAATACTATGATGATAATTCTTATCATACTATTCCAGCAGCTAAGATGACTCAAGCAGTTACTAATTATCAATATGAAATTAAAAAGGAAGATGATAAAAGAAATATCTACTTATTAAAACCAGATTATCTAAATGTTATCTTCAATGACTTAGATAACATCATGCCATATAAAAAAGGTGCCGCTCAGTATGTGAGTGACACCTTGAAGAAAGGAGAAAATATTAAATTGTATCAGTAATCTATTTAAAAAATAGATTGATGTATGCTGCTATGACCAAGAGGGTCAAGCAGATCTGATTATATTTCAACTATCAGCTAACTTTTGAAAGTAACTGAGAGCATCATCCTCATCTGAACTAGCAGATGCTACAGGAGGAGCAGCAGCTACTGGAACTCGTTCTTCTTCAGATACAACTTCCTCATCCAGTCTAGGAGCTTGAGCAGGTTTCTGTCCCAAGACAGTCTTTAATCGTCTCTCCAAATCTTCATATGACTTAAACTGATCTGGTGCGGTAATAGCAGATAGAGAATACTGCTTCTTCCACAATGCTTCTAATGCATCATCATCATCTAATAAAGGTGCTACCTTATCAAACTCAGACTTATCATAGTTCCAGAACCCATCCTTCTTAACGATCTTCAGCTTAAAGTTTGCACCCTGCCAGAAATCAAAAGGATTGATTGGAGTTTCATCATCAAACTCTGGTTGCATTGCTTCCAGAACCTTATCAAATATTTTCTTACCATACTTAAACAAGAATACTCTCCCCTCATTCTCTGGATGAAGAGGATCTTTTACAACATAAACGTTGGAGTAATAAGATAGCTTGCGCTTCTGCTTACGTACTGTATCCTTATCAGCATCATTACCACTGTTCCATAACTGACGATTGTAGTCAGATACAGGATCTTTGCCACCATTTGTGGTCAAAGAGTTTTCAATAAACCATCCACCTGGTCCTTGGAATGCATGTGAATAAACCTTTACCCAAGGGAGTTCTTCTCCATCAGGTGCTGGAAGGAAACGAACAACTGCTGACCCAACGCCAGTCTTGTCCAGTTCTGCTTTCCAGAATCTTTCATCTGCTCCACCAGAAGATGAATTCATCTTCTCTACTTCTTTTACCAGTCTATCGGTAAGAGAACCCAGTTTGGATTGCTTTCTCAGTTTGTCAAAAGACATTTAGATTACCTCGTATTTGTTGAGATTTGGCTTGTGTGTATCCAGTATACTTGAGTCACCTTGCAGTGTCAAGTACTAAATCCTTAAGGATTTTTTTGTATGAGAATACATCTATATTTAGGAA
>Ga0315331_10001935_pt1 | contig 15660 bp, 12 predicted proteins | sample M160m34915metaG_FD_203456 | JGI IMG/M metagenome (GOLD analysis project Ga0315331, IMG submission 203456) | Ammonia-oxidizing marine archaeal communities from Monterey Bay, California, United States - M1 60m 34915 | ecosystem: Environmental > Aquatic > Marine > Intertidal zone | place: USA...
CCTTACCGATAAGACAACCGCGCCAATACCAGCGAGCAGCGTTGCGACCAAACCAACGTGAACACCAACGGGACCGCCGATCTGACTGAGCCCGTAAACAGCGCAACCACTGCCAATGGCACTAAGGATGACGCTGCCAACAAGCAAGTTGCTGCGTGTCTTCTCGCTCCCTTGCGCCGACTCGAACAAGTGCATGACCGCGCCGACCATCAGCGCCAACAGCGCAAACTTGCCAGTCCACATATCGAGGCCCATCACAGACACCGAGCCCGTGACAGTTAGCCCGCCGAGCGGGTTGGCGACCCCGCCGCCAACAGACCCAACGTCCACTCCAGCACCTTGGGCGAAGCCTTCGAACACATTGCTAAATGCTTGACCGATCGCCGACCCAAACGGTGCGACCTGGCAATGATACCAAGGCAAGAAGCAAGCAAGCGCGCCAACGCCACCAGCAATGGCTGCTGGAATTGCTCCAGGGACAGGATTGGACGATCCACTACCGTTCACTTGTTCAGACATAAGAGACTCCGCAAGGTGAATAGAAACCGAAAGCGCGCCGCTCGTGCAGGCATTACGACAATCACAACCAGGGCGACGGGTGCGACATCGTGCTAGTGGGCAAAATATTCCAAATCGACCCAAACAACACCCAACAAGACAGAATCTGCCCCGCTCACAGGAATGGACAAGCATCACCTGCTACCGAGCAAACGATCACAGCACAGCCTGACAGAAGCGCTTAACGAGCGTAACCGAACTGCTTAGGGCGAGATGACTGCCGACACCGCGTCTTCACCACCAATACAAGACCACAGGCCCGTCGCACTTTGCCCAACGACGCGCATGCACTAACCTGCAATGACCCATGACGCGTCCACAACTTGCCTTGGCGGCCTTGCTCGCCTCCTGTTCTTCGATGGCCTCCCCCTCCGACCTTTCGATCACCTCCCGCCACTTCGGCACTGACAACTCAGGACAACCCGCCACGCTCTGGACACTGTCCAACGGCAAGATGCAGGTCGATGTCACGGACCACGGTGCGACACTCGTTGCCGTGCGAACCCCGGATCGCGCCGGATTCGTAGACGACATCATCCTGGGGTTCGACGACGTCTCGGGCTACGAGTCTGGCGGCAATCAATACTTTGGCTGCACAACTGGACGCGTTTGCAATCGCATCGCCAACGGCATGTTCCAACTCGATGGCTACGAGTACTTACTGGAGAAGAACAATGCCCCTAACCACCTACATGGTGGCGGCTCCCGCAGCTTCGACAAGGTGCACTGGCAAACCCAGACGATGACCGGCGAAGATGGAGCCCCAGCGGTTCGGTTCACCTACGTCAGTAAGGACGGTGAAGAAGGCTACCCAGGCGAAATGCACGTCGCCGTGACCTACACACTACTGGCCGGCGAAGAGTTGCAGATCGACTACGAAGCCCGCACCAACAAACGCACGCTCGTCAACCTAACGAACCATGCGTACTGGAACCTCGGCGGCGCTGGCGCTGAAACGGTATTAGACCACACGTTGCAGGTGCACGCAGACCACTACACCCCAACGGACGACACTCTGATTCCAACAGGCGAGCTAGCAATCGTCACCGCCACGCCATTCGACTTCCGGGAAACGATGTCGCTCGGCCTACACATCAACGCGCTGGCAGCCACAGCCGCACTTGGCTACGACCACAACCTAGTGCTCAATGGCGAAGCTGGCACCATGCGACAAGCCGCCTTACTGCACCATGAAGGCACTGGTCGCTCAATGAGCATCGAGACCACCGAGCCTTCACTGCAGGTCTATTCAGGCAACTTCTTACACGGCCAGACTGGCAAAGGCGGCAAGACCTACGCACAACGCAGCGCCGTCTGCCTCGAAACACAGCACCACCCCGACGCGGTCCATCACAGCAATTTCCCCAGCACCGTGCTCGACAAAGGAGAGATCTTCCAATCAAGCACACGCATGAGCTTCCGAGCCGAATAGCATCGTTCCCGTGGCACGCACGATCCTCAGCCTCACGCTCCTGCTTGGAACAGCTGTAGCCCAATCGGCCACAGCTTTACCAAGCGACAGCCAGGCCCCGAAGCAAGCGAAAGCACTTGTCCCATCGTTTGCCTTCTTGCAAACGCCGCCAAAGGGCATGCCGGCGATGCCCTTGCCTAAAGACTACGTGCCAACCGAAGCGATGTTCGCGCTCGGGCAGCGCTTGTTCCACGACGGCATCTTAAGCAAGAGCCAGAAGGTCTCTTGCGCTAGCTGCCACCTCGCGGCTCAGGGATTTGCGCACGCGGACAAGCGGCCACTCGGCGTCGACGGTAAGCGCGCGCTGCGACACGCCCCATCACTGTTCAATCGCGGCTACGGCACACTGCAGCGCTGGGACGGCAGCAGCGCCTCCATTGAAGCGTTCGTGCTCGAGCCAATCGAAGACCCGAACGAAATGGGACTAAAGCTAACGGACGCAATCGCCAGACTGCGCGCCAACACGAGCTACAAACAAGCGTTCGCCGACACCTTCGAGAGTGAACCAAACCCTGAAACACTGCGCCGCTCGCTGGCAACGTTCGTCCGGGGCATTGTCACCGGCGATGCGCCCTACGACCGCTTCTTACTTGGCGAAGTAGGTGCGATGACAGCGCAGCAACGACACGGCCAATGGATCTTTGAGAGCAAAGGAGCGTGCTGGAAGTGCCACACACCACCACTGTTCACCGATGAGCGCTTTCACAACACCGGCATAGGAGTGCTTAACGGCAAGCCTGAGCCAGGGCGCATGGCAGCGACCAAGAACGAGCAGGACGCCGGCAAATGGAAGACGCCGACACTCCGGTCCGTTCGCATGACGGCGCCATATATGCACGACGGCTCTCTCGCGACCCTCGAAGACGTTGTTGCATTCTACGTGCGGGGCGGCAACCCCAACACGCACCTCGACCGCAAGGTCAACAAGCTCGACCTAAGCAAAGAAGACCAGGCAGCCCTGGTCGCTTTCTTGCAATCGCTCTAGTCACGCGCTGCAAGCCCGGCTTCGCCGCGCGGCCCCCAGCGTGGCGTTGCCGGCTAAGGTCCAACGCTAGTGAACAACCGGTGGAGCAGAGTCATCTTCCTCAGGTTCACGAATACGCCGCACCAAGTCACGCGCCTCTGCCGACGGCGGCTTACAGAATGGCGTCAGCACACCCGCAACAGCAAAGTTCACGACCATACCGACCGCTCCGATGCCCTCGGGCTTAATCCCAAAGCACCAGAGTTCTCCGTCGAAATAGACCGTCGAGAGGATGTAGCTAGCAGTAAATCCGATACCGCAAACCATACCGGCAATCGCAGGTACGGCACCGACCCGCACGGCGAAGATGCCGAGCACCAAGACCGGGAAGAACGACGACGACGCAAGGCCAAAGGCGAACGCCACGACCTGCGCGACAAAGCCAGGCGGATAGATGCCGAATAGACCCGCGATCACAACAGCGCCGCCAATCGCAATCCGTGACAGACGCAATCGCTCACGATCGGTCGCAGTCGGTCGGATCATTCGATAATAGAAGTCGTGCACGACACTGCTACTGATCACAAGCAGTAAGCCAGACGCTGTGGACAGAGCCGCAGCCAGGCCTCCGGCAGCGACCAACGCGATGATCCACGCAGCAAGGCCAGCCATCTGGGGCAAGGCCAACACCATGATGTCGCGATCGGGGCCCGGCTTACCCTTGCCCTTCTGCCGAAGAATAATGCGCCCGTCCGCTCCGTCCTTACCGCTCGACTTAAGCCACTGAGCGTGCGCGGCCTTGAGCGCGGCGACCTCGCCAGCCGTGATCCCCTTGCCCGGACAGAACAATTCGTTCTTGTCGCCGGCCCGATACGCAATCTTGCCGTCGGAACGCCCCGTTTCGTCCAAGCCATCCAACCAGATAACCAACCCGGACTGCTCCCACTCTTCGAACCAAGCTGGCGGCTGGTCCTTCTCCATGGTCGCCAAGCTATCGAACACGAAGTAGCGCGAGAACGCCGCGGTCGCAGGTGCCGTTAGGTAGAGGATCGCGATGAAGAAGATCGCCCAAAAGCCCGACCATCGCGCAGCCTTCACATTCTTAACGGTGTAGAAGCGCACAATGACGTGCGGCAGACCCGCGGTGCCCGCCATCAGCGCTAGCGCCGTGCAGAATACGTTGATCTTGTCCCAACTGCCGTCGAACGCCTCAGTGTAACTGGGGAAGCCGAGGTCCTGATGGATTTGGTCAAGCGTGGTCAGCAGGCGCTGCCCACTCGATGTCAACTCACTGCCCATACCAAGCTGAGGGACCGGCTGGCCGGTGAGCTGCGAGCTGATCGCAACAACTGGAATCAAGAACGCGACGATCAGAACCCAGTATTGGGCGACCTGCGTGTACGTGATGCCCTTCATGCCGCCGAGCGTCGCGTAGACAAACACGATCGCCATGCCGATCACCACCCCGATGTTGATGTCGACCTCGAGGAACCGCGCGAACACGATGCCAACACCGCGCATCTGACCGGCCACATAGGTGAAGCTGATGAACAGCGCGCACACCAACGCGACCAACCGCGCAGCCTGCGACTCGAAGCGGTCGCCAACGAAGTCTGGCACGGTAAAGCGACCGGATTTCCGCAGATACGGCGCAAGCAGCAGCGCCAGCAATACGAAGCCGCCGGTCCAGCCCATTAGATAAACGCCGCCGGCGTATCCCATGAACGAGATGAGTCCTGCCATCGACAAGAACGACGCGGCCGACATCCAATCAGCGGCCGTCGCTATGCCATTGGCGATCGCCGGCACGCCGCGACCAGCGACATAGAAGCCCCCGGTATCGCGCACGCGTGCACGCCACGCGATCAACAAGTAGAGACTGAACGACAATCCAACGAACAAGAACGTGTATTGCTGAACGGTCACGAGGCGTCCTCCTCAGCAGCGATCTGTTGCAGTTGGGCTTTGAGCTTGCGATCGAAGCGCCCCATCGCGAGGGCGTAGATCAGGATCAGCACCACGAACGTGATGATCGCCCCTTGCTGGGCAAACCAGAAGCCGAGCGGGAAGCCCAAGAACGTGTATTCGTTGAGAACGTCGGCGAGCAAAACCCCGCAACCGAGCCCAGCAATTGCCCAGACAACCAACAAACCAATGGTCAAACGCATATTGCGTCGCCAGTGGTCACGGTGAGCCTGTTGGGTTCGGGAATCCGCGCGATCAGTAATCGGTTGTTTCGCGGCCGGGTCGCTGGCAGAGGGAGGCATGGGTAGCAGACGTTACGCGATCAACTGCGACCGCGCCGTAGCGCATACCGACTCACGCAATGTTCTCCGACAGCGAGCAACAGCAGGATCAACAGCAAGATCGGCGCAGCCTGCGCTACCTGGCGGAACACAGTCGTGCCCACGACACTGCTGCCTCCGGCCTCATTCGCGGGCAAAGGACCGGCCGCCAGCGGCTCCCCACCGCTAACACGACGCAACCAACGGACATCCGCTGGCACCGGAGCACGTGGGGCAACGTCGCCGCGCTCACGTAAATCCCTCGATTGCACGGTGTCATAAGACGCCGATGTCGCACGCAACCACTGCGACAGCCAACCTGGGAACTCACGCGCTTCACGAAACTCTCGACCACTAGCTCCGCTTAATTCCGCGCCAAACGCTCCGACCCTGCCAAGACCCCGGTTGGCATACGTCAACAACGGCCAACCCTCATCGCCAGCGACCAACAACACGCGCGATTCGAGAGGAGCCTCACTGCGAACGGCACTGCCGAGCGACGGCCAGACACTCGGTTCGGGATCGAGTAATGGCGACGTCGTCACCGCGTGGACTTTTAGGCGAGCTTGCGGCTCGGCGTCCTCGCTCTCTAGAGGCTTGGGCTGATCAGGCTTGGGCTGGTCTGGCTTGGGTTGATCTGGCTCGGGTTGCTCTGGAGGATCCTCATCGGGAGCCTGCTCCGGCGGCTCTGTCGGGAGTTGATTGCCGTTGCCGTCGACGCGCGGCGCGCGTCCGACCCGCCTCAATGCTCGAGTAACCTCGGCACTAACGATCACCGGCACGGATTCCACGTTGTCGGTGGCGATGAACATGCCACCGCCATCATCAGCGATCTCTTTGGCCTTTGCCTTGAAGCCAGGATCCGTGCGCTCATCAATGATCGAGATGATCGACACCGTGATCTTGCCCTGACTCTTCATCAAGAATGCTTCGCGACGGAGCGATTGCTGCACATTGAACTCGCCATCGCTAATCACGACGACGTGCTTTACTGCAGCCTGCTCGTTGCCCAGCATGCCGTGCGCCAAGCGCATCCCCTTCAATAGGAAGGTACGTTCGTTAAAGAACGCGAGCTTCTCGATACCCGCACGCACAGAGCCTTCTTCGGTCGCGTCAGTCATCGGCAACTCAGCGCGTGCACGCTCTAAGTCGCCAAAAGAAACCACACCGACCCGATCGCCAATATCGAGCGCCTGCGCAGTCCGCAACGCACTCGTCTTCGCATAGCTCATCTTGGTACGACCATTGCGCAGCTTGGTCCCCATGCTGCCCGAACGGTCTACGAGCAACACCATAGCGATCGAGTGCTTATCAACTTCGATAGGGTCCTTAGACACCGGCTTTCTGTTCGTAGTGCTACCAGGAGCCGGCGGTTGCTCCGGTTCATCAATGGGGTCTGCAGGCGGTGCAACAGGTGGCTCGACGGGCGGCACTACTGGCGGCGGCTCCTCACCCGACGGCTCGTTGCCACCCGGCGTTGCCCCCTCGCCACTGGCATCATCCGACATGCCCGACAGCACTCGTATAGGTAGTAACTCACGCAATGGCGCTCCATCGGCACCAAAGGCCCCCGCCAACACGAACAACCCGGTGCCATCATGCACCGCGCGAACCAACTCTTGCTGCTCAGATACCGGCAAGGCTCGACCGAGAACGATGCGCGAGTGTCTAGACCAATCGCTAGGCAGAAACTGCGACTCACGAACACGTTCGCCTTGCACTCGCAGCGCAGCCGCTACCACGCCTCCAGGGTCGACGACCAAGATCTCTTCGGCTTCGACAACCTCAAAGCCACCCACGACCGAGACCTCGTGATCACCGGCTTGAATGCGAAGGACAACTTCGTGGCGACCCGCTTGAATCGGCCTAAACGCAACCGATACAGGAGTCGCTCCGACCATCAACTCCTCGCGATAATCAGCAGAGTCACCAACCTGCACGGTTAGCTGAGCCAGCAGTGACTGCTCAAGGCCAACGACCTCGACCTCTAACAACGCCGGGCGGTCGACGCGCAACTGAGAGATCGACCGGATTCGCACATCGCTAGGAGCGAACGGAATCGAGGCAGGTGCAATCGCAACCGCCCCCAGTGCTGCACCGTCCACCACCGAGGATCCGCCCCCCGACATCGATGCCGTCTTCTTATCGATAGACTCGGAACGTCGCCAGGAAGGCTGCCACCGCAATTGGAGTTCGTTAACACGTGGCCCCGCGGCCGAAGCTGCTGCCAACATCGCCGTGTGCGTTTGCGGCGCTCCACCAACAAGATCTACTCGCTGCGAGCGCATCACCACTTCGCGCTCCTTGGTGTTGTCGGCAAGACTGGCCACCACCGCAAACGCAACCACCGCCAACAGCGCAAACCAACGAGCCAGCGGCGGCGCGGTACGCACCGAGGCAAGCCCAATCGCCGCGATCAGCAGGACTACGATGGAGGTGAAGATCAACAAATCACAACTAGGAACGCATCAGGAACATCGGCAACAACCAATTGACGCGATCACCGATATCGCGACCGCGGCCAAAGTCGACTTCGAGCGTGATCGTAGCGCCAGCCTTGACTGGATGCAGGCCCGCATCCAGCGGGGCCTGCCCAAGATTGAGGTCACTGCTCTCAAACAGCAACGTATTGCCAAGCAACACGCGGACTTCGGCATGTGCCTTAATGGGCAGGTCGGCAACACTGTCATCCAACGCGACACGCGTGCGAAAGTGCGTGGCCCCGGCAGGCACCTCAAACGATAGACGACTACGGCTGTGCACACCGAGCCCGCGCCCATACGCACGACCAAGCGCTAAGAGTTCGCCACCGACGACATTGCGGTCACGGCGCCACGAATAGACGACTTCACCTTCAAACCCGCTCTCGACGACTTGCGAAGGCTTGAGTGACGACAAGTGCACCACATCCTTCTCAAAGCAGAGACTCGCAACATCTGCCCAGGGCAAGTGCACCGCAGCACCACCATCAATGGTTACATCAAGGCCCTGCTCGCTGCATGACTGCATCGTGACCCCTAGTCGATCGGCCGTACGCGTCAACAGAACCACCGGCGCAACCTTTTCACGCTCCTCGCCACCTCGAAGCCGCAACGACGAAAACTTGCGCGCTGAGAACCACACAGGTTCGGCAACCGCACTTGATTGGAAGCTGATGCCTTGACTGCCAAATCGGTGCAGTGTGCCTGCGACCAGGTCATAGCCGCGACTCGTGCGCAAGTAGATGCCTTCGTCGACGTCATCGGGCAGGATCTGATCGCTGGCATGCACACCGTGCTGCACCACCGCGGCTAGGCGGTCAATCGACAACGAAATCTTGCCGAGGCTTGGCGACAGCAACTCCAGGGCATTCCCGTCCTCATCACCGCCAGCAATCGCTCCATGCACAACATCGCCGCCGACGAGTTCCACCCGCAGCAATTCGGGGGCATGTGCCGCTGCAACGCGAACCGAAAGAAGGTCGCGCGTCAAAATTCGCTGGGTGCGCTCACCGACCACTGCCTCAAACCCCGCCTTCGGTGAACCGCTAAGCGAGGTCGCGATCAGCTGCTTGCCAGACCGAAGATCCAACTCCAACCGGACTTCCTGCGCCGCAACCCCCGCTGCCAACAGCCCGACAGCCAGCCATGCACTGCCAGAATGGCGCAAGCCCAGACCGGGCCGAACCGCCGGTCTGACAGAATGTCGCGCGGCGGCCCCGTCACTATGACCAGAAGGGCGCGAACTCGAATTATTAACACCTGATGTATTCATGACTTACGAGCCTCTCGGCATCCCAATCGGTAACTGCTTCCGCAACGGCACCACCTTTGCTTTCGCGCGCGTATTCACCGGCACAGACGTCGACTCATACGAATCGACACCGTTGCCACCCCATTAAGTATCCAGAATCTGTCCGAGGTTGTGATGGTCAAACAACTCGTGTTCGAAAACGACGCGCGTGAAGCCGTTCTACGAGGCGTTGCCAAATTGGCGAAGGCCGTAGTTTCCACTCTAGGCCCCCGTGGCCGCAATGCTGTCCTCGATAAGGGCTGGGGCGGCCCCCAAGTCACGAAGGATGGAGTAACTGTCGCAGAAGAGATTGAGCTCGACGACCGCTACGAAAACATGGGCGCCAAGCTCGTGAAGGAAGCGGCCAGCAAGACCGCCGACGCTGCCGGTGACGGCACAACGACGGCGACCCTGCTGGCACATGCCATCTGCGACGAAGGCATGCGCTACCTGACGGCCGGCGTAAACCACGCGGAGCTGATCCAGGGCATCAAGGCTGCCTGCGAGAATCTGGTCAAAGCCCTCAAGAAGATGGCCAAGCCGGTTCCGGCGAATGATTACAAGGCGATCGCTCAGGTCGCTGCCATCTCTGCCAACAACGATGCCGAAATCGGCAAGATCATCGCCGACGCGATGAAGCAAGTTGGCGAGAACGGCGTTATCACTGTGGAAGAAGGCAAGGGCCTCGACACCGAAGTGCACGTCGTTCGCGGCATGCAATTCGATCGCGGTTACCTGTCGCCGCACTTTGTCACCGACAACGAGAACATGACAGTCAGTCTGCAAGACTGCCTCGTGCTCGTTCACGAAGACAAGCTGACCAGCATTCGCCCGCTCCTGCCGCTGCTCGAGCAGCTCAAGGACAAGAATAAGACGCTGCTGATCATCGCCGAAGACATTGAAGGCGAAGCGCTGGCGACCCTGGTCGTCAACAAACTGCGCGGCGTGCTCAAGATCTGTGCGGTCAAGGCACCTGGCTACGGCGATCGCCGCAAGGCCATGCTGCAAGACATCGCGATCCTGACCGGCGGCGAAGCGATCTTCAAGGATCTTGGCCTCGACCTCGAGAAGGTGCAACTGCGCCAACTCGGCAAGGCTTCGGATGTGCAGATCGACGCAGACACCTGCACGATCAAGCCAGTCGGCAAGCAACTGAAGAGCGCTGAGGTTGACGCCCGCGCGAACCAGATCCGCCGCGAGATCGACGCCACCACGTCGGACTACGACCGTGAGAAGCTGCAAGAGCGTCTCGCCAAGCTCACCGGCGGCATCGCCGAAATCCGCGTCGGTGCCCACACCGAAACGGAGATGAAGGAGCGCAAGGATCTCGTCGAAGACGCGATGCACGCCACTCGCGCCGCAATCGCCGAAGGCATCCTGCCTGGCGGTGGCACCGCGCTGCTGAAGGCTGCCAAGTCAATCGACAAGCTGACCGTCGCAGGCGACGCCCAGTTCGGCGTCGACCTGATGAAGGCTGTCGTGCAAAAGCCGGTTCGCGCAATCGCCGAGAACGCAGGCATCGATGGTGCCGTCGTCGCTCGCCGCGTGCTCGCCGACAAGAGCACCACGCACGGCTTCAACGCCCTGACGAAGGATTACGGCGACATGCTCGCCGCTGGTGTGGTCGACCCGACCAAGGTAACGCGCTCGGCGCTGCAAAACGCAGTTTCGATCGCCAGCCTGTTGTTGACCACGGACTGCGTGATCACGGACCTGCAGGGAGATGACGACACCGCTGGCGAAGCCGGCGAAATGTAGTCGCGCCATCTTCCGCAACAGCCCCCTACAAACACAACCAAACACATACCCCCGGAGTAATTGAATATGGCATCCTTACGCCCCCTCGACGATCGCGTCGTACTTAAGGTTCTCGAAGCAGAAGAGAAGTCCGCTGGCGGCATCCTGCTGCCCGATAGCGCCCAAGAAAAGCCGCAACACGGCAAGATCACCGCTGTCGGTGAAGGCAAGCTCATGAAGAACGGCAAGCGCCAGAAGCTTGACGTCAAGAAGGGCGACATCGTGCTGTTCGGCAAGTATGCCGGCAGCGACGTCAAGGTCGGCGGCGACGACCTCAAGATCCTGCGCGAGAGCGAAATCCTCGCCAAGGTGGAGAACTAAGCCATGGGTAAGCAAATCATGTATGACGACGTCGCACGCCGGAAGGCCGTTGCTGGCGTCGAGAAACTCGCCAAGGCCGTCAAGGTCACACTCGGTCCGGCCGGCAAGAACGTCATCATCGAAAAGTCGTTCGGCGGCCCACAGGTCACCAAGGACGGCGTCACCGTCGCCAAAGAAGTCGAACTCGAGGACCCCTTCGAGAACATGGGCGCCAAGCTCGTTCGCGAAGTCGCGAGCAAGACCAACGATGTTGCCGGTGACGGCACCACCACCGCGACCGTACTCGCCGAAGCCGTTCTAACGATCGGCCAACGCTACCTCACTTCCGGTGTCGACCCAAACGACCTGCGCAACGGCATCGACCTCGCAGTCAACGCCGTCTGCGACGAACTCGCGTCGATGGCCAAGAAGGTCGACAACAAGAGTCGCGCCCAGATCGCCCAGGTCGGCGCGATCTCAGCCAACAACGACACCGAGATCGGCGACATGCTCGCTGACGCAATGATCAAGGTCGGCGCCGAAGGCGTTGTCACGGTCGAAGAAGGCAAGAGCTTCGAAACCGAACTTGAGCACGTCGATGGCATGCAGTTCGACAAGGGCTACATCTCGCCGTACTTCATCACCGATCCAAAGTCGATGGAAGCCGCGTTCGACGACGCTCTGATTCTCATCCACGAGAAGAAGATCTCGAATGTTCGCGAGATGATCCCACTGCTCGAAGCGGTCTCCCGCGCTGGCAAGCCATTGGTCATCATCGCCGAAGACGTGGAGTCAGAAGCGATGGCCGCACTGGTCGTCAACCGCCTCAAGGGCGTATTGAACGTCTGCGCGATTAAGGCTCCTGGATTCGGCGATCGTCGCAAAGCGATGCTGCAAGACCTGGCGACTCTCACCGGTGGCCAGTACATCTCCGAAGAACTCGGCATCCAACTCGAGAAGGTCGAGCTATCTCACCTCGGCAGCGCATCGAAGATCCGCATCAACAAGGATGCGACCACGATCATCGGTGGCGGCGGCAAGAAAGCAGCGATCAAAGATCGCGCTGAAAGCATCCGCAACCAGATCGAAAAGACCACGTCGGACTACGACCGTGAGAAGCTGCAAGAGCGCCTCGCCAAGTTGACCGGCGGTGTCGCAATCCTGCGCTCGGGAGCAATGACCGAAGCAGACATGAAGCAGAAGAAGCAGCGCATCGAAGACGCGCTCAACGCAACCCGCGCAGCCGTCGAAGAGGGCATCGTGCCCGGCGGCGGCACGGCACTGCTACGCGCTAGCTCAGTGCTCGACAAGCTCAAGGCTAAGGGCGACCTACGCTTTGGCGTCGAGATCATCAAGCGCGCCTGCGAAGCGCCGATGCGCCAGATTGCTACCAACGCCGGCGAAGACGGCTCGGTTGTTGTCGACGAAGCCAGCAGCAAGAAGCCCAACGAAGGTTTCAACGCACTAACTGGCAAGTGGACCGACATGTTCAAGGCCGGTGTTGTCGACCCCACCAAGGTCGTCCGCTCGGCGCTGCAGAACGCCGCAAGCATCTCCGGCCTCATGCTGACCACCAACACAATGGTCACCAGCATCGAGGAAGAGAAGAAGGCGATCGAAGGAAGCACCAGCTAGCACCTCAAGCCGGTATCGGCCGGCTTCGTTCAGCAGCCAACAGGTATCACCTGCGGGCTGCTGGACATCCAACCCCTCAAGGTTGTGCAGCCAACAGGCAACACACCTCCGCAGAAAAGGCACCTTCGTCGCCATTCCTGCAGCAACTGAGGCTGCCGGATTTAGCCGGTTGATCCAAGTTTCTTGATGTTAGTAAACAGTCGACAAGGTCACTGTTCATCTGTTGGCACTGGAATCACCACTAAGCCAACACCCCAACTCCTGCGCCATTACTGATGTCTTCCAAGCGCGACTACTACGAAGTTCTCGGCATTGATCGATCAGCCGACGACGACAGCATCAAGCGGGCGTACCGCAAGATGGCGATCGAGAACCACCCGGACAAGAACCCCGGAGACGAAGCAGCCGAGCGACGCTTCAAAGAAGCAGCTGAAGCATATTCCGTGCTCAGTGACGACCAGAAGAAGCAGCGTTACGACCAATACGGACACGCCGGGGTCGACGGCGGCGGCGGTGGTGGCGGCGGATTCTCTTCGGCAGAAGACATCTTTTCGGCGTTCGGCGACATGTTCGGCGGCGGCGGTGGCGGCGGCGGCGGATTCTTTGATCAGATCTTCGGCGGTGGCCAACGCGGCCGGGGTCGACGCGGCAACAGCCTCAAGGTGGAGCTTGCGCTGACGCTTGAGGAAGTCGCCACCGGCGCGAAGAAGACCATCGAACTAAAACGCGCTGAGGCATGCGGCAAGTGCGGCGGCAGCGGCGCCAAAGCTGGCACCAAAAAGAAGACCTGTGGCACCTGCGAAGGCCACGGTCAAGTCATCCGCTCTCAAGGCTTCTTTCAACTACGCCAGACATGCCCAACGTGTGAAGGCCAGGGTCAAACCATCGAATCCCCGTGTGGCTCCTGCAAGGGCCGCGGCACGATGCCGAAGACCTCACCGGTCAACATCACGATTCCGGCGGGTATCCAAGACGGCCACGCCGAGCGCATCCCTGGCCAGGGCGAACCTGGAGAAAGCGGTGCACCACCGGGCGACCTAATCGTCGTCCTCACCGTCAAGGAACATGATGTCTTTACCCGCTATGGTGATGACCTCCTGATGCAGACTCGCATCTCGTTCCTTCAGGCAGTCACCGGCGACGAAGTACAAATCCCAACGATCACTGGCGAATCCGTCGCCATGAAAATCCCGGCGGGCACACAACCAGGTGCGAAGTTGCGTGTTCGCAACCACGGACTTCCTCGTCCCGACGGATACGGCCGCGGCAACCTAGTGGTGCAAATCCAGGTGACCGTGCCGACAAAAATCACCACCGAACAATCAGAGTTGCTGTCCAAGTTCGATGAACTTGAGACCGGCAAGAAAGGCAAGAAGGACCAGAAGAAGACCATCTTCGAGAAAGTGAAGGACATCTTCTCGTGAGCGAGCAGGAGTAGACTGTGAACGATCCAACCAACGACAACTCGAGCCAATCCGACGGCAACAACACTGACGGCAAGAACCCCGACGCCATCGATCCCGATGCGAACGCGGAAACGCACGTCCAAGATGCGAAGGAATCTTCGCCGGAAGCATCTGCAGAGATTCCTGCAGACGAATCCGAACTGACCAAAGTCCGTGCCGAGCGCGATTTACTGGAGCAAAAGCTGCAGCGCGCAATGGCCGACACGCAGAACATCCGACGCCGGCAACGACAGGAGATGGACGATAGTCGTCGCCGAGTCGTAGAAGGCATGACGCAAGAGCTTCTTCCGGTGCTCGACAGCTTTGCTCTAGCTCTGCAGGCCTACGACACTGCAGCCGAAGACGGCGGCAGTGAGCAGGCCACATCCGGCCTAGTAGAAGGCGTGCGTATGGTCCAAACGCTGCTTAATGGGGCGCTCGAACGCCATGGCTTGCAGGAAATTGCAGCCACAGGCAAGCCATTCGACCCGGCCCGCCATGAAGCCCTCGGCGTCGAGCCGAACGGGGACGCCGAAGAGAATCAGGTCCTGCGCGTCGTGCAAACCGGCTACCTGCTCGGCGAGCACGTAGTGCGCCACAGCAAGGTGATCGTCGCCGGCCCACCTCCACAGGCATAGCCGCGCCACGCAACAAGACCGCAGGTCCAGATCGACCAAGCACCGGCCGGCAATCAAACACAGCCCCAACACAACGCACGACGATGCCAACCTACGACTACGTATGTTCTGCCTGTGGCCATCGCTTCGAAGAGTTCCAGAGCATGAGCTCGAGCCCTTTGAAGAAATGTCCCGCGTGCAAGAAATCCAAACTAGAACGCCTAATTGGCACAGGCGCCGGCGTCATCTTTAAGGGGTCTGGTTTCTACGAGACGGACTACCGCGGCGACGCCTACAAGAACGACGCGAAGAACGACACGGAAGCAGCAAGCAAGCCCAGTAGCGATAGCAAGCCGAGCAAAGATAGTTCCGATGCCGCACCTAGCGGTCCAAAGCCCGAGAAAGACTGATACGGATCAGTCACTTCGTCTGGCTGGCACCGACTTGAAGGTGCCCCCTAGCGGACGTCCAACGCCCTCGCTAGCGAGCATTCACGTGCAGGGATCAAGGGGCTTTGCGTTGTCGGGCACGAGCTCGATCTCAGTGCCAGACGTCCGCGTTCCATGCTGAGACACGCACGCCATTCTCGAAGGCATCCAACATACCGATGCCGCCAAACGGCAAGTTGAGTGACAGGCAACGCGACAATCTCATACCCAGCATCGCGGCGGTAAAGCCCGTCAAGATCGTACCGGAACCAACCACCACAACGGTCTTACCAGCGACCTTCGGCATCGTTTCTGCCCACCACTGCAGCATACGCTCAACGGCCTCCCCGAGACGCTCACCACCGGGCGCCGCGTTGTCACCAAACTCA
>Ga0315331_10001936_pt1 | contig 15658 bp, 9 predicted proteins | sample M160m34915metaG_FD_203456 | JGI IMG/M metagenome (GOLD analysis project Ga0315331, IMG submission 203456) | Ammonia-oxidizing marine archaeal communities from Monterey Bay, California, United States - M1 60m 34915 | ecosystem: Environmental > Aquatic > Marine > Intertidal zone | place: USA...
AAGGTGAAGAGATTTTAATTGAAAATCTCTCTACAAACTCTCCTGACTTATCCATGTTAAATGGTAAGCAGAAAATTTACAAGGTTATTGAAGATCCTGATGGTAGATCTAGACGTTTTGTTATTCCTAAGAAGCTACCTTCTCTGACTAACGATAACTATGATCCTGGTCAGTTTGCACAGGTTAAATCTTATTCTAAGTCAGTAACTTTATCCTTACTTAACTCCCCATTTAAATTTGGGGAAGCAACTCCTATATCTAGAAGATATCAGGATGCTGCTCTTCAAATCAAAAACAATAGAGAATTTATTGCTGATGAAGTTGTAGGAAGAATTACTGATGAGTTTAGTAAAGATTATTATTCAGTATCTGAGATTGGTGGTACTGCTACCAGCACTACAACACCCACAAGTGCTACGTATAATGCTGCAACTGGAGACTTAGTATTTACTAAGGTTAATCATGGATTTGATGTTGGAACTGGTATTTCAATTGCAGATAACAGTCTTACATTTACTTGTTTAATGGATAATAATGCCACAGAGCATAATTATCCTAGATCAGGTGATCCAGGCTCAGGAAGAGCACTTCCAATTACAACAAAAACAGATGATACGTTTACTGTTAATGTTGGTATTTCGCCTGCAAATGCAGACTTTACTGCACAATCAGGAACATCATACAATCCTGCTACTGGAGATTTAGTTCTGGAGATTGGATCTCATTCCATTCCAGTTGGAGGAAGTGTTACTATTGATAGTGAGTCCTTGTCATTTACATGTGATATGGATAATCGTGACACAGCTAAGCAATATCCTCGTGTAGGAATAGATCCTTATGCTGTAAGATCCATTCCAGTTACATCATCTACAACAACTTCTATTACTGTTAATATTGGTGCAGCTCCTGCAGACAAATATTTCCAACCAACTTACGCTGAATATGATCCTACTACAGGAGACATGGTATTTACCATTGGACAGCATGGTTTAGGTGTAGGTCGTAATATTACTATTGATAATGATTCACTAACATTTACTTGTTTACAAGATCCTTCAGCTGCTAAAACTTATCCTCGTTCTGGTATTGATCCATATTCAGATAGTAAATCAATTGCTATCACTTCTGTTGGTGCAAGTTTACATACACCAACTGATGCTCCATATAATGCATCAAATGGTGAAATTACATTCACAGTTAATGACCATGGATTCCTTGAGGGTGATTATGTTAAGATTGCAGATAATTCTCTAACTTATTCATGTGCTGTAGGTGGTAATTACACACACCAATTTGTTAGTGCAGTTGGTGGTGCAGTAACTTCAGGTGGTACTTATACACATACCTTTATATCTGCTGTAGCAAACGGAGTTACCTCTAATGCTGGTAACTTACCTAACCCAGTTATCAATGTAGCATATACTCCATCCACAGGTAATATGGTTATTACCTCCAATGGTCATAATTTAACTACAGGTAATACACTTACTATTGCTGACAATGCACTGAAATTTACTTGTTCAATGGATAATAATGCTACAGAGCATAGTTATCCTAGACCATCTGACCCTGTATCTGGTCAGACTATTAGTATTACTGGAACTTCAACAAATACTATTACAGTAAACGTAGGTGCATCACCTGCAGTAAGTCATGATGTCAGTGATGCAACTTATGATCCTTATACAGGTGAATTAGCATTAACCATTGGTTCTCATAGTCTTGTAGGTCAAACAGTAGCAACACCTACTACTGGTACAACATACAACCCAACAACGGGTATTATGAGTATCACGACAACTACAAATCATGGTTTTGTAAATGGTGATAAGGTTAAGTTAGACGATGGTGCTGTAAAATTCAGTTGCGATTATGGTGCTGGTAATCACAACTATGTTGGTGGTACCGCAGCTGGTGCAGTAACTGCAGTTGGTGGTGCTATATTTGATGTAACCAATGCTTCATATACTCCTACTACTGGTGTATTAGAATTAACTATTGGTTCTCATAGTTTAACAACTTCCAATCAAGTAATAGTATCTCCTGCCTCCTTAGATTTCCAGTGTGATGCAGACGGTTATAATACAACTCATTCATATCCACGTCCAACTGACCCAGTAGCAGGAGAAGCTATTGATATTACTGCTGTAACTGGTACAACTATTACAGTTAATGTTGGTGTTAGTTCTACAGGAACTTCTTATCCTCGTGGTCCTAAGAATCATACAGTAGCGAATGCTACTTATGATCCTACTGGTGGTAATATGGTACTTACCATTGGTGCTCATGGATTACAAGTTGGAGATGATATTAAACTAGATCCAAATTCACTAACCTTTGAATGTCCTGCTGCTGTTGGAACTCATGCATTTGTAACTGGTGCTCCTAGTGCTATTACAGCAAATGTTGGGGGACCATTTACTGCTACAACTGGTACTTCTTACAATCCAACAACGGGTGAGATGGTACTAGAGATTGGTTCTCATAGTTTAACTACTGCTAACACAATTCAGATTGCTACTGCTGGTCTAACATTTACTTGTGATGCTGATAACAACGCAACTAACCATCAATATCCTCGTGCTACTGACCCTGTTGCTGGTGAGAACATTGCTATTACAGCAACATCAGCAACTACTATTACTGTTAATGTTGGTGTAGCATCATCCACTAATCAAAGTTCATATCCAAGAGCAACTGGAGCAGCAACATCTAATGGTGCTGACTATGCTTATGATAACGAATTAACAATTTCAGCAATCACTGGAGATAGTATAACAGTTAATGTTAATGGTGGACAAGGTGCTGTTAGTATTAATTCTGTTCATACATTCGTATCTGCTACACCTAACGGTGTCAAGACTGGTGGTGATCCTATCAGTGGTAAGTGGATAACAATTTCTAATGTAACTTCAAATACTTTTGATATCCAAGTATTGGATACAGTACCTTCAACAAATACAAATACACATACATTTATTTCTGGTCTTTCTAATGGTGTTACCAAGAAAGGATCAGCTGTTAGACTTTCACCTAATTCATTAAGATTCACATGTGATAAAGATGGTAATGCATCTCAACATGATTATCCACGTGCAACTGATCCAGCATACAACACATCATTAGATATTGTTGGAACAAGTGGAACAACAATTACACTTAATGTTGGAAAAGCAGATGTTGGTAGTTCTTATCCTCGTCCAGGATTTGATCCTATTTCTGGTCGTTGGATTCCTATTGAAGTTATAGACGTAAATACATTCAAGATTGATGTTGGAAGTTCTTCTTATACTGGGACTCATACATTTGTAAGTGCTGCTGAGAATGCAATTGCACGTCAAGATGGTACAATCACTATAAACGTAGGTGTTTCTTCTAATACCACTGTTCACAGTTTCGTAAGTGCTACTGCTAATGCTATTAGATACGAACCACAATCTACACATTATTTTGAAGGTTCTGCAGCAGACGCTGTTAAGTTTAGACCTCAAACTGCTCACACATTTGTAAGATCAGCAAATGGTAATCTATCTACTGGTGGTAGCAGCTTTAAGATTTTCTTAGGTGCATCTAGTTTTTCACACACATATGTTAGTGGTGGTACTGTTAAATTTGGTGGTGTTACTTATACTGTAACCAATTTCGTATATGATAATCTCATTACTGGTAATGCAACTATTACTGTTAATACATCCATTCCTGGAATTGCAGAAGATAGTATTATTGAAATTGCTGATATTCTAGTTGAATGTACTATTCTAGGTGTAACAACACAGAAAAAATATCCAAGCCTTAGTATTCCAATAAGTGATGAAACTTGTAAGAGAGATATTAGACACTTCCTTAATGCTCTTGTACAAGATTTAGAATTTGGTAGTAATAATAATATTATTGATGGTGCTAAGAAATATATTGATGCTACAAATACTTACATTGATGAGACTATTGACTTTGAGATTATTCAAACTGTACGTGCTATTGAGTATGCTAGAGAACTAGCTACCTACGCAATGCGTAAGTGGCGTACAGGAAATGGTACTGTATCTGATCCTGTTTATACTCCTGTATATTCTAGTCTTGACAGATACTTTGACCCAACTATTATTGATGACACCACTCCATCTGGAGCATGTATTAATGTTCAATCTTCCATTAATACTCTATCATATCTGTTTGTAGATGTCTTAGCAAATAATGCTTCTGGAACTGTTATAGATGCTGCTTATTTAATTGCTAGGAATAGAGATCATATTGTAGATGAGGCATACAATGATGCAAGAAATGCATTCCCATCATTAGTTCTTAATAATGTTGATGAGCGTAAATGTCGTAGAGATATCAATCTTGTAATTTCTGCGTTACTAAAAGATTTAGTTCTTGGTGGAAATGATGGTACTGTTACTTACGCTGAACTATATTTCACAGGAACATTATTAACAGGTGTTCCTGCAAGCGAACTTCCAGCAACTAGATACGCATTTACTAAAACAAGAGACCTCTGTATTGAGGCAATACGTAATTGGAATGATGCTAGTGGAAACCCAACTACATCTTCGTTCACACCAATTCCAAGAGTTACAGATAATACTATCTTAGCAGATCCAGCTGGAAATCCTTTATGTGCTTCTACTGCTGCTTCAATTACAACATTATTTGGTCTTCTTGACGATATCTTAAGTGGCACAATTGTACCTGGTGCTACTACTAAGAATAAAGGATCACTATTAGATACAGCAGGTTTATACAATTATGCAGATAGTATTATTACTGACTTTAATGGTAATAAAATAACTGTTAAAGCAACCTATGATGACTATCCTATCATTGAGGCATCTCCTTATACTCAGAACTCATCTGTTATCTCCAAGCTAGGTGGCGGTGGTGCTCTGGTTGATGGTGCTAAAGTTAAGCAACCTAACTGCCCATTCCCTGGATTGAATCTAGATGGAACTGCTAAGTTCCCTAATCAGGGTAAATCAATGGTTGCATCTGCCTTCACGATTGTTTCTGAAGGTGGTACTGGATACAAGATTATTAATGATGGTTATGTACAGTTGGTTTCAGTCTTCTGTATCTTCACTGCAGATGGTATCCTTGCTGAGTCTGGTGGTTACGCTTCTGTTACTAACTCTGCTTCTAACTTTGGTATCTACTCTCTAAGAGCAAGAGGATTTAGTCAGACACCATATATCTTTGATATGTGTACTGTTACCAATGTATCTTCTACACCTACTGGCAGAACAATCTTTACTGTAAGTGGTCTTGGTAGAGAACCACTTGAGCATTACATTGTTAAAATTGATGGATTTGAAAATGTCAACCCAGAAATTGAATACTTTGTTGATACTGTAGAAGGCGTTACAGTTGGTCCTCCTTTCTCTGCTCAATTAACACTAGAATCTGGTTCTGGTGGTCCTGCAGAATTTAAGAACTCTACTACTGATGCAGTAGTTTCTCTAGCGAGTTTGATTGGTGAGTCACTTAAGTTACATAGACCATCTATTGTTAACTCCTCATCTCATACTTGGGAATACTGCGGTTCTGGTACTAGCTATCTTGCTCTACCTGAAAACGGTGGTACTAAAATTGAGGCAAACGAGCAGGTATCCGAAGACTATGGTAGAACATACGTTTCTGGTACTGACGAACTTGGTGACTTTAAGGTTGGTACATTTGCTAGAATTGAAAACAGAACTGGTAACATCACCTTCACTGGTACAGTTACAATTTCTGAAGTTGAATTCTTGAAATTGAAAGGTGGTGATGTTGTTGTTACTGGTTTTGATAACAGCAATACACTTGGTGGTGCTAACTCTAGTGACTCTAAACTACCTACACAGAAGGCAGTTAAAGACTTTATCACTAATGCTTTAGGACCTTATATTAACAAACCATTCTCCACTAACCCAGTTCCTAGAGCATTGGTTGAACTTACCGATTCTGGTAAGATTTCAGAAGATCAGATTCCACCACTACGTCCTTTCCAGGTTTACACTATTGCAAACCAAAATGAAAGACTTGCTATTGAAGGAGCACTAGCTGGTGATATCGCAATTCAACAAGATACTACAACATCATACATCTTGAATAATGATAACGAAAGTTTATTTACTTCGTTCGCAGTTGACCCAACATTACAGTTTACTATTAATGATGTTTTCACTGGTAGTATTAGTGGTGGTAAGATTCAAGCAACTGAATATAGACAAGGTGCTGTTTACCAGATTAATATTACCGACGGTGGATCTGGATATATTACTCCACCTGTTGTAACAGTATCTGGTGGTAACCCACAAGCTGGTGCTGTAGACGCAAACATTACAACAACCATTGCTAATGGTCAGGTTGTGATTATGACCATTCAATTGTTTAATGGATATGTTGGTGGTAAAGGATACACTACTCCACCTACTATCACTATTGCTGCTCCTGCAGGATCTGGTACTCAAGCAACCGCAACTGCTTTAATTGAAAGTAGATTGTATGGTGATATTGTTAACAACATTAAGATTGTAGACACAGATACTATACTGTCTAGCGATCTTCCTGCTGAGACAATTAATATCAACCGTGTTATCAACACATCTGCTGACAATAATAATAACTGGGTATCTCTATCTACTAACCAGATTGCTGCATCTGATATTACATCAGGTGTTATTTCTACAGCACGTTTAGCATCTAACGCTGCTGGTGCAGAAAGTGCTGCTAACTCCTTTACTTTCTTGAGAGGAGATCAGTCATATGCAGCTGCTGTACAAACAGTTAAAGGTCCTGAGACAAGATACTTTGCTCAGTTAAAAATACAAGCAAATAGCGGTGCTTCTCAGTTAATCTTTGATTCTAGTTCTAATTTCCTTAAGGGTCATGAGGTAGATCAAATTACTGGTATTCAGGCAGACACAAATATTGATGGTGTTCTAACCGAATCTGGTGAAACTACAATTACTCTTGATAAGTTCTTAACAGCAACTCTTCCTGCTGGAACAGTTCTAGAATTTAACAGAGGTAAATCACCACTAACAGTTGAGTCTTCTCAAACAGAAGGTGGTTTCGTTGAAGAAGTTGTTATTCAAAGTGGTGGTTCTGGATTTACTGACGGACAATATTTCAACTTACCTCTAACTGGTGGTGCTGGAACTGGATTAAGAGTCAATATAGTTGTTGGTAGTGGTTCAGTTACTGACTGTACTATCGTAAGTGGTGGTCAAGATTATGGACAAAATACTTCTCAATCAAATGTTGACTTTGTTATATCATCTGCTCCAGCAGAAATTGGTGGAGGAACAGGTCTTAATCTTTTAGGTAAGGTTACAACAGTTCTTCGTCAATATGCAAATGTCACAATTGATGTTGATAGAGTTAGTGATCTAACCACATCTGGTGATCCATATGGAACATTGGGTGTTTCTAGATTCTACAAGCAGCAATTCTTGATTGGTCAAGCTGGAAATGGTTCTGTTCAAATAAACACTGGTCCTGATTCTGGTCTTGATGCTGATACACTTGATGGAGCACAAGGTACATTCTATCTAAACTCTGGAAACCAGAATGCTGGTACTTTACCAGTAGAAAGACTATCTGGTACTTACAATATTAATATTGCTAACCAGTCTGGTAGTACATTAAGACTTAAGACATCTACCAACTCACCAACTGGTAACCCATCTCCTGATGAGTTTGCTGCTGGTATCATTGCTGATACTAAGAACAACTCTGCTGATGGTCTAGCAGATGGTGGATCAAGACACGTTGTAATGACTATCAGAAATGGTGGTACTGACTTTGATGCTACGTTTGGTGGTGTAAGACAACTTGCATTCACAGATGCTAACGCTGATGTTGGAGCTGGTTTGTGGCTCCGTGGATCTTTCAATAGTCCAGCAAACTCATTTGGTAACTGGCACGAGATCTGGCATTCAGGTAACGACGGCACATTAAGTGGACTAGACGCTGACAAGATGGATGGTCGCCAAGGAACTTGGTATCAGTCTGCTCAGCACACAGATTATGGTGTATTCAGCAATGAAAGATTACCAAATCTCCAGAGAGAAAAAGATTTCTTATCCAAAATCCGTGTTATGGATTGGAGTGGAAATGTTAGAGTTAATGTTCTTGTTAGAGATGAATTATTAAGTACAACACCATTCGTAGCTGGTCAATCAGTTAATCTGTATACAGCAGGTGGTGTTGCTAGAGGTTCAATTAGTATCACAAAGGTAGAACCAAATCAAGATGTTAATGATGCTGCCAATAACTACACATTAATTACTGGTAGTTTGACTAATGGAGATTATACTTCCTTTGATGATGCAGAATTTATTGGTACTGGTGGTGTAGGTAATGCATTCCAATTCCAAAACTGGAATATCTCACAAGTTGATGATAACGCAGATGGAGATATTGATGGAACATATGAGGTTATTAGCGGAGAAAGTGTTTCTGGTAATGCTCGTTTAAGACTTGGTAGAAAAGATGGAACAGCATCTGATCCTTCTATCTTCTTTAGATCTTCTTCACTTACACCTTCTGATTATAACTCAGCAATTATTGCTACAGGTGGTGGTAGTACAAATGGTAGTGGTACTCTTGAAGTAAAAGTTGGAAACAATAACTCATTCACTGTTAATGGTAACAAAATTTGGAACGAAGGTAACATTGCTTTCAACTCATCTAACGTTGCTGGTACTGGTGTTATTCGTGATGCAAATGGAGATTTCTCTGCAGGAACAATTACTGCTTCTCTAACAGGTTCAGCATCTAATAACGTTCTTAGAGCTGGTGATACAATGTCTGGTGCTTTGGTTATTGGTGGTGTTGTTGCTGGCAATCAAGCATTGAGTGTATCTGGTAGAGCAGATTTCTTAAGTAATATTACAGTTACAGCAGACCTAGCTGTTGATACCAAGGTCTTGTTCGTTGATGCTTCTGAGAATAAGGTAGGTATTGGTGAGACTGATTTCACTAACAAAACTGGTCAGTCATTTGTTAAGTTAAGGATAAGACCTTCTATTCACAACGGTTATGAGTCTAACCATACAATTGACTTTGGTCAGTTTAATGGTAACTGGGTAGATGGTTCTAGTGGTGCTGACTCTCAGTTTGGTATGTCATTCAGTTGGCAAGATTCAGTAAGAGGTGGTATACTTTATGACCATAGAAGCAGTGAAAGAATGGCAATTTGGTCTTCTTATGGACGTTTAGCGTTCATGGTTGATCCTGGTACTAGTGGTAATGAGGTTCCAATCACTGTTGGAACTGAGGCAATGACCATCATTAAAGAGGGTACAATTGGTATCAATGTCACTAACCCAAGCAATAGTTATAAGTTAGATGTTAATGGACAGTCTAGATTTAGAGACTTCATTACTCTTGATGATGCAGGTGATAACTCTGGTACTGGTTTATACTTCCTTGGTGCAACTGGTGGTGCTGATGGTTCTGGTGGATACTTAAGCAACTTCCGTGTTGGTAACAGTCTTATCGGTAGTGATATCTTTGAGATTACTGCTAACGATGGTCCTTCGGGTGCTACTACTTGGAAATCAACTCCTGCTATTGCAGTTCAAGGAACTAATAACAGAGTTGCTATTAACTCCACAACATTCGCTGCTAATGGCATTAACATGGCACTTACAGTTGGAGGTAACTTCAACTTCACTGGTGAGATTTATAAGAATGGAAATGCGTTTGTAACTTCTAGATGGACAGCAGCTCCTAACGGAACTGATATCTATAGAGGAACAAAGGTAGGTATTAATACAGGTAATTCAAACCCAAGTGAAGCTTTAGATGTCAGTGGATCTATATACCTTACTGGAACATTGAAAGCCAATGGTCAAGAACAGTGGTCAGATAGCTATGGAACACTTAAAGCACAAAGAACTACAATTGCTTCTAGTGAGTCTATCGGTAATAACCAACTAGTTTATAGTGTAGGACCTATTACAATTAATAGTGGAAGCACTGTAACCATCGGTTCAAATAGTTTCTGGGCAATATTATAAATATTAAAAAGTAAGCACTGTTAAACCTCTAAAAAAATGTCTACATTAAAATTATCAGCTGTACAAAACGTAAGCGGAACAGAAGCTTTTACTATTGAAAGTAATGGTAGAGTGAATATGCAAAGAGTTAGAGTTCCTGTTTTTAATGGAACTCCTTCTAGTCCTGTAGCAGGAGAATTGATCTTCAATAGTAGTACAGGAAAAATGAGTTTTTATACTGGTTCTGAGTGGAAATAAAAAATGTCAGTCTTAAAAGTTAATACATTTCAACATACTAACGGAACAACTGCTTTAACTTTTGGCACAAGAATGGAACCATATAGGTTGCGTCTTCCCGTTGTCAATAACTCTACTTTGCCTTCCGCAGATTCAACTGTGATGGGTGAGATTTATTTCAATAGTAGTGATAATAAGTTATACATCTCCAAAGGAGATGGTACTTACCAAACTAAATCAGGTTTCTCTCAACCTTCTGGAACTTTATCTTATGGATGGAGTTCAGGTAGTTCCAATGGAAACTACTCACAGGGACATCCTATCAATATTTGGTTCAGAAGAAATATATTTAACGTTGTTTACAATGCAAGTGATATATTAAACAATGGAGGAGAAGAAGGTGCTATCTTTAGGAATGTAAAACATTATGTAAATAACCCAATTAATGGAAGTTATTCTGCTCGTGGTCTTAATATCAGAATGTTCCACACAAATGCTAGTAAGGGTTCTCAAGGATCTCCAATATCTGGAGAGTCTAAATTAACAGTTTATTCTGTTGGTAACAGTACAGATGTAACACAGTGGGAAAGTTCAGGTGAATGTACATTTACTTTCAATACTCCATTTGAATGGAATGGGGTAAATAATATTTGTATGGAATATTGTACTCATCAAAACCAAGGAAACTATCGTGCTGATGGGCAAGCAAGGGTAGTAAACGAAACTGGCAGTAGATACAGTAGAACAGACTCTGGTGGTACAAGTTGTAATGACACCCCTTATGGTAGTACCAGTCAGGTACCATCAATCAAAATGGATTTTTATTAATAACTATGGAACTTACAATAGAAGAGCTAGTATATTTTGCTGGTTTAAATCAGGATCAATGCGAAAGAGTTCGTAGAGATAGGTATGAAAATTATGATTTTCTGCTATACATTGAAAAACAAATTGACGATCAAATCATTGATCCTCAGTCAAAATTGAAAGAACAAGATGAATTAAAACAGATTAGACATCTGATACCAACACCCAATGATGCATGTCAGGAATTAAAACTTCTGAATGGAGAAGATTGTGCCGAATGCGAAGGATTATAAATAATATCATACACAATTACATGTGATTACTATGGATCCCGCAGCATTGAGAAAAAATTTTGAAGAGCAAATTGCTAATACAGTAAAGCAAATTGGAGAACTAGAAGCAAATCTATCCAAAGCAAAAGAGTATAAAATTAAATTAGATGGTGGTTTAGAAACTCTGAATCTTTTAGAGGATAAGCCAGCAGAAACAAAAACAGAAGAAACACCAGAAGAAACACCAGCAGAATAAATACTAGATCCCTTCTTCCTAAATAAGAAAGAAGGGATTTTTGTGTGTAATGGCATCTCCAAGTTCTAAAGCTGAACTCATCACATATTGCAAGAGGCAACTTGGCGAACCTGTTTTGCAAATAAATGTTGATGATGAGCAAGTAAACAATGTAATTGACGATTCGTTTCAGTTCTTTCAAGAGAATTGTTACAATGGCATGGAGCGTTGTTATCTTTATCATGAGATAACTGCTGATGATAAAACTCGTCTTGCAGCAACTGTAACTACTTCTAAGGTTGAAGGTGCAGTAACTACTAATTGGAATGAAGCAACAAATTATATACCTATACCACCTCATGTAGTTGGTATTCATAAAGTTTTTGGAATGGTAGGTAACTCCATTCGTTCTAACTTATTTGGTATTGAATATAGAATGTTTTTAAATGATCTATATGCTTTTGGATCCCTTGATATCTTAAACTACTTTATGACCAAGCAATATCTAGAAACTCTAGATATGGTTTTAAACAATGGTTCATTCCAGCAGTTTAGATATACTCAGCGTCGTGATCGTTTGTATCTTGATATAGATAAAGACTTCCTACAAGAAGGACAGAATCTATTAATAGAGGCTCATCGTATGATTGATCCTGATGATGCAACGGAAATGTACAATGATTTCTTTGTAAAGAAATATACTACTTCATTGTTGAAAAAACAGTGGGGTCAGAACTTAATTAAGTATAACAATGTACAGCTACCTGGCGGTGTAAATCTTAATGGTAGAGAGTTATATACAGACGCATTAGCAGAAATTGAGAAACTTGAATCAGAAGTTCTCAGTAAGTATGCAATACCACCAATGGATATGATCGGATAAAATGCCTACAAGTCCCTACTTTCCAACTTACTACGCAGGTCACAGTGGCGAACAAGGTCTCATTCAGGATCTTGTGGATGAGCAAATCAAACTGTTTGGTACAGATATTTACTATATCCCCAAGATAGTCCTAGCAGACAGCACTCTGGATGAAGTTAGATACACTAAGTATCAAGAACAATTCCAAGTTGAGATGCTGTTACAGAACGTTATGGGTTTTGGTGACAATGCTGAATTTATATCTAAGTTCGGTTTAAGAATTACAGATGAAGTTATCTTCCGTGTCTCTACTAGAAGATGGGATGAAGAGGTAGCTGATCATAATCCTACACTGGAAGTTGATAGCAGACCTAATGAGGGAGACTTATTGTACTTCCCATTAACACAAGATATTTACGAAATTAAATTTGTAGGAAAAGAAGAACCATTCTATCAGTTTGGTAAGATTCAATTTTATGCTATCACTGCTGAGATCTATGAGGTTGGTAGTGATGACTTTGATACTGGCATCGCAGAGATTGATGCAGTAGAACAACTCTTTGATAATTCTATAAAACTAATCATGGATCCTGGTGGTATAGGAAACTTTACTGTAGGTGAGGAAGTTGTTGGTGATGAGTTCTTAGCTAAGGCAACATCTGCTATCACAGGAGATGCTGTTTCAGGTGTTACAATTTCAGATGGTGGAGCACATTATAAAGTTGCTACACCACCAACAGTTACTATCACAGGAGGAGGTGGTACAGGTGCAACTGCTACTGCAACTGTTAGTGCTACTGGTATTGTCAATGCTGTAACTATTACTGCTGGTGGTTCTGGATATACATCTGCTCCTACTATTACTATTGATTACTCACCTAAGGACAATAGAGCAGAAGTCAAGGCATGGGATAGTGCAACTAGATCTCTTGAAGTTATCAATCGTACAGGAACCTTTACTACTGCTGAGGTAATCACTGGTCTAACCTCAAGTGCCAAGTGGAGTCCAGAGACATTTGACACTCTAAATAACTCCAACAGCAGTTACGATCAAAATAGAGCGATTGAAGACGATGCTGATAATATAGTGGATTGGTCAGAAGGAAATCCATTTGGTGAATTTGGTAATTTTACAGGTAGTATCTAATGTTAGGATCACATTTTTACAATCAAATTGTTCGTAAGAACATTGTGGCTTTTGGTACACTCTTTAATAACATTACGTTAAAGAGTACAGACCCTAGTGATGGAACTGTATTAGAAGAATTAAAAGTACCATTGGCATATGGTCCTAAGCAAAAATTTATTGTTAGATTAGAAGAGAACACATCTAACAGAAAAGTAGCAATCACTTTACCACGTCTTTACTTTGAGATGACAAGTATTGATTACGATGCTACTCGTAAGACATCTCCAATTCAAAAATATAAAACTATCATTGATGGTAATGGTGGTGAGGTAAGAGTGCAGTATGTTCCTGTACCATACAACTTATCATTTGAACTTGGTGTTATGGCAAAGTCTCAAGACGATGCCTTACAAATTACTGAGCAAATATTGCCGTACTTTCAGCCATCGTTCTCTATCACACTTAACATGATTCCTGATATGAATGAGAAGCGTGATGTTGCTGTTGTTCTGAACAACATTAGCTATGAAGATGAGTGGGACGATAGTTTCTATGAACGTAGATATATCATCTATACTCTAAACTTCACAATGAAGTCTTATCTATACGGTCCTTATAACACATCAGATGTTATTAAGAAAGCAATCATCCATGAAACACTTGGTGATCTTGCAGTCAACCGTAGAGCTATTACAAGAACATATACACCAGTTGCCAAGACTGATATTAATACAGATGGTAATATAGATGCTGCTGATACAGCTATACTAGATGCTGGTGATGACTTTGGTTTTAATGAAGGAATTGAATTCTTATGAATACCCTAGAAGAAAATATGGAAGATATGCTTAACATCAGTGTTGATGTTGAGACTCCATCTAAACCAGCTGCTCCTAAACCTAAAGCGGATGACCAGACAAAAGACTATGAATATACTCGTGGTGAATTGTACAGTCTCATAGACAAGGGTCAGGAGGCAGTACAAGGTGCTTTAGAGGTTGCACAGGAGTCAGGGCACCCAAGAGCATATGAAGTCGCTGTAGCGGCAATGAAACATGTCGCAGACATGACTGATAAACTTGCGGATTTACATAAGAAAATGAAAGACCTAGATGCAGAACAAAAAGGTCCCAAAAACGTTACTAACAATGCAATGTTTGTAGGTTCTACAGCAGAGCTACAGAAAATGTTAAAAGAAATGGGCGGTGGAAAAAGATAAAAGTTCATAAATAATAACACTTAGACCAACAACTTGCTGTGAGATTAAGGCAGGGAGGTCATAAGTGCAGAATTTTAAACTACTATGGATATCAACAAGGAACTCACCGAAGTTCAAAAAAAGATAGACGATATTAAAAAAACTCAAGAAAATTTACAAAGACTTCAAGACCTGCAAGATAAACAAAACAAAAATAAAGGGTTGAAACCATTCAGTCATAAGTACGAAATGATTTGAAAGGATAACATATTGGTGTAAAATTAAAAATCACACCTATAATTATTCATAGTTGTTTAATAGCACTATGAGACTTAACGAGAATGATGTTGCTCGTCTGGTAACTTCCTGTAAGTTATCTCAAGAGACTACTGGTTCTGAATATATTTGGGATGAATATGAACGCATCATAGAAAAGTTACATAAACTATGCGAACAAGGAAATTGTTCTATAAAACCTTAAGCAAATGAAACTAGGAGTCATGTGTTCTGGTAACGGAACCAATTTTGAGAACATAGTTACCAATCCTATATGTAATAAACACGAAGTTGTGTTAATGATACACAACAAGAAGAAATGTGGTGCAGCAAAGAGAGCAGAGAGATGGGGGATTCCCCATTGCTATGTCAGTCATAAAGAAGAAGATCAAATGATTCAACTCTTCAAAGCTTGGAGGGTAGATCTTATAATTCTTGCAGGATACATGAGAGTATTGAAGAAACCATCCGAATTTCCTGCTCCTATCATTAATGTACATCCTTCATTACTACCAAAGTATAAAGGATTAAATGTAGTTGAGAGAGCAATGGAGGCTGGTGAAGAAAAGACTGGATGTACTGTTCATTATGTCAATGAGGAACTGGATGGTGGGGAAATAATATTGCAAGGCGAAGTTCCAATATTACCTGACGAT
>Ga0315331_10001938_pt1 | contig 15656 bp, 8 predicted proteins | sample M160m34915metaG_FD_203456 | JGI IMG/M metagenome (GOLD analysis project Ga0315331, IMG submission 203456) | Ammonia-oxidizing marine archaeal communities from Monterey Bay, California, United States - M1 60m 34915 | ecosystem: Environmental > Aquatic > Marine > Intertidal zone | place: USA...
GGCAAAGGCGGAGAAGATTGTCAGCGACTCTCTGGATGTGCTGATGATCACGTTTCTTGGCGGCGGGGCCGTCTGCCAGCCCGATCGGTTTCAGTCATTGTTGTTTGAATCTGATGTTCGCGTGCCACTGTGGATTCAATCGTCGCATCCGCCTATTCGGGTTCAGACGCTGACTGGCAGTTTTGACATTGCGGAGACGATCGCCGATGAGCTTGAAGGCACCCGGCGACAGCATTCAGCCAGCGGCCCCGCAAACCTGTTGCGACTGGCCGAGAATCCGGGCAGAAAGTCAGATCGTTATCTGTTGATTGACGCCGGCGAGGTAGCGGCTGTGCGGACTGTTGACTTCCTGTATGTACAGACGAAGGGCAAACAGCAAGGGAACGCAGCACTTTACGCGAAACCGGAAGACGTCTGGAATTTGAACGATGTGTCCGGCGAGTATCACAAAGTTGTGGAAGAACTTCGGGAGCTCCAGGTCTCTGAAGGGGCCTGATGGTCATGACGCACTCGAGTCCGCCGCGGCCGGACCCACAAATCTGAACGATTTCCGGAAAACCCTGTCGAGACCACCGGGTTCATTCTCAAGGTTATGCAGTTTGGTATGATTCGCTACCTCATTCATCTTGAATTCGGTGGCCCAGCGTCCTGAATTGAGATGAAATTGTGTCTTTATCAAGTTGAGAAAGCGTTCGATTAGCCCCTATCTGCAAGCGAATCGAGAAAAGCGGTTTGCGGCACAGGCCCTTCAGGGGCTGTGGGTTAAGCGATGTCTGTGAAAGAATTGAATGTCGGATACGAATACCGAATCTTCGGCCGAATCGATAGATCTGCTGCACAAAGCTCATACACAGCTTAAAGAACAGATGAGCAAGGTGATCGTCGGGCAGGACGACGTGATCGATCAGTTGCTGATTGCTCTGTTCAGTCGGGGACACTGCCTTCTGGAAGGAGTTCCCGGGCTGGCCAAGACGTTAATGATCAGCACGCTGGCCAAATGCCTGTCGATGGACTTTTCCCGAATTCAATTCACACCTGACCTGATGCCGGCCGACATCACGGGGACGGATGTGCTGCAGGAAAACCGTGACACCGGGCAGCGGGAATTTCGTTTTATCGAAGGTCCGCTGTTTCATAACGTGATTCTGGCAGACGAAATCAACCGTACACCACCCAAGACGCAGGCTGCATTGCTGGAAGCGATGCAGGAAAAACAAGTCACCGTCGGACAGACGATTCACCAGCTCAGTGATCCGTTTTTCGTGCTGGCGACGCAGAATCCGATTGAGCAGGAAGGCACGTATTCTCTGCCGGAAGCTCAGCAGGACCGTTTCATGTTCAAGGTGTTTGTCAGGTATCCGTCGTTTGAAGAAGAGCGTCAGATTGCACGTCAGACGACTTCGAATACGAAGGCAGAACCGGAGTCGGTGCTGTCTGCTGATCAGGTGCTTGAGATACAGGGCATCGTTCGACAGGTTCCGGTCACCGATCACGTTATCAACTACGCTTTGGCGATTGTGCGTCAGACACGTGTTGGCGAGCCCGGGGCGCCGGACTGGATCAACGAATGGCTGGGCTGGGGCGCAGGCCCCCGAGCGATGCAGAATCTATTGCTGGGTGGGAAAACGCGAGCTCTGCTGGACGGTCGCTCTCATGTGTCCACAGCAGATATTCAGGCCCTTGCGGCCCCCGTACTGCGACACCGAATTACCCCCAACTTCACGGCTGAAAGTGAAGGCATTACGTCTGACAAGGTCATCGAACGACTGATTCAGGAAACTCCGGACAAGGAAAGCGAACTGACCAGTGACCCACGGCTTGGAAAGATTTTTGCAGCCTGACGAAATCGCGAAGATTTCACGTCTGGAACTGCGAGCTCGCAAAGTCGTCGAAGGGTTCGTTTCCGGATTGCACAGAAGTCCGTACTTTGGTCAGTCCACTGAATTTGTACAGCACCGGGAATATGTCCCTGGTGATGACACTCGGCGTATTGACTGGAAGGTCTGGTCGCGCACTGACCGGTATTTTCTGAAGCAGTTCGAAGAAGACACCAACGTACGGGTTGTGCTGCTGGTCGATGGCAGTGAATCGATGCAGTTCGGCACTGGTTCGCTGACAAAGTTTGACTACGCACAGACTGTGGCTGCGGCGCTGTCGATGCTTGTGCTGAAGCAGAATGATTCTGTCGGAGTCGGTCTGTTCGATTCGCAGATTCGCAGTCTGATTCCTTCCAGCAGTCGTCACAATCATCTGAGTGCGGTTTTGCGGGGACTGTCCGCAGAAACAGCCGGCGGCAAAACGGACATGATCGGCGTGCTGCGAAGGGCCGCTGAAGCGATGTCTCATCGCAGCATCGTTATTCTGATATCAGATCTGTTGTGTGACCGCGATCAGTTGTTCAGGGGGCTGCAACTGTTGCGGCAGCGCCAACATGAAGTGCTGATTGTACATACGATGGACGACCAGGAGCTGGACTTCGATTACGCGGGCACGCTTCGTTTCGAAGGTCTGGAAGATGGCGGAAAGCTGACGTGTGATCCGGCTGCCCTGCGCGAGGGATATCTGGATGCGGTGAAAGAATTTCAGGAGACGATCCGGCGTCGCTGCGCGGGAAGCATTATCGATTATAAACTTGTGCGCACCAGCGATCACCTGGACGCTGTGTTATCGCATCTGTTGAATTTCAGAATTGGAATGACGGGAAAGTAGGGAGCAGTTTCGGTTTTCAGTTCTCAGTTCTCAGGAACTGTCGGCTGACGGCCTGCCGCTGGTCACTAGTTGTAGATATGTCGTGGTTGTCGCAGTTTTTTCTGAATCCAGGCTTTGTGCTGCCGGGTGCTGCGCTGGCCTCCGTTCCCATCATTATCCATTTACTCAGTCGTCTGCGGTACAAGAAGGTACGTTTTGCCGCGATGGAGTTTCTGCTGCAGAGCGATGAATTGAATCGTCGCCGGTTGATCATCGAACAATTACTGCTGCTGTTGCTGAGGATCCTGGCTGTTATTTTGATCATGCTGCTGCTGGCCCGTTTTGTTCTGGATCCATCAAGGATGATGATGTTGCGTGGAGCGACCACCCATCATGTGGTGATCGTCGACGATTCTCTTTCCATGCGCGAAACAGACAGTGACAGAATCGTATTTGATCGGGCGGTGGAGACGCTGGAGAAGATGCTTTCCCAGGGCGGCAGTCGGCCCGGATCGCTGCGAGTGACCGTATTGACAACGTCCGGGCCGGATCGTCCAATTGTTACTGACCGCGCTCTCGATAATGCGCTGCTGCAGGAACTGACTCCGCGTCTGAGGAATCTGACCTGTTCATTCCACGCCGTCACACCAACGGCAGCACTGGCGGCGGCAGAAAATGTCCTGTCCGGCGATGGCGGAATCTCTCCTCGAGTACACATGATCACGGATCTGCGAGCTTCCGACTGGCAGGGGCATCCTGAAGTTGCGGCCGCCCTGAAGTCGCTTGATTCAATCGACGCAAATGTCACGCTGGTTCAGGTTGTGACCGATTCTGCTGAGAACATGGTTGTGAAGCAGTTGACAGCCGACACATTCGGCGTGGCTGTTGGTGTTCCCTGGCGGCTGAATCTGACGCTGCAGAATCACGGCAGAAAAAAATCCAGCGGTCTGCGGGCCACGGTCAGAGTGGATGGTTCTGTGCTGCCTGTAAATGTGCTGGTTCCGGATGTCGAAGCCGGTGAAGAGGCGATTGTGTCGCATGACCTGATCTTTGATTCGCCCGGGCAGCATGAAGTGGAAATTCGTCTGGATGAAGATGCTCTGCGGGAAGACAACAGTCGTTTTGTTGTCGTCGAAGTCACGGATAAACGTGCCATATTGCTGGTGGATGATGAAGCCCGTCAGCAGGACGCAGAATATGTTTCGGCAGCTTTGAGCGCAGATCCGCAGTTGACCGGTCTGGCGACGGAGATCCGGACGTCTGATGTTTTGACGTCTGCTCCGCTGCAGACGTATGACTGCATTTATCTGCTTAACGTGCGAGAATTGCCGGCAGACGCTACCGAACTGCTTGCCGCCTATGTGTCTGGCGGCGGCGGCGTTGCCTGGTTTCCCGATGATCAGGCCAATACGACCTGGTACAACACAACATTGCAGACTGACGGCAGGAAACTGTTTCCTGTGCTGCTGGGCAGTGTTCAGTCTGTCGCTTCAGACGTGCTGCAGGATGATGAATCGTTCCTGAATCCGGTATTTGAAAGGCATCCCATCTTTGCTGTGTACAACATCCCCGACAGTCCGTTTGGTGACGTTGTTCAGATTTCTCAATGGTTTCAAACGGCGTCAGACGGTGAACAGGAAGACAACCGTGACGAATCTGTGCGGGTGCTGGCACGGCTGCAGAACGGGGATCCTCTGATTCTGGAACATGCTCTGGGCCGCGGGCGAGTGCTGACGTTCCTGACGTCAGCGGGAAAACGCTGGAGCAACTGGCCCGTTTCACCGGCAGCACCAGGTTATGTGGTGATGCATCTGCTGATTCATCAATACCTGCAGCACCCGATCAGGTCGGTTGAATCACGCGACGTTGGTGGACTGCTGCGGTTTGAATGGCCCGTCAGCGAGTACACGGATTCCCTTGAGGTTTTTCTGCCGCCCGATGCAGAGGATGCCGCGGCCGATTCATTCCTGCGACTGGTGGCCGCGCCCGTTCTGCCATCTGCTACGGGAGGGGACGGCGACAACTCAGCTGCAGCACCAGACACGTCCGGTACGGGACCCGCTGAACGACTGGCGGTATCCGTGCCACAGGCCAACCGTCCTGGCGTATATCGTTTAAAGCGATTTCGACAGGACGGAGAAGGCGTCGAGACATGGCTGGCTATGAGTGTTCCGTCGACAGAAAGTGATCTTGCTGTTGCGGATGCCGCAGTTGTGGAAGCGTTATCCGAATCCGGCCATGTGCGCGTGATTGCGGCCGACGTTGCCGGGGGACTTTCCGGCAGTGATGCCGGGCGGGAGATGAGATGGCTGTTGCTGGGGCTGTTGATCTTTGTTCTGGTCTGTGAACAACTGATGTCGCTGCGTTTGAGTTTTCACCCGGAGGTGAGGACATGAACGTGTCGTTACGCGGACTGGCCGTTCTTGCTCAGGCAGAAACACAGGCGTTCCGCACCACAGAACTGGATCTGCCGGAGTCGACCACCGGGATCCTGCTGCTGCTTGCCGGACTTGCAGTACTGTTTGGTCTGGCTGCCTGGACGTCGCTGCGTGACAGTCGGTTTTTGTCCATGCCGTGGCGAACGGTGTTATTGCTGCTGCGGACTGTGGTGCTGGTTCTGACGATGATCGTACTGCTGAATCCGCGTGAACGGATGCAGACGACTCAGGTGCAGAAGTCACGCGTTGGAGTGCTGGTTGACACGTCGTTATCGATGGGGTATCCGTCAGATGACGTTGACGCTTCCGACGCCAGTTCCACGGCACCTGATGCCACAACACGAGCTCAGGCGGTTCAGGAAATACTGGTGACATCCGGCCTGCTGAAGGTGCTCAGCTCGACGCATGCTGTTTCCGTCTATACATTTGATTCCGCGTTGACGGGACCGCAGGCGATCATGGCTGATGAAGAAACATCCTTCGTCAGTCAGGCGAGCCCTGAGGGCGACGGCGCAGACCCGGTGGGTTCTGTTTCGCCCGATTCAGCGGACGCCGCGACACGACGAGTGAACCTGGCCGATTCGACTCTGCTTTCGCCGGAACAGACTGATCGGAAATGGGAGACGATTTTGCAGCCACGAGGTGGCGAAACTCGCCTGGGTGAGGCCCTGCATCAACTGGTGGGGCAACTTTCCGGACGTACGCTTTCCGGGCTCGTCGTGTTGACGGACGGCCGTTCCAATGCCGGACTTGACGCCGAGGTTGCGCGGCTGCGCGCTGAACGAAGTGATACCAGACTGATTGCTGTCGGTGTCGGCAGTCCGCGCACTCAAATGAATCTGTGGGTCGCAGGAATGCAATCTCCATCGGATGTGCATCGGGGCGATCCGTTTGATATTTCGGTGATGCTGCAGGGCAGCGGCATGCAGCAACAGTCCGGTGTCGTGCGACTGTTTCAGCAGTCTTCCGGCAGCGATGGTAAGGACCGCAAACAGGTTGCTGAAGAGCCGTTTCAGCTGGCAGAGCCGGGCGTTCCGACTGGAGTGCAGTTCCAGGAGCAATTGTCTGTCCCCGGAAAATACGAATACATTGCAGTTGCCGAACTCAATGACGATGCCGCCGTGGAACTGACGATCGAAGACAATCAGCGTCGCCGTGAAGTCGAAATTACGGATCGCAAACAAAAGGTTCTGATCATTTCCAGTGGTCCCATGCGTGAATACCGATTTGTCAGGAACACTTTGTATCGACACAGTGGTATCGAATCTGATGTCTGGCTGCAGACTGTGACCAACGATAACCTGAGTTTTGTCTCACAGGAAGCTGAGAATCTGTTGACGTCGTTTCCAAAGACAGAGGCAGAATTGTTTGAGTATGACGTGATTGTGGCCTTTGATGCCAACTGGTCGCTGCTTTCCCTGGAACAGCAGAAGTTTCTGAATCGATGGGTCGACGAGCATTCCGGCGGAATCATCTTTGTCGCCGGCGAACTGTTTACGGCCCAGGTGGAGCGTGACAGCGAGAAATATCGTGACATTGCTGTGCTGTATCCGGTGGTCCTGAACCGGATACTCACGGATTTGCGAGTTACTCAGCGAGCCAGTCAGCCGTGGCCCGTCACGCTGACATCCGAAGGTCGTGCCAGTGAATTTCTTAAGATTGCTGATGCCACAGGCAAGACAGATGTTAACCTGTGGCAGACATTTAAGGGGATCTATCGCAGTTATCCTGTGCGCGCGGTTCGTGACGGTGCAGTTGTACTTGCCGAGTACGGCAACCCGCGTGCGAAAACCCGAGACGGCCAGCCGCCATTTCTGGCATCTCAGTTTTACGGCAAAGGCCGCACCATGTTTGTCGGCTCTGCAGAAACGTGGCGTCTGCGAGCGATCAGTGCGGAAGGTCACCAGCGATTCTGGACAGGTCTGATTCGCGAAGTCGGGCAGGGGCGTCGCAGCCGAGGTCGCTCACGTGGCCTGTTGCTGCTGGACAGAACCGAGGTGTCGCCAGGGCAGGCCGTCACTCTGCGGGCACAGTTATATGATTCGCGGATGCAGGAACTGCGTCGTGAGTCGGTGCCTGTATCCATTGTCGATTCAGAAGGTCGGCCTGTTGCCGTGCCGGACGCCTTGCGTGCAGATGTTCGTCGCCCCGGACAGTTTGCGAACACGTTCCGTCCGGCCCGCCAGGGTGTTTTTCGAGTCAGCGTGCCGGTTCCGGAGTCCGGTGATGTATTGCAGGCCAGCATTGAGGTTGTCGTACCGAACCTTGAGTCCGAAGATCCATCACAGGACGTACGTTTGCTGAAAGGGTTGACGGAGAACACGGGTGGGGCTTACCTGAGTCCGCAGGAGCTGGTGCAGCGCTTGCCGGGACTCCTTCCCGATCGCAGCGAACCTGTCATGGTGGATGAACAGCTGAGAACTCTGTGGGACCGACAGTGGATGATGTTCGTGATGATCGGTCTGCTTGGTTTCGAATGGGCGCTCAGACGCGTGGTGAGGTTGTCGTAAACCGTTATGTCTGACATATCCTTCAACAGAACAGAAACGTCAGTCGAACTGCCATCAGCCGTCCGATCACTGATCACTGCGCTGCGGTCCAAGGTGCGACGGTACCTGGTTCTGTCCGGAATATTACAGGTGTTGTCTGTCGCTGTCACTGTTTTCTGGCTGACATCCGGAGTTGACGCCGGATGGTTCGCATTGCAGAAGCTCGAGTTGCCAGTCGGACTCAGATTCATTTTTCTTGTCATCATGCTTCTGGGCAGCCTGCGGCTGGTGTTTCGATATGTCCTGGTGCCTCTGTTCTCGCGGATTACGGATGCCGACATTGCGTTATTGCTGGAACGCCATTTTCCGCAGTTCCAGGATCGCCTGATCACAACAGTGGAAGGAACGCATGGCTACCCGGCAACTGGTCCGGTTGTTCGCCGCATGTTGCAGCGCACGGCTGATCAGGCCAACACGGTTGCTGGCAGCGTGCGGGCGGACGATGTCTTCAACTTCGGCCCGCTGAAGAAACGATGCGTTACGTCCGGAATTCTGCTGCTGTCACTGATTGGTTTCAGTGTTGTACATCCCGGATCGCCGGAACGATGGTGGAATGCTTTTGTGCTGTGCCGGGAATCGTATCATGTGCGCACTTCCTCACTGGACTTTTTCGTTATCGCTCAGCCTGGTGATCGCCGTGTCGAGTTTCGCAGGGTCGGCATTGACCGGCTGCATCTGCATCCTCGAGGTGCAGACCTGGAGCTTGTGATGGTTGTTCCTGACGGTGATTCGCCGGCCGGCGAGCCATGGGTTGTTCCCCAGCGAGCCCGAGTTGATGTGATTCGCAGTGATGGCACGACCAGCCGCACTTACATTTCGGGGACGACGGAAAACCAATTCCGTTTTATTCTTACGCGATTGCAGGAGCCCGTCTCTATTGAAGTTCTGGCCGGTGACTATCGGACGCCGCGACCGCTGGATATTCGCACGGTGACACCGCCCGGCATCGACACCATTGAGCTGGAATGCCGCTATCCTGAGTACACCGGCTGGAACGAACAGATGGAAACGACGATTCCGGTCCAGGGCAGTGAAGTAGCGCTGCCTCTGGAAACCGAATTCCAGTTGCAGGCTGTCAGTAACAAGCCGCTGCACTCGGTTCGCATTGTCACGGACGTTTTCGAGCTGGCGGGCGATCAGTCGTCCTGTACCATTACATCCCGCGACGATCAGCAGATCGCGTTTCAGGATCGCCGTCCACTGCTGTCGTCTGACGGCATGACGATTGAAGCCCGGTTTCGTGTGATTACTTCGTCCCGGCCGGAAGACCAGGCTGGCGACGTACCGGACACCACTCTGTTGACGGATCAGCCGGCTGCTGATGCCGAGAATCACTCGCTGCAGGGACTGCCGTTGTCATCGAATTCGTCGCTGCGATTTTTCCTGCACGACACAGATGATGTGACGTCTGCCACACCGGAGTTGCTGCGGGTGCGGGGCATCCCGGACAGACCACCGGTTATCGCTACCCGTACGCATGGCATTGGGAACGCCATCACTCGGCGTGCCGTGATCCCCATGATCGGGAAGATCCAGGACGACTACGGACTGCAGTCAGCCGGATTTCAGTTTCTTGTTGATGACGAAACGGAATGGCGGCCGCGGCCGTTTCGAAACCTGTTCCCGGCAGGGACGGCTGAATATCAGCTGGGCCAGGGTGACAGATCGAGGCCTGAACAGTTTTCTGTTCAGCCTCTGGATCTGACGGTAGGGCAAACTCTTGCGGTCGCGGCGGTCGCGGCGGACGGCTGTACAATTCCGAAGCCGAACGTAACTCGGGCCGAGCCAATCGTCTTCCGTATTGTCAGTAATGAAGAACTGCTGGCGTTGCTGTACAGTCGTGAAATCAATCTGAGGCGTCGGTTCGAAGAAGTCATTCAGGAACTCGAACGTGTCAGAGACGATTTGCAGTTTCACCAGGATGTTGCCTGGCGAGTTGAAACGGAAGGGCCGGACAGCAAGGCCGAAGACCGAATCGGCCTGACCACCTGTGCCACTCGCTGTGGCAACAGCCTGCGACGTCAGAGCAACGAACTAACTGCCGTTGCTGAAAGTTTTGAGGAGATCGTGTTGCAGCTGATTAATAACGCGATTCCACCGCAGCAGCTTGCTGAAGCAATGCGGAAAAATATTGTCAGGCCGTTGCTGACGATCACCGAAGCCCCTATGGATATGGCGGACCGATCTGTCAGTGAATTTCGAGTGGCTGCCACATCCGGTAGCGCAGCGTCGTCTCTGGTTGCCGCCTCAGTTCGTGACGTATCGTCGGTCATCGGCCAGCTGCGGGGCATCCTGGGAAATGTGCGGGATATGGCAGAATTTCACGAAGCACTTCGTGATTTGAAGGACATCCTTGAAGAACAACAGCGAATTCTGAATGAAACAAAGAAAGAACAGATCAACAATCTCGGCTTCTAGTCCGGGTTACATATTTTCGTGAGTCGCTGCGACTTGTGGGGCTGTTGGCATCCCGGATTGAAATACGTCGAATTTGGCCATGTATCTGCGTATGGCCATGTTCTCGATTCAGTGTTTGCAGAATTCCCGCTGGACAGAAGACCACAGGGTATCGGACAATGGAGCAGCGACGGATTGCTGAGCAGGCAGCGGCGTGGCATTGTCGACCGTGTGGAGAGACAGAATAATGAGCAAATCGAAAACGTATGTGTTCCTGATGCTTGTCTGTCTTTCCGCAATTGGGTTTGACTGTGTCGACGCTTTCGACGACCCGACGATCTCTGCCACGGAAAAACTCCGGCGTGACCAGGAGGCGGTCAGTGGCCGATATGCTCGGTTCGAACGATTGCTGTCTCAGATGGCCGATATGCTTGGCCATGAAGATCCGGAACGCGCTGAGTTACTGCGGCGAGCCATCAGCAAAGGCCGCGAACACGCGATCAGTGCAAATCTTGACGAAATTGCCAGATCGCTCGGAACCGGAGACTTTGGGCCGGCGGCAGAAAAACAGGTTGGTGTGACCGACAGCCTGCGCACGCTGCTCAAACTGTTGCAAAGTGAAGATCGCCGCAGTGCCGTCGAGAAAGACCGGGAACGTCTGAATAAGCTGTTGAAGGACGTGCACAACACAATGACAGATCAGCGCGGTGCGCGGAGTGTCACCCAGAACTCAAAAGCACCGTCGAATGCGGCTCCTGAGCAGCAACGTGCCGCTGACCATGCCGAACAGATTCTCAAGGAAATGAAACAGCATGATGACGCCCAGGCGGGCGAGGCTCAGAGTGAAAACGGCAAGGCAGATCCGGACGGCAAGTCGGCGGACCCTGAGAACCCTTCGTCCGGCGCCGGTGACAAGCCGGAAGGGGACCCGGCGAAAGACGCGAAGGCCAGTCCGAACGACGATACACAATCAGATCAGAATCCCGGCAATCAGAAAGAACCGCCGTCTGATCCGTCCGAAGAGTCATCGAGTGAGAATCCGTCTGATTCTGACAGCAAGTCACAGAAACAGAATCAGGGTGGCAGTGGAGAGTCGTCACAGAGTCAGGACAGTAAACAGTCGGAACAGACACCTGGTCGTGAACAAATGGAGGCGGCACGCAACCTGATGCAGGAAGCTCTGGAGCAGCTGAAGCAACAGCAGCGTGAGAAGGCGGTCGACAAGCAGGATCAGACCATTGCCGAATTGCAGAAGGCCGCCAATGAACTGGAAGAAATGCTGCGACAGTTGCGCGAAGAGGAAAAGGAAATGATTCTGGCGGCGCTGGAGGCTCGGTTTCAGCGGATGCTCGCACTGCAGACACAGATTTACGAAGGCACGCTGGATCTGGCCGCGACGCCTCGAAAGGAGTGGACCGACAATGCTGTCAGTCTGTGCCGCGATCTGAGTCAGCAACAGGCTGAACTGTCTCAGGACTGCAGTCAGACAACCGGTCTGCTTCGTGAAGACGGTACATCGGTGTCCATCCTTGTTGCCGTTGAGGATATTGAATTCGACATGGGCAGTGTCGCTGCACGACTTCAGAACACCAAAGTCAGCTTACTCACGCAAACGATGCAGACGGACGTGATTGAAGCGTTGAAGGAACTGATTGAAGCCACGCAGCGTGAGATGGAAGAAATGAAGTCTGAGGAACGGCAGCAGCAACAGCAGTCACAGAGCCGGAAAAAACCGCCACTGGTCGAACTCATGGCAGAGATTCGCGTGTTGCGTTCGCTGCAGCTGCGAGTCAATCGTCGCACACGCCAGATCAACGAGCTGTTGCGGGGTTCTTCGTCTGAGGACGATGATGACCTGTTGCCTCAACTGGGGGAATTGGCAGAACGCCAGGATCGATTAAGAGAGTCTGCGAGAGAACTGGCAAAGCGAATGGAACAGCAACGATGATCAAGTCACACGAATCAGCGCGGACCCCGGTGTTTCTCATTCCGCTCATCATAGGTCTGATATCTGCGATGCAGCCTGCATTGGCTCAGGACGACCCTGCAGGACAACCCGGTGTCGTACAGGCTGCGCCGCCCGTGTCTTTTGCGAAAATGCCGGCGGACCAGGTTCGAACAGAACTGTTGCAGTGGCTGGCCACATCAGGTGCGAAGCAGCCTGTGCTAGAGAAAGTGATCGCACCGTGGGCGGACAATACCGCATTGGCAGTTCTGTCAGGTGAAGAAGTCCTTGATCTGCTGGTGAGTTCGTTTGCTGAAACGGATTCTGCCGCCCAGCGACTGCTGGTTGAGTCGAACGGAGCGGGGCCGGTTGAAGGTGTCATTTATGACGGAATACGTGCAGCCCCATTATATCAGAATCAGCTTCAGCTCTTTCACGCTCGGTGGCTTACACAACATCGTTACTACGACGAAGCGCTGCCCCTGCTCTCGGAACTCCTTCCTGAGAATGTTGTCGATCCGGCAGGGCTGCTTTTCTATCGGGCGGTTTGTCAGTCACAGCTTTTGCAGCGTCAGCAGGCTCTTGACAGTTTGTCGCTGTTGCTGAATAACACTCTGGATGTACCTGGACGGCTCCGCGTTGTGGCCCAAGTCATGCAGCAGGAACTGGCTGTACAGGTTGACGACGGTATGGAACAGATTTCTCTTTTGATGAGGGATGTCGGGCGTCGCCTGGATCTCGGCCGTTCCGGCCAAAACACACAGAAACAGGAAGACGCTATTATCAAGGAGCTGGATCGACTGCTGGAAGAAATGGATCAGAAGAACAAGCAGCAGAGCGGTGGCGGTGGAGGCGCAGGGTCCTCCGATAATCCGGCAGGTTCACAGGGGGCTGACCAGAGTCAGATTAAAGGTTCAACGGGAAAAGGCGATGCAGATCACAAGGAACTTGAAGAGGGCGGTAAGTGGGGGCTGCTTAATGCCAGGGACGAAGCGAAAGCACGTGAATTGATTCGTCAGAAGTTCCCGTCCAATTTTCTGGATCAGATTGGACGTTATACGAAGAAGCTGGCGGAGCAGAAGAAATAGGGGCTGTTGCCGGCTGAATCAGACATCAGTCGAACAACGTGAAGTCTTCCGTCCTGCAGATGATTTTGGCGGACACGAGAATTGGTTTAACTTTGTTGGAGCAGAACTTGATTACAGCTGCAAAAATTCTGGCCCTCACGCTGAGTCTTATCGATGTGCGGGTGTCGATGCTGGACGGGAACAGCATCGAAGGTGAAGTCGTAAGACTGACAGCTGAGGAAATCTTGCTGAAGACGTCAGCTGAGCTGCCTGTGTCTGTTCCCCTGACGAACGTCATTGACGTGGCGTTTCTGCACTCCGCGGACTCGTCTTCCGAATCGGCTGCGGACGTGCTGGAGATCGGACTGGTCGATGGTTCAGAAATGTCAGTTTCTGAGATCGCCGCTTCGGCTTCGTCTGTCACGGCAATGTCGGCCGTGTTCGGCGAGTTGAACATTCCGCGACAGGCAGTGCGTTTCGTTAGACTGCAGCCGATGATGGATGAATTTGCGGCGGAATGGGCATCCTTTCTGCAGCGGGACAATGACAAGGATCTGTTGATTGTTTCCAAGCGTGATGGCAGCGGTTTGGATTTTCTCGCCGGTGTTGTGAGTTCCATTGGCGAGGAGAAAGTGCCGTTCGTTCGAGATGGTGACGAAATTCCTGCTCCACGCGAACGCATTTTTGGCATTGTGTTTGCGAAAAGAGATCAGGCGACGGTCCCGGACGCCGGACTGGCGGTACGTGTTGCGGGAGGCCGGAGCGTCAGCGCAATTACGGCAACGCTGGAAACCGGGAATGTTGCGTTTGAAGCGTCATGGGGGCAGACGCTCACTGTCGCGATGGATAATATTTCGGCGATGGACTTCAGCGCAGGCCGGATTCACTATCTGTCTGACCAGGAACCACTTTCGGAACGTTACTACGGACTTGAGCCGTTTGAACAGCTGGAGAACAACCTGTTTTCCGCTGACGCCGAAACCCGCACCGGACTTTCTGGACTCTGGCGTATGTCCAGAGATTGTTTTCCCAACAACGGCAAACCCCCGCTGACCCTGCGGGGACAGGAATACTCCAAAGGGCTGTGCATCTTTCCCAGGGCGCAGATCGAATATGCTCTGGACGGTCGCTACAGCAGGCTTAATGCGATTGTTGGTGTAGATGACGAAGTGGCGTTCAATCAGCAGAAGGGCAGGCCGTCGACCACTGTCGAGCTACGAATTGAGGCTGATGGTGCTGAGATTTTTCGGCAAATTATCGTGGCTCCGGACGAGCCGACGCCGCTTGATCTGAAGCTGAGTGGTGTGAATACGCTGTCGTTAATCGTGGACTTCGGCGATGAATCCAGTACGTGTGATTATCTTGATATTGTGAACGCTCGACTGATCGTCGATACCTCAGGGAAGTAACGTCCAACTATGGCATTCTCACGCGGAATCTGCGGATTTTTCCTGACGGGCCTTCTGTTCATCGGCCAACTGGTGTTCGCCGACGGCCCCAACGAAACGTTGGTCGAACGAGAGCGGCGACGTGTCCAGACGATCGCGAGAATCGCTCCGTCCGTCGTCTGTGTAATGCCACCTGGCGGTCAGGGTGGCGGGTCCGGAGTGTTGGTCTCTGCGGACGGATATGCCATCAGTAACTACCACGTGACGTCCGGTTGCGGCAATTTCATGAAGTGCGGGCTGAACGATGGGAAACTTTACGACGCCGTGATCGTTGGGGTCGACCCGACAGGCGACATTGCGCTGATCAAACTGCTCGGCCGGGAAGACTTTCCCTTCTGCACACCCGGCGACAGTGATCAGGTTCAGTCCGGCGACGAGGTTCTGGCGCTGGGGAATCCCTTTCTGCTGGCGTCTGATTTTACACCGACCGTCACATACGGCATCGTCAGCGGCATTCACCGCTATCAGTATCCAGCCGGAACATTCCTCGAATACACAGACTGCATTCAGATTGATGCTTCGATCAATCCGGGCAATTCGGGTGGTCCGTTATTTGATATTGATGGTCGATGGATCGGTATCAACGGGCGAGCATCCTTTGAAAAACGCGGGCGGATCAATTCAGGTGCGGCGTACGCGATTTCCGTCAGACAGATTTTGTTGTTTATTGACCATTTGAAGTCGGGGCGAATTGTCGATCATGGCAGAACAGATTTTACGGTCGGCACGGCAGCGGACGGACTGGTGGCAGTACAGGAAGTATCCGAAATATCTGAAGCCTGGCGGCGTGGGCTGCGACCGGGAGACGAGTTAGTGTCCTTCGGTAGTCGTGCACTCACCAGCGCAAACGATTTCAAGACGATTTTGGGAATATTTCCGGCGGGAATCCGTGTGCCTTTGACGTTTCGTAATCCTGAGGGCGCGCATAAAACTACAGTTCGGCTGTTACCGTTACATGGTTTCGACGCCGCGCCGCAGCTGCCGGAAGAACGAAAACCGAAGAAACGTCCTGGGGGGCCGGAACCTGACGGACAGCCTGATTCGCCGCACCAGGCAGAGGCACCAGTGATTCCGGAGCAGTACACTCACCTGTTCAAAGAGAAAAAATCGTTTACGAATTACTA
>Ga0315331_10001939_pt1 | contig 15641 bp, 11 predicted proteins | sample M160m34915metaG_FD_203456 | JGI IMG/M metagenome (GOLD analysis project Ga0315331, IMG submission 203456) | Ammonia-oxidizing marine archaeal communities from Monterey Bay, California, United States - M1 60m 34915 | ecosystem: Environmental > Aquatic > Marine > Intertidal zone | place: USA...
GCCGGGTTCGCGGCCTGGTGGGTCCTAGTGCTCGGCTTGGCGATGCGCGATAACGAGAGCGCCCTGCGAAGCGGAGCGCCCGTTTGGCGCCGCATCGCAGCAACGCTCGCCGCCTGCGCGATCCCACTTACGCTATTGACGACGGAACGCTTCCGAACAAGCGGTGTCGTCCATCAGGAGCGTAGCTTCTTCGGTGTCCTCCGCGTCCTGAGCTCCGAACCCGGCAAGGCGCCTGCGCGCGTTCTTCGCCACGGCACCACGCTTCACGGGCTCCAGTTCACCGAGGTGAACCTGCGACGACTCCCGACCGCGTATTATGGTTTCGCCGGCGGGGTGGGCCTCACTCTCCAAGGGGCTGCCCGGCAGGGGCCAATCCGCGTCGGAGTCATTGGACTCGGCATTGGTACGCTCGCGGCATACGGTCGCAATGGGGATCTCTACCGCTTCTATGAGATTGACCCCGCCGTGATCGACCTCGCGCAAGATCCAAGTTATTTCCACTACCTCGCGGACAGCAAGGCCGCAGTCGAGGTCGTCGAGGCAGACGGCAGGCTTGCCCTGGAGGCGGAACAACGCCGCGGTGAACGTCCCTGGGACGTGCTCATCGTCGACGCGTTCAGCAGCGACTCTGTCCCCGTTCACCTCCTGACCCGAGAAGCCTTCGCGCTTTACACGCAGCGACTCGCGCCGGGCGGCGTCCTCGCGATCCACGTATCCAATCGTCACCTCGCGTTGACCGACCTGGCGTTCCGCCTCGCCCGCTCTAGCGGGCTCGTCGCGGCCGAGCTTCGGACGGCCTCTGCGCCTCGCTTGACGACAGTCCCGGCGCGCTGGGTCCTCCTCGCGAGAGAGCGAGCGCACCTCGAACGACAGCTGAACTCGGTGGCGTCCGCCACGCGCTCCCTCCGACTGCCCCGCAACCACGTCAGCCTCGGGGTCCCGCAGACGATTCCGTCAAAGCGCATTCCCCTCTGGACAGACGACTACAGCGACCTCCTCAGCATCCTTCGGTCGCCCGAAGGCTGACGCGAACCCGCGGCGCAACCTCGGGCCGGGATCGCGGTCCCAGCGCCATGGCTCGACTCCCACTAGGACTCTGCAGCCCGTATGCGGTAGAACCAGGGACGAACTCGAGTGGGAGGAGACCCGATGTCGACCCAGAAGCTGTTGATCGCGAACCGCGGTGAAATCGCGGTGCGGATCGCACGCGCCGCGCACGCGTTGAACGTTCACACTGTCGCGGTCTTCAGCGAAGAGGATGCGGGCTCTCTTCACCGACAGCTCGCCGACGACGCCATCGTTCTGACCGGCCGCGGCGCCGCCGCGTACCTCGACATCCAGCAGATCATCGAGGCGGCCAGGACCGCCGGCTGTAACGCGATCCATCCGGGTTACGGGTTCCTCTCCGAAAACGCCGACCTCGCGCGAGCGGCCGAAGCAGGCGGGATCCAGTTCGTGGGCCCCACCCCACGCCAGCTCGAACTGTTCGGTGACAAGGTCGCCGCTCGTGCGCTCGCGATGGAGCTCCAGGTCCCAGTGGCCCCGGCGACGACGGGCGCGACCTCTCTTGAAGAGGCCTCGGCGTTCCTTTCCGCTCATGGGCCCGTCATGGTGAAGGCGCTCGCGGGCGGCGGGGGCCGCGGCATGAGACCCGTCCGAACCCCGGAGGAGCTCCCCTCCGCCTTCGAGCGGTGCGCGAGTGAAGCCCTCACGGCGTTTGGCAACGGGGACCTCTATGTCGAGCAGCTCGTCGACCGCGCGCGTCACATCGAGATTCAGGTGATCGGCGATGGTGAGCGCGTGAGCCACCTCGGAGAGCGTGAATGCACGCTTCAACGCCAAAACCAGAAGATCGTGGAGGTCGCCCCTTCCCCGAATCTACCACCGCAGACTCGCGCCGCCCTGACCGAAGCCGCATGTCGCATGGCCGCTCACGTTGACTATGAGAGCCTCGGGACCTGGGAGTTCCTCGTGAACGCGGACGACCCGAGCGCGATCGCCTTCATCGAGGTCAATGCCCGACTGCAAGTCGAGCACACCGTGACCGAAGAGGTGACGGGTATCGACCTGGTGCAGAGCCAGCTCCAGCTCGCGAGCGGCCTATCCCTCGTCGATCTGCAGCTGACGCAGAGCGACATCCCAAGCCCCCGCGGCCACGCCGTACAATGCCGAGTCAACACCGAGCGCATGACGAGCGACGGGACCGCAAAGCCCACCGGGGGCACGCTCACAGCGTTCGCTCCACCCACTGGACCTGGAGTGCGAACCGATACGTACGGAGCCGTTGGCTATTCCACGAGTCCGAGCTTCGACTCGCTGCTCGCCAAGGTCATCGGTTACAGCCCGAACCGGGACTACAGCGACGCCATCCGCAGGACCCGGAGCGCGCTCCGCGAGTTTCAGATCGAGGGCGTCTCAACCAACCTCGAGTTCCTCCAAGCGTTACTCGCGCGCGAGGAAGTGGCTGCGAACCAGGTCACCACACGCTTCATCGCCGCCGAGGCCGAAGCGCTCGTCAGCGCCAGCGAGGCGATCGCGCAGGAGCGGACACCGGCGCCGTCCAGCCCCGCGCTCGCGGGTGCCGTGATCGGCGATGACCCCCTCGCGGTGCTCCACCACGGAGACATCGAGCGCCGTGGGGCTCCAGATGCGCCAACTCGCGCGGGAAGCGCGAACCCCAACCCGGTCGCTCCCCCAGCGGGCGAAGGCCCCGACGGCACGTCCCCCACCCCCGCTCCGCTCCAGGGGACGATCCTCTCCATAGAGGTCACCGCGGGCGACTCCATCGCAGCGGGGCAGCCGGTCCTGGTGATGGAAGCGATGAAGATGGAGCACGTCGTGACGTCGACCGAAACGGGCATCATCCGCCAGGTCGGAGTCGCCATCGGCGACGTCGTCTACGAGGGCCACCCGCTGCTCTGGGTCGAGGCCGCCGACATCGAGGTCTCCACCGAGGAGCAACGCCAACGAATCGATCTGGACGCCATCCGACCGGACCTCCAGGAGGTCTTCGACCGCCACGCGGTGGGCCTCGACGCCGCCAAACCCGACGCGGTCGCGAAACGCCACGGGCGGGGAAACCAGACGGCTCGTGAGAACCTGAGCCAGCTCATCGACGACGGGACCTTCATCGAATATGGGCCCCTCATCGTCGCCGGCCAGCGACGCAGGCGGAGCCTCGAGGACCTCATCGCGAACACGCAGGGCGACGGTCTGGTCGCCGGCGTCGGCAGCGTCAACGGCGAGCTCTTCCCCGAGTCCGAGACCCAGACCCTGGTGATGTCCTATGACTACATGGTGCTCGCGGGGACGCAGGGGATGCACAATCACCGGAAGAAGGACCGCCTCCTCGAGCTCGCTGAGCACAACCGACTCCCCACCGTGCTCCTCGCGGAGGGAGGCGGCGGCAGGCCAGGAGACACCGACGGCGCAGGCGGCTCGGGTCTGGATTGCTGGGCCTTCACCTTCTTCGCCCGCCTAAGCGGACTCGTCCCGCTCGTCGGGATCGCGAACGGCCGCTGCTTCGCCGGCAACGCCGTGCTCCTTGGCTGCTGTGACGTGATCATCGCGACGAAGGGGTCGAACATCGGGATCGGCGGACCTGCCATGATCGAAGGCGGTGGGCTCGGCGTGTTTCGCCCCGAGGAGGTTGGCCCCTCTGAGGTACAGGCTGCCAACGGCGTAATCGACATCCTCGTCAAAGACGAGGCGGAGGCGATGATCGTCGCACGGAAGTATCTCGCGTACTTCCAGGGCGCGGTGTCCGAGTGGGAAGCACACGACCCGCGGACCTTGCGCCACCTCATCCCCGAGAACCGCCTCAGGGCTTACGATGTCCGACAGGTGATCGAAAAGATGTGCGACGTGGACTCGGTCCTCGAGATCCGAGCCGGCTGGGGACCCGGCTGCATCACGGCTTTCGGCCGCGTGGAAGGCCGACCGGTCGGGATCATCGCCAATAACAATCATCACCTCGGTGGCGCGATCGACGCAGACGCCGGCGACAAGGGTTCGCGCTTCATGCAGCTCTGCGACGCCCACGACATCCCGCTGGTCTTCCTGTGCGACACCCCGGGGATCATGGTCGGCCCGGAAGCGGAGTACGAGGCCACCGTTCGTCACGCGACCCGAATGTTCGTGACCTCTGCCAGCATCGACGTGCCCTTCATGACCATTATCTTGCGCAAGGGATACGGGCTCGGCGCGCAGGCCATGGCAGGGGGGAGCTTCAAGGCGCCGCTGTTCTGCGTCTCATGGCCAACTGGCGAGTTCGGCGGGATGGGCCTCGAGGGGTTCGTCAAGCTCGGCTACCGCAAAGAGCTCGAAGCCATCGAGGACCCTGAAGAGCGCATCGCTTTCTACCAAAAGATGGTCGACAAGCTCTACCAGAACGGAAAGGCAGTGAGCACCGCGACGTTCTTTGAGATCGACGATGTCATCGACCCCGCAGAGACGCGAACGTGGATCTCCATGGGCCTCCGAACCGCACCACGACCGCTGCCCCGCAGCGGCAAGAAACGCCCGATGGTCGACACCTGGTAGCGCGAGGCCCGCGCTCGATCGCACGTCCATCGCCACCCCGGCGGCAGCAGGCACCGTGGTGGCCGCCTCGAAAGTGAGTCCGTCATCCCCTGCCCGACGCGGTAGGCTTCACGTATGGCAGAATCTCGCATCGGAACGTTCTCCGCCCTCTCGATCGGGATCGGGGGCATGGTGGGCGGTGGGATCTTCGCGGTCACCGGCCTGACCGTCGAGCTGACTCGCGGCGCCGCGCCCATCGCATTCGTCGTCGCAGGAGTGGTCGCGCTCCTCACCGCGTTTTCGTACTGGCGGCTGAGTCTCCGCTACCCGAGCGACGGTGGGACCGTCGAGTTCATCAACGTTGCGTTCGGTCCGGGCTTGGTGACCGGGACGCTCAATATCCTGCTGTGTCTCTCCTACATCATCCTCCTCTCCGTATACGCCTATGCATTCGGCGCATACGGCGCGAGCTTCTTCCCTCCCGAAGAACGAGACTTCTGGCAACACACACTCCTCTCGGGTGCCGTTGTCGCGCTCACCCTCGTCAACTGGTTCGGGGCCGACCTCGCGATCCGCTCGGAGAACTTCTTCAACGCGCTCAAGCTCTTGCTCCTGGCCATCTTCGTCGTCGCCGGCCTCGCGACGCCGATGGAATGGTCGCGCGTCGCGCCCGATCAATGGGTCGGCCCGTTCGAGCTCGTCGCTGGCGCGATGGTGATCTTCCTCAACTACGAGGGCTTCGAACTCATCGCGAACGCATCCAACTCGATGCGAGACCCAAAACGTTCGCTGCCGATCGCTTACCTCGGCGGGGTGACCATGGTAATCGGCTCGTACGTGCTGATCACGCTCGTGGTGCTGGGACATACCCCCTTTTCCGCAATCGCCGCCAACCCAGATCAAACACTCTCCATCGCTGCGGAGTCCTTCATGGGTCCGAACGGAGGGGTCATGATCGCGGTCGCAGCGATGCTCGCGACCTCCTCTGCGATCAACGCGACATTCTATGGGGCCGGCCGACTGACCTATCTCATCGCCAAATCCGGGGAGCTCCCCGCCGAACTCGAACGATCCTTCCACGGGCAACCGCTCGAGGGGATGCTCGTGTTCGCCGCGCTGACGTTGCTCGTAGCGAACTTCGTCCCGCTCTCCACCATCGCGACGATGGGGAGTGCGGGGTTCCTGGTGATCTTCCTTGTCGTCAACCTGGCCAACTGCAAGCTTCGGCACGAAACCGGCGGCGCCTGGTGGATCTCCGTCGCCGCGGTCATCGCCTGCGCCATCGCGCTCGCGGCACTCGTCGGGCAGACGATCACGACCCCCGGGCAGAGCTGGCAGGTCCTGGTTCTCGCGGGGATGTTGGGCGGCTCGTTCGCCATCGAGTGGGGGTACCGCGCGGTAAGCGGCCGTGCGATCCGCCTTCGCCATCACTCTTGATGCCCTCGCAGCTCGGCCAGTCCAAGGAGTACGCAACATGAGCTACATCACGGGGCGCCTCGTACACGACGCCGACGCGCACATCATGGAGACTCCGAACTGGCTCCGGGACTACGCAGACCCCTCGCTCCGCGAACGGATCGCTCGCCCCCGGTACGCAAACGAGCTCCGACAGACGGGTGACAACGAAGCCCAGCGCGCCGATCTCGGGACCGCTTTTCAACGTATCGAGGAGACACACGCCTCTCCTCGCTATCGAGCGGACGAGGCTGCGGAGATCATGAACCGAAAGAACTTCGCCGCCACGGGCGGTTTCATCGCGGAGGACCGCGCGAGAGCCATCGATCACATCGGCGTCGCGAGTCAACTCCTCTTCAATACGTTCCACAACAGTCGCTTCTACGAGTGGGAACGCTCCGACGACCTCGAACTTGCGTACGGAGCGGCTCGCGCACATAACCGCGGGATGCTCGACTTCTGTGCGTCCGACCCGCGGATGCTTCCCACCTGCTACGTCCCGCTAACTGACTTCCACCAGACCGAGAAGATCGCAGCAGAGGCCGTGAACCGGGGAGCCTCCGCGCTTCTCATCGCGTCGGGCTGCCCCAGCCACCACTCACCAAGCCACCGAGGACTCGATCCCCTCTGGGCAATCGCGCAAGAAGCGAAGATCCCGATGGTCTTCCACGTTGGCGGGACGGGCGACCTCATCGACCCGGTCTACTTCCGCAATGGGCAGCCCACCCCCACTGACTTTCACGGCGGTGACGAGAACTTCCGCTCGGTCGACTACATGGGGATCCCAGCGCCCCCGATGCAAACGCTGGCCACGATGATCTTCGATGGCGTCCTCGAGCGCTTCCCGAAGCTTCGGATCGGGGTGATCGAACAAGGCGCCATCTGGCTCCCTTCCTGGATGAGACAGATGGAGTCGGCGGTCGACGCCTTCGGCCGCCACGAGGAGCGACTCCGCCTGCTCTCCTTGCGACCGAGCGAATATGTTCGACGCCAAATCCGGGTCACCCCCTACCCGACCGAAGACCTCGGGTGGATCACCGAGCAAGCGGGGCCCGAAATCTGTTTGTTCTCCACCGACTATCCACACCTCGAGGGGGGGCGCCGCCCGTTCGAACGTTTCGAGCGCAGTCTGGGGGCGGCGAACGAGGTGACGCGGCAGCGTTTCTACGCCGAAAATTTCATCGACCTCATGGGGAATGGTCTCCCCAACTCGTTACGAGACCGAGGAGCGCCTCCTCCGAGCAGCCGATCGGCCGGACCACAGGTCCTGTAGACTCCGGCCTTCTTCGCGGGGGAGAGAGCATGAGCGCAGAGCGACACGACACTGGAACCCATCTCGTCGCCAGGCTGGATCGCATCCCGATCTGGCCCTATCCGATGTCGATGCTCTGGATCATCGGCGCGGGGTTCTTTTTCGCCTTCTTCGACATCGTCACGATTGGCTTTGCGCTACCGGTTCTGACCCGTGAATTCGCAGTCTCGGCAGAGCACGCCACCTGGGCGGTCACGAGCGGATTGATTGGGTATATCCTCGGCTCCTTCCTCGACAGCCGAATCGGCGATCGATACGGCAGGCGTATCAGCCTCTATCTCTCGGTCGCTGCGTTCTCCTTTGGCTCCCTCTTGTGTGCGACGAGCACGAGCCTGAACCAGCTCATCTTCTGGCGTTTCATCTCTGGGATGGGGATCGGGGCAGAGATTGCGCTCGTGACGACCTACATGGCGGAGTCGTCCCCCGCGCCACTCCGGGGCCGGTTTACGGGCTGGACGATCGTGGCCGCTTACCTCGGCTTCGCGGCGGTCCCCCTGCTCGCGTTCCACCTGGTCCCCGGATACGCGTGGGGGTGGCGAGCGCTCTTCGTCATCGGCGCGCTCGGCGGCCTCGCGATCGGCTTCATGCGCAAGGGGATGCCGGACTCCCTTCACTGGTTGATCGACCAAGGTCGACTCGACGAGGCGCGCGCTCAACTCGAGGTCCTCGAGGAACGCGCGACGGCCAAACTCGGGCACGCGCTGCCACCGGTACCCATCACTGCCAACCCCGCCCCAACCACGCAAGCAGCCCGCCCCGGGGTTCGAGCGCTCCTCTCGTCTCCCTACCGCGAGCGGCTCCTCGTCCTCGCGGTGCTCTGGTTCGTGTACTACGTGGGGAACTATGCGTGGCTCACACTGGCGGCCGAGCTGTTCTCGAAGCACGGACTGAGCCTCAGCCAGACCATCGGCTCACTCTCGTTTACCGGGTTCGGTTTCGTCGCAGGCGCGGTCGTGGCGGTGTACATCAGCGACCGGCTCGATCGCCGTATCGTCGCCGCGGTGACCGCCCTCTGCTGGGCCGCGATCCTGGCCGTGATCGGATTCACAGCGTCCGCTTCGACGATCCCGATCCTCGGATTCGCGGCCTCGTTTACTATCGGGCTGATCGTCCCCTTGCTCTACACCATCACAGGCGAATCCTTCCCCACCAGCGCACGCGCAACCGGGGTCTCGCTCAGTGATGGGATCGGTCACCTCGGGGGCGCCTTCTGCGGCCAGATCGTGTTCGGCGTCGAAGCGATAACCGGCTTCAGCGGAGCCTTCCTCGCGATGGCTGCGACGGGCCTCCTCACCGCGGGTCTCGTCATGCTGACAACCAAGGGAACCGGCCGGTCACTCAACGCCGACACCGAGACCGGCTGAGGGTTGGCCAACCGGGTCCACCCGCCGAGGAGGCGAACGGGCCACAGCCCATCAAGGGGCGCTCGACGCCTCGAACCCGGCGCGCATCCGTGACACTTCTTCCCAGCCGAAGTAGCCCGTCACGCCATCCTCGGCGTAGAAGACCATCGGCCCCTCGCAGACGAAGAGATAGTCGGTGTCTTCCAGCGCGCGGGTCGCCTCGTGGATCATCCCATTGCGCTCATAGAGGTAGTCGCCGGCCTCGAGGACTCCATCTCGAATCTCGAGCTTCCCCCTGATCACGTAGGTGTGTGCGCCCGACAAGTGCTTATGAGGTCCCGCGACGAAGCCCTTCTTCCAACGGAAGAGTACGGCCCATTGCCCCGTCTCCTCCCCAACGAACAAGACCTTCATGAACGCCAGGCCCTCCGCGTCGTTCGGGATCCAGCCCTCCTCCCCACCCTTCACGAGCGTATCCATCAGGTTTGGGTTGAGCGGAAGCATGTGTTCAGGCGCGTTCATCGGGTTTCCTTTCCTCGGTAAAGCACGACCGACGGGGTCGACCGGGCTCGGCGCGGAACCGGCCACGACAGCCTCTTCGAGGCGAACGTCGGAGCCGAGCCCGCAACCCCAAGCTCCAGACATCGGACAAGAACCGACCCCCTGGAGCGTGGTCGCGCTCGCCTGCGGAGGCGGTGCTTCGCGGGTTCAGCCCATGATGCCAGTGTGACATTGATTCACGGCCGACGAAGATTTTTATCACCCGAAAGCGGTCCGGACGAACAAACCCCATAGTTCCGCCTTCGCCGCACCGATCACCGCCGATCGCTCTATACTTGCTAGTAGCCATCGACCCATTGAACCAGCTGAGGAGACCCCATGACACAGATCTTACAGGGCGTTCGCATCCTGGAAGTCGCACAGTGGTGGTTCGTCCCCTCTGCGGGTGCCGCGCTATGCGACTGGGGAGCCGAAATCATCAAGGTCGAAGACCCCCGCGTTGGAGACCCACAGCGGGGTTTGATGTCTTCAGGCCTGGTCGCCGGTGGATCCGCGGTCAACTACATGATGGAACAACCCAATCGCGGCAAGAAGAGTGTCGCGATCGATCTCAAATCGGAGCGGGGCCTCGAACTCCTCTACAAACTCGTCGAGCAAAGCGACGTGTTCCTCACCAGCTTTCTTCCCGAGCTCCGGAAACGGCTACGGATCGACGTAGAGCACCTCCGGGAACGCAACCCAAACTTGATCTATGTGCGCGGAAGCGGCCAAGGTGCCCGCGGTCCAGAGACCGACAAGGCAGGGTATGACGGCACCTCCTACTGGTGTCGCAGCGGAATGGCCACAGCGCTGACGCGCCCCGACGCGGACGCCCCCGCGTCACCCCGGGCCGCCTTCGGCGACGGGGTCGGAGGCCTCACGATCGCAGGGGGGATCGCGGGCGCCCTCTTCCACCGAGAACGAACCGGCGAGGCCACAGTGGTCGACGTGTCCCTGCTCGCGACCGCGATGTGGCAGCTCGCACCGGATATCGACCTCAGCCCGGTCATCCCATCGATGCCTCCCATGGACCGAACGCGACCGGCCAACCCTGTCGTCAACTCATTCCGTACGAGCGATGACCGCTGGATCCAGTTCGTCCTCCTGCAGGCCGACAGAGAATGGCCCGACTTCTGCGAGCACATCGGGCGGCCGGACCTGATCGACGACGAGCGATTCTCCGACATGAACAAGAGACGGGAAAATGCGACGGAGTGCGTCAACGTGCTCGACGAGGTCTTCGCGTCACGCACCCTCGCGGAATGGAGGGAACGACTCGAGACGATGCGCGGCGCATGGACACCGCTCCAAACACCGCTGGAGGTGCATGAAGACCGGCAGGTCCTGGCGAACGGCTTCCTCAGTGAGGTGCAAGGCACTGAGGGCGAGCCGTACAAACTCGTCGCCAACCCGATCCAATACGACGAGGAACCGTACGCGTTGAGCCCAGCGCCGGAACACGGACAGCACACCGAAGAGGTCCTCCTCGAAGCCGGCCTGAGCTGGGAAGAGGTGGCGCAATGCAAGAAGGAAGGCGCGATCCCGTGACACCCATGGCGCCAGCCACCGCCCGATTCACCCCGCCAACGATCAAGAGGTCGCGTCGTGCCCGATGATTCCATGGAGACTACTGATGCCTCGCTCGGCGGCATCCCCTGTCTCCCGCTCGGCGCCCAGCCTCCCTTCGTAGCGAGCGACCTCGAGGCCTTCGTCCACGAGCGCCGCGTCGGCATCTTGGCCTATGTGCGAGCCGACGGTCGGCCAAACCAGACGCCGATCTGGCACACCTACCGCGAGGGCAGCTTCTACATGACGACCCTCACGGGCTCGCCCAAACATTGCGCACTCCTCCGAGAGCCGCGGATCAGTTTGACGATTCAGGATGAAAGGCCGCCCTACCGCGCGCTCATCGTCAGCGGCGTGGCCACACTCGCCCCGCTCGACGCCGACACGGACCCCACGGATGGGGTCACCGTCCGTTACTTCGGCAAGGCAGCCGCGACCGCGTATGAGGGTCTCATGAGCCCCCTCTGGGAGGCACGCGGCTTGACCCTCGTCACGCTGGCCCCCACGGAGCTCCGAGGCTTCGACAACACCCGCGGCTTGAGCAAGGTCCAACGGGCCTTCATTCGCCTGCGCGAGGCGTTGCCGATCCCGCGCGCGTGGTTGTAGTCGTCCGCGTTGGGGAATGCGTCCGCGCAGGCTCGACGACGCTACCCACGGCGGCGGCGCTGCCAGATCAAGAGCCCCGCACCGCCGACCACGACCGCAATGAGCCATTCGCTCGACGGGGGTGGAGCACCCGCTCGTAGAGGTGTCATCGAGCCCTGTTGGTCGACGACTGCAAGCAGGCGGGCCAGCGCCTGCCGCTCCGGCTCCCCAAGAGGCTCGGCGGTGAGATCATCCCGCTCCATGATGTCTGACCGCTTATAGAGTTCCGGCTCTCCAGACAGGCCTTCGTACCGGCGAATGACGACCTTGAACTGATCATCTGCGGCGGCCTGATAGTGCCGGCGGTTCGGGTCGGAGGTGGGCTTCGGGCCGTTCGGCGTGTAACGCTCGGCATACTGCCAGGGGCGCTTGGACGCTGTTTCCGGGTCCACCAGCAGTTCCGCGAAACTACGCGAATAGGCTGATTCAGCGGACACACCCGCAAACTCGAGCAGGGTGGCAAACAGGTCTTCGACCTGCGTGAGCCCCAACGCTACGGAGCCCTCCGCTTCCGGCGAGACCGCGGCCCCCCGGACGATCAACGGCACCCGCACACCGCTCTCGTAGACGCTCCCCTTGCCCCCCATGTCCGAGGCTTCATCCAAGGCGTTACGAGGAGTCCCGTTATCGGCGACCACGATGACCGTCGTGTCACGCCAATCGACCGCTGCGAAGATCCGTCCGAGCTCGCTGTCGAGCGACTCGACGAGCGCCTTATGGCAGCGGGTCGGAGTCCCGCTTGGGCAGTCGAGCCCATCGAAGCTGTGCAGTTCACGAGGCGGCACGTGAAACGGGCGATGCGCCGCGTTGTACCCGACCCACAAGAAGAACGGCTCACTCCCACGCAACGCTTCGATCACATCATCGGTCGTGTCGGAGGTGAGGTAGCGATCCGTCACCTGCTCACATACTCCGTCGACGCATTTCTCGAAGGACTCGTAGCTGTTCCCCCGCCCCAGGTTCCCAAGTGGTCCCGCGTGATGATCGAACCCCGCAAGCAATGGGTGCCGGGGGGTGAAGTCCGGCTCCCCCGCGAGGTGCCACTTCCCGAGTGCTTCACTGCGATACCCGCGCAGCGCGAGACGCTTGGGCAGCGTGTCGAGCGCCGGGTCGAGCCCCAACGCTCGACGGTCACTCCCCCGATCGATCGGCCCCGAAATCTCGTGCTGTCGAACCGGCAACCCTGTCAGGTCAGACGCGCGGAAGGGAGAGCGGTGTGGCGAGCCCCAAAAGTTCTCGAACCGAACCCCCTGCGCAGCGAGCTCATCGAGGTTCGGCGTTGGCCCGGCGGTCGGCCACCCGTACGCACCGACGCGCTCCGTCCCCAGATCGTCCAAGATGATCAGGACGATGTTCTGCGGTCCGGTCTCCTCAGACGCGATCGGCCCTCCGAGCGGAAGCAGGAGAAGCAGGAGACACACAAGACGGTTGAACGCCATTCACGAACTGTAGCCGCGGAGCGGCCCCGGTCACCTCTCGCCGTCGACCGCCACCCCCCGCGCGAGAACCGCCAGTTTGCCCCGCGCGCTCACCAACCCACGCCAAACCGATCCCGGCTCGCCAACTCCTCGACCGGGATGCGACGAGGCCGCCCGAGCTTCCGCGCCGGATAACCGATAGGCAGGGTCGCGAACGGGACCACGGACACCGGCAGCTCGAGCGCCGCGCGAAAGGCGCCTCCGGGCGCGAAGATCGGCAGACTGCTCATGAGAGAGCCCAGGCCGAGCGCCGTCGCAGCAAGCAAGATGTTCTGCGCGGCCAAATAGACCGACGACCCCATCTCCTCCATCGAACAAACCGTGGTATCCCCGCAAACGACGATGATCAGCGGCGCGTCCCCGAGCCCGCCCATCGCCCAGCGATCGACCGCCTGAAATGTCGCGTCGCCCGGGTCTTCCGCGCCTGCCCGCGCAAAAGCCTCCCAGGCAGCACGCGCACAGTCCGCGACCTGGCCTCGGACCAACGGGTCCTGCACCACGACGAACCGCCACGGCTGGCTGTTCCTCGAGCTCGGCGCGTGGGTGCCCGCCTTCAGCATCCGCTCGATCAGGGGCTCAGGAATGGGCTCCGAGGAGAGCTCGCGACACGCCCGCTGACGGAAGACGGTCTCGAAGAACGGGGGATCGGTGGGCGATTGATTCATCTTCGGGTGCACCTCGTTCGCTGGTTCCGCGCTCGCGGGGCCCGGCGCGAACACCGCCTCCCGGCTTGGCAGATTATCTTGCAAAACCTTGTCAGACTGCGAGATCTTTGTCGACGACGGCGCTCGTGCGCCGCGCTGGAGGATTCATGATCACGACCATTACGTTCGTCAAGATGCAACCGGGCTTCGACCGGGACTCGTTCTACCAGCGCTGGTGCGAGCATACGCGTGCCATGGACCTCAAGGATCACCCAGAGATCTCACTCAACCGCCTGATCTTGTTCGAAGAGGAAGATGAGTTCGTTGGCATGGCGGAGAACCACTGGCCCGACCGAGAGAGCCTGGACGCGGCCATCCGCTGGTATGAGACCCCCGCCGGACAAGAGCACTGGAAGGATCTCGCCTCCTTCATGGACGCAGAGAACAGCCCCACGCGGATCGTCAGCCACGAAGTAGATGTCAACGAGGCCGATGGGATCGCCTGGAAGACACGTCCAGAGACGACGACGTGAGAGGCGATCCCGCGGCGCGGCGCATTCCCGCCTCACGCTATACAGACCGCGGGTGGGAGAGCTTGGAAACCGAGCGCCTCTGGGCGCGTGTCTGGCAGATCGCTTGTACGGAAGACTGCGTCCGCGAACCGGGCGACTACTGGACGTATGAGGTGGGCCCGCTCTCCATCGTGATCGTACGGGACGAGGGTGGCGCCCTCCGCGCGTTCAAGAACGTGTGTCGCCACCGCGGCAACCTGCTCCTCGAAGGCTCTGGCACGGGCCTCGAGCGAATCCAGTGCCGCTATCACGCCTGGTGCTATGACCTCCACGGGCACCTCGAGCGCCGGTCCCGCGAAGACGACCGCGCGGGTCGCCCGGGTCCCATGAGCCTCCTCCCGGTCGCAATCGAACTCTGGGAGGGGTTCGTCTTCGTGAACCCGGACCCGGATTGCGAACCTCTCACCGAGTTCCTCGAGACCTTGCCCAACGAACTCGCGTGGGTCGGTATGAAGGACTTCAGCTGCAACACGTTCATGACCGTTCCGGTCGCGTGTAACTGGAAAGCGGTGGTGGACGCGTTCATCGAGACCTACCACCTGCACTCCGTCCACCCCCAGATGCTGGCGATCGCAGACGACGTAAACACGCCGATCACCCTCTACGACAAACATTCCATGTTCATGCAGCCGTACGGGGTACCCAGCCCCCGCCGCAACGGTGAGGTGACAGACCAAGAACTCTGGGAAGAGTTCGTCGGCAACCTCGGCCACCGCCTCGGTCTCCCGTTCGCCTCGGCACAAGCACCCGGACCCCACCCGCCGATCGAGCAGGGCCAGACGCTTCGAGACGTACTCGTCGGGAGAATCCGAGAACACCTCGCGACCCTCGGGCCGCGGTATGCGGAGTTGGACGATCATCACGTCATCGACGACTTCCACTACCACATCTTCCCGAACGCGGTCTTCAACGTGTTTGCGGGTTGGTACGGGTTGATCCGAGCCCGGCCGGGGGCCACCCCTGACGAGAGCTTCATCGACATGTGGAACTTCGACCTCGTGGCGCCCGACGCCCCCCAGTACCACGCGCGCCCCAACGAGCAAACCCTTCGTCCCGAAGATCTCCCCGCCCTCGGCCCGGTACTGCTCCAGGATCTCGAGCTCTTGCCGAACGTCCAGAGAGGGCTCCACCAGGCGGGCGACGACATGCTCCACCTCGTCCCGGCCGAGGCCCGAATCGGGCGAATGCACGAGATCCTCGACCGCTACCTCACGCCCCCCGCCGATCAACGTCTGAAGCCTTAGCCGCGCGCACAACCGATCAGGAGGCACCCGGTGTCGATTCAATATGTGATGCACTTTGGAATCTGCGTTCGTGACCTCGAGCGATCACTCCGCTTCTATCGAGACGGTCTCGGTTTCAAGGAGGCCGGCGCTCTCGAGATCGCGGGGGAGCCCACCGCAACGCTCGTCGAGCTCCCCGATCTCGCCCTCGAGGCCATCTACCTCGACCGCGAGGGCGTCCGAATCGAGCTCCTCCACTACCCTGCACAAGGCACCGTCGGGTCGGCAGAGGCGCGACCCATGAACCAGCCTGGTCTCACGCACTTCGCGATCCGTGTCGAT
>Ga0315331_10001940_pt1 | contig 15639 bp, 14 predicted proteins | sample M160m34915metaG_FD_203456 | JGI IMG/M metagenome (GOLD analysis project Ga0315331, IMG submission 203456) | Ammonia-oxidizing marine archaeal communities from Monterey Bay, California, United States - M1 60m 34915 | ecosystem: Environmental > Aquatic > Marine > Intertidal zone | place: USA...
AGCGACCTCAAGCATACGCTGGGGTCCGACATTTTGCGTTGTGCTTATTTTGTAGCGACCTTGGATCACCAGCTGCGGGACGGACGTGATCTTTGCTGTTCTTGCTAGTCGGTCTGATAACCCTACCTGCCGCGCGACAGCCGGAGAACCTCTCTGGAGTAGATAGTTATCCTGATCAAATTCGCTATTGGTCTGTACGAAATCTGCAAGTGCCTCCGGGGAGTTTAGATTCCTACCCAGATCGTGCAACGCTCGAAAGGTAGCTTGATGAAGACTTTGGGGCGCATTGAGGTTTTGCAGGGTATAAAAATGCTCACCATAGAGCCGCCAAAGGTCTGAGCCAATGAGCGGGGTACGCACGAGGCGTACCTGTGTATTGCGCGCTTCTGCCCATTGCTGCAAATCGTCGTCGAAGCGATAGCAATGGATGCAGCCATAAGAGAAAAACTCCATCACTTCAATTTTGTCGCCCCGAGTCCGGCGCGGTTGATCTAGGACGGTGTAGTGAATCCCCTCGATAAAATCGCCTTGGGCACCTTCATCGGTCATCGTTTCGATGGTTAGAAATGCTAAGAGACCAACAACGACGATTGCGACAGCAATGAGACTTTGTTTTTGGCGGTTGATAAAGGATTTTCTGCGGACCATAACCTTGTACCCTTGAGATTAGAGAGATTATAGTCAACCTCAGCGTGGGCGCCTAATGATTTGCGTCGCGAGGGGGCGCCACGCATTTATAATATGTCTCTTACTCCGACGGTCTTAGCCGTCGAGCTTATTTTCTAGGGTGTGCTGGATGACAACTGATCAGGCTTGGATTGAGACAGCCTTTGACTGCGCGGCGGTCGATAATTTGAATTTTAGTGTTGATGTCTATCAGACATTTTACCGCACTGAACCGAGCGCAGCGTCTTTGATGGCGCACATCGATGAGCTGGTTCAAAATAAAATGTTGTCAGAAGTGATTCGATTGTTGCTCAACCCGAATATCGAATCGGAGGAGGCGGGTTATCTCAATTTTGAGGTCAAGACTCATATTCAAGGGTACGGTGTATCGCCTCTGATGTTTTTGAGTTTTAATCGAGCCGTTTATGAGGTTTTGCAAAGCAGTGCAGCGAGGGTTTGGGAAGATGACCTAGCCGTCGCTGTGACTAGACGCTTTGCGGTGCTTTCAGACGCGCTCACTGAGGCGCTGACCTAAAATACCGTCGTTGTTTCTAAAAAAATGAATTCAGCGGAATCGCGCTGACAGAAGCGTAAATAATAGGAGATGATCATGACCCAAAAACCGGCATTGAGTTTGGCAGCTGTTCCTGGAAGACGACAGGCAACCCTCGAATTGGCTCAGGAAATAGAAAAGCGGGGCTATCCAGGGATCTACGGCCCGAGCTTGGGAGATTCTTTGGCGTTGTGCCAGTCCCTGGCTCACGTGACTCACGAGATTGAACTCGGGACCAGTATCATGCCGATTTACTTCCGGCAAATTGTTGATTTTGCGAGCACTGCTGGATTTATACATGAGATTTCCAATGGCCGGTTTCGATTCGGAATTGGTGTCAGTCATGCGCCGGCACTTAAGTCTAGGGGCCTAAATGGCGGTAAGCCGCTCTCGGACACGCGTACATTTGTCGAGGAGCTTAAGGCGGTACCGAGGGTCGGTCCGATGCCGCCGATTGTGCTGGCAACATTGCGCCAAAAAATGATTCAGCTCGCCGAAGAAATTGGCGATGGGATGGTGTTTGCCAATGGCGCAAGATCTCATATGGGAAAGTCGCTCTCAGTCCTTTCAGAGACGACACGAAACAATTCAGACTTTTTTATTGGAAATATGATTCCCACCTGTATTTCCGATGACATCGAAGCGGCGAGAGCGGTCAATCGCAAAACCCTCACCAGTTACGCAATGTTGCCAAATTATCGCAATTACTGGAAAGAAGCCGGTTATGAAGAAGAAATGATAGGCATTGAAGCGGCCATCGCTGCAGGGGATAGAGAGCGTATCCCTCATTTTTTGACCGATCGTTGGCTGGCAGACACGACGCTTGCGGGATCGGCAAGTGCGGTTCGCGAAGGTATAGAGGCTTGGTTCGATGCAGGAATCAAGACTCCGATTATTGTCCCCTCCTCGACCAATGGTGGACAGATGGTTGCGTTTGAGGAATTTTTATCGATCTATTAATTCGGAGCCATTGGGGACTGGACCGAAGCCTTCGGTGGTGTGAGCGCGTTGGGTCCTTCCAGGTTAAGTTTGCACAATGGACTGCGCATTCGTTGTAAATGCTTTGGCGGCGGCGCCGCTCAGCATAGACTTGGGTGCGGGCTCAGGGACCTGGATGCCGGCTCGGCAGGCTGGCCGCGCTTTCATCTGGCCTAGCCATCGATCGAGATGATCAAGGCCCTCCCGAGAAACCCCCGACCAGCGGTAGGTTCTGACCCAGCACCAGTTGGCGATATCGGCAATCGAGTAGTCCCCAGCGAGCCACTCTCGACCCGAGAGGGCGCTATCAAGAACCTCGAAAAGCCGTCGGGTCTCGTTTTGATAACGATCGATTGCCGGTTGAATTTTTTTAGGGAAATACCGGTAGAACACATTGGCCTGTCCCATCATGGGGCCGATCCCGCCCATCTGAAACATTAACCACTGAAGCACTTCATAACGCGCTGCGCCAGAAGCGGGCAGAAGCCTCCCAGCTCGCTCCGCCAGATAAATCATAATTGCACCCGATTCAAAAACTGTCTCATCCCGCTCGGTATCGCGTATCACGGGGATCCTTCCATTCGGGTTCATGTTGAGAAAAGCGTCTGTCTTCTGGTCGTTGGCACTCAGATTGATGGAGTGAACGGTGTAAGGAATATCCAGTTCTTCCAAAGTTACGGACGCTTTGTGTCCATTGGGAGTCGGCGAGGTAAAGAGTTCAATCATAAGGTTTTGGGCCAAGAGTGTTCTTGAATGATAACCAGCGCTGGCTGTGGTGCCAACGCTGGGATTCATATTCTAGGTCAGGTCATGAATTTGGAGTGGCTGTATCCAGCGAACCGCTGATTTTTAAAATGATAATCATGGTCAGGCCAGTCTCTAATTAGCTGATTTTTGGTGGCAAATTTGGCTTAACCTTGGGTCAAATCTTGATTCAGGGTTGGTTTAAACCCTGTTTTTCAGTGTCAAAAGGGAGGAGTTTATGTGCATTTTAGATGAGTTATGCACATCTGACCCTTACTTGCTCACTTACCTTCATCTGCAGATTATATGGTTATAATAACCTTATAAATTATTGATATTACTAATAATTAATCATATTGTTCAAAAATTGACCAATACTTAAAACACTTGAAAATTGGGCTTATAACCTGTTCAGCAGCACTTATCACCAGAGTTATCCACAGTTTTTGTGGACAACCTAGGATTTTGAGGGGAACGCTACCGCTGGGATGAGGGTAGGGTCAATAGACTCGGCGCTCGAGCGGTTCAATGACTCGGTGATGGGCTTTCATAATGCCAAATGTCGCTGAAGCGATAACCGAGATAGAAGATGATCAAAGAGGCGATCATGCCTGGAATCATGGCGTTGAGTTCTCCGAATAGGCCGATCACAAAACCGAGTACCACCGACCCCATCGGGGTCGCGCTCATCAGTCCCAAGGTGAATACCGACATTAGACGTGAACGAAAAGCAGGCTCCGCAATCTCTTGGATCATGAGCCTAGACATTGTTGTGGTCACCCCCATATTAAAGCCCCAGTAAGCTGAAGCCAGATAAAACCATTCGATTGAAGGCTCAATCCAAATGAGATAAAGCACCAACACTCGCGATACTTGCATAATCAGGTATAAACGCCCGGGCCGAAGCAACGGCATAAATTTTAACAAACCAAAATTTGCGATCAGCGACCCAAAATAAAAGACTACCGTAATATTGGCGAGCAACAATGCGTCTCCGGCATAGATTCGGCTAATGATGAAAGGGATGGCAACCATCCACGCACCGGCATTAAAAAAGCTAGACAGAAAATTCAGCCCGACGATGTCCCGTGCCAGCTTAAAATTCCAGGTGTAGACTAATCCCTCACGAATAATCTCCGTCATGGATGTCGGGGCTGCTTCAGTCGATGGCGCTTGGGAAGTCTGTGGGCTTGGCGCATGAGGCCGTAGGCCAATCAGGAAAACCGCGCCGATACCAAAGCAGGCTGCCTGAATGAGCAGCACCTCAATCAATCCTACCGAGTCGATGCTGCCAGCAACGCGTGTGCCCATAATGGTTGCCACTGACCCGATGCCTGTGGAGAGACTGATCGCGTATTGCAGGCGACTGCCTGCAACGATGTTGAGGATGGTGTTGCGCGCGGGATTTGAGGCACTGTTGAGTAGGTTCGCGGCCAGAGCAGTGAGAATCACTGCCCAGAACCCGAGATGATCAAAGAAAATCGCCAGGGCCAAAATCAAAGGGGGTAGCATGCTGAGAAGATGGCTTTGAATGAGTAATTTACGACCATCCATACGATCGCCAATGACTCCTCCCCAGAGCATGAACAGGAGTGCGGGCAGACCAATAATGAGCTGAGCGAGACCAACGGTCTCCGGAGACCGTTCAAGAACCCCAACCAAAATCCACGTCACCAGCAATTGCTGCATACTAAAACCGGCCATCCACAGCGCGTTGCTGGCGTTGTACCAAGTGAGTTGTCGATCTGGGCCGCCGGCCGGGTCTAACATCGTAAGATCCTTTTGCTAGAATCATAGCCAATTACCGGGTGGCTCGGTAAATTATTATGGGTGCCATAATGCGCACCCTACCCAAGAGCTATAGCAACGGAGGTCAGATTACTCATGCCAACATTCGTTGTGCGCTGCCGAAAGGCCCCGGTTGCAGGTGCGCGCTTTCTAGAATCGGTCGGCGAGGGCGCGCATGTCGAATTTATCGCGGGGATGATGACCAACGCTCTGTTTGTTTCTAAAGGCCATCGACAGGACGTCAAATTGAGACTGGTTTTTGAAGACAGTCCTGACTTTTCACGGACCCTCACTTTCGACGGAGCAGCGTTAGGGGACCTTGGTGGTTTGACAGAGCGAGCGCTACTCAAAAATTGTAGCCTCGCTCTGAATGCAGCCTCTGGGATTGCCAAAGAAGCGGTGGTCACGGCCTCCAATGGGATCGTCGTGGAAGCCTTGAGCTTCGAAAAACTGATCAAGCGAGAATTGCTGGATTCACCCTGTTATTTGCTTCATCCCAAGGGTGCAGGGATGAGTGCTATCAACCCGCCAAGCCACGCAACTTTTATAATGACGGATCAGGTCCCTTTGGCGAAAAATGCGCTGCGAGGGCTGAAACGCCAGGGGGTTGAGCTGATGTCTTTAGGCCGAACCATGTTGTTTGCATCCCAGTGTATCAGCGTCATTCATTACAATTTGGATAATGCCCCAGAAGCGACGATGTTCGACTAAGCGATCCCAAGGTTGGAAGAACTTTATGGAAATGGCTCTTTTTGACCCATCCTCTAGGGACCGTGGACAAATTGTAGGGTTTTCCTCCCTGTGTTTTTGCCCGAATGTCCTGAACCGTGCAGTTTTGGGTTCGTATACTATAGGAGCGGAGCAGTTGACGCCGAGATGAAGTCAATGAGGAGCCTGCAAAGGACGCGCCCGAGAGGGTTCGTTCAATCCATGGAAGCCTGAGGCCGTGAAGGTAACCGCTGACGCTGTCAGATGATGAGTCAGTCATCTCGATGATCAACGGTGATCTTGGAGCAGAACTGATTCATAATGGGCGGCCCTGTGAGGGGACCGTGATTAATAAGGCAGCTTAGAAACCGCCTAATAAACGAATGAGCGCTTAGGGCGCGACAATGCTAGAGGATGAACCATGAGCGAAACAATACAAACCATCGCGATTTTAGGGGGTACGGGTGATTTAGGTGGCGGCCTTGCCCGGCAGTGGTCTCGGGCGGGGTACTCGATCATCATTGGCTCAAGGACTCTCGAGAAGGGTCAAGAAGCTGCCGCCGCGCTTTTAGCAGAATTCCCTGATTTGAACGTCACTGGACTTGATAACCCTGCTGCGACAGAACAAGCAGACTTAGTGGTGTTGACGGTGCCTTTTGCGCACCAACTCAGTACGTTGGATTCGGTCAAGCATGCCTTGGAAGACAAGATTTTGATCGATGTGACGGTCCCTTTAGTGCCTCCCAAAGTCGGAACAGTACAATTGCCTGAGGCAGGCTCGGCTGGGCAACAGGCGCAGAACCACCTCGGAGAGAATGTTCATGTTGTCTCGGCGTTTCAGAATGTGGGGGCTATGCACCTTCAAGAAGATCATGCGATTGCATGTGACGTCTTGGTTACCGGCAATAAGCGTGCTGCGCGGGACACCGTCATTGCACTGATCGAAGTCCTTGGGCTTAAAGGTTGGCATGCTGGCCCGATTGCGAATGCGGCTGCTGCTGAGGCGCTGACCTCTGTTTTGATCACCATCAATCGACACCATAAAGTGAATGGTTCCGGATTGGTGATCACGGGGGAGCCCGCCGCAGAATGAAGCTCACGCTGACTGCCGTTGAAAATATCCCCATGGTTGAGCCAGGGGACGATCTCGTCGAGCAGATCTGCGCCGGGCTCGACAGCATGAACGAGTCGTTACTCGATGGCGACATATTGGTTTTAGCCCAGAAAATAGTCTCCAAGGCGGAAAACCGATATGTAGATTTGAAGTCCGTGGTGCCTTCCGCCGAGGCCATCGCCCTAGGGCTTGAAGTGGATAAAGACCCAAGAAAAGTGCAGGTCATCTTGGATGAATCCAATGAGGTGGTCCGCAAGCGTCCCGGCGTCTTGATTGTCGAGCATCGCCTTGGTTTCGTGGCCGCCAACGCGGGGATCGATCAATCGAATATTCAAAAAAGCGGGGTCGATGGCGACGATCTATGTCTTCTACTTCCTGTCGATGCAGATGCATCGGCAGAAAAACTCCGCGCCACCATTAAACTACGATTGGGCGTCGAAGTCGGCGTGGTGATCAATGATTCTATTGGTCGAGCCTGGCGAATGGGGACGGTCGGGCTAGCGATTGGCGTTGCTGGCATGACGGCCCTTGAGGATTATGTTGGCGGTGAGGACATTTATGGCCGCGAACTGTTAGTGACCCAAGTTGCTGCGGCTGATGAGCTCGCAGCTGGGGCATCGTTGGTGATGGGTCAAACCACCGAGAAGGCGCCCGTGGTGCTGGTACGCGGCTACCCGTCGAGCGCTGGCAATCCCGAGGTTACTGGGGTGCAGCCGTTGTTGCGGCCGAAAGCCATGGATATGTTTCGTTAGACGGTTGTCTCCCAGGAACTCGCAGCGCGCTGTTCGTTTATGTTAGCGTCCTTGATGGGAGCGCTTTTAAGAAAAGAGGGAAGCATGGCGTTAGAACCCCAATGTATGGCTTTGTCGGGGGGGGTTGGCGGTGCGAAATTAGCACTAGGACTCAGCCTCGAGCTCGCTGCTGATCATTTGTCCGTGATCGTCAATACGGGTGACGACTTTGACCATCTGGGGCTGCGGGTGTGCCCGGACCTAGATACTTTGATGTATACCCTGTCGGGGAAAGCCAATCAGGAATTGGGTTGGGGACAGGCCAGTGAAACTTGGAGTTTCCTCTCGGCTTTGTCCGATTTGGGAGGGGAAGATTGGTTCAAGTTAGGAGACCGAGATTTAGCGACGCACGTTTTACGGACCCAAATGCTGGGCAGCGGGTCGAGTTTGACCGACGCGACGCGAGCCTTGATGACCGCCCTCGGGGTTAAGACGGTGGTACTGCCAATGACCGACGACCGAGTTGCTACGGAGATTCACTGTCAATCTGGAGAGACCCTCGCTTTCCAACATTACTTCGTACGGGATCAGTGCGAGCCTCCGATCTCTGGAGTGTCTTTCTCTGGGATGGATTCTGCGCGAAGAACCACCCAATTTAACGCGTTGCTCGAGGCGGAAGCAGCCGCGTCTGTGATTATTTGCCCGTCAAATCCTTTTGTCAGTGTTGCTCCGATTCTTGACTTGCAAGACACCTGGCGCCGCATGCGTGAGCAGAGCGGGCCGGTGGTAGCGGTGTCTCCGATTGTCGCGGGTATGGCGCTTAAGGGGCCTGCTGCAAAAATGATGCAAGAGCTAGACATGCCGAGTACCGCACTTGCGGTGGCGGAATTTTATCAACGGGTTTATCCAGGCTTGCTCCAGGGTTTTGTGATTGATCACGCCGATGAGGCAAGTGCAGATGCGGTGCGTCAATTGGGTTTAGAAGTTCTGGTCACAGCCACTGTGATGAAAGATGTTCACGACAAGCAAGCGTTGGCGCGGGATGTTCTGGCATTTGTTTCGGATTTGACAGCACTATGACAACCCGGGCAGTGCTCCCAATTAAAGACTTTGCGAACGCTAAACAGCGTTTGGCGTCGATTCTGGACGTCGATGAAAGAGCCGGGCTTTGTCGCGCTATGGTTGAGGATGTGCTGCTAGCGGTCGAGGCTTGTCCGTTGATTGATGACATTGCGATCGTGACGAACGATGAGCGCGCGATAGAGTTAGGGCGGCAATTTCATGCTGAGGTGATTAATGAGCCTCCAGAGAAGGGTTTGATTCCCGCGGTCCAGCATGCAGCGAGTACCTTGGCCGCTGCGGGTGTTGATCGGATGATTTTTTTACCGGGAGATGTACCGTTGGTAACCCCCGATGAGCTGGAGGCGATTCTTGATGGATTTGCGGAGCCCGTTAAGGGCATTTGTCTGGTTCCTGCCTCCGATTTGGGTGGAACCAACTGTTTGGTGGCCTCGCCGCCCGACTGTGTAGTCTTTCAATTTGGTATCGACAGTTTTAGAAAACATGTTGCTGCGGCGGGAGCCGCCGGGCTGTCGCCGGTGGTGCTCAAGTTGCCGGGGTTAGGGCTCGACGTTGATACACCCCAAGACCTACACGAATTGATGACCCGGCTGGCATTTAAGGGATCAGAGTCCCATACTTATCGTTATTGCATGGAGATTGATGTGGATGCACGTTTAGCATCCGTCATTGGAGGTGAGAATTGAATCATTTTGCAACAGAGCTTTTAGAGAAGGCGGCAAAAGGCCAGGGTCTTTCCGATGATGAGGCGCTCAGCCTAGGGGAGTTTTCAAACACGGATGATTTGTTAAAAGTTGCAGGGCCTGTCCGGGATCTGGCTCACCCCAACGCGATTTCTTATTCTCGAAAAGTGTTTATACCTCTGACGCATCTCTGCCGAGATGTCTGCCATTACTGCACGTTTGCCCAGGTACCCAGAAAACTTAAAGCGCCGTATTTAACGCCTGAAGAAGTCCTCAAGATCGCCTCAGAGGGTGCTCAAGCCGGCTGCAAAGAAGCCTTGTTCACCCTTGGAGATAAGCCCGAAGAGCGCTACAGCGCGGCCCGGAAAGGTCTAAAAGAGCTTGGGCAAGACTCGACCTTAAGCTATTTGCGAGACATGGCTGAGCTGGTGCTCAACGAAACAGGGCTCTTTCCGCATTTAAACCCGGGTCTGATGACGGCTGCGGAGTTTGCAGAGCTGCGCAAAGTGTCTCTGTCCATGGGCATTATGCTTGAGTCTGCTTCCGATCGTTTGACAGAGAAAGGAATGCCGCACTACGGTTCCCCAGATAAGATCCCTTCAAGGCGTCTCGAAACGATCCGGTTGGCGGGAGAGGCTGGAGTTCCGTTTACCTCGGGTATTCTGATTGGTATCGGGGAAACCCGTCGGGAGCGCATTGAATCGCTGCTGGCGCTGAGATCGGCAAACACCCCGACCGGCCATATTCAGGAACTGATCATCCAAAATTTCAGAGCGAAACCGGAAACATTGATGGTCAATGCGCCTGAACCTGATCTCAATGAGCTGCTTTGGACCATCGCACAAGCGAGGCTGATCTTTGGCTCGCAGATGAATATCCAAGCCCCCCCCAATTTAAGCCCCGGAGTTTTCCACCGCATTATCGATGCGGGGATCAATGATTGGGGCGGCGTCTCACCGGTCACCCCAGACTTTGTGAACCCAGAAGCACCTTGGCCTCATCTCAGCAATCTTGCACAAGAAACTGCAAGAGAAGGGAAAGTGTTGGTTGAACGCTTGGCTTTGTACCCCAAACAGGTCCAAGCCCTAGATCAATGGGTCGATGTGGCCCTGCAGCCAATGGTGCTGGATACCGTGGACGGCGAAGGGTTTGTCCGGGGCGAAGACTGGGCAGCGGGCGAATCTCCTATGCCGCCTGCGGCAGATTTGGCCCGGGTGACTCAGATTCCAAAACTGCAGCCATCAGCTACGCTGACGGACATTCTACGGCGTGCGGTCGCGGGAGAGACACTGGCTGAACAAGATATCGTCCGCTTGTTTATGGCACGGGGCGATGAAGTAACTCATGTCTGCCAGGCTGCCGATCAGGTTCGAAAAAAATTGGCGGGTGACGAGGTGACCTATTGCGTGAATCGCAATATTAATTACACCAACGTGTGCTATTTCAAATGCCAGTTCTGCGCTTTTTCGAAGGGAAAAATGAGTGAGAATTTGCGGGGTCGGCCCTATGACCTTTCCTCGGAAGAAATCATGCGACGAACACGTGAGGCGCACGATCGGGGCGCATCGGAAGTGTGTTTGCAGGGGGGCATTCACCCCGAGTACACCGGGCAAACCTACCTTGATATCTGCCATACGATCAAGCAAGTGGTTCCAGAGATGCATATTCATGCCTTTTCACCCCTCGAGGTGTGGCAGGGCGCAAAAACCTTGGGTCAGTCTTTGCCTGAGTATCTCACCGCATTGAAGGAAGCTGGGCTAGGCACGCTGCCCGGGACTGCTGCGGAGATATTAGATGATGAGGTTCGTTCAACGCTATGCCCAGACAAAATCAATACCAGCCAATGGCTTGAAGTAATGGAGGCGGCCCATGGGGTCGGCTTCAATACCACCGCGACCATTATGTACGGGCACATCGAGCGCTATGAACATGTGGCACGGCATCTGCTCCGTATTCGAGCGCTACAAGAAAAAACAGGTGGATTTACAGAATTTGTTATTCTGCCGTTCATCCATATGGAAGCGCCGATCTATCTAAAAGGGAATGCACGAAGGGGACCAACCTTCAGAGAAGCGATTTTGATCCATGCGATTTCTCGCTTGGCGCTCAATCCAGTATTCCGAAACATTCAGGCCTCTTGGACGAAACTAGGACACGAGGGGGTTAAGGCTTGCCTAAATGCGGGGGTCAACGATCTAGGCGGGACTCTAATGAACGAGACGATCACCCGGGCCGCGGGTGCAGCCCATGGTCAAGAAACGTCGCCAGAGGAAATGGAAGCTCTGATTTTGGAGGCTGGGAGAACCCCGCGTCAGCGCGCTACGGACTACGGTCAGGTCTCGGACGCCCAGAGAGAGAAGTCACTGGGTGCGGTGACGTTGCAAGACCCTATTTATAATTCAGCGAAACGTTATGAACGCGGCAAGCAGTCCAAGGCGCAATTAATTCGTCCCGGATTAATGCCCGAAGAAATTATTGCCAGTTCTGAAATTATTTGATCTCTAGCGATGATGGGGCTGAATGATATCGGGTTATCAATCGTGGCCGCCTAACCCATTTGGGTCAATAGAAGTGACATGATCCAGGGATGACTTGGTTCAGACAAAGCGTAGATCGTAAGACTCAGAGGAGAGAAAGATATGGCCGTACCACAAAGAACTGCGCTGACCCTGCCCGACCCAAGAGGGGTGGACGGGACGATAGAAATGGCAAAATGGGCGGAAGCAGAAGGCTATGACGATCTTTGGTTTGCCGACAGCTCAGGGGTTGACGCACTGACCACCGCTGCTGCGGTGGCCATGAACACCGAGCGCTGCCGTATCGGTACCGCAATTATTCCTGTTTTCTCGAGGACGCCAGCAGTGCTGGCATCAACCGCCCATGTTCTCCATCAACTATCGGATGGACGATTTATTTTAGGGTTAGGCTCCTCAAGTCAAACCATGATGGAGAATTGGCATGGACTTCATTTTGAGAAACCCCTGACACGGGTGAAGGAAACAGTTGAGCTCATTCAAAGTATGCTACGAGGAGAAAAATCCGATTACGATGGCGAAACCGTCAAGAGTCGAGGCTATCGGCAGTTGCCCCTTGAAGCCGGTGCTCAGCCGGTCTATATGGCAGCCTTGCGGAGTAAAATGCTTGAAGCAGCAGCAGAATTCAGTGATGGCGTGATCTTGAATTTGTTCCCCCGGGGGGCCCTCCCGAAAATGATGGATCATATCCGGAGCGGGGCCGAACGAGCGGGTAAATCACTGGAAGATGTTGAAATCGTTTGCCGACACCAAGTAATCGTGACTGATGATAAAGAAGGCGCCAGAAATATGATTCGCGCGGCGTTTGCACCCTATTATGCGACACCCGTCTATAACGCGTTTCTGGCCTGGGCGGGTTACGAAGCGGTGGCGGAAACTATCCGGGAAGGCTGGGCGGCAAAAGATCGAGCGAAAACGACCTCAGCCCTCGATGATCAATTGGTAGATGATATTGCGATCATTGGCTCTCAGGAAGAATGTCAGGAACGGATTAGAGTGTACGCTGAGGGTGGTATTACGACCCATATCATTTCTTGCGTGTCGGGGAAGGAGGCGCAGGCGACCTACCGTGCTTTCACAGGCAATGCGTTTTCCTTTTAGAGGTGGCTCGAAAGTAGAGATGACTCGAAAGTAGAGATGACTCGAAAGTAGAGATGACTCGAAAGCGAGACTGATTTGAAACCAAATTAAGACAGAAGTTCGGCGTAGATAAAAATCAATTTTGACAGCAATTAGGAAAAGTATATGAAAATCGATGGTGGTTTAATGGGTGATTTGGCCCAAGCTGGACAGCATGCAGCTAAGCTTGAGGGACAGGGCTACAATGGGGTCGTAACGGCGGAGACATCACACGATCCTTTTTTCCCGCTTCTGCTGGCGGCTCAAGAGACGTCGAATATTCAATTGACGACCTCTATCGCAGTGGCCTTTTCCAGAACACCGATGAATTTGGCCAACATCGGCCACGACTTAAACAGTTTTTCGAAAGGTCGGTTTATCCTAGGGCTTGGTTCCCAAATACGGCCGCATATCACCAAGCGATTTAGCATGCCATGGTCAAAGCCAGCAGCAAGAATGCGCGAATTTATCTCAGCAATGAGGGCGATATGGGGTTGTTGGCATGACGGAACGCCGCTTCAATTTGAGGGAGATTTCTATACCCATTCATTGATGACCCCGATGTTTACGCCGCTCGACACCGAGTACGGCGCGCCGAAAGTTTTTCTGGCTGCAGTTGGTCCTTTGATGACAGAAGTTGCCGGGGAAGTGGCGGATGGGGTCATTATCCATGCTTTCACGACCGAGAAGTACCTCCGCGAGGTGACGTTGCCGGCGGTGATGCGTGGACTCGAAAAATCCGGCCGCTCAAGAGACGATTTTGAGATCAGTTATCCTGGATTTGTTGTCACTGGCGCCACCGAGGAAGCTTTCAACGCCAACAAGCAAGCCGTCTGCAAACAAATCGCGTTTTATGGATCAACACCCGCCTACGCACCGGTTCTGGGTGTCCATGGTTGGGGTGATTTGCAGCCCGAACTGAATCAATTGTCAAAGCGCGGACTTTGGGATGAGATGGCGACGCTGATCACGGATGATATTCTTGCAGAATTTGCGGTCGTTGGAGAACCAGAAGTGGCAGTGGATCTCTTTAAGTCGCGATTCAGCGATGTTGTTGACCGCACTATGGGAAATTTTGTGGGTCGAGATGATGCCCAAAGTCGAGAACTGCTCGCGAGACTGTCAGCTTAAGAATGTTGCATGAAGGTCGTCGGCGGCAGCGACTGTTAACTGCCCCTTTTTCGGAACAAGCCGAAAAATTTTGAAGCAACAAGAGAAAAGGAAGGCGCCCTTGGGGGCTCTATGAACGCGATCAGCATAAACAGAGCCGGTGACGCCTAGCTTGAAGAAAAACGAGCCAGTAAAAGAATGCACTTTGCGGTTAGATGGCGTGCCTAACCCGTCGTAACCAACGGTTAAAATAAAGGAAAGTAACATTATGAAACTAGGAATACTCGCGGGATACTCCGGAAAAATGATGAATATCGACATTCAGCGAATCAAAATGGCTGAGAGTCTAGGGTACGATTCGTTATGGACCGCTGAGGCTTACGGCTCTGATGCCGTGACGCCAGCGGCCTGGATTTTGGCACAGACCGATAAAATCAAAGTGGGTACGGCGATTATGCAGATGCCCGCACGGTCCCCAGCTTGTACCGCGATGACAGCAATGACGCTCAATCAGTTGTCAGAAGGTCGGTTTCTTGTGGGCTTAGGGGCCTCTGGGCCCCAAGTCGTTGAGGGATGGCACGGTGTGGCCTATGGAAGGCCGGTGACTCGGGTCAAAGAGTACGTCAGCATCATGAAAAAAATATTCGCCAGAGAGGCGCCGGTTGAGCACGAAGGTTTTCATTACAGCTTGCCCTACAACGGCAGCGATGGAACCGGTCTTGGGAAGTCATTAAAAAGCATCCTGCAGGCGGACACGTCGATTCCAATCTACACCGCATCGATCACGCCCAATGGATTGGCGGGTAGTGCGGAGGTCGCTGATGGGGTTTTCCCAATCTGGATGGATCCAAGTAAGCCTGAGGTTTTGAGGCCCAGCATCGATAAGGGCCTTCAGAAAAATGGCCGCTCAATGCTTGATTACGATGTGGCGCCGTTTGTGACATGCATTATGGGGGATGACCTAAATGCGTGCCGCATGCCGATCAAAGGTAATATGGCACTCTACATTGGCGGCATGGGCGCTCGGGATAAAAATTTCTACAACGATTATACCAAGGCGCTTGGCTTTGAAGATGCGGCGATCAAGATCCAAGATCTTTATCTCGAAGGTCGAAAGGATGAGGCGATGGCAGCGGTTCCTGATGAGCTGGTTGATGCCTGTCATCTCGTCGGCCCAGCGGAGCACATCAAAGAGCAGCTCCAGCGCTGGAAGTCTGCAGGGGCCAATGGCGACGTGGGTTCCATGCTGATTGGTGCTGGCCAGCCCGAAGCCTTGGAACTGATTGCCTCGGAAGTTCTGTAGGGCAGAGTGTGTCCAAGGTGTCCTTCAGTGTTCGAGCGTTTGAGGATATCAGCAGTATAGGTGAGTCGACCTGGCAACAGTTTGCTGATGTTGCCGGGGAGCCATTCGACCCTTTTGTGTCCTACATTTTCCTCCAAGCCTTAGAACAGAGTGGTTCTGTCTCTAGGCAAGCAGGATGGCTGCCCTATCATCTTTTGCTTGAAGACGACCAACAACAACCCCTGGGCGTGATGCCTCTCTATCTCAAAGGGCATTCCCAAGGGGAATACATTTTTGATTATAGTTGGGCGGACGCCTTCGAACGGGCGGGCGGGCGCTACTACCCCAAAATGCTCTCGGCGGTACCCTTCACGCCAGCATCCGGCCGTCGCATCTTGGTGGCCAATCCAGAACATGAAGCGCCGCTCTTGCGGGGTGCGGCGTCGATTGCCGAAGAAATGAACGTGTCCTCGGTGCACATTAATTTTTTAAACCAAGCGCAATGGCAGAGCTGCAAAGACAATAATTGGTTGCTGCGGACGCACAAGC
>Ga0315331_10001941_pt1 | contig 15634 bp, 8 predicted proteins | sample M160m34915metaG_FD_203456 | JGI IMG/M metagenome (GOLD analysis project Ga0315331, IMG submission 203456) | Ammonia-oxidizing marine archaeal communities from Monterey Bay, California, United States - M1 60m 34915 | ecosystem: Environmental > Aquatic > Marine > Intertidal zone | place: USA...
CGATGACGGCCACGGTGGCGGACAACGCGCTGTTGCTCGATGTGCTGGCCGGCCCCGACGGGATTGATACTCGCCAGCAGCAGACGCGAACAGATCGTTATGCGGCGGCGGCGGCGCGCGATGCGTCCGGTCTGCGGATCGGGATCGTCCGGGAGGGCTTCCCGGAAGAGACGGACCCGGGGGTCGAGGTGCGCTTGCGTGAAGCGGCGGAGACGTTGGCCGCTCGCGGCGTCCACGTCGAAGAGGTCTCGATCCCCGAGCACGTGTCCATCGGCGGGGCGGGCAGCCCGTTGCTCTTGCTCGGGGGGTATGAGTTGGTGCGTGGGGGCGGCTTCGCGACCCACGCGAACCTGCCGATCCCCTTCGGCTTACCGGATGCCTTCGCGCGCTGGCGAGAGCACGCGACGGCCATGCCACCCAACGCCAAGGCGATGTTGCTCGCGGGTGCCGCCGCGGAGGTGAGTGGTGGGCGCGCGCTCTACGCGAAGGCGCTCCGCTTGCGAAGCGCGGCGATCTCGACCTATGACCGCGCGCTGCGCGGTCTCGACGCCTTGATGATGCCCACGACACCGACGACCGCTCCGAGGCTCCCCGCCGCAGATGCGGACGCCTTCGCACGGTTTGCTGCCGGTGGGGCTGGGGTCGCGAACACGATGCAGTTCGACGTGACGGGGCACCCTGCGATCTCCGTCCCGTGCGGTGAGAGCGAGGGGCTCCCGGTGGGGGGCATGCTCGTCGCTCGGCACTGGGACGAGGCGACGCTCTACCGGCTCGCGGCCGCGATCGAGGCGGGTTGAACACGGGCCGGCGCACGACGCGGCCGGCCCGTGTCGTCTCGGTTCAGCGAGCGTGACGGAACGCGGCGCGGACCTCGTTGACGAAGGTCTCCGGCTGCTCGAACGCTGCGAAGTGACCGCCTTGATCGAGCGCGTTCCAGTGGACGAGCTTGTCGCCGTAGTGTTTCTCGGCCCAGCGGCGTGAGCTGCGGAAGATCTCCTTGGGGAAGATGCTGCACCCGACGGGCACGTTCACCGGGTCCATCGGCGGTCCGCTGAAGCTCTCCCAGTACAAGCGGGCAGAGGACGCCCCGGTGCCGGGGAGCCAGTAGAGCATGACGTTGTCGAGCATCTCGTCGCGGCCGAGGGCGTTCTCCGGGTGCCCGTTGCAGTCCGTCCAGGACCAGAACTTCTCGAGGATCCACGCGGCCTGGCCCGACGGGGAGTCCACGAGTCCGTAGCCGAGGGTCTGCGGGCGGGTGCTCTGCTGCTTCGAGTAGCCCGAGTCATTGTCCATGTAGTGCTGCATCCCGGCGAGCGCGCTCTGCTCTTGCTCGGTGAGCTCGCTCATCGTGTCCTGGTCGGGCGGGACCATCGGCATGTTGAGGTGGATCCCCGCGCAGTGCTCCGGGTCCTGGATACCGATGCAGGTGGTGACCATCGAGCCCCAGTCTCCTCCCTGGGCCACGTACCGGTCATAGCCCAGCTCACCCATCAGCTTGGCCCAGGTGTGCCCTACCTGCTGAACGCTCCAGCCGGTCGCGTTCGGCTTGTCCGAGAATCCGTAGCCGGGAAGCGACGGACACACCACGTCGAACGCGTCGGCGGGGTCGCCGCCGTGCGAAGCGGGGTCGCTGAGCGGCCCGATCACCTTCTGGAACTCGACGATCGAACCCGGCCACCCGTGCGTCATCACGAGCGGCAGCGCGTTGGACTCCGGCGAACGGACGTGCTGGAAGTGGATCCCGAGCCCGTCGACGGGGAGCTTGAACTGGGGGTAGCGGTTGAGGAGCGCCTCGCGTTCGCGCCAGTCGTACTCGTCCGCCCAGTACGCGCAGACCTCCTGGACGTAGGCGAGCGGGATGCCCTGGGACCAATCGTCGACACACTCCTTTTCGGGCCACCGGGTCGCGCGAAGGCGCCTGCGGAGGTCGTCGATTTGGTCATCGGGGATCTGGATCTCGAAGGGCTCGGGGGTCGCCACGGTGTGCTCCTCATGGGCGGTCGGTTCGTGACCGCAGGCGCTCACGTTACGGCCCCAGACGCTCCCAAGGCAAGTCCAGGACGCCGGCCGGCGAGCCTCCGGAAGGTGGATTGACAGGGGGCAGTGGGGGGCCGCAGTATGGCGCCGCACCCGACGCCACGGAGGAAGATTGAAAATGGGTAGGAAATACAAGGTCATCTCAGGAGACGGACACGTCGAGACCCCCCCGGAGTCCTGGGTGAAGTACATGCCCGAGGAGCACCGGGAGCGCGCGCCGCGTCTCGTCAAGCTCGCGAAGGGCGGTGAGGCCTGGTTGATCGAGGGGCAGCCCCTGATCCCGAACGGCCAGAACATCACAGGCCGCGGTCCCGTACAGATCGAGGGCGGCAGCTATTTCAACGACGACGGCTCTGCTGCAGAGGGCGCGGGCGACGCGGCCCAGCGGCTCCGCGAACAGGACCTTGACGGCATCGACGCCGAGGTCCTCTTCCCGCCGGTCTTCGCGTCTCGCGCGATCGAGAACATCGGGGACAAGGACGTGTATCGCGCGCTGATCCGCGCCTACAACACGTTCCTCGCGAAGGACTATTGCGCGGTCGCTCCGGATCGCCTGATCGGGAACGGGGTCGTGCCGACCACTGGGATCGAGGATGCGATCGATGAGATCAACTTCCTCAAGGAGAATGGGATCAACTCGGTCTCGCTCCACATGTTCCCGAACGGGTCGGGGTTCTCGCAGCCCGAGGATGACGTGTTCTGGAAGCACAGCCTCGAGATCGGCATGAAGCTGTCACCTCACTTCGGGTTCGGTCAGTTTGCACCGGACATGACGAACGTGGGGATTGGCGCCTCGGCGGACCCCTTCGCGGGCACGCTCGTACAGCGTGTCTCGGGTCAGCCGCCGATGTACACGATGAGCCAGTTGATCTGCGCGGGCGTGCTCGATCGGTTCCCCGATCTGCAGTTCTACTTCGCCGAGGTGAACGCGAGTTGGCTCCCCTGGGGTCTGTTCGTGATCGACGACAACTACGAGATCTTCAAGGGGCCGTTCAACCGGACGCTCCCGCGTAAGCCCTCGGAGTACATCCTCGATCATTTCTGGTTCGGCATCATCCGAGACCCGAAGTGCGTGTCGATCCGGGAGCACCTGCCCTTCGACCGCCTGATGTTTGGCTCGGACTTCCCGCACTCGGTGGGGTCGTACCCGAACACCGGGAAGTTCCTCGACGACGCCTTCGACGGCGTGGAAGAGTCCTACCGGGACCAGATGCTGCTCGAGAACCCGGCCAAGTACTACGGGCTGGACCTCACCGCAGACATCACCGAGACGCCGGCGGCCTGAGCCGACGCGGGGCGCCCGACGATGGGTGTCCGCAGGTCCGGCTTCGTCTCGATCCCGCGGCCAGCACGGGCGTCCCCCGCTTCGGCGGGGGGCGCCCGCTCCTGAACAGCCGCGTGACCGTTCGGGGTCCGTCCACGCCCCGTCGTCATCGGGGTCAGGGGTTTTGCGGCCCCTCGTCAGCGCTGCGGCCGGTCGCGCCGACGTGGCAGGCTCCCTTGCGCCGGCCTAGCAATCAACGCCGCTCACTGCGGTTCCTTGCCGCGGTTCCGCAACGTGACGTGTACTCTTGTGGTTGGTACGGGGGGCGGCGGCTCCTCCAGAGCGGCGGTGGGGTCCGGGAGCCCGAGCGGGGTGTGCGCGTGTTGTTGAGTGACTTGAAGGAACTGCAGGCCCGAGAGGGTTGGCTCCCGGAAGCCGGGCTGCGGGAGATCGCCGAGCGCCGGGGCGTCCCGTTGCACCGGCTCGAGAGCCTTTCGACGTTCTACACCGCGTTTCGGCGTACGCCGCCCGATGGCCCCGAGCTCGCGGTCTGTCGGGACGTGGCCTGCCAGCTCGCCGGCCGCGGTGGTGCGGTGGAGGCGCTGGGGCCCGTGCTGGAAGAGCTCGGCGTGACCCTTCGCGAGGTGTCGTGTCTCGGGCGTTGTGACGCCGCGCCCGCGGGTTGTGTGGGGGAGCGGCCCGCCGTGCTCTCTGACGAGGCGGACGTCCGGAGGGCGCTCGCGGCGCCCGAGCCACAGGAGCGACCCGCCCGCCATTGGGCGGCCGACCCCTACGAGGATCTGCCCTCCCGGTATGGCGCGATCGCGCGTTGGGCGAGGGGGGACGCGCACGCCGCGATCGATGTCCTCGAGGCTTCTGGGCTGCGCGGGATGGGCGGCGCGGGGTTTCCGACGGCACGCAAGTGGCGTCTCGTCGCCGAAGAGGTCAACCCCGACAAGGTGGTGATCTGCAACGCGGACGAGAGTGAGCCCGGGACCTTCAAGGACCGCGAGGTGCTCCATGACCTGCCGCACCTCGTGATCGAGGGGATGGTGTTGGCGGGGCTCTCGGTGGGTGCTGCGCGGGGCATCGTCTTCATCCGGCATGAATACGAGGCGGAGCGCCGCCGTCTCGAAGCGGAGATCGCGGTCGCCCGGGCCGCCGGTGTCCTCGGCCCGGACGTGTGTGGTAGCGGCCAGGCGTTCGATGTGGAGGTCTTCGTGTCGCCGGGGGGATACATCCTCGGGGAGGAGACGGCGCTGCTCGAATGCCTCGAGGACCGCCGCGGGGAGCCACGGAACAAGCCCCCGTTTCCTGGGCAGTCGGGCCTCCACGGGTTGCCGACGCTGATCAACAACGTCGAGACCCTCGCCCACGCGGCCGCCATCCTGGCGCGCGGGGCGGACTGGTGGCACGCGCTCGCGCCGGGCGCCGCGTCGGGGCACAAGTTCATGGCGGTCAGCGGAGACGTCGCGCGGCCCGGGGTCGTCCTCGTGCCGTTCGGGACGACGCTCCGCGAGCTGCTCGAAGCGTGCGGCGGAATGCGCGACGGCGCGCCCGTGGGCGCCATCGCGCCCGGGGGTGCTTCCAGCTTGTTCCTCTCCGCGGACGCGCTCGACGCCGAGATCGGGTTCGATTCGTTGCGTGAGGCGGGCTCGATGCTGGGCTCGGGCGCGGTAATCTTCCTCGCAGAGGGGCGGGACCTGCTCTCCGTCGGTCTGGACGTGACCCGCTTCTTCCGCAACGAGTCGTGCGGCAAGTGTGTGCCCTGCCGCGTCGGCACGGACCAGGCGGTCGCGTGGCTGGAGGCAGGACCGCTCTCTCCCGAGGTCGAGGCCCGCCTGCGCGCGCTCCATGAGACCCTCGCGCAGACCAGTATCTGCGGGCTGGGGCAGGTGGCGTTGGCGCCGCTGCTGTCGTTGCTCGATCGTCAGCGAGAGGGCGGCCGTGGCTGAGGTCGGCGCGGTCGTGGTTTGTGGTGGCCGCTCCAGTCGCATGGGGCGACCGAAGGCGCTGCTGCCGTGGCGGGGTCGCAGCCTGATCGAGCATGTCGTCGAGGTCCTCTCCGGGGTGGTGGAGGACATCGTCGTCGTCACTTCGGACGACCTGATGCTACCGCCCCTCGCGGCGCGGGTCCTGATCGACGAGGAGCCCGAGCAGGGCCCGCTCGAAGCCCTCGCGGTCGGGCTCGCTGCGGTGCAGGCACCGCTCGCCTACGCGACGGCGACGGATGTGCCCTTCCTCTCGCGCGACCTCGTCCGCGCCGTCCTCGACGCGGGGGGGGCTGCGGCGCCCGTGGTAGACGGGTTCGTCCAGACGCTCGCCGCGGCCTATCCGACCGCCGAGGGTGCGCTCGCGGCCCGACGCTTGCTCGCGTCTGGGCGCCGACGCCCCCTCGAGCTGCTCGAGGCGCTCGCGTATCAGCCTCTTGAGCCTGCGCAGCTCCCCGGCTTGCGCGGCGCCCGGGGGTTGAACACGCCGGCAGAGTTCCTGGAGGCGGTCCGGGAGGACGAACCGGGTGCCACGGCCTCGCTCGAGTTCGTGGGCCGTCCACGCGCCTTGTGCGGCGTGGACGCCCTGCGCGTCCCCGTTGGCACGCTGGCGTCGGTCCTCGCGCGTGCTCCCGAGCCCCTCGCGTTGTGTGAAGGGGAACAGGTCTCACGCCCCTACCTCGTTTCGCTCGGGGGCAGGGACTTCGTGCGGGATGGGCGTCTCCCTGTCGGCGCAGGGGAACGGGTGGTCGTGCTCGACGCTGCGGCGGGCGGCTGACAATGTTTGGTTTTCACGGGCGCTACTGGCGCTTCGATCTCTCGACGGGCAAGGGCGAGATGCGCACGCTCCCGACGTCGGTCCTGCGGGCCTACCTCGGGGGCGTGGGGCTCGGCAGTTGGCTCTTGCACCGCGAGGCGCCGCCTGGTGTGGATGCATTCGCCCCGGAAGCGCCGCTGGTCTTTGCGTTCTCGCCGCTGGTTGGGACGCCCCTCACCACCTCGGCGAAGTTTGCGGTCGTGGCGAAGAGTCCGTTGACCGGTCTGCTGACGGACGCGTTGTCCAGCTCTCAGTTTGCGATCGCGGGCAAGCGGCTAGGCGTAGACGCGATCGTCCTGGTCGGACGTTGTGCGGCGCCGTCGGTCCTCGTCGATGGCGCGCTCGAACCGGCTCGCGACTGGGGACGAAGCGCCGCGGAGACCGAGGCCGGGCTCGCAGGGCGGGGCGCGGTCGCGGCGATCGGCCCTGCGGGGGAGCGGCTCGTGCGATTCGCGACGGTGAGCCACGCGGGCCGCCACGCGGGTCGCGGGGGGCTCGGCGCGGTCATGGGCGCCAAGCAGCTCAAGGCGATTGTTGTGCGCGGGGACACGCCGACACGGTTGGCCGAGCCCGAGCGCGTTCGGGAGCTGGCGCGCGACCTCGTGAGTCGCTCGCGGGGGGCCGCGACCGCCAAATACCGTGAGGTGGGGACTGTTGCGAACCTCGAGACTTTCGCGCGCGTGGGCGCGTTGCCGGTCAACAACTTCTCCGGGGGGTCGGCGGAAGGCTTCGGGTCTCTCGCTGTCGGGACGCTGCGCTCGGAGCGGCGGCATGAGCGCGCTTCGTGCGCGGCGTGCACGATCGGCTGCGAACACCGGTACGGGCACGGCGACGAGATGGGACGGGTGGAATACGAGAGCCTCTTCGCGCTCGGGCCGCTTTGCGGCGTCCGAGACGCCGCGGTCGTCCTGGAGGCGAGCCGACGTTGCGATGAATGGGGGCTCGACACGGTGTCCATGGGAGGCACGGCCGCATTCGCGATGGAGTGTGGTGAGCGAGGCTTGCTCGCGGGGCTGCCCGGCTTTGGAGACGGGGAGGGGCTCCTCGACTTGATCGCCGCAGTGGGGTCTCGTCGGGGCGTTGGCGACCTGCTCGCCGAGGGTTCACGTCGCGCTGCGGCTGCGGTCGGGGGCTCGGCGCCTTCCTTCGCGAACCACGTGAAGGGGCTCGAGTTGCCGGGCTATGAGCCGCGCGCGTTGCAGACGATGGCGCTCGGGCTCGCGGTCGGGACGCGCGGCGCAGACCACAACCGGAGCGGCGCCTATGAACTCGACTTCTCGGACCGCGTCGACCGTCTCCGGGGAGACGAGCGCGCGGCCCGGCTCGCCATCGAACCGGAGGATCGCGCGGCGCTGATCGACTCACTGATCCTCTGCAAGTTCCTGCGCGGCGTCTTCACCGACCTCGAGACTGAGGCCAGCGAGCTTCTACAGGCTGTGACGGGGTTCGACGTGACCGCCGAGGAGCTCCGTGGCGTCGCGCGTCGCGTCGTCCACCTGAGGAAGTCCTTCAACATCCGCGAGGGGTGGACGCCCGCGGACGATACGCTGCCGGAGCGGATTCTGTCGGAGCCGATCTCACAAGGCCCCGTCGCAGGCGCGCGGATCGACGCGACCCGCCTCGCCGCGATGGTTCAGGCGTACAATCGTGCGCGTGGCTGGACCGACGATGGGGTACCGCCGCCCGAGACCGAAGGAGACCTGTTGCTCGATGCCTGAACCGGAGATGATCACGCTCGAAATCGATGACGCGGTGGTGTCGGTTCCCGCTGGGACGACGATCTGGGAGGCGGCGGCCGCGGCAGGGGTCGAGATCCCCGTGCTGTGTCACGACCGCCGACTGCGTCCGGTGGGGGTCTGCCGCGTCTGTGTCGTCGATGTCGGCGAGCGGGTCCTCGTGGCTTCCTGTGTGCGCCCGTGCGAGCCCGGGATGAAGGTGCGCACGGCGACGGACGCGATCGAGCAACATCGCAAGCAGCTCGTCGAACTCTTGATGGTCGACCAACCGCAGCTCCCGGATGACGCGCGGGAGCAGACGCTGGGCGATGGCGCGCTGCGCGCGCTCGCCGATCACTATGGGGTCGAGGCGCGCGGTGGCGCCCTGGGGCTCGAGCCCGGCGACCGCGGGCGCGACGACAGCTCGCCGGTCATCGCCGTCGATCACGCGGCTTGCATCCTGTGCGACCGCTGTGTTCGCGCGTGTGACGAGGTCCAGAACAACGAGGTCATCGGTCGCACGGGCAAGGGGGCGAACGCCGGGATCGCGTTCGATCTCGACGAACCGATGGTCGAGAGTTCCTGTGTTTCGTGCGGGGAGTGTGTCGCGGTGTGTCCGACCGGCGCGCTCGTGGACAAGGCGGTGGACGCGCCGCTCCGCCCGCGTGCGGAGCTGGAGGCGGTGGACAGCACGTGCCCATACTGCGGAGTGGGATGCGCGCTCACGTACCACGTCGACCCGGACGCCAACCGGATCGTGTTTGCCGAGGGGCGGGAGAGCCCCGGCAACCAGGCCCGGCTCTGCGTGAAGGGTCGCTACGGCTGGGACTATGCGTCCCACCCCCAGCGACTCACGACGCCGTTGATTCGACGCGATTCGGCGTATCCGAAGGATGGGCTGTCGGCTGATGTTCGTGGCGCGTCCGACCGGCGCCGTCGGCCCGGTGGTCTGGTGGACTACGACGAGGTGATGCCGGCCTTTCGGCCCGCGACGTGGGAAGAGGCGCTCGACCGGGTCGCGGAACGGCTGAGTGCGATCCGTGACGAGGCGGGACCGGGCGCGCTGGCGGGCTTTGGCAGCGCGAAGTGTTCGAATGAGGAGGCCTACCTTTTTCAGAAGATGGTGCGTACCGCCTTCGGGACGAACAACGTCGATCATTGCACGAGGCTGTGTCACGCCTCGAGCGTCGCGGCGCTGCTCGAGGGCATTGGCAGCGGCGCCGTCACGACGACCTACGGGGACGTCGCGAACGCGGGGTGTGTGCTGGTCGCGGGCTCCAACACGACCGCGAACCACCCGGTCGCTGCGAGCTTCTTCAAGCAGGCGCACAAGGCGGGGACCCAGTTGATCGTGGTCGACCCGCGTCGCTCTGAGCTGGCGAGTCACGCAGATTGGTATTGCCAGATCAAGCCCGGCACGGACGTCGCCTTCTACAACGCGATGATGCACGTCATCATCGAAGAAGGCCTGGTCGACCAGGCATACGTCGATCGCCACACGGAGGGGTACGAGGCGCTCCGCGCGCGCGTGGCCGATTACGCTCCCGAGCGCGCTTCGCAGATCTGTGGCGTGTCTTCGGAGACCCTTCGCGACGTTGCCCGCGCGTTTGGCCAGGCCGATGGGAGCATCATCTACTGGGGCATGGGGATCTCGCAGCACGTCTACGGGACCAACAACGCGCGCTGCCTGATCGCGCTCGCGCTGATGACCGGAAATGTCGGGAAGCCGGGCGCTGGGTTGCACCCCCTGCGCGGTCAAAACAACGTGCAGGGAGCGAGCGACGCAGGGCTGATCCCAATGGTCTACCCGGACTATCAACCGGTCGGGGACCCGGAGGTGCGGGCGAAGTTCGAGGCCGCTTGGGACTGTGAGCTCGATCCGAACCCGGGCCTGACGGTCGTCGAGATCACGCATGGTGCGTTGGAAGGGCACGTTCGCGGCATGTACATCATGGGCGAGAACCCGTTCCTGTCGGACCCCAACGTCAACAAGGTGCGCAAGGCGCTCGCGAACCTCGACTTCCTCGTCGTTCAGGACATCTTCTTGACGGAGACCGCTGAGTTCGCCGACGTCATCTTGCCCGCGAGCGCATATCTCGAGAAGCTGGGGAGCTATACGAACACCGACCGCCGGGTTCAGTTGGGCCGTCCTGCGCTGGATCTTCCGGGCGACGCGAGGCTCGATTGGCAGATCCTGTGCGACGTCTCGACCCGCATGGGGCAACCCATGGAGTATGCGTCGCCCTCCGAGGTGTTCGACGAGTTCGCGTCGCTGACCGACGCGTACCACGCATTCGACTACGCCAACCTGGGAGACACGGGGAAACTCTGGCCGAACACGAACCCCGAGGTGGATGAGGGGCCGACGGTGTTGTTTGCCGACGGCTTCCCGACCGAGACCGGTCGGGCGCGCTTCGTCCCGGCGGATTGGACGGCCGCCCCGGAGTTGCCGGACGCCGACTATCCGCTGGTGCTCAATACGGGGCGCCTCCTCGAACACTGGCACACGGGTTCGATGACGCGTCGTTCCCGCGCGTTGGACGCCCTCGAACCCGAGCCGCGTGTGTATCTGCACCCCGAGGACGCGGCGGAACGCGGGATCGAGGAGGGGGACGCCGTCCGGATTCGGAGCCGTCGCGGCGAGGTGGTCTGTCAGGTTCAGCTCAGCACGAGGGATCAACAGGGTGCGCTGTTCCTCCCGTTCCACTTCCGCGAGGCGGCCGCGAACCTGCTCACCATCGACGCGCTCGACCCGGACGGGAAGATCCCCGAGTTCAAGTTTTGCGCGGTTGAGGTCGAGCGAGTCGCGGAGTGACCTCCGTCGCCTCAGCTGCGTTCGAGCAGCTCGCGGAGGTAGCGCACAGGGAAGTGGTTCTCGAAGACGGCGTCGTCGATCTCCGCTCCTTGCTGTTTCATACGGGTCATGACCTTGAGCGCGACGGATCCGCGCCAGAACGTCGAGTAGACCAGCTGGTAGTGGAAGTTCTCGACGCGGCGACCGCTCGCCTCTTCGTAGAGCGCGATCAGCTCGTCCTCCGAGGGCGTCCCGTCAAGGCAGGTGCCGGCGCTGTCTTGCGCGCGAAGGTCCGAGACCTGGAGGGAGGCGAGGTCTGCCTCCGGGTCACCGATGGATGCCAGTTCCCAGTCGATGATGGCCGCGACGTCCTTTGATCCCGCGTCGTACAAGACATTCCCGAGCTTGGCGTCCCCCCAGCAGAGGCTCACCCGGGAGGGCTCCGGGCGGTTGCGATCGAGCCATTGGAGCGCGTCGTCGAACACGGCGATGGGTGCTGGGTCGCCTTGCTTGATCCACTCGTTCAAGTAGCGACGCCAGTATTCGAGCCCGGCGGTCCGCGGGTCTTCGCCGGGCCCGCCTCCGGGGACGAAGGTGAGCCCGAGATGCTCCCAGTCGGCGGCGTGTTGGCGCGCGAGCGCAGCCACCGTCCCCCGCCAGATGTGGCGGCGTTCGTCGGGTGTGGCGTCGAAGTAGAACCCCGCCCCTTGGTAGGAAGGGAAGTCGAGGGGGGCCTCGCCGTCCACAGCCCTCATGGTCAAGAATGAGGTGCCGAGGACCTTGGTGCCCTCCTCGAGCCACAGGACCTCGGGGACCGGTACGTCCGGTTGCGTCGCGAGCGCCTTCATGATGCCGAACTGCATGCGCAGGTCGTATTCGGGGAACGGTGCGTCGCCCGTCGGGGCGCAGCGGAGTACCGCGGCGAGCGACTCGTATTGCCCGTCCTGGGTCCATCGCAAGGTGAACAGCTGTGTGTCGCTCGACTCGCCTGCGCCAGGGCGGCGAAGATCCTCGACCGTCACGTTCGATGCTCCTGGGAGACGTGGAGCGATCCACGCCGCGAGTCGGCCTTCGATGTCCCTGCTCATGGTGACCGCGGATTATACTCCTCTCATGCTCACGCCCATGGACGACACCCTCTGGCATACCCATCCGACGACCTTCGACCATGTCGGGACGAGTGACCCGCGCTTCTTCGATCGCTACTGGTTCGCGGCGAGCGACCCGGCGGGCTCTGGGACGCTGCAGTTCACGCTCGGCGTCTACAACAACATGAACGTCGTGGACGCCGGATTCGTCGTGATTCGGGACGGGAAGCAGCACAACGTCCGCGCATCGCGCTCGCTTCGGCCCCGTTTCGAGACCGCCTGCGGGCCACTGCAGGTGGAGGTGCTCGAGCCGCTCCACCGGGCGCGCCTCCGCGCGGCGCCTGGCGCACACGGGATCGAGGCCGACCTCGAGTGGTCGAGCGTCCTGCCAGCACAGGAAGAGAAGGCCCGGTTTACCCGCGTTCGGGGTCGCGTCGTCGAAGAGTCGAGGCGGTTCGACCAGATTGGGCGCTGCAGCGGCTGGGTCTCCCTCGAAGGGGAGCGCCTCGAGGTCGACCAGTGGTGGGCGACACGGGATCACTCTTGGGGTGTCCGTGAGTCGATGGGGATCGAGGAGCCGGTGACGGGCCCGCCTGCGCTCGCGAGCGCGGGCTCCTTGTTCGCGTTCTTGTTCTTCTCGACGGAGACGGTCGGCGGGCACCTTCAGGTCGCGGAGTTCGAGGGGCGCCCGAGTTATTTCACGGCGGAGCTGTCTCGCATCGATCGGGATGGGGCGTCGTTTGGCGCCCTCACCCAGAGCGACCTGTCCGTCGAGTTCTACGACACGGCGCGCCCAAGACGTTTTCGAACCGCGACGTTCTCGGGGAGCATGGCCGACGGCAGTCCCCTCGAGATCGTGGCCGAGGCGCTATGCCCCGCGGTGGATATGCAGGGGCTTGGCTATTCGGGTGGCTACGCCGACGGGCGGGGGCTGGGCATCTGGCGCGGAGAAGAGCACCTGGAGCACGAGGTCTGGGATGTCTCGAACCCGACCGAGGTCCTCCGGGCCGACGGGACGACGGCCCGTCCGATCCACCGCATCCAACCCGTCCGACTGACGCTGCGGGGGGGCGGCGTCGAGGAACAGGGGACAGGGAGCCTCACGTTGATCGCGGAGGGGCGTCTGCCGCAGCTTGGCCTCGACGACGGCTGATGCCCCGGGCGGTCGCCGCGGTTTCCCTGACGTTTAGTAGGCTGGGGTCGCGTTGGGGTTCGCCTCATACGCCCGCGTGAAGTCGATTCTGAAATTGAAGAGAAAGCACTGGAAGTCGGGACCTCCGATGACGCCGTCCTGGTTGCAGTCCGCGGCGGGGTAGAAGCGACTATCGGATTCGGTGGCGAGGTAGGCCCTCGCGAACATCACATAGTCGGGTCCGCCGACGATGCCGTCCTGGTCGAAGTCGGAGTCGCATTTGTTTCCGCGTCCATCGCCATCGCTGTCGATCTGTGAGGCGTTGGGCTGCAGCGGGCAGTTGTCCCACGGGTCGTAGAACGTGTCGCCATCCGAGTCTTCAAGCTCCCACGCGTCGGGTGACGTCGGCCCACGGAGATAGGCGACCGGTGGCGGCGGTGCTTGTTGCGTGAAGACCGGCGAGGCGAGCTCACCGTGCGCAACGAGCCCGTTGGGTCCACATGCTGCCTGGTCGGGCGTACTACAGAACATGCCCCTGAGCCGCAGGTCGAATCGAGTCTCCGTGAGCATGGCAGCAGGGACAGCGCCCGGGAACGCGGCGGTCGTGGAGATCTCTCCGGTGACGGCGCGCTGGGTCCGAAGCAACATCGTCTGGGGTGTGGGGAGGTCCGCTGAGGCCCGAGGCGCGATCAGCGTGGAGGAGGGCGGCGCGCTGCTGAAGTCGGCGGGGGTCCAGTTTGCGGTCGGGACGGACGCGAGGACCGTCTCTTGCGAGCGGATTCGCAACCCACAAGTCTCGGGCAGCAGGACCTCGAGGTCTTCCAGCCGGCAAATGGGCATCGACTCGGCCAGGGTGCTGTCCGCCGGCGTCCGCGGCCAGATCCGGCGCTCCCCGGAGCCCGCTCCGCAGGAGGTACTCACCGAGACGTCGTGGAGTGTTTGATCGCAGGGCACCTCGCCCGCGGGGTTGAGGTTGAAGCGCGCTCGGAGGACCTGCCGGGCGCCGCCGAGTGTCTCGTCGTCCCAATGCCCTGGCGTGATGTCGTTGGCGGCGAGAGCGGCCTCTTCGTAGCCGAGGCCGTAGCGCAAGAAGTGGAACTGCGGGTTGTGGGTCTCGCCAGTTGGGGTCCCTCGGCAGTCGGGCGGCTCGACCACGATGCAACCCGGTGCGGGGCACTGTTGGAGCGTCACTCCGGCGGCGTCGCCGAACGCGTGGTCGAGGACCGCGGGGACAGGGGGTTGATAGGTGCCGTTGGGGTCACAGCTCTGGGCCCGGTAGTCCTCGAAGGAGGCGGCCTCGCTCGCAGAGACCGGATAGATGTGGCGCAGCCCGAAGAGGTGCCCTGCGTGGTGCGCGACCTTCTCCGCGACCTCTCCCGCGGTGTCGTTGTGAGAGACGAATACGGCGGCTTGTCGACTCTCGCACGTCGCGTTGTAGCGATCGGTACCCGTCCAGTCCAACCCTGTGAGCGCGCCGAAATCGTCGAGGCGGTCGCCATCGAGGTCCTCGCTGACGGCGGCGCGGTCGACCAGAAAGACGATCGCGGCAGCGTCGACGTGACCGTCGGGGACGGGGGCCCCGCTCGGCAGCCGTTCGACGCTCAGGCTCGATCCGTTGGGCGGGAGCGTCGCGGTCGCGCGATTGAAGATGTCCTGCACCGCCGCGCGGACCCCCTCTTGGCGGGCGCTGGAGGCCTCCTGCAGGTCGAGTCGCCCCGTGGGGTTGCGCAGGTACAGGGGTTCTCCGAGGGCGTCCATCGCGAGGTCGACCCCAAAAGGAGCCCGCAGGACGGTGGTTCCGTCGGCTTCGACGCGCGTGGTGTCCCGCCACACCAGGACAATCCGCGGGTGGCGCGTTCGGCAGTTGATCGGGTCGAGCGGCCCCTGGTCGTCCTCGTCTGCGACGCCATCGTTGTCGTCGTCTTGATCCTCGAGCAGCCCTGTCGTGGAGAGGCCGTCGAGGTCATTGGGGCGGCCATCGAGGTCCGAGTCGAGCATGGCTGCCGCGTCATCCGGGAAGGCGTCGAGGTCGTTCGGCGAGCCATCGCCATCCCTGTCGTCGTCGCACGGGTCGCCTTGCGAGTCCTCGTCGGAGTCTGTCTGCTCCGGGTTCGCGATCGTGGGGCAGTTGTCGGAGATGTCGGCGCTTCCATCGCGATCGCCGTCTGCGAGGACCTCGATCGTGACGAGCGCGGGAGCGCTCAGTCCGCTCCCGTCATGCGCTCGGAACGTGAAACTGTCTTGCCCCACGAAGTCGGCAGCTGACTGGTAGGTCGCGCGAGAGGCGGTCGATGTCACAGACCCGTGGCCAGCGGGGCTGACGCGATAGTGGAGGGTATCCCCGTCTGCGTCGTCACCGCGGAGCGTCATGTCGGTCGGCACACCCTGGACGGCCGTTACCGTCTGTCCTTCCGCAGTCGGCAGGGTGTTCATCGACGGGCGGACGGGTGTGACGAGTGAGCGGTTTTGGATCGCACTCCCGCGGATGGTGGCCTCACTCGCCAAGAAGAATCGTGTCCCGATATGCACGTCATCGATATACCAGCCGACGCTGCCGTTCTCTGCGTCCGACGCCATGCGGAAGCGAGCGCGGAGGTCGGAGCCCACGTACGGGTTCAGGTCGATCACGGTCTCGAGGTACCCGCCGCTCGCACCGCTGAAGACCCGTCGGTTGGCGAGGGGGCTCTGGGCGCTGGCGCTGATCGTCGTGTTGTAGGTGTTCTGCACGATCTGGGTGAGGTTCGTCCCGAACCAGTTGGTGCCTTGGTCCGTTGAGAACTCGACGCGCCCTCCATC
>Ga0315331_10001943_pt1 | contig 15620 bp, 14 predicted proteins | sample M160m34915metaG_FD_203456 | JGI IMG/M metagenome (GOLD analysis project Ga0315331, IMG submission 203456) | Ammonia-oxidizing marine archaeal communities from Monterey Bay, California, United States - M1 60m 34915 | ecosystem: Environmental > Aquatic > Marine > Intertidal zone | place: USA...
ACCTGAAAAAATAGGTGGATGGAATCAATTAGGAGCGCTTAATTCTAATGAACTAACAGGTGCTGGTAGAGGTTTACATCATTTTGTAAATACAGCAGGTAGAAGATACGCAATTATTGGCACTAACAGGATCCTGTACGCTTTCTCTGGTAACGTATTTTATGATATACATCCGATTAAAACAACGACAACGCTTACAAGTGCATTTAGCACGACCAACGGTAGTCCAGCTGTAACAATAACTTTTTCAACTGCTCACAATATATCGCCAAACGATATTATATTGTTAGATAATTTTACAACTATCACTGGTTCTAATTTTACCTCTTCTGATTTTGATGATAAAAAATTTATGGTAACATCTGTTCCTACAAGTACAACCCTTACAATTACAATGCCATCAAACGAATCAGGGGCTGGAGCAACAACATCAGGTGGGATTAGAGTACAACATTATTATCCTGTAGGCACAGCTGTTCAAGAAAAAGGTTTTGGTTGGGGTTTAGGTACATATGGTGGTGAGGATACTGGAGCAGTAACAACCACTTTAAATGGAGCAATAGATGCTAGCACAACAACTATAGTTTTAACAAATGCTTCACAGTTTCCATCAACAGGAACTAACTTCGTATTGATTGGAACAGAAATGATTCAATACACAGGTATAAGCAGTAATACCTTAACTGGTGTAACACGAGGTACTCGAGGAACTACTGCTGCATCTCATAGCGACGGAGTCACTGTTACTAATGGTACAGATTATGCTGCATGGAATGAACAGACAGCAGAAGGTTTGGCTTTAGATCCGGGTATGTGGTCACTTGATAATTTTGGTGACAAAGCAATTTGTTTAATACATGATGGTGCATGTTTTGAATGGAATTCAAACGCTACAAACGCTACAGAAACTAGAGCAACTATTATTTCGGGTGCACCAACAGCATCAAGGCACATGGTAGTATCGACACCGGATAGACACTTAGTATTCTTTGGAACAGAAACAACTATTGGAGATACATCTACACAAGATGATATGTTTATTAGATTTTCGGATCAAGAAGATATAAATACTTATACACCAACAGCAACCAATACAGCTGGTACACAAAGACTGGCCGACGGATCACAGATCAGAGGAGCTATTAGAGGTAGAGATGCAATTCTTGTTTGGACTGACACAGCTTTATTTACACAACGTTTTGTAGGTCAACCTTTTACCTTTGCCTTTTCACAGGTTGGAACACATTGTGGACTTGTTGGACAGAATGCATGTGTGGAAGTTGATGGTGCAGCTTATTGGATGTCAGAGAATGGTTTTTTTAGATATGGTGGTAAACTAGAATCGCTACCTTGTTTAGTAGAGGACCACGTTTACGATGATATAAATCTAACATCTGGTAATCAGTTGGTATCTGCAGGTTTAAATAATCTCTTTGGTGAGGTTATATGGTTTTATCCATCTGGCACATCAGATGTTGTTAATAAACAAGTTACTTATAATTATTTTGATTCATCACCACAAAGACCTGTATGGACTGTAGGCACACTTGCTAGAACTATGTGGAGAGACTCTGCTGTTTTTGGAACACCACACGCATTAGAGTACACTGCAGGTAATGATTCATCTTTTGATGTTGTGGGCAACACAGAGGGTAGAACTGCATATTACGAACATGAGATAGGAACTGATCAAAATAAAAACGGTACTATAACAGCGGTGTTATCAAACATATCTTCAGGAGATTTTGATATAACACAAGCAAGAGCATCAGCTACAGGACAATCAACAGGTGTTGCAACATTTAGAGGAGACGGTGAATTTATAATGAAAATAAGAAGATTCATACCAGATTTTATTTCACAAACAGGATCTACACGAGTTACATTACAATTAAAAAATTATTCAAATAGCACACAAAGTAGTTCACCTCTTGGACCATTTGACATAACTTCATCTACAACTAAAGTTGATACACGTGCAAGAGCTAGAGCAATTTCATTAAAAATAGAAAACACAGCTTCTGATCAAAGTTGGAAATTAGGAACTTTTAGATTAGACATACAACCAGATGGACGTAGATAATGGCAAAGATAACACAGATTATAACTAGACCAACCCAAGAATATGATTACACCGTAGCAGAGGCTCAAGCTAGAGACTTAGATGGTATAGTGCAAAAATTAAATACCACTTATCAACAAGAATTAAAAGACGAGGTAGAAGCTCAAAACTTCTTTTTAAATTAATGGCTAATAGTTTTAAAAATAAAAAAGTAGATTTAACTACAACTAATCTTACTACATTATATACTGTGCCAACTGCAACAACCACAGTTATTAAATCATTATTAGTGTCTGAGGATGCAGGATCAGGAAGCACAATAACTATAACATTAGTAAATTCTGATGGAAATATATTTAATTTATTTAAAGATAAAGCTATAGGATCAAAAGCAACAACAGAACTTTTAACTCAACCTCTAGTTATGGAGGAGAGCGAAATACTTAAAGTACAGGCTGCTGACGCGAACGAGCTGTTCGTCATAGCCTCAATATTAGAAATACAGCCAAGAGAGGTAACAACATAATGCAAGATCTACCAACAATAACACCAGATAAAGTAATAGAAAAAATAACAAATAAGAAAACAGGAGAAGAATATAAAGATGACAATGAGTGGAAATCAAAAGGAATATCACCTGATGACATCCGAAGAGACGTCACTTTAATGATGCCGAGCCTTGATTTATTTGGAAAAACAAAATAGAATAGAACGATGGCAATAACTAGAGCACAACAAGCAAGACAGATGTTAAAAACAGCAGGAGCTGTGGAACAAGATGGGGTTTTAAATTACATAAAAAACTCTGAATCTGTAACTGTACCAAAAGAATTTAAAGCTAGAAAAAATGCACCAGCAACAAAACTAGCATACATTACAGCTGAGGAAGCTAAGATGTTGAAGAAAATGAAAAAAGGTACACCGCACAAAGGACCAAAAGGTATACCTAGTTATGATTCTTTTGATGCACAAGGTAATTTTAGATCAGGTGCAGAAATGAGCGCTGCAGAAAGCGGTGATAGAGATGCATTTGGTAGAGATCCTGAATCAAGAAAAGAAGCTCAAGATATAAGATCATCTGTCATTGCTGCAGGTGGAGGTCAAAGAGTTAATCCAAGTTTTTTTGATAGTAGAAATACAGTTAGTCGTGATGAATTAGCAAGAGCTAAAGCATTTAATCCTACTGCATTTGCAAGAAATCGTAGAGGCGGTTTTTTGGATTTTCTTACAGGAGGTGGAATTACAGGTGCCTTAATCAGAAAGGTAGGACAAAGATTTGGTTTTGGAAAAACTTTTGATCAACCAACGTATGATATGCGTAACCCAATGGATAAATTTAATAGGTTAGGTTTGTATACAGATAGGATAAGCACTAATCCAAACAATTTAGATATATATAATGAATTTGTAGATGAGGATGATACAACAATACCAAGAATATCGGAAAGAGATATGAGTATACCAATAATTCCAAGAATATCAGAAAGAGATATGAGTATACCAGTAACACCTTTTCAAAAAGATGTGATTGAAGATACACAAGACCAAGCAGACGATCCATTTTTAAAAGGTGCTGTGGCTGATTTAAATAAACCAGGATTAATTCAACTTAGAAATTATCAAAAACAAAAGGGAATGGCACCACTTGATCCAAACATAGATTTTACAGATGAAGATCAAAAAGTGTTAGATGAATTATTAAGAAGAGAAGCAGATCCAGACACAACATATGGTCCAGTTTTTGCAGCTGACGGCGGTATGATAGGTGGAGGCATCATGGATGTTGCAGGTAGACAACAATATTTTTTAGGTAAGTTAGTTAAAAAAGCTAAAAGAGCTGTTAAGAAAATAGTTAAAAGTCCTATTGGTAAATTAGGTTTAATGGGTCTTGCAACTTTACCTTTTGGAGGTCCAGCCGCAGCGTTTACAAAATTTAAAGCATTAAGTCCAGGTATACAAGCTTTAGTAGGTGGTGGTGCTTTATCAGCTCTTCCTTTAATATTTGGACAAGAAGAAGAGGAACAACCAACAGGATTTACAGGGTCAGTTGGTGGTCAGATAGATCCAAGAGCATACACGGATCCTCAAAGTGTTTTGTTTAGAGCTTTTAGAGCAGAGGGTGGTTCTATGAAAGAACCAGTAGCAAAAAGAACTATGCCATTATTAGATATGGATGGACAAGAAATGGATTTAAGAGCTGAAGGTGGTTTTGTGCCAATAGGTAGAATGGAAAAAGCTGACGATGTGCCAGCTAGATTATCTAAGAATGAATTTGTATTTACAGCTGATGCTGTAAGGAATGCAGGTGAAGGAGATGTAGACAAAGGCGCAGAAGTTATGTATAACATGATGAAAAACCTCGAAGCCGGAGGTGACGTATCCGAAGAATCGCAAGGCTTAGAAGGCGCACGTAACATGTTTCAAACATCAAAAAGATTAGAGGACGTAATATAATGGCTATTCAAGAAACTCGAACATTACCTGCACCATTTGTAGATAAATTAGGCACAGATCTTGCAACACAGATCACGGCCCAAGCACAAGTACCTGTTGTTGCACCAGGAGCAGGTGGAATATCACAGTTAGCTGGTGAGTCAGCTGCAGACTTTGCAGCAAGACAACAAGCTGCACAACAATTTGATATTAGAGAACAAAGTTTAGCAGGACTTGCACCACAAATTGCAGGTTTAAGTCAATTGGAACAAGATGCAAGAACCAGAGCACAATCAGGTTTAGGTTCTTTTCAACCATTTTTAACTTCAGCACAAACACAAGCTGGAGCTGCTGAAGGAATATTAGGACAAGCAGGAACAGAATTAACAGGAGCAGGAACAGCATTAGGAACTGCCGGAACAACATTAGGTGGTATACCTACAGGAGCAGCTACATCAGCTGACATACAACAATTTATGTCCCCTTATCAATCACAAGTGATTGATGCAACTTTATCTGAATTTGATCGTAATCAAGCTATTAGAGAACAATCTATTAGAGATCAGCAAACCGCTTTGGGTGCGCTTGGCAGTGGTCGAGCGGGAGTGCAACTCGCTGAGTTTGGCACAGGGGCAGCGAGAGAAAGAGCTTTACTACAAGCTAATCTTTTGCAACAAGGTTTTCAGCAAGCGCAAGGTGCAAGACAACAAGATATTCAAAATAGATTTGGATTGGGTCAAGCACAAGCAGGACTCGCTGGACAACAAGCAGGATTTGCAGGACAAAGAGCAGGATTAGCTGGAGCACAATTAGGACAAGCACAATTTCAAACAGGACTAGCATCATTAGTTCCTGGATTACAGAGAGCAGATGTCGGACAACTTGGAGCATTGGGCGCAATCGACAGATCATTAAGCCAAGCACAACTTGATGCACAAAGACAAGCAACACAACAAGCAGCATTCTTACCTCAACAACAATTAGATAGGTATGCTTCACAAGTAACAGGTTTAATGGGTGGTTATCCAGGTGGAACAAGGCAGGAGTTCATACCACAACCTACACCATTACAATCTGCTCTAGGTATTGCAACTACACTAGGAGGCCTATACTTAGGAACTAGATAATGAGAAATAGAACTTTACAAAGACCAATGTTTAGAATGGGTGGTTCTTCAGGAACTGGTATTACATCAGGACTTGATAGACCAGGATATCAAATAGGTGGTGGAGCAGGAATGGCTAGAGATAACATTAGATTAAGTGATTTGCCATTTATGAAATCACCACAAGTTAATACACCTGAAACACCTGAAATACCTAAAAAATCAGCAGGTCTTGGTTTAGGAACAGTGCCAGGGTTTTTAACAAGTTTAGGTTTAAACATAGCAACTCAAAGACCTACGGGTAATATATTTTCTACAGTTGGAGAAGCTGCAAAAGATCCTTTTGCTACTTTCCAACAGGCTAAGTTTGCAGAAGCAAAAGAAGAACGAGAGTTTGAACGAGATAAAGAATTAGAATTAATAAAAAATTTAGATGAAGATAGTAGAATTCAAATACAAAAAGAAGCAGAAGTTTTATCTAATAATCCAGATAGTGAATTCTTTGGCGAATACAATAAAGCATTAAATGCTTTGGCACAGAAAAAAATATATGGTGTGCAGTTTATGCCAGGAGAAGAACGTAAACAAGCAATTGATGCAAATGCACAAACAATATCTCAAACCATGCGTGTAAATACTTTAGTTGCTAAAAAAATGGCAACTTTTGAATACGACTTTGATAGCATACAAAAGAAAAATGAAGATCTTGCATTCGATATTGAAGATCCTTATTGGAATCCAAATAAGAAAAATTACAAAGAAGGTTTTACTTACTTTGATGCAATCACAGGTAAATATTTTAGAAGAGATCAAAACTCAGCAGGTGGTGATGGTGTGCCACAAGGATTTGTTGCAGTAGAAATAAATAGATAGGAGCCACTATGGTACAAAAGTACGATAGATATAAACTCCAAGAGCCAGAAACAGAAACAAATTTAGCTGTATCTATTGCATCAGGAGTAGGTTCTGGTTTAATTAAAATTCCTTTAGGTTTTGTTTCAGTAGCTGCAGAATTATATGATGCAACACAAGGAGAAGGCGTAAACTATGATGACAGTGCTGTTGCAAGATTAGAAAGATTTATTGATGATAGCGTTGTAGGAGATGTTATCAACGGTTTAGAAGACAAAGCAAGAGATACCGCAGCAGGTAAAATAACAGAAGCGTTAGTGCAAGTTGGTGTGCCTGCAGCAAGAGCTGCTAAACTTGCTGGTAACATTGCTATAAAAGTAGTTAATGGTATACAAAAAGGTAAAAGAGTTTCAGCAACCGGTAAACAAGGTAAAAATTTATTAAAAGGTGCGCAGAAAGCAAATGAGTTAAACAAAACAGCAAGATATGCTAAATATGCTGCAACTAGTCTTGGTGGAGCTGCAGGTGCGGCGGCCGTTTATGATATAGAAGATATAGGAACTTTTGGTGATGTTGCTCCAGGTGTAGGTACAGGTTTAGATAGAGATGCTACAAGAGATACAGAAGATGATGCTATTAGAAGATTAGAAAACAGAGCAAAGTTTTTTGCTGAAGGTGTTTTATTAACACCGTTTGTTTATGGTCTCGGACAAGGTGCAAAATTTATTGGTAAAAAAGGTAAAGAACTGGCGTATAGTAATTCTAAATTTGAAAGAATACTAGATAAGTTTGCAGCTACATTCAGACCACGAAGTAAAAAATCACAAGAATTATTTGAAGCACAAATGAGAGTTGAAGGACAAGAAGGTGCAGCAGCCATTATTGCAAAAGATTTAGTAAGAGACATTGACGATTCCTTTAAAACTATATTTGATAAATCATTTACAGCAGCAGAAAGAGTAAAAAATACAGACGCTATATTAGAAAGCATGGATGGATTAATTAGAACTGGTAAAGATACTATTGTAAACAACGAAGTAATTTTTAAAAGTTTTGACAAAAAAAGATTATTTGATTTTAAAAAATCTTTAAGTAATCTTAAAATACCCGCAACAAAACAAGATGAATTAGTAGCCGCAGTTACTAATTCTAAAAATGCTTTTAATAGATTACAGACAGACTTATTACAAGGCGGTAACCTAACCACAACAAACAAAGATGAATTATTAGATTTTTTTAGTCAAAGATTAAATTCAACTTTATCAAACGATTATAAGATATTTCAAAATAATAAAATAGTAAAGACAACAAACTACATACCTGCAGATGAGAAGAGACAAGCTGTTGCACAAGTATTTATAAATTATGCAAAAAATAATAAAGTTAAAGGCTATACAGAAAAAGATGCATTATTAGACGTGGACAGAGTTCTTGAAAATGTAAAAATGGATCCTGTTACAAAAGCACCTACATTTAAATTTGAAAGTAAAAGTGCTTTGTATGATGGTGTAGTACAAGAAATAAATATTTCAAAAATGATTTCTACAAATAAATTTGACCCACAGGATTTAATTACAGGTCAAAAAGATTTAAAAGCATTTAGAGAATTATTTGGTGAGATAAAAGATGCAAGAAGAACAATTATAAATAACATGCAATCTATGGCATCAATTACAGCTAGAGATAAGTTTTATAATACAATAGTACAAAGCGGTAAAATTGTTTTTGACAATCCAACAAAAGCTCAGTTAAATCTGCCAAATAGACCTGGATATACTATGAGTAAAAATGGTATGCAGATTAAATCACCGCTTGGTGAAGAATTGTACACTAATCCTATGAATGGTAAATTTACATCTTCAGAGTTTGAACAAGCTATAAAATTTGCAGAAGAAATGCCACTAGATGGTTTAATGAAATCTTCTTTGTATAGATATCTAATAGCAGTGCCAAAAGCAGGAGCACAGGTTGCTAAAACAGTATTAAGTCCATTCACACACATGCGTAATTTTACAAGTGCTGTTGCATTTAGTGCTGGCACAGGTAATTTATTTAAGGACCCAAGATTTATTTTAAGAAGTTTTAGAGATTCTTTTAATGCAATACAACCTCAGTTATTATACAGAAATCAACCAAAAGACCAAGCCTTCTATCGGTTTTTGTTAGATGAAGGTGTTGTTAATTCAAGTTCTACATTTCAAGACGTACAGGGATTATTAAAAGATATTGCAAAAGGTGGTGATTTTGTTGAAAGAGCTTTTGGTAAACTAGGTAAAAGAATGAACAAAGTGTTTAGAGGAGCACAAGATTTGTATGTTGCAGAAGACGACTTTTACAAAATATATAATTATCTTGCAGAGTTTGACAATTTAAAAAATGCATACAGAGGGTCAAGACCTGACATAGAACTTGCAAAACAAGCTGCAAGTATTGTTAGAAATACAGTGCCAAACTACGCATATGTATCAGATTTTATAAAAGGTTTACGTAGATCTCCTCTTGGTAACTTTGTATCGTTTCCTGCTGAGATTGTTAGAACGACATTTAATATTACAGAACAAGGTTTAAAAGAATTAGCAGATCCTGCATTACGTAGTATAGGTGCAAGAAGATTAATAGGACTAGGAACTACTTTAGCCATAATACCTCCAACAGTTGTTGAAGCGTTTAGAGGTATATATGGTATCACAAGAGATGAGCTGGCAGCGATGAGAAGATTTTTACCTGAATGGTCTAGAGAGTCTACAATTATACCAAGTAAAGACAAAGATGGTAATTACTATTACACTGATTTTAGTCATGGTTTTGCTTATGATACAGTTGTAAATCCAATTCAGTCTGTAATTGCAAACGTAGAAGCTAACAAAGAAGGACCTTTAGTTCAAAGCATGATAACAGGCACAACAAAAGCATTGGGTAGATTTCTTGACCCATTCATTAGTGAATCTATCTGGGTACAAGCGTTAAATGATTTATATTCAAGAGGTGGTAAAACAGATACAGGTTCAGAAGTATGGAATCCAAGAGATCCTGAAGGAGATAAGATGGCCAAAGGTATAAAACATTTGGTTGAAGCTCTTGCACCATTATCATTACCACAAATATCAAGAACTATAAAAGCAGGTATTTATGGAGAAGATCCTGAAACAGGAAGAGATTTAAGTTTAACAGGTGAACTTGGTGGATTTTTTGGATTTAGAAATCAAAAGATGGATTTTGAAGAATCTCTTGGTTACAAAATATCAGACTACAACGGAGCATTAAGAGATAGTAGAAAATTTTTACCAAGACCAAGAGGTGATGTTAATCCAAATGATATATTAAAAGAATTAGTTCAAGGAAATGCATCTTGGTTTGAAGCACAACAAGTTATGAAACAAGATATTAAAGCTATGAAAAATTTAGGATTTTCTGATCAAAGAATTGGAACTATATTTGATAGACGTGGTAAAGGTAAAGACTTTAATGCAATACGTGCAAATAAATTTACGCCGTTTGATATACCTGAAGGATTAATAGATGAATATATTAGAAATGCAGAAGTAAATGGATATGCAAACCCTATGAATACAAGCACCTTTGGTGTTATCAACAGTGTTCTTAGAGAATTAAATAGATTATATTTAGATAATGATTTTCCACTTGATTTACTAAGAGAATTTACAATAGGTAATGTATCTAATTTACCACCAACACCACAACCAATTGTTAATAATACAAATACAACACAAGCAGTAAACCCAAATACTAACTTGACACGAAATCAGGAGGCGTTATTATCACCGGAAGAAAAGGTAATAGCGAGTAGAACATAATGAAAAAATCAGCGTTACAAAAAATTGAAGATCATGAAAAGCTTTGCAGGATTATGCAAAAGCAAACGTTCGAACAAATAAAAGAAATGAGAGAACGTATTAAAAGAATTGAATACATGATTGTAGCTGGAATGGGATCAATGATTCTAGCTTTAGTCATGAACTATATGAAATAATGGAACTTTCTCGTAACTTCACTCTTTCAGAGCTTATTAAAAGCGACACTGCTATACGTAAGGGCATTAATAACAACCCTAATGCAGAACAAATAGAAAAATTAAAAACACTTTGTGAAAAAATTTTACAGCCAGTGCGTGATCATTTTGGCAGAGTTAAAGTAACAAGCGGATTTCGTTCACCTGAATTGTGTCAAGCTATAGGTAGTTCAGCAAATTCACAGCACGCGCGAGCCGAAGCCGCAGACTTCGAAGTTTTAGGCGTAGACAACGCTGAACTTGCTGACTGGATACATAGAGAATTAGATTGGGATCAGTTAATATTAGAATTTTATACTGCCGGCGAACCAAACAGCGGGTGGATACATTGCAGTTTTACAGAAGGAACACCTAGAAAACAATTTTTATGGGCATATAGGTCCGAAGGTAAAACAAAATATAAACCAATACTTGGTAAAGCTAGAGATATAATAGTTTAAATCCAATCTCTAAGTTCTTCACCCATAACTTCAGATGCAATATTAATTTTATCTCTTAGAGCCTTTACAATTTTTTCGTCAACAGTATCTTCACATATTAAATCAATGTAAGTCACAGTTTTCTTTTGTCCTATTCTGTGTGCCCTGTCCTCTGACTGTAAACGCTTCTCAAGGTCATATCCGTTAGAATAGTAAATTACAGTGTTTGCAGACGTTAAAGTTATCCCATAGCCGCCCGTAGACGGCGTTCCTACCATAAACCGGCACTTAGGGTCGGACTGAAATTGACGTATATTATCTTGCCTTTCTTCTTGTGGTGTTAACCCATAATAACTAACCACGGATCCCGGACCATATTTTTTGATAATATCGTTTACAATGTTTTCTATATCTCTTTGATAGTTAGCCCATATAATTGCTTTACCATCAGTTTCTTCAAGTATAGACATTAATTCATTCATTCTATTACTTTCTACTTGTTGAACAGAACCATCATCAGCAGTAAAATGTCCACAGGTAATTTGATGTAAACGCATTAACTGTGTTAATACAGTCATGGTTGTGGTTACCTTACCATTTAATACAGCCATAGCTGCTTTTTTCATTTGTTCATAAACTTTCTTTTGTGCAGGTGTTAATGTTATGTGACGTTTAATAAAATTCTTTGGTGGTAAATCTAAACAATCTTCTTTTAATACCCTATATGAAAACTGTTTAACAGTTTCCGATAATTCAGATAAGTTTTGAAATTTGTGAACTACTTGTATTGATCTTCCTCTTGCATGCATTGTTTTCATAATAGCGTATCTATTTCTAAAAGAATAGTACGATGCATGATCTAATAAATACGGATCTAAAAAATAACATTGCGTGTATAAATCTAAAGGATTTTTTGTAATAGGAGAACCTGTCATTATTCTTTTATATTTAGCAAGATCACCTAATCGTATAATATTTTTAGTTCTTTGTGCTGTAGGTGTTTTAATAGTAGTAGACTCATCAATGGCCATCATGGCCTTGTGTGAGTTTAAAAACTTACTAGCAAATTTTACACCTTTATCTGTAGATAATGCTTCAACATTCATAATCAAAATATGCAATGCTGTTTCTATTTCAAATAAAGTTTCTAATTTTTCTTGTTGTGTTTTTGTAATATTAGATTGCCACAATACAGACACATTCTCTATATGATTCGGTAAGTGTGTTGGTAGTTCTTGTTCATACCAAGTTTTTACAACACCCTTTGGTGCTATAATTAATGCACCATCTACTTTACCTTTGTCGTAAAGCATAGCTAAATTATCTATAAGCACTTTTGTTTTACCTGTACCCATTTCCATAAAATAAGCATAGTGTTCTTTGTTCCAAGATTTTTCTAATGCCGTTAACTGATGCGCGTATGGCTTTGTCTTAAATTTATAATTCATATACTTTCTGGTTGACAATATACTTATTATAATTATATTGTCAAGTAATGTCAGAAAGAATAGTTTATGTGATACAGCATATTGCTGGAAGCCAAGCGGGTACTCCTAAAATAAATATTATAGGTGCACAAAAATATGGTGACTTTAAATTTTTGTTACCAGAATTTTCGCAAATGATTTTTTCTCCTGGTCCTTTAGTTTTTAAATTAAGACAAGGGTTAAAAAATTTTACAGAAAAAGATCATTTATTACTTACAGGTGATCCTGCACTAATAGGTGTTGCGTGTTCTATTGTATCTGATATTACAAATGGTAAATACAATTTATTAAAATGGGATAAGCAAGAAAGAAAATATTATCCTATATCTATTAATTTATACGAGAAAGGAGAAATAGATGACAATTGATTTTGAAAGAGATCAACAAGATGCAATGAAACAAACTGGTAATATCCGGTCACTTGCAGATCAAGTTGAAAGACTAGAGGGGGTATCTTCAGAGATAGAAGATGCAGAGTCTAGATTAAAATTATTAAAAAAGAAAAGAGATCATATATCAGGTGATATAATACCTACTATGATGTCTGAGATGGGACTTGCAGAATTAAAACTGCATGATGGATCACATCTTAAAGTTTCAACGTCGTACCGTGCAACCATAACGGAAGCAAATAAAGAATCGGCGTTTAACTGGCTTCGTGAAAATGGCTTAGGCGATATAATCAAAAACGAGATACTCGTATCGTTTGGTCGTAACGAAGATAACAAGGCGGCTGATTATGCCGAACTTGCAAAAGGTCAAGGGTTTCAACCGACACAAAAGATGAAGGTTGAGCCCATGACTTTGAAAGCGTTAGTCCGTGAGCGTATTGAGGCAGGTAAAGAAATGCCAACGGAAATCTTTGGGGTATTCTCAGAGAATAAAACAACAATAAAAAGGAACAAATAAACATGAACCAAGTAGCAGAAAAAAAGAATGGTGCATTAGCTACATTTGATATGGAAGCTGACGCACAACAAGGTACTCAAAATATATCGCAAGACGATCTTGCGTTACCATTTTTAAAAATTTTGGGACAACTATCTCCAGAGGTAAATAAAAGAGATGGTAAGTATGTCGAGGGCGCAGAGCCAGGCAAAATAATCAACACTGTAACTAATGCATTGTACGACAAAATTTCTGTTGTACCATGTCATTACAAACGACAGTACATTGAATGGCAAGACAGAGGTACCAGCAGTGGTGCACCTGTAGCAATTCACGATGCAGATAGTGATATTGTAAGTCAAACAACTAGAGGTAAAGATTACAAAGATAGATTACCCAACGGTAACTATCTTGATAATACAGCTAGTCATTTTGTACTTGTTGTTGGTGATAATCCAGAGACAGCTTTGATTTCTATGAAGTCTACTCAACTTAAAGTTAGTAGAAAGTGGAACTCAATGATGATGGGTTTAAAGATGCAGGGTAAAAATGGTTTATTTACTCCGCCAACTTACAGCCACATTTATAATCTATCTACTGTTCAGATGTCTAACGACAAAGGAACATGGTTTGGTTGGGATGTAGCAAAGGTAGGACCAGTCACAGATAAAGCTATCTATGATATGGCAAAATCTTTTGCTGAGTCTGTAGGTAAAGGTGAGATACAAGCTAAACCAGAAGTTCAAGAAGAAACTAAAAAATCTTTGAATTTATAGAATCCTAGGTGGTGGGCGTTTAAGCGAGAGTGGAAACGCCCACTTTTTAATTTATGAATGAAAAGATAATCAAAGCACCGGTTACGTATGAGGATTGGATAGATCTGGGACGGGTAATTATACCCTGCGATACAAAGCAGGCTGTGGTCGAAAAATGGTCCGATCCAGATTTTAAGATTACGAAAGAAGAATGGAGAATAGAACACATAAACAAACAGATAGGATTAAGATTAGATCAATACATAGATTTTGATATTGATAATCCTGTCGTAAAAAGATTTACAAGTGACCACATAAAATCATGTGGTGCAATATTTGGTAGAAGAAATAATCCATCAAGTCATTATCTTTGGTCTGGTACATCAGACTACAAGAAGTTTGCATTACCAAAAGAATTAGAAAATTATTACAAAGACTATGGTCATGGTGCAACTCTTTGCGAGATAAGACATGGTGCAAATAAATATACATTAGTTCCAGAAACAAAATATCATACAACGAACGAGGTTGTGAAGTGGGTCAAGTATGATGGTATAGATGAGTATCCAGGTAATATAAAAGTAGACCTTGGTAAAATAGCTTTAGCTGCAGCGCTCTGTATTACATACGCAGGTTCTGGACAAAGAGATGACTACTGCACTGCCATAGCAGGTGTATTATTAAAACATACAGAGTGGAGTGTAGATGACATAGACGACTTTGTATATAAGATTGCGATTGCAGCAAAGGATGAGGAAGCAGAAAAAAGAAAAAGAAAAGGCACAACACACAAAAAAGCTAACAGAAAATTTGGTATGCCAAAACTTGCAGAGATTATTGGGTGCTCTACAAAAACAATAGCAACACTATTCAGTTGGATTGGCGTGCAAGAGGCTACAAGTGAAGAGGCAAAACAATCTATTGGACAGATAATAGAATATGGCAGTGATAGATATTTTGTAAAAATAAATGCGGTGGTGCAAGGAGAGGCGGTAGAAAAAACAATCACAGTTGATGGTCCTACACTTAGAAATAAAAAATTATTTTATGATGCTGTAATTAGTAAAGCATCTGTCTGGATACCAGAGATGAAAGCTGCAGACTTTGAAGAAATCATGCGTAGAAAGTATGAGGCAAGAGAGAAGTCTACAAACTATGTAGAGGAAGCAGAAGAAGATTTAAGATTTGTAAAACATTTTAAAAATTATATCTCAGTAGAAAAAGCATACACAAGTAAAAAAGAATTAGCATACTTTGGTTTACCTTACTACAACATGAATAAAAATATTTTAGAATTTAATCTTGATAAGTTTGAAGACTACCTACAGAAACAAAAAATAAATTTACCAAGAGTTGATCTGGTAATTAAATGTCAGAACATATTAAAAGCAAAAAAGAACCACGGTAAGTATGGTGAAAAATCTTGCGTATCTTGGCGAATGACAGGGCAGAAACTTGATAAAGAAGATTTAATAATAGAAGGAGAATACAAAGAGGTAACAGATGAGACAGCCTAAATTTATATCAGGACCACCAGGAACAGGTAAGACTTCTATGTTTATCACACAGAAATATACAGAGTTATTAAA
>Ga0315331_10001944_pt1 | contig 15616 bp, 6 predicted proteins | sample M160m34915metaG_FD_203456 | JGI IMG/M metagenome (GOLD analysis project Ga0315331, IMG submission 203456) | Ammonia-oxidizing marine archaeal communities from Monterey Bay, California, United States - M1 60m 34915 | ecosystem: Environmental > Aquatic > Marine > Intertidal zone | place: USA...
GAAATCAATCGCATAGATGCTCCCGTTGCGGGATGTCCAGCTTACTGTCACCTCACCGGCAACGGGGTCATGCGTGAGTCCCTCAATCACCATTGCTGAACCGCCCCCGGGGGGGATGTATTTCACGATTAACTGGGGACGCAAAGCCGCATCGGAAGCCTCACTGCTGTGAAAAATGTGGGTGGTGCCATCCAGTCCTCTCAGCAGAATACCCTCATTGGCCGTTTCCGGGGCAGGCTGGGCCCAGTTCCAGTTCCCCGTCCAGCACGGGTTACCGCCACGATCATTGCATCCCTCAACGATCGAGGCCAGGGACCAGTCATTGATCAATGCGGTCAGGTCGCCGGTAAATTCGATATCAAATGGCGTATCGGCTGCCGCACCGGCATTATCCTTAAGCGCCAGTTCCGGTGTCCTGTAATCCACCCCGGCCATTGTTGGTCCTCGCCCGCTTGCCCAGCTTGAAGGCCTTGCGGGAAATCCACCGTAATCAGCGAGGTGGGTCCACGTCACCTCATTACGATTTCCACCAAGGACAGTACCCCCGCAATTACCGCCCTCACGCCAGGCAGAATTTGCAGGAGTCAGCCGGTGAGCTGACACGGCTCCCCCGGCGGGAGAGTTCTGGCTGAAGAGCCTGAGGGTCACCGAGCTGATTTCCGAATACTTCTCAAAGAGTGAGGATACATCAAAACGCAACAAGCCGAACCGGTTACTGCCGTTAACCTCTATTTCCGTGCACTTCCCGTAATTGGACATGCCGCCACCAAAAGCACCACCATTAACAACAAAAGTATCGTCCGTGCCTCTGTACCCGCCATTATTCGTGAACACGGCAGTCTCGATTCCATAGATGCTCCCCGATCCTGCTGACCACAGGAAAAACAGTCCGACTCCCCAGAACTGTAATGTCTTCAATTTCATGGTTTTGAAATAAACGCAGGGGGGTATTTATTCACAAGCCCTGCGCCCACTTGTAGCAATCGCTATTTATTTAATGAATAGTTTTTCTCAGTGTCAACTCAGCTAAGTCAATTCTCTAGCCAAACAACGGATAGGGCACTGAAGCCTCCTCTGTCCCCGTCAAGCGCTGGTCAAGCCCCTGGAAGCGAAAGGTGACCTTTTCGTGATCCATTCCCAGCGCATGCAGGATTGTGGCATGCAAATCACGCACCAGAACGGGATTTCTTTTCACGTAATACCCAAAATCATCGGTCTCGCCGTAACTGATCCCGCCACGAATTCCTCCACCGGCCATCCAGATGGTGTAGGCCTCCTTGTGATGATCACGGCCGGCACCGGCAAGCTTTGCCCCCTGGAACATCGGGGTGCGCCCGAACTCCGCCCCCCATACAATCAGTGTTTCATCAAGAAGGCCGCGCATCTTGAGGTCCTTGATCAGAGCAGCGATCGGCTGGTCGGTTTCCTTTGCCTTTTTGCCGATCGCTTTCTCAATGCCGCCGTGATGATCCCATGATGAGTTATACAGCTCGACGAAGCGGACCCCCCGCTCAACCAAACGCCGCGCCTGCAGGCAATGCCGCGCGAATGCGCCCTTGCCATACATCTGCCTTACCTCATCAGGCTCAGTGGTGATGTCGGTGAGTTCCGGAACTGACATCTGCATCCTGAAGGCCATCTCATACTGCGCCATGCGCGTGCGAATCTCAGGATCCGCTGTGTTATCCAGCTCCAGGGCATTGAGTTCACCAATACCGTCAAGGATGCGACGGCGCCGCGCACGATCAACGCCCTTCGGGTTGGACAAGAAAAGCACCGGGTCCCCGTCACTGCGAAATTCCACACCCTGGTAGACACTGGGTAAAAACCCATTATTCCACAGGCTTGCCCCGGCACCAGCCACACCTCCTGAAACCATCACGACGTAGGCAGGAAGGTCACTGCATTCTGATCCAAGGCCGTAGGTAACCCACGAACCGAGGCTCGGGCGGCCAATACGGTTAAGCCCCGAGTGAAAAAACATCTGTGCCGGCGCGTGATTGAAATCCTCAGTTGTCATTGAGCGCACGATGGCAATCTCCCCGGCAACACTCTTCAGGTGCGGCAGCACCTCGGAAATCTGCTGGCCTTCATTGAGGGATTCAAACTTGAAGGGCGAAGCCATCATCTTCGGGTGCCCGCGCAGGAAGGCAAACCGCTTGCCCTCGATAAACTCGGCCGGAGCCGGCTTGCCATGGAATTGCTGCAACCTGGGCTTTGGGTCAAAGAGATCCAGCTGGGAGGGTGCCCCGACCATGTGCAGGAAAATTACCGACTTGGCGCGCGGGGCAAAGTTTCCGGGAAGCGGCACATTGGGTCCGGTGCTCCTCGCGGCTGACTCCCCGGAAAGAAGCCGGTTAAAAGCCAGAGTGCCGACACCCATTGCCCCGCTCCCGCGCAGGAAAGCCCGGCGGGCCATCAATCTGGTGATTTCCTCGTTATTCATTTTCTTCTCTACAGAAGAACTTCTGACAACCTGCGGATCTTTCTATTGGCGCGGACAGGTTGCCTCATCCCCCTTGATCCTTATTTGGTAATGGTCTCGTGCAGGTTGAGCAGGGTGGTGGCCACGTCAAACCATGCCTCGGCATCCGCTCCATCCGTATCAAGGGCAGTAAAATAGATTTTCCTCATCACCTCAAGCTCATCCGCCCCGGGATTGCGGCAAAGTGCTAGGCGAAAGGCATGGGCAAGGCTGCGCGTCGCGTTCATGCCTTCAGTCTCCTGCTGGATACGGGCGCCAAAGGCACGGGCCATCTCGACATAGGCCGGGTCATTCATCAGTGTGAGTGCCTGCAGAGGCGTATTGCTCGACTGACGGCTCACCGTGCAGGCACCGCGGTTGGGGGCATCAAAGTTGGCAAAGCTCGGGTAATGGGCAGAGCGGCGCCAAAGGGTATAGATCCCGCGACGATAGAGGTCTTCGCCCTTGGAAAGGTAATAGGTATTGTCGACCTCTCCGATGACTCGCCAGACTTTTGCCGGCTGCACGGGTCGCACCGGCGGACCAAACATCTTCCTGGAAAGCAGGCCTGAAATGCAGAGCGCATTGTCACGCACCAGCTCGGCAACCAGTCGTCCCCCTGGGGCCCGCGCATAGAACACATTGTCAGGATCTCCGGCTCGCTTGGCACTTCCCGCCGCAGCACTCTGCCGATAAGTGGCCGAGAGCACGATGCGGCGGATGGTGCGCTTCATAGACCAGGAATCATCGTCACGGAATGTGACAGCCAGCCAGTCAAGCAGTCCCGGGTGGCTCGGTTTTGCTCCCTGCCGGCCAAAGTCATCCATGGTTGTCACCAGTCCCCGGCCAAATAACTCGGCCCATATACGATTGACCGCGACCCTGGCCGTCAGCGGGTTGTCCGGCGAGACAATCCACTGTGCCAGGCCGAGCCGGTTCCCTGGTGCCCCTTCGGGGAAGGAATGCAATACTGCAGGGGTTGCCGCCTTGACCTCTTTGCCGGGCGTAAGGAAATTACCGCGCTTAAGTATGAAGGTCTGACGCGGCATGTCTACCGCCTTCATGACCCGCGAGGTGAACCCTATCTGGAAGGCACTCTTCTTGAGTCCCTTGGTGTGACGGTTCACCTTCTGTTCAAGGTTAACCAGCACCTTCGCCTCCTCACCCTTCTTGAACAGGGTCTTTTTGAGTGTTATCGCCTCCCGGAAGGTGCGCTTGTCTTTGCCAATGAGGACTAATGCTTTTGGCGCCTCTTTCTTCAACCCGGTCAACCGCTCCTCGGGTAATTCCCGGCAAAACTCATCAATCTTTGCAATAAAGTCCTGTTCTGCGGCCGCCAACTTGACACGCATCTCTGCACGGCGCGCCTTCTCTTCGGCGCTTAACGGCACATCCACATCCGTGCCGCTGTATTTCATGCCGGCACCATTGGCCTCAATGCGTTTACCCTCCTGATGCGTGTTGTTAAAGAATGCGGCCATCGAGTAATACTCACTAATGGAAAAGGGGTCATGCTTGTGGTCATGACACTGGGCACAGGCAAGGGAAGTGCCAAGCCAGACGGTTCCTGTGGTGTTCACCCGGTCGACAACCTGCTTGATACGATCCTCCTCGGCATCGGTGCCTGCTTCCAGGTTCAGGATCGGGCCGCGATGAAACCCGGTGGCAATGACCTGGCTGGGGGTCGCGTCAGGCAACAGGTCACCGGCAAGCTGCTCAATAGTGAACTGATCGAAGGGCATATCCGCGTTCAATGCACGAATCACCCAGTCACGAAAAGCCCAGACATTGCGGAACCCATCCCGCTGATAGCCGTCAGAGTCGGCATAACGGGCAAGGTCAAGCCAGCCACTGGCCCACTTCTCGCCGAAGCCAGACCTTGAAAGCAGCCGGTCAACGATGCGTGTGTAATGAACATTCGAGGGATCGGCCAGGAAGGCATCCGTCTCGGCAATGGAAGGAGGCAAGCCGATGATGTCGAGGTAGACCCTCCTTAACAGGCGGGCAGGCTGCGCCTGCTCCTCAGGGAGCAAGCCGGCATCGCCCATGGCCGATAGGACAAACCGGTCAATCGGGTTCCTGCTCCAGGCATCCTCAACAACCGCAGGTGGTGCAAGCCTTGCCGGCGCGACATAGGACCAGTGCGGCTGCGCACCACCCACCACGACGGAAAAGGTAAGTGCTAACAGCGTGTTCAATCCCGGGCGCATTGGCTCTCTCCCCCTTATCTGGTCACTTTAAGGGTTCCATGCATTAACTGCGCGTGGCCGGGATAAGTGCAAATATAGGGATAATCACCGGGCTCTGAGGGTATCGTCATATAAAGGACAAATTTTCGGTTGGGGGCAACCTGTGGCGTTGACGCCAGCACCTCGGGGATATCGGGGATAAAGTTCTGTTCAATGGCTTTTGGCCCGATGGCCAGGGTCGCCTGCATGACTTTCTGCCTGCTGCCGGGCACACAGACCGCAAGGTTATGCATCAAGCCGGTCGGGTCATTGTTGACCAGGACAATGGCAACCTTCTCACCGGCCTTGGCCGAGATGCTCTCGGTATCAAATTTCATGCCCGGCTTCACCCCGACATTAATTTTTCGGGCACTCTCGTAACCGGCTGGAACCAGGGCAACCGTCTTCTTACTCAGGGTATCCATCTGGGCACGAATCGCGGTATCAGCAATCTTGCCAAGAGCCTCCTTGCGGAAATTATCAAGGAACCCGCCAAAGCTGGCTCCTCCCTTGAAATTGCGTGCCTTGCCAAACCAGGAAAAGAAGCCTTTGCGCAAAGCCGGTGTCCAGCCCTCCGTGACGTTCTTCAGTGCATAGGCATACCAGATCTGCTGGCGCTGGGGATTGTTGGCTTTCTGATTGAGGAAGCTGTTGCCGTAACGGCCGGAACGCTTGAGAAGCGCGTCATCAAACTCTATCTCCTCCAGCCCGGCGGCATCCTGGTTCATTAACGGCACGGTCTTGGCCACAACCTCCGGGGCACCAAGATACACGAGCATTGCCACCAGCTCACGATTCATGGCATCGCTGGCCGCCGGGTAAAGCGGTGACAAGCTGGCTGCCACCTCGGCAGCGGTGCCCGCCTCGGGCCTGCCCATGCGGATAAAGGTGAGCCCCAGCACACGCAAGGCCTCAAGCTTCTGCTCCTCGCTGAACTCGGCCACCTCCATGCCGGAGAGGGAATCAAGGAGTTGATCCTGCAAACCGGCATCACCCTGCCGGGTCAGGGCCAGAAGAGCCGAGAGGGCAGTCTGCGGATCCTTCTCGGCAAGGGCCTTCTCTTGCCATTGGGCAACAGGCTGATGCTCAAGGGCAACACGGGATGCGTAACGTATTGAACGATCCGCATGCCCAAGGTGAGGCCAGATCTTGGCAACCGCCCCGGCAACCTGCCTGCCATGGAAACCTTCCATTTCCCGCCTCACGGCACGTGCTATTGCGGCATTGCCACCAGCACTTTTTTTGGCCTTGATTGACTCATTGCCGGTATACTTTACACAGTAGAGTGCGGACTGCGTGTTCCGCCCGCCAACGGCAAAATACATGCTGCCGTCCCTGCCGATCACCCCGTCGGAAACATTTAGTGGAACACCGGTCACGAATTCCTCCTTCTCCCCGGAATAGGACCCTCCCTTGGCCGTCAGGTGAATGGCGTAGATCGTGCCGTAAGTCCAGTCAAAGGCATAGATTGCCTCCTGGTATTTGGCCGGGAACCTGGCGCCCATCCCGGAAACCACGCCGGTGGGACAGCCCGGGCCAACATCCAGTGTCGGTGGCAGCACATCCGGATACCATTCCGGGAATTTCCCGGTGCCGGTGCGCCAGCCAAACTCGGAACCGCTGGTCACGTGGTAAATGCGTGTCGGTCGATACCAGGGAGTGCCGCTGTCCCACTCCATGTCCGAGTCAAAGGTAAACATCTCACCGTCAGGATTAAAGGCGACATCATACTGGTTACGGAAACCGGCCGAATAGAGATGGAAGGACTTGCCCTCCTTGTCCGTGCGGGCCACCCAGCCACCAGGGGCACGAACGCCGCGTGCGTGACCACGGGCATCAGTCATCCTCGGCAGGAGCTGATCCTCGGCATAGTTGAGGCGCAGAGCCGAGCTGTCAGGGTTCGGGGTCTTGGTGTGGTTGCCCCCGATGACAAAGAGGTTCTCCCCGTCTGGGGCAAGCACCACTGCATGGGGCCCATGCTCCCCGCTGCCGGCAAACCGGCGCATCTCCTGGATCTTGTCCAGTGAATCATCCCCGTTGGAATCCGTTACCCGGTAAAGGCCTGAGCCCGGCTTGCCGCCGTTCAGGCAGACATACAGGGAATCAAAAGCCCAGAGCAGCCCATGAGCTCCGGTAATATCCGCCGGGATCTTCTCCACCTTGGGGTCCCCCGCACCTAAGGTAATGCGAAAGATGCCCCTGCCGCCCTGATCACCGCAATACAGGCGCCCCTTGTCATCAACAGCCATGGACACCCAGGAGCCCTGCTGACCCTTGGGCACATCATAGATCTTCTTTATCTCAAAGCCCTTCGGGTGCACCCGGGCAGCCCCGCTGTCCGCCTTCACCTGTGCCACGAGCGCAGCCGTTGGCGTTGTTGAAAGCGGCAGACCTGCCGCAGCTGCTGTGTCCGACTTTTTAAGGACAATGTCCTTGGCCTCAAGCCTCATCGGGGAGCCGGCGTGCAGTTGCAGCGCAATAATTCCTTTCATGGCCCGCCTAGAACTCTGGCCATCAACGACCTCGGATGTCACGTCACCGTTAACCTTGTGGATAAGCGTATTGCCCTTGGCAATGACGCTGAACTCGTTCCACTTGGAAAGATCCAGCTTCTTTGAGGCATCAAGTTTTCCGGCAACCGCTTTCTTGCCCTTATCATCAATGACAACCTTTTGCCCGCGCTGGGCAATAATACCGCGGCCCCTTTCCTCATAGAGCATGCCGAAATAACCCTGTGAGGGATGCATGTCCATCTGGTATCCGCCAACCGACCATTTCTTGGCATCGAGAACCTTGGAGCGATACTGAATACCGGAATTATTACTGCCGATGACCCGGGCCTTGAGGGTCAGCTCGAAGTCCCCGACTTCGCCGCCTTTCCAGATCAGGAAGGTATTGCCACCGGTTTTCTTCTGCGCTGTCGTTTCACCGACAATGACGCCATTCTCAACACGCCAGAACTCCGGGTTACCGTCCCATCCGGTTAAATCTTTACCGTTGAAGAGATCCTGGCTGAAGGCACCACTGATCGCTGAGAGAGAAAATAATGCTGTAAGAAAATAACGGGTCATATAATTTTAAGGTTATTGGCGGCTAGGTTATAGCTCGAATGCTATCGCGTAAAGTTGCGTTTCCAGAGGCACGGTGTCATCACCACACTCATCAATACACTACCATGGTCGGCCCTTTTCTCACCCCTCACGGCAATGAAAAAGAGGTGGCGTACGCTATTTCGTATCCACAAGAGGGCAGGGATGCATTGCCCGGCCCTCCCTAGACATTGATGGGGCCCTTATCCGGCTTGTCTTTCGGGGACTCCTTGGGCTCAACCTCCGGGATAGGGTCCGGTGCGGGACCGGGCTTGGGCTCCGGAGGTTTAGCGGGAGCAGGCGGATCGGCGGGATTGGATTTTAGCTCATCAACCTGGGCTTTGAGTTTCTTGACCTCGGCCGCCAACTGCGCGGCCTTCTTTTCGGACTGCTCAACACGTATCTTATCAGCAACCATTTTCGCTTTCGCCTCCTGAAGAGACTTGGAAGTTTCAGACATGCTTTCCCTCAGTTGAAATAAGCTCTTGTTTGCCTCTGATATATTTCGTTCTGCCGTTGCTTTTTGCTGCAACATATTCCGCTTGGCATCCTCCAATTTTTTCATCATGCCATTGAACTTCTCTGTTTCACTCTCGAGATCGATCAGCAACATCTTCTGGTCCCGCTCAACCTGCACCCTGGTGGCTTGTTCCTGCGCGAAACTCTTCTTTGACTCTTCCAGCATGGCACGCACCTCCTTGAGGTTCAGCTCAAGCTCATCACTCTTCGCCTTTTGATCAGCGGACTCTTTGGCAGACTGCTTGTTTGCCGCCGTGAAATCGGACTCGAGACCCACAAGTTTCTTTTCCAAACCGGCAACCCTTTCCTGCTCTGTTCCGAGCAGCCCCTTAAGGTCCTGCTTGTCATGCTTAAGCCCGTTCATTTTCTTCTTCTCCTCACGCGCATCCACATTGAGGTCACTGATCTCCTTGTCTTTGGCGGCAATAACAAACATCGCCGAAATCAACAGCAGGATCATTGCGGCCAACGCAACCAGTCGCGCCACTCCTCCGCCCGGTGATGAGTTGCCGGCATCCCCAAGGGCAGGGGCAGGCTCATCCAGGGCTTGTTGCCCGGAACCGGAATCATCGCTCACAACCGGGGATAGCGCCTGCAGGTTTGCCGGGCTGTTATGCCGATCAGATGTCCATCGGGTAAATGCACTACTCTGCCCGAGATGAATCAGGAGGGGGGCTGGCTGGCCCACTTCCTCATCAACCGATGCGTCCTGCTGATCCTCAACTTCAGGATTAGTCCCCTGTGCATACAGTTGACCTGCCGAAATACCGGGAAGGGAAATCAGTGCTTCCGGTGTGGTCCATATTGTGAAGGCATGACTATTAAATTGACATGACCGGTTTTCCTCAATGCCCTCTTCCTCAAACACACCCGCAGGAAGGGGGGCAATAACCTGCTCCGCCGGGCTATCCTCAAGCGGATCTTCCCCGAAAGGGTTTTCCGGAATTGCCGCTGCAGTCCAGAGCGTAAATGCCTTTGAGGGCATGGCTGCCCGGCTTGAATCCTTCCCGGCTTCAGGAGCGGGGTCCTTAAGCCCGGCAACCCACAGGGTAAAGGGATTTGCCCGCTCCAGATGAATCTTATCCTCACTGGGATTCCCGGGGTCGGATCCGGTGCGCTGCTTCCATATTTTTGCAAACCAGCCGCCTTTCGGGCGGCTGATCGCGGTCGGGTTTCTGGCGAGTTCCTCGCCAATTGGTCGGGCCATGATCTGGGAAAGAGGTCAGGTTAAACGGTAAATGAAATTTAACACGGTTTGTGTCTCTCTATAAAGTAGGATTATTGTATTTTGGAAACAATTATAACGCCTTGGCACGCCCAGGTGTGCTAAAAGAGGATGCCAAAGTGACAATTTCCGGTTATTTAGCCATCCGATATCCTGCCCATGCTGCTCGTCATTGATAATTACGACTCCTTTACATACAATCTCGTTCAGTATTTCGGCGAGTTGGGGGCAGTCATGGAAATTCACCGCAATGACAAGATCACAGTCGATGAGATTAAGGATCTGGCACCGGAAAAAATCTGTATTTCACCAGGGCCATGCACGCCCAATGAGGCAGGCATAAGCTGCGATGTCATCAGGGAACTCGGGCCATCAATACCACTTCTCGGTGTCTGCCTGGGTCATCAGTCCATCGGTCAGGTCTATGGTGGCGAGATCATCCGTGCTGAATGCCTGATGCACGGTAAAACTTCAGAAATCAGTCACGGTGGCCAGGGAGTCTTCTCGGGCATTCCCTCCCCCTTTGACGCGACACGGTATCATTCCCTGATTATCCGGCGTGATTCCTTTCCCGACTGCCTTGAAATCACAGCTGAAGCCGAAACGCAGGAACGTGAGATCATGGGATTGCGGCACAAGGAATACCCGATCCACGGCGTGCAATTCCATCCCGAATCCATCCTCACCGGTGAAGGCATGAAACTGCTGAAAAACTTCCTGGAAATGTAGCGTGACAGGTATTGCCAAGCCACTGCACGGTAAACTGACAACAAGAGAGCACCTTTGATGGACAACCGGTTCTACAGCGAATTTGACACCACTCTCCTGTCACCCAATGCACGCATCCGTCCCGACGAATATCGCACGCCCTTCCAGATCGACCGGGATCGCATCCTCTACACTTCGGCCTTCCGTCGCCTGCAGAGCAAGACGCAGGTCTTCCTCTCCGGCGAATACGACTTTTACCGCACGCGCTTAACCCACTCCCTTGAGGTTGCACAGATAGGGCGCTCCATCTGCACGCGCCTGGGGACAGCCGGTCACCTGCTGGACAGGGATTTCTTTATTGATCCTGACCTTGTCGAGGCGGCATGCCTGGCGCACGACATCGGTCACCCCCCCTTTGGACACGCCGGGGAGCGTGTGCTGCATGAAATCATGAGGGCGAAGGGCGGATTCGAGGGCAACGCACAGACCCTGCGCCTCCTGACTGAAACCATTTATGGCGACAAGGGCATGAATCCCACGCGGGCTTTCCTTGATGCCACCCTGAAATACAAGACTCTCTTTTCCGAGATTCCCGAGGCTGCCAATCACTTTGTCTATGACGACCAGCGCCCACACCTGGAATTTGCCCTCGGCGGAGAACACCTGCTCAGCGAACTGGAACCCGGCAACCAACGCAACGGATTCAAGTCCATCGAATGCCAGATCATGGACTGGGCGGATGATACCGCCTACTCCTTGAACGATATTGTTGATGGAGCCAACGCCGGGTTCATCAACCTGGAAAAACTGGAGCACTGGGCCTCCCTGGCAACGCTTGGTGATGAGGAAACCCAACACATTGATGCCTTGTGCCGGGCCATCCGCCGCCGACGCCTCGAACCCCTGATGGGACACAAGGTCGGCGACTTCATCAATGCCGTAAAGCTCACTGAAGCTTCACCCAACCTGATGTCGGAGCACACAGCGCGTTACCGCTACAACCTCATTATCAACCCTGAGACCGTTGCCGAGTCAAAGCTCTACAAGAAAATCTCCCTCGACCTTGTATTCCGTTCACCTCAACTACAGCAACTCGACCATAAGGCCTACCGGATACTCGGGGAATTATTCAAGATCTTTACCGATAACTATATCGGCACGGAAAAACGTCGGTTGCGCTTACTGCCCCCGGACGTGGAGAACACGATTGCGGCGGCTGGTGATGACAACACCCGCGCACGCCTGATTTGCGATCTGGTGGCCAAGATGACGGATCGATTTGCCGTTCGCACATACAGGCGCCTTGCCGACCCCGAGTTCGGGTCCATCGTCGATCTTGTCTAGGGACAAGTGAAATAAACACCCGGGAACTCTTCCGTTTACAGCAAACCTGTATTATAGTGGAGGGTAAATGATTGCCCTCCCCACGATGTATTTTTCCCCCAGAACCGTGCACGCGGTTTTTATTGCCATCCTTTGTCTTTGTGCCCCGCTCGGTGATTGTACAGCGGAAATTGTCATCAACGAGGTTCACTACAACAGTGAGCCAAACACCGCGGCAAACGAGTTTGTCGAAATACACAACAGTGGCTCCTCCATGGTTAACCTCTCGGGATGGTTCTTCGCGCGTGGCATCAACTACACCTTTCCCGGCGGCACGGAAATTGAGGCTGGCGGATACCTTGTCATCGCAGAGCGCACCTCTGCCATCCTGGAGGAATTCGGTGTCACTGCCCTGGGGCCTTTTTCAGCAAGCCTTGCCGGAGATGAAGACACCGTGGAGCTGCGTAAAGACGACGGCACGATCGCTGATAGGATAAGCTACAAGTCATCCTTTCCCTGGCCGGTCGGAGCGGCAGGAACAGGTTCATCAATGGAATTGATGAACCCCGGGCTGGATAATGACCTTGGCGGCTCGTGGCGCAGTTCAAAAGTTCCCGGTGACCTTTCCCGGCTGACCCTGCTTGCCGAATCGCATCCCGGATGGCGCTGGCGTCCCGGGAACAGCGAGGCCTCAAACCCCGCTAACGCATGGAGAAATACCGGCTTCCCCGAGGATGACACATGGTCAACGGGAGCAATGCCAATCGGATACGGGACTGTCACCAACCTACCCCTGAATACCACAATCAGCGACATGAGGACGAATTACACCTCCGTGTTCCTACGCAATCATTTTACCATCAATGCCGGCGAAATTCCCCGGGAACTCCTGCTGCGCTATAGCGTTGACGACGGCATGATCGTCTGGATCAATGGCTCGGAAGTCCTCAGGTTCAATGTCGCATCCGGAAACCTCCCGGCATCAGCAAGCGCAAACTCCAGCGGCAGTGAGGGAATCTGGCGCAGTGAGATATTACCCGATCCACTCGGTTACCTCATCGAGGGCAAGAACACGATCGCTATTCAATTATTCAACGTCAGTAGCACCAGCAGTGATCTCGGTCTTGATCTTGAGCTAGTTCGTCCGGCAAGCGGCGACAATCAACCTCCACGCCCCACACCAGGCACACGCAACTCTGTTTACACCGGCAATGCACCACCAATCACCCGGCAGGTCAATCATTCCCCTAAGCAGCCTGAGGCCGGAATCGATACGATTATCACAGCAAAAGTCACCGATTCCGACGGCGTGGCATCCGTATTCCTTGAGTATCAAGCGGTGGCTCCCGGCGCGTATGTGCCAGCTCTCCTGGCCAAGCCAACCAGCCAACTCAATGCCAATCCCAACGCGGCGCGAAATGCCAACCCCGCCTATAGTGAACCGGCAAACTGGACAAGGTTGCCAATGCGTGACGACGGCGATGGGGCGGATGAAGTCGCCGGTGACGACACTTTCAGCGTCAATGTTCCCGGGCAGGGAAACCGCACACTTGTCCGCTACCGTATCATAGTCGAGGACAATACGGGTAAATCGGTAAGGCTTCCCTACAGTGATGACCCGGCCTTGAACTTTGCCTACTTCGTCTACAACGGGGTGCCCGATTATGTGGCTGAAACACGCTCAGTGCTGGGTGCTCCCCACACCTATTCCGCCAAGGCGATCACCTCAATACCGGTGCACCACATCATCACCAGTCCTGCCGACTTCGATCAGGCTGTCGCCTACAACGGCGGCGACCAGATCAGCCGTAGTAACTACGATGCACGCAGCGCCTACAACTGGAGCTGCACCTTTATCTATGAAGGCAAGGTCTATGACAACATCGGTTACCGCCTGCGGCAGCGCAATGCACGCTATTCGGGAAGCGGTAAACGCAGCTTCAAGTTTCGCTTTAATCGTGGCAGCTACCCGCACTTCCGTGACATGCAAGGCAACAAATACCCCACCCAGTGGAAATATCTTGCCACCCACAAAATGCGCGGCTCAAGGGGCAACTACACCTGGGGCATTGAACAGGCTGCCAACCACATCCTGTGGAATATGACCGGCACACCGGCACCCTTCACCCACTGGATGCACCTGCGGGTCATCCGTGGTGAAGAAGAGGCGCCCGGGGGTCAAAACGGCCAATATCTCGGGGATTACTACGGCATGCTCCTTGCCCTGGAGGAATTCGATGTGCGCTTTCTGGATGCCCACAACCTTGAAAAGGGAAACCTCTACAAGTTGATCAGCGGGCGCACGGACGGAGTCTCTGTGCGCCGCTACCTGGCACGCGACGGCGTGGATGACGGGTCGGATTTCCGCAACATTATCTTCCAGCTCCAGCCGGGCAAGGATGATGCATGGCTCAACCGTCACGTGAACTATGATTCATGGAATCATTATCATGCCATCGTCGATGCCATTCGACACTACGATGTGCAGCCAAACACCGCTGAACACCTCAAAAACCGCGCCTTCTACTTTGAGCCCTCCACCGAGACCAACCTTGGGCGTTTATGGGTTCTCCCGTGGGATTCCGACACAAGCTGGGGGCCAAACTGGAACGGCGGGGAGGGTTTCTGCAAACAGGCAATCTTCGATACCAACCCGCCACGTCCGGATTTCGTGCGTGATTACCGTAATGTGGTCCGCGAGATCCGTGACCTGATCTGGACCGAGGAGCAAATCTCCCTGTTGCTTGACCCGCTGGCAGCCGGTATCGCCGACCTGGTTCCGGCCGACCGTGACCGGTGGACAGCTGCCGTGGGCGGCAGCCAAAACGAACCCCCTATCGAGAACGTGGTTGCCGACATGAAAAAGTTCGCCTTTGTGGGCGGATCCTGGACCGGAGGCGACAGCGGTTCAATGGAGAGTATTGCAAGGGACTCAGGAATTTCCGGGCAACAGGGCAGGGATGCCTATCTGGACGCGCTTGGTGCCGATCCCGCAATACCGGAAACGCCAACTATCAGCTACACCGGCTCCGGGGAATTTCCGCAGGGAGGCCTCGCCTTCAGAAGCTCCCCATTCTCAGACCCCCAGGGAGACACAACATTTGGTGCCATGGAGTGGCGGATTGCCGAGATCACCCCGATGGGTGGCGGCACACTCGACATTTTGCAGGCAGGTGTATCCTGGAAATACCTCGATGACGGCAGTGACCAGGGCATTGCATGGCGGCAGGCTGATTTTGATGACTCCCCATGGAAGACCGGGGACACCCCCGCGGGTTATGGAGGAATCACGGGGACGGTGCTGGCAACAATCATCGATTATGGCCCCAATGCATCGAACAAATACCCGACCACTTATTTCAGGAAAACCGTAAATGTCGCGGATCCTGAATTAATCGACCAGTTTGTTTTCCGGATGCACGTGGACGACGGTGCCATCGTCTACGTCAACGGCCAGGAAGTGCTGCGTGATGGCTTCGCCAACGGGCTCGTGGTCAATCACAGGAGTTACGCCTCCAGTAATGGCAATGAGGGGACCTTTGACGCCTTCAACGTTGAACCTGATTCCTTCATCGCCGGGGAAAATATCATTACTGTCGAGTTGCACAATCGCTCGGCAGGCAGCAGCGATCTGGGTTTCGATATGGCAATTACCGCCGAGAAACGTATCTTGCCCCCCGGTGGCAAGGTGAAATTTGAATGGCAGGCAGACTGGGAATCCGGCGAGATGTCCACTTTCAATCCTGATATAGCACCACCGGCAACTGCGGTCAGGGTGGGAGGAACCTACAGGAGCCGTGTCCGGCACATGGACAACAGCGGCCGCTGGAGCCACTGGTCAAAGCCTGTTGAATTCACGGTTTCAGAGCCGTCCATTTCTCCCTGGCTCGATGCTTTGGTGGTCAGCGAGATCATGTATCATCCTGCTCCGCCAACGGTTGAGGAACTCGCAGTCAGGCCCGATCTGGAAAGCTCTGACCTTGAGTGGATTGAAATTTATAATGCGCGGCAAGCTCCACTGGACCTGACGGAAATAAGATTCACAAAGGGTATAGATTTC